>X289_Eastern_Grey_Kangaroo__coassemble_102_pt1 | contig 54502 bp, 40 predicted proteins | sample X289_Eastern_Grey_Kangaroo__metabat2_low_PE_002 | metagenome-assembled genome bin X289_Eastern_Grey_Kangaroo
GATAATGCAACCCGATTGAAAAGTCTTTGTCACTAAGGAGATTCCGGTTCACGCAATAATGGTAAAGCGTCTTCCAAGACGTAGTAACCGGGATGCGTTTGGAAAGACGGTATGTTTAGGTTTGGAAAGACGGTATGTTTGGGTTTGGAAAGACGGTATGTTTGGGTTTGGAAAGACGGTATGTTTGTGTTTATAAACATAGTATGTTTATGATCGGAAAGATAGTATGTTTCCAAACCGAAAGATACCATCTTTCCGGAGGCATACTTTCGAGGGTGTAAATGAGAAGAGGAGGCACCGCGGGGGTACCTCCTCTTGGAAACGGATCTTGGGAGCGCCGGGACCTATCTGAGGAGCGGGTTGGACTGCCGCGCAGAGAGGGGGAGCGGGATGGTGTATCGAGGGTCTCCCTGCTTGACGGTGACGGTTTGTCCATCCACCATTTTAGTGAATCCGGGTTGAGTGGTTCTCTTGAGGTCGTAGAAGTCAAATCCCTCGGCGCCATATTCGAGAGATCGTTCTAGGAGGATGTAGTCTGTCAGAGATTGCCCGGAGAGAGTATTCAGCTCCGTGATCGCGCGGGTACCGGCTTCGGGAGTATAACGACTGCGGATGAGCGGGGTGAGGAGCCGACGGGCTTCGGCATCGTTGCCCAAGCGTGCCGCGGCTTCTGCACCATTGAGGAATACTTCGGAGCGACGGATCGTGCAGCGAGACCCTTGGTCGGGATATTTCTTGCTTACCCATCCCTTTCCGTCGATGTACCATAGGTATTCTTCGGCAAAGTACTTGTCGTGTCGAAGATCCCCAGGGCGGAATTTCTTGAGATACTCATCGTACACGCCGGCATATTCTCGGGTGGTCTGATTGACGACCTCCTCGAGAGCGCAGATATTCTCCTTGGAGTGATAGCGCATGGGCATGATGGCTTTGGGATCGTTGAGATCCTCCAGGACGGTGGAGATCTGCAGAGCCTTGCGGGCATAGTCCAGAGACTTTGCCCACTCGCTGCGGTAGAGATGCACACGGGATCTGAGCGCCAGGAGACCTTCGAGAGAGAATCTGTACACCTTGGTACTATCGGTGTACTGACGCACCTTCATGAGACTCTCGGCATGGTCCAAGTCGGAGAAGATCTGCTCATAGATGGTACCCACCGAAGCGGGAGGAAAGGTCTGCTCGGTGTCGATCTCCGTGTAGAGTGGGACAGCAAGCTTGGAGTCTGTCTCGGGAGTGTACTTGGGGGCATACATGTTAAGCAGCTCGAAGAAGCTGAAGGCACGGAGAGTATACGCTTCAGCCACTATCTGTTCGCGAGCTTCCGGAGAGTCCTGTTCGGCATCAAGCCCGTTGGCAATCACTTCGTTGCAGTAGAAGGTGACGCGGTAAAACATCTGGTAGGGGAACTCCTCCGTATACCCTTGAGCATTCTCGGAATCATTCCAGGCAAAGACCTCTTTGTAGGCAGCAAAGCCGGAAAGACCGAAGGAGTCTTTGTAGGGAAAGATCTGCACTCCGCGCATGCTGAGCATGGAACGATGCTTCGGAAAGCTCTCGTAGGCTGAGGTCATGAGCCCCCTGTACTCTGAGGTGCGTGTGGGTATCACCTGCCCCACGGGTACTATGTCCAGGAACTTATTGCACCCGGAGAGTAGGATGACCGTGAGTAGGAGTGGGAGGAGGGGACTGTAGGATATCTTTTTCATACTACATTGGATTCGAAGATGGAGTGGGGGAAGTTAGAAGGTGGCGTTCAGCCCGAAGGAGATGGTCCGTGCCATAGGCTGCGAATAGATGTTGCCGTAGCTCTCGGGGTCAAAGTATCCGGCGTAGTCCGTGGATACCACGAAGGGATTGCGAGCCTCGACGGTGAGCTTGAGGGAGCGGAACCACTTGGTCTTGAGCTTGTCGCCATAGAGGGTATAACCCAAGCGCAGGCTGTTGATCCTCCAGTAGCTCATATCCTTGTACCAGATATCATAGAGAGCATAGGAGGATGAAGGGTCCTGGCCGTTGATCCAGTTGTAGGCTATAGAGCCATCACTTCCACTCTGCTCTCCCCCGAGGATCCTGGGGTAGATGCCTTCGGGATTATCGGGAGACCAGATCTTGAAGACCTCCGCAGTCGCATTGAATGCAGGGTCGAAGGAGGTGGGACGATAGGGAGCCTGACGCTGTACCATCTTGTGGAGAAAGAAGTTGGAGCTCAGTGTGAAGTCAAAGTCACGATACCTGAGAGTCGAGGAGAATCCTCCGTAGAGCTTGGGGTCTCTGTCTCCGATATAGATGAAGAGGTCTCGGAACTCTTCGGATGAAAGGCTAGTGGAGTAAGTTCCCCAGACATTCTTGGTGAGGTGGTAATACTCCTTGAGACTCTTGACCGAACCATCCTTGGCACGGAACTGCATGAGCCCATCTTTGTCGAGACCTGCAGTGGGGATGGCGAAGAGAGCATTGACGGAGTGCCCTTCAATGGTCGGTGTGAAGTCCATCTCACCGGCATTGTATTCCAGGACAAGACTCTTATTGCGTGAGATGTTGAAGTTCGTGGTCCATGTCCAGTCCTTGGTACTGATATTGGTGGTATTGAGAGAGAGCTCCCATCCCTTATTCTCCACAGAACCGAAGTTGATGCTCAGCACATCAAAGCCATTCTCCTGGGGAATCTTCTTCTGGGAGATCAGGTCCGTACTCTTGCGATAATAGTAGTCAAAGCTGAGATTGACACGACTCTGCAGGAGAGATATGTCTGCTCCGAGGTTGGTTGTGGCAGTCTTTTCCCACCTGAGGTTTCGATTGGGTGGGTTGAGGACGGTAATCTTGGGCTCGGTAACTCTCGGGAAGATGGTGACATTCTTCCACTCTCCCTTGACAAAGGGTGAAGTCTGCCGATCCACATTGCCCTGAATACCGTATGATGCGCGCACCTTGGCGTCATAGACCCAACCAAGCTTTTGGATGAAATCCTCCCGACCGATATTCCAAGCTCCCGAGACGGACCAGATGGGTAGGTAGCGGTATTGGGGATCTACACCGAAGAGATTGGATCCATCGTAGCGGAGGCTGCCGAAGAAGGTATACTTGTCTGCAAGCGTGTAGGAGGCAGTAGTGAAGAAGGATACAAAGGCATTCTCATAATACTGCTTGAGATAAGGCATAAGCATAGGGCTGTCGACGCTCGAGTATCCCTCGGGAAATACTACAGGCTTCGTGCTCATGCTGTTGCGGTCGAAGCCGAAACCTTTGGTATGCACCATGGTGGAGTAGTTGCGCCGCATCTCAGTACCTGCCATGAGGTCCACGTCATGTTTGTGGTCAAAGACTTTGTGGTAGAAGGCTTGATTCTTCCAATTGTATTGAAAGAAGTTGCTGTTCCAGTTCTGAATAATCCCTCCTTCAGGCAGTACGGACTCATCCTTGAAGATAAAGCGTTGTCTATAGTATCTGGAGTAGAAGGAGTCCTTGTCACCAAACTTCTCTGTGGAGCCGTTCTCGAATTGGAGACCAAACTGTGAGGTGAAAGTAAGCTCTTGAAGGGGTTTCCAAGATAGGTCTGCCACACTCTTGAAGGATTGGTTCGTAAGATCATAGGAGGTGTTCTTCATCTCTTCGGCGTAGTTGAACCGAATAGATTGCTCACTCGATACTTTGACGTCGGGGTCATAGACATAGCTGCCATCAGCATTGTATATCCGGCGATACGGATTGGCATTGCGAGTATATCTCTGGGGATTTGCCCATACTCCTTCGGTGAGATAGGTGCTTTTGTCCGAACGATTGGCAAAGAGACTCAGGCTCAGTGTGACCTTAGAGGTGATGTCGAAGTCGGTATTGGAGGTGAGATTATAACGGGTAAAAGATGTCCCTTTGGTGGTACCCTTCTCATCATAATATCCTCCACTGATGTAGTATTTAGCCTTCTCACTACCACCACGGAGGCTCAATCCATACTGTTGGTTCACAGTCGGAGCATAGATCTCTCTGAACCAGTCGGTACTCTGAGAGCGTAATGCATTGATGCGTCCCTGAAGGTCTCCGGGCAATGCACCGAAACCCTTCTCCTTGAACAGATCTGTAGCTCCCGCTTCATTAATCAGCCTAGCCACATCTCCATTGTCAGATCGATACCGGTGATGAGGATTGGAGAGCAGAGAAAGCTCGAGATCAACCTTTTGATTTGCGTCCAGAAGATGTAGGCGTGCAGCATCGGGGCGAGAAGTAAAGAATACTCCGGAGTTGAAGTTTACGGTCATGCGACCCTCTTTCCCTCTCTTTGAAGTAATGACGATCACACCATTTGCTGCCCGCGCTCCATAGATGGCAGTGGCAGCAGCATCCTTGAGAATAGTGATGTCCTCGATATCTGCAGGGTTAAGTCCGGCAATAGAGGAGTAGCGCAACTGATCCAAGACCTCCTGAGAGTTGATGTCTGTAGGTATGTCGTTGCCTTCAAGAGGTATACCATCCAGTACCCAGAGAGGCTCCCTATTGCCATTCAATGTAGCTGTGCCTCTGATGCGGATCTGTGCTTGCTCTCCCGGAGCTCCCGAGACCGGTGTGATGGAGACTCCCGTGGCCTGACCTGCCAGCAGCTGATCTACCGTGGGTACAGCTATCTGCTTGAGTTCATCAACCTTCACCGTATTGACTGCAGAGGTGACTTTACGCTTCTCTATCTTTTGGTATCCCGTGACAACTACTTCGGAGAAGGTCTGAGTGTCTTCCTGCAGGCGTACATTGTAGACACTTTTGTCGGGGGAGAGGTTGATGGTCTGTGCTTGGAAGCCTATATAGCTGACTACAAGCTTATGCACTGACTGAGGGAAGGTGTAAAGAAAGTTACCATCATAATCTGTGACAGTACCTTGGGGTTTATAATCCTTGGCAGATTCCTCATCAGGAGAGATGAATACCGATGCACCAATAAGTGGTAAGCCCTCAGCATCCGTAACGCGACCATTGATGGTACGTACCTCCTGTGCGTAAAGAGTATGGATGCTTCCGCACAGGAGGATAAGTAGGAAAAGAAGTCGTTTCAAAGTAATGTGTATTAATAAAGTGAGATAGGAGTGAAGTGTATATCCATCCGCATTACTTGGCAGGATAATCCAGAGCCTTACGGATACGTAGGGAGAGATCAAGGTAATGTCCCCTTTGAGCGGGATCATTGGTCAGCTTCCTAGAGTCCACGAGTCGGAGGATCCTTGTGAGCAACTCTCTCTTGATGGAGATGGCGTCAGAGATTCGATCCGCCAGACTACCGCTGAAGTTCACATCACGGATCACTGCAGATGCGGATTTCTCGTCAAGTGTAAGTCCCTTTCCCTTCATGGCTTTGGACGAGGATGCAGCTTCTATGAGAGCATCCACAAGTCCTTTCTCCACGAAGCGATCCTTCATAGAGAGCTTCTTGCCCGCAATGGACTTAGCGAAGATAGTCTTATAGAGAATGTCGGTCATCTGATAGGGACTGAAAGCCTCCTTACCATTGCGATCCACATTCTCACTCATACGGATCAGTCTACCATTGTCCAAGAGATCCCAGAAGATGTAGCTTTGAGCATTCTTCAATACAAGTGAGGGTGCAGATTCAGAGTATCCTCCGGGAGTGGTACGGATAGGGAAGGTACGACTGAGGAGAGGATTATCGAAGAGCCAGTCGGTATCCGTGACAGTCTCCTTGAGCAGGAAGCGTAGTGCAGCTTCCTGCTTGTCTGCCGGTACAAAGGTGTAAGCAGGATTAGTGTCTCTGCGATCGATTCGATCAATGTACATTCCTCCCACGAGAGCCAAAGGATGGTAGATGAAAAGATTCCACTGTGCCAACAATTCTTGATAGAAGAGTCCCATCCTCGTATAGTCCTGGTATGCAGTGCCATCAGAAGTTATCTCAGGGAGCTTGGGAAGTAGTCTTTTGAGATTAGCTATCCCTAGGGTAGATGCTTCTACAGCATCATCAGTCAAGTCTTCAGTAAGTGCTCTCGGATCAATGGCAGAGCGGGGATCCTGAGCTTCACTAAAGCGGTAGATACGTCCTTGATGATTGTCCAAGAGGGTTTGAAGCTGCTCCTTCTCAGCTGCTCCTCCTTCCTCGCCATACCAGCGATATCCATACTCTATGGCAAATAGGTCATAGGGTCCGATTTTAGGAGCCAGATGCTTCACTCCATCTCCGGGCTGCGCCACATAGTTGAAGCGTGCGTAGTCCATAATAGAGGGGGCAGTACCATTCTTGGCAGTGAATTCCGGATCCCTGAGTTGTGCTACAGTGTATGCATTCGAGGCGATCATGTTGTGTCTCAGTCCTAGAGAGTGACCTACCTCGTGTGTCGCCACAAATCTCATGGCCTCTCCCAGCATCTCCTCAGGCAGATCCCATTGGGCAGCTTCCGGTACGGAGCCACCGGTCTGGAGTATGATCCACGCTCGGAGCATGGAGAGTACATTATGCCACCACATGATATCAGCCTGGATGATCTCGCCACTTCGGGGATCATACACAGAGGGTCCCATGGCATTCTTCTGCTCTGATGCTACATAGTTCACAGCAGAGTACTTCAGATTATCTCTATCCAAGGAGTCCGTCACCTCTCTACCGATGATAGCATTCTTGAAGCCTGCGGCCTCAAAGGCTACCTGCCAGTCCTCAATACCCTGCTTGATGTAACTGCGCCACTGCACAGGGGTGGAGGCATCTATGTAGAATACTATGGGCTTGACGGGCTCTGTCAGCTCACCTCGGAGATAAGCTTCCTTGTCCTTAGGCTCCAACCTCCATCGGGTGATCAACTCTTTATTCACCACAGACTTCTGGTTATCGGCAAAATATTTTCTCGGAACGGTAAAGTATCCTACCCTAGGTGATAGATAGCGTGCTTGCATGGGCCGCTCCGGCAAGATTACGATAGAGGATGCTACACGAACGGTGAGATAGGCTATCGAACGACCCTCATTCACTCGGGTGGATAGATCAGAGATCACCGTCACATTGTCCTCAAAGTTCTTCGCTCTGATTATCGTGGACAGAGCCGTATTAGCGGATCCTCCGATACCTGTAGATCGAAAGAGATCGTTGAAGAGCGTGGAGGATCCATCATAGAGGTTGGTCACCTTGACCAAGACGTGAGAGGAGTCTGCGCTATAACCCTCCACTTTGATCTTGCCCATGATGGGGGAGACATAGTTTTCCACCACAGAGAGACCTATCTTATCATCCTTAGGGAAGTGAGGAAGGGGCTTGACCTCTCGCACCAACAAGTTTTCTTTTGCTTGATCTTCCTCAAATCTTACCAGGGTATTTTCATAATTGGACCCCTTATTGATTCCGGTCTCGTTGAGTGAAGGAGGCACGCTGAGCACTCTGTTTACAATGAGGAGGTCCCGTCCCAATAGTGATACGGGGATATCGAAGTAGTAGTCGTCCTTGTGCTGACGCACCATCCAAGATTCTGTTGGGGTAGATTTGCCTACAATCTGATCGTACTTACTCGGTTGCTTCTTTTCCACAGGATGCTGTTTCGCATAAGTTCTCTTAGAGACTAGAAATGTGGAGCACCCGGAAGATAAAAGTAGAATCCCGCCTAAAGCAATTGCTATGATACCTCTATTCACTGGTTTGGATTTTATGATATATGGTGATATAATGGTTGATAAGTCATAGACTCAGTAGAAACCAACTTGTACTGCAGACTTATTTTCTTTCAGAAGTTTACAAAGATAGTTAAAAGCCCTCCGGTTTCAAAGATTTCGGAGGATGAATGTCAAAATGTGTCGGCGTTCACTCCGGGAGGAGTAAACGCCGACGCTGTTAAAATATGGGGGGTATAATTCCCGTTACATCAGAGGAGGTAGGGGTCATCTTCCCAAGGAGTCAGCATGGTGGGATCCTCCACATTGGTATCGCGACCTTCAGGAGGAAGGTCCATGGCACTCTTGGGCTCAGCGGGAGTAGTGGGCTTATTGAGCTCAGGATGAGCATTGTTGGTCTTGAGCCAAGCTTCACGGCTGGAGTAGTCAGGCTCGCTGAGGTCCACATCCTTCAGGTCAATTCCCAATGCTTCAGCCACCATCTCACCATACTTCTTGTCTGCGCAGTAACAGTTGCGGATATGGCGATGCTTGATCTGTAGCGTGCTGTCTCCCATGTTACGAGCAGTATTCTCTGCCAAAACGAGTTGCTGCTCAAGGGTCATGGCACGGAAGAGCATACCCGGCTGGGTGAAGTAGTCATTGTCATCCTCACGGAAGTCGTAAGTGCCTACCTTGCCACCGTCCTGCATGGGGGTGAGGTGCTCAGGGGTATCTCTCCAGTCACCGTAGCTATTGGGTTCGTAATGGAGTTCCTTACCGTTGTTGCCATCCACTCTCATCATACCATCTCTGTGGAAGGAGTGAAGGTCTTTGACACCCTTGGGAGAATTCACAGGGATCTGAGTGAAGTTGACTCCCAGACGATAGCGCTGAGCATCCGCATATGCAAATGCACGAGCCTGCAGCATACGATCGGGGGATATGCCGATACCGGGAACAATGTTTGCGGGAGAGAAGGCAGCCTGCTCCACATCCTGGAAATAATTGTCAGGATTGCGGTTCAGTTCAAACTCACCGACAGGGATCAGGGGATAATCCTTCTTGAGCCACATCTTAGTGAGGTCGAAGGGGTTATTCTTCATCTCGCGGGCTTGCTCCTCGGTCATCACCTGGATGTACATCTTCCACTTGGGGAAGTTGCCCTTTTCGATATGAGTAAAGAGGTCTCTCTGGCTGCTCTCACGGTCCTTGCCCACAACCATTTCAGCCTCTTGGTCTGTCCAGTTCTGGATACCCTGCTGGGAGCGGAAGTGGAATTTTACCCATACACGTTCGTTCTGAGCATTGATGAGGCTATATGTGTGGCTGCCAAATCCGTGCATATAACGGAACGATGTGGGGAGCCCACGGTCGCTCATGGTGATGGTCACCTGGAGGAGTGCTTCAGGGAGAGAGGACCAGAAGTCCCAGTTGGTGTTGGGGCTGCGCATATTGTTGTGCGGATCTCTCTTCACTGCATGGTTGAGGTCAATAAACTTCTTCGGATCGCGGAAAAAGAATACGGGAGTATTATTTCCGGCGAGGTCCCAGTTGCCCTCTTCGGTGTAGAACTTAAGGGCAAATCCCCTAATATCTCTCTCGGCATCTGCTGCACCGCGCTCACCGGCAACGGTGGAGAAGCGTGCAAACATTTCGGTCTTCTTGCCTACTTCCGAGAAGATCTTCGCCTTGGTATACTTCGTGATGTCATGGGTGCAGGTAAATGTACCGAAAGCACCACCGCCCTTGGCGTGCATACGACGTTCGGGGATGACTTCACGGTGGAAGTGAGCGAGTTTCTCAAACATCCACATATCCTCAATAACCAGAGGACCACGTTCGCCGGCTGAGGCGGTATCCTGATTGGAGGGTACGGGAGCCCCTGCCGCAGTGTGCATCTGAGGTGTCTTGCCTACATTCTGATTCCGTGAGGGTAGGGGGTCGCCCAGATGGTTGCGACCTGTGGGGTCATGCATATCCATAGGCTTCTTGTCCTTCTTAGGATCCTTGTCCATGTCAGGATTCTTCTTGAGCATCTCTTTCTTTTCCATACTGTAGTAGAGTTTTAAATGGTGGAGATTATATTATTACTTGCTGAGTACAAATATAAAAGAAATCGGCACATACTAAGGCTTCCTCCCTCAGAAATAATCGACATTCTGATGACCCAAAATATTACCCCGCCTTCTCACAGAAGGCGGGGTAGTTTTGAGCCAAGTAGGCTCGTGACTTTAGAATTTCCGAAACTAATTGAGAATCAATAATGTAAATGGTCAGAGCACCTTGACGTAAGCTCTTCTAGTTTTGGTATGCTCTTTCCGGAAATAGTTCCATTGAAGCTGAACGGAGAGGTTCGTCTTCAGCTCAGGATTGCTCTCGACATATTCAACTTTGTGCTTGTTGAGAATAGGGATGAGATCTTCGAAGATGAGTGCATTTACACCCTTATTCTGATACTCAGGGCGGATGCCGATGAGGTAGAGGTCGACGACTTTGGGACGTGTGTAGAGTGCCTTCAAAAGGTAGACAATGCCTAGAGGGAAGAGTTTGCCATTCGCCTTACGCATCGCTTCACTGAGGTTGGGGAGGGTGATGCCAAAGCCGATCACCTCATTATCTTTCTCTCTCAAGATTACAGTGATCAGATCCAGACGAAGCATGGGGACGTACTTCTTGACATAGTAGTCTATCTGAGCAGGAGAGAGCTCAGAGTAGCCGTAGAGGGGAGCATAGGCAGCATTGAGGGTCTCGAAGATCTGGTGGGCAAAGGGGTACATCTCTTTACGGTTCTTGAACTTCATGACCTTCAAGCCGTACTTCTCTCGCACCAGAGCTGCCACCTTGCGATGCTTTTCGGGGATCTCTTTGGGGACATAGATCTTGTATTCCAGCCAGTCTACATCGGGTTGGTAGTCCATCCTCTCCATCTGCATGGGGTAGTAGGGATAGTTGTAGATGGTGTTCATGGTACTCATCTGATCAAACCCCTCTACCAGCATACCTTCATGGTCCATATCCGTGAAGCCCATAGGACCGATGATGATGTCGCACCCTTTGCTGCGTCCCCAATCCTCTACAGCTTGGAAGAGTAGATCTACAACCTCATTGTCATTGATGAAGTCCACGAAACCAAAACGAACGGAGTTCTGGTTCCAGGTCTCATTGGCCCTGTTGTTGATCATACCGGCGATACGACCGACGATCTTACCCCCCTTGTATACGAGCCAGTACTTAGCTTCGCAGAATTCGAAGGCAGGGTTTTGATCCGGGTCGAGGGTCATCATCTCCTCATCGGTCAGCTCAGGCACTACATAGGGATTGTCTTTGTAGAGCTCTAGTGCAAACTCCACAAAATCCTTGAGCTCCTCCTTGTCCATCACTTCGTGTAAGATCGGTTCGCCGGTCTCTACTTTGTGGCGAAAGTAGTCCGCCACAGCTTTGCGATATTGCTTATACGTCCTTCTCATGATTAGGATGTTCAATATTTCTTTTCCACTACAGCTTGGATCACATTGAGCACGTAGTCACCGAGACGTTCGCACTCATTGATGATGTCATTATAGTATACACCGACTTGATAGTCATAGAGCTTATTGCTCACATCATCGAGACTTTCTTGCTTGAGGTCGTTGCGGAGATTGTTCAGGGCGTTCTCAATGTTGTAGGACTCCAGAGCATCTTCAGGTCGGGGTTCAGGTATTTCGAGGACAGCATTCATCCTATCCAGAGCCTTCTGGTCCAGAGTCAATAATTCCTGTATGCTCGTCACCATCTTGTCGGAGAAGGTCGCATTATTATCATTGCGACGCTTGATGGATTGGGCAAGGTTGTGGCAAGCGTCACCGATACTCTCAATCTCCGTTGCAGCGCGCATATAAACGCGGATAGTCTCCTTGCTCTCGGCACTCAACCTTCCCTCACCCACCTTGGCTAGGTAGTTGGCTATCTCTACCTCCATCCTATCACAGATGCTCTCATACTTCTCCACCCTGCCGAGTACCTCGTCGAAGCGTGAGGGGTCCGTCGTGGTGAGGAGTTCACTGACCATGCCCAGCATCCGAGAGGTTCGTACACCGAAGACCCCCATCTCTTTGTGTGCTTGAGCGATGGAGAGCTCAGCTGTGGAGAGCATCCCGAAGGAAAGGTGCATGAGCTGGAATTCTTCGCTGCTCTCAGCCTCCTTACGACCGGGGATCACCCTCTTGCAGAGGTACTCATAGCCCTTGACGAACCATATCATGATGGAGACATTAAAAATGTTGAAGAGGGTATGGAAGAGGGAAAGACCATAAGAGGTAGCTACAACGTACGAGGACATCAGTTGAGCATCCTGAATCAGCGAAGGGTCGCCGGAGGTCGCCAAGTTGGGATCCTCCAGCATCAGGATACGCTCTGCCGGCATGGCTGACATGAAGGGGTACAGCGCAGAAGGGTCTCCGGGACCAAATGAGTTCACGAGTCCCTTGATGAGAGACAGGAAGGGATGAAAGAGTAGTAGCACCCAGCATACTCCCAGGAAGTTGAAGAGGAAGTGAGCAAATGCAGCACGCCGTGCAGACACATTGGCACCTATGGCAGCCAGATTAGCGGTGACCGTGGTACCGATATTCTCACCCATAACCATCGCTACCGCCAGGTCAAAGGAGATCCACCCCTTAGCACACATAATCAGCGTGATGGCTACTGTGGCGGAAGAGGACTGTACTACGATGGTGATTAGGGTCCCGAGAGCCAAGAATATCAGGACCGATCCAAATCCCATGGTGGTGTAGCTCTGTAGGAAGGAGAGTGCTTCCGGATTTGCCTGCAGGTCAGGGACATTATCCTTGAGGAACTGTAGACCGATGAAGAGGAAGGCAAACCCTATCAAAAATTCTCCCCAAGACTTTCTCGTGCTGTTCTTAGAGAAGATCAAGGGGATGCAGAAGGCTATCAGAGGTATGGCGTAGGTGGAGATATCCACGGAAAAGCCAAAGAGGGAGATGATCCATGCAGTGACCGTGGTACCGATATTGGCACCCATAATCACTGTGATAGACTGTGCGAGAGTTAGGAGTCCGGCATTCACGAAGCTCACCACCATGAGGGTTGTGGCGGAAGAGGATTGGACCATCGCGGTGATCAACAACCCTGTGAGTACTCCGAGGACTCTGTTTTTGGTCATGGCAGAGAGGATAGTACGCATACGCTCTCCTGCCAACTTTTGTAATCCTTCGCTCATGATCTTCATCCCGTAGAGGAATATACCGAGCGAACCTACCAGCGTTAAAAAATCAAAGAAACTATAATGCATGTGTATCATCCACGGCGCGAATTTCTAATCCGACCGCTCAATTCGTTATCTTTAGTGCAAAAATAGGGTAAATATTAGTCTTACAACCATATGAATGAACAATTAAGCATCCGTACACCGTACAGTCCTGATCCTGTGATATGCTCGCCGGGGACACATATAATCGACATTTTCGACCAAGTCAGACCGGCATTAAGGTCGCTTCCCATGTATGCTTTCGTCAATCATACCATACGCCCCCTGGACTTCCCGCTCTATAGAGATTGTGACCTCTCATTCAGAGACTATACGGATGAGGAGGGGATGCGCACTTATGTCCGTACACTGGTGCTATTGCTCAGCAAAGCGGCTGCCGAACTTCATCTCCCGGGCAGGGAGTTCATTACATTTGAGCACTCCATCTCCTATGGCAAGTATGCTGTCTGGGGTACTTCCGGGGCTCCCTCAAGTGAGGAGGTGGACCTTCTCCGCGCCAAGGTTCAGGAGATCGTTTCGGCTGACATGGAGATCCACACTCTTCGTATGCCCTTGGAGGAAGCTCTAGACTACTTCAGAGCTCACGGGCGCACTACCACCTGCACTCTTTTGGAGAATAGAGGGAAGTGCTACGTCGACTGTACTCAAGTGGAAGACTACATTGACTTTATCTTCGGGTGCGTACTTCCCCGATCCGGAATGATACAGGGATTTGATATCCTTCCCTACGAGCAGGGGATTCTCCTCAGGTATCCGGATCGTAGAGACCCACTTAGTCTCTACCCTGCACCTGCCCAACCCAAGACCTTTGAGGCATTTCGTCGGCAGATAGGGCTTCTCAATAGGTTGGGAATGGAAGATCTCGGTCCTCTGAATGAACGTATACGCGAAGGTAAAGCATCCGAACTCATCACGGTATCTGAAGCAATGCAGGAGCGTGAAGTAGCGCGCATAGCCGACGAGATCGCTCGCAGACATAAGCAGGGGGTTCGTATCGTGCTTATTTCGGGACCTTCTTCCTCCGGCAAGACCACCTTCTCCAAGCGTCTTCGTGCACAGTTGATCACACATCTTCTGAGACCTTTCACGCTCTCTTTGGACGACTTCTTCGTAGACCGCGATCGTACTCCGCGGAGTCCCAATGGTGACTACGATTACGAGAGCCTCTATGCCTTGGATCTCCCTTTTCTCCATGAAGTTCTTCTGAGTGCTATTCAGGGAATCAAGGTAGAGCTTCCCACCTACGACTTTGCCTCAGGATCCCGCCTATTCAAGGATAGACATCTTCACCTGGCGTCTGACCACGTCCTGATCATAGAGGGGATCCATGCCCTCAACCCCGAGCTCATCAAGACCCTCCCGGAGCACTCCGTATTTAGAGTCTTTGTCTCTGCCCTCACGACCCTCTCTCTGGACACCCACAACAGCATCTCTACCTCTGATAATAGGCTCCTGAGGAGGATGGTCCGGGATGCCAAGTATCGTGCCATACCTCCCGTTGAGACTATTCGACGCTGGAAATCTGTGAGAGAAGGGGAGGAGAAGTGGATATTTCCCTACCAAGAGATGGCGGATGACACCTTCAACAGCGCTATGCTGTACGAGCTTTCGGCTCTGAGACCTCAGGCTGAGCCCATCCTGAGCCGTGTCATGGAGATTGATCCCGAGTATGGAGAGGCAAGGAGGCTGCTTCGTCTTTTGCGTCTCTTTGAGCCTATAGACCTCAAGTATATGCCTCCGACCTCCCTCTTGAGAGAGTTTTTGGGAGGAAGCAGCTTTACCTATTAGGATTTTATTGGGGAGATTATATTGCAAGTCTCCCGTTCGTTGTAGATATAAAAGGCGGTCGAAGGAAAAGTGGACAATGCTCTCTACTTTTCCTTCGACCGCTTTTTAACTCATTGAGGTTAGTGCTGTGGTTGAAATCTTTCTTCGGTAATGTTCCAGAATAGTGGGTGATTTGCGGATCAGTTTCAGGGCATCCTTGGCAGCATTCTGGTGGGAAACTTTCTTGGACGTCCCCACACCCGTGCTGAGTACGCGTTCATCTTCACCTATGACGATCTCACTTCGATGAATCAGCCCCAACTTCGGATCACTCTTGGCATCCAGATAGCGGAATTCGAAGGGAATTTTATTCTGCTGCATGAGGATGATGAACTCTGTCTTGAAGTCCTCTTCTCGTGCAGAGACCTTCTCCAGATTTCGCTTGCTGACGACGATATGTTTGCTGATGAAGTCATACGTGAAGTCATATCCCTTGTCCAGATAGATGGCTCCAATGAGTGCCTCCAGCGAATTGCCGAGAGCATCAGACTGCTTGAGGTTTATTCCCTGAGCGATCTTCAGTACCTGATCCAACCCCATATGGAGTGCCAGTTCGTTCAGAGAGGAGCGACTGACCAGCGAGGCTCTCAGTCCTGTAAGAGCTCCTTCGTCATCCTCCTCAAACATGCGGTACAGGAGAGCCCCGACCACACAGGTGAGGACGGAGTCTCCTAGAAATTCTAACCTTTCGTTGTTGAAGCGTTTGGGCTTTTCGGGATAAGATCGGTGGGTAAAAGCCTGCCGAAAAAGTGAGATATCCCCCGCCGGTTCCCCTATGAGATGCTCCACAAAGAGCTGAATAACCTTGTCGGGAGGGGGAATAGGCTCCGCACTTTCTCGTCGATAGCCGATGATCTTGAGAAGGGAATCAAGTGGCTTAAGCATGGATGGTATCTAAGCTCACCCGACTTTACTCTTCGTATTTCTTGAAGATGACACTGGCATTGTGCCCCCCGAAGCCGAAGGTATTGGAGAGTGCGGCACGTACTTCGCGCTGCTGACTTTGCCCGAAAGTAAAGTTGAGGCTATAGTCTATCTCCGGATCATCGTCTCCCTCCTCATGGTTGATGGTGGGAGGAACTATATTTTCCTGTACAGCCAAGACGCTGAAGAGCGCTTCTAGAGCACCTGCAGCACCCAGAAGATGCCCGGTCATGGACTTCGTGGAGCTGATATTGAGCCGGTAAGCATGATCTCCGAAGACCTCCTGGATAGCTTTGACTTCCGAGATGTCACCCACAGGAGTAGAGGTGCCGTGGACATTGATGTAGTCTATATCCTCAGGTTGGAGTCCTGCGTCGTCCAAGGCATTGCGCATCACCAGCTTGGCTCCGAGACCCTCGGGGTGGGATGCCGTGAGGTGGTAGGCGTCTGCGGAGAGTCCTGCTCCCACAAGCTCGGCGTAGATGTGTGCTCCGCGTGCCTTGGCATGCTCGAGCTCCTCGAGGATCAGGGCAGCGCCCCCCTCTCCCATCACGAATCCGTCCCTGCTCGCACTGAAAGGTCTGGAGGCTGTCTCGGGCGAATCGTTACGGGTAGAGAGTGCATTCATGGCGTTGAATCCCCCTACACCGGATATGGAGATGGCAGCCTCTGAGCCTCCGGAAATGATAATGTTTGCCTTCCCGAGTCGGATGTAGTTGAAGGCATCTGAGAGAGCATTGGTACCGGATGCACAAGCTGAGACTGTCGCGTAGTTGGGACCTCGGAGCCCATACTTCATGCTGATGTGTCCGGCGGCTATGTCTGCGATCATCTTGGGGATGAAGAAGGGGCTAAAGCGAGGACCCCTCTCCTCATCATATTGCATCACCTCCTCCTCAAAGGTGCGTATCCCTCCTATGCCTGCGGCAAAGATCACTCCTATGCGGTCGGTATCCTCCTTTTCGAAGTCCAAACCGGCATTGGTGATAGCCTCTTCAGCCGCAATAAGACCAAACATACTATATCGATCAAATTTTCGAGACTCTTTGCGGTCAAAGAATTTTGAGGGGTCAAAGTCCTTGACCTCACAGGCAAATTTGGTCTTGAACTTCTCTGTATCGAACAGAGTGATAGGGGCTGCACCACTTTTGCCTGCCAGAAGGGCTTCCCAGGTCTCCTTCACATTATCCCCTAAGGGGGTGATAGCTCCCAGTCCGGTGATTACTACTCTCTTGAGCTCCATAGTATATCTGTACTTTATTGATGTTATTCTTTGCTTTTAAAATAGCAAGCCCGAGTGCTGATGGTTACCATCGAGCAGTCGGGCTTACCTTAGATGAGTGGACATGCACGACCTCTCGGGTCACTTATAGTCCACCTATTTTATGCTTGGTGTTCGCTGATAAACTTTACAGCATCACCTACGGTTTGGATTTCTTGAGCTTCGTTATCGTCGATGTTGATGCCGAATTGCTTTTCGAATTCCATGATCAACTCTACAGTATCCAGAGAGTCTGCACCAAGGTCGTTGGTGAAGTTTGCTTTTTCAGTCACTTCGCTTTCATCGACACCTAGTTTGTCCACGATGATGCCTCTTACCTTGTCTTCGATTTCTTTGTTAGACATAATGTGATGATTGATTGATGGTTACTAATTGTTTGTTCTTACTTTTGTGACAAAAGTAGCCATTTTTTCGGCTACCCTTTGGGTTTACGCTTACAAATATATCATTTATTGCACATATAGACCAAGTATGTGCAGTATTTAACGAATATACATATGTCAAAGCTTGCTCTTTTTGCCTCAGGCAGTGGTACGAATGCCGAGAATATCATTAGATATGCGCGATCCAATCCTCAGAGTGATATGCAGGTGGTCTGCATCATATACAATCGCAAGGACGCCTATGTCAGGGTGCGTGCCGAAAAGCTGGGAATCCCCGCAGAGTACCTCCCTGATAGTCTTTGGGCTGACAGCAAGAGGATCCTCAGTACTCTGGAGAGATATGACGTGGATGTGATCATTCTGGCGGGGTGGCTCTCCCGTATCCCGGAATATCTGATCAATGCCTATCCTGAACGTATCGTAAATATCCATCCTGCACTGCTGCCCGACCATGGGGGCAAGGGGATGTACAGCATGCGCGTCCATGAGGCAGTGAAGGCTGCCGGTGACTCCGAAACGGGCATCACCATCCATGTCATCGACACCGAGTATGATAGGGGGCGTACGATCTTTCGTGCTAAGGTGGGGGTGCTGCCTGAAGACTCACCCGAGACCATTGCCGCCAAAGTCCATGAGTTGGAGTATAAGTACTATCCCTCTGTGATCGAGGATTGGCTTACCACTCTCCCATCAAATCCTTCGCATAAATAGGTTGCTAAAGTTCTTTTCGTAATTTGCTGGTCACCAGTATTCTACAGAAGAGGGAGGTTCCCAAAAAATAAAGGCGGGGTAATTCAAAAAAAACGTCCGAGTAATTTTTGAATTACCCCGCCTTTTTTGAATGGTTACCCCGGGGTTTTTAAATGCATGGTCATGACCTCATGATTTTAAGCTTAGAATATCTGTAAAAGGTGAAGTACTTGAAAATAAAAAAGGCACACCGTATCGTGAGTACGCTGTGCCTTTGGTATGGGATCAGTGGGAATTTAGTCCAGTTTTATGTTCTCCTTGATCGTCTGGTAGAGCACCGCATAGTGCCCCGCATCTTCTCCTCCTTGCATCCTTTGGGAGACGATATCACGAGCCTTGATGAGATTCCCGAAGAGGTAACCCTTGGCATCTATCTTGGAGGGAGAGTCCTTGCGGGAGGATTTCTTCTCGTCCGGATTCAGTTCGAGGTTCTTGATGAGGCTGGTGACGTAATAGTACTGCATGCTACGCTCCGCTGAGGTGAGTGCGCCACTATTCTCCCAAACCTTATTGTGCAGGTCATTGAGCAGATCCTTAGCGGTGTAGGGATTCTCCTTGGTGAGCTCAGCTGTCCCCGTGACGGTGCCGAGCGTACTGTTGCTGGTGAGTCTGCTCATGATGTTGCTGATGTAGCCGGCGTAGTCGGTCTCAGACTTAGCCAGCTTGTACTTGACTTCATCGGTAGCGATCCACTCGGGATAGTGCAGAGCTTGGTCAATGACGAAGTAGAGAGCCTGACGTTGTTTATCGGCGGGAATAGGTGTCACGGATGGTTTCTTGTCGCCCTGAACCGGGAGATTGATGTTGTATCCGCCGATATATGCCATGCAGTGTCCCATGTATCGCTGGAACTGACCATTAATCTCCTTGAGGAGACGTTCTTGGTGGTCGAAAGTCTTGTCCTCCTCCTTAGTCCACTTGAAGAGGTTGTCCACGGTGATCTTGAGATTATTGATGCCGAGGCGGCTGGCTTCTATGGCATCATCCCCCAGGTCTTCAGTCTGAGACTGAGGATCCTTGATCTGTAAGATCTGTTGGGGACCGTAATAGAATCGTCTGTCCCCTGCCTTTTCATCGATCCACTTATTGAGAGTCTTCTTCTCATCCTCGGGAGTTTTAGCACCCAAGATGGGCTTGTATCCCCAGCGGATGGCGTACTTGTCGTATACACCGAGTCGTGGAGGGAGGAAATCCTTGACACCATCGCCCGGCTGTGCCACATAGTTGTAGCGAGCATAGTCCATGATAGAGGGGGTAGTACCCCACTTGGAGGTAAATTGAGGATCCCTGAGCTGCTTGATGGTATAGGCTGAAGAGGCACCCATATTGTGCATGAGACCGAGGGTGTGTCCTACTTCGTGGGCTACGAGGTAGCGGAGCATAGGGCCCAGGACCTTGAGGTCATAATTGAGCCCGCGGGCTCTGGGATCTGCAGCAGAGGTCTGGACAAATCTCCAAGACTGTAGTAGCTCAAGGACATTGTGGTAGAAGTAAACAGAAGCTTGGATGATCTCACCTGAGCGGGGGTCTGTCCATGAAGGACCCATGGCGTTGCTCGTGAGAGAGGAGGAGTAGATGATGCAATTGAAGCGGGCATCATTGGGATCGAAGTCGGGATCATTCTTGGGATACCTCTTGGCAATGATGGCATTCTTGAAGCCTGCAGCCTCAAAGGCTTCCTGCCAGTCTTCGACACCCTCCTTGAGGTAGGGCCACCATTCCTCCGGGAAAGCATCGTCGATGTAGTAGATGATGGGCTTCTTGGGCTCCACCAGTTGCCCTGCTCTCATGCGGGATACATCCTGTGGACGTGGTTCAAGCCGAAATCTATTGATGTAGCGTTTGCGGTCGAGGTTCATCTTGTCTGTAGAGATGTCGATGGCATAGTCAGTGAAGTAGCCTATACGCTCGTCAGCCAAACGGGGATGCATGACATCCTCGGGAAGGAGCAGAAGAGATGCATTGATGACTGCAGTGAAGGGAGACTTGTCCACTGTGTAGACGTTCCGAACCTTCACATTAACATTATTGGGAAAACCGGAGATGTCGATGATGGAGGAGAGATCCTTCTTGAACTGCCCACTTAGCTTACTAATACCGAAGAGTTTGTCGAAAGGAGAGGAGGGGATAAATGCAGTTACCGGAGCCTTGTCTGTAAGAAAAAGCTTTGTGGCATCCACAACGACCCCTGTGGAGTCAGGGTTCCAGGCTTTGATATCTAGAGCATCAAAGATGGGGTCGATCCTATTGTCCATGACTCTGTCGTAGATGCTGGAGGTGGAGTCGGCAAATACTCTGCTCACCTTCTCCTGTAAGTAGAGCTTCTTGTCGTCCTTGCTGAAGACTATCACCATGGGTGACGCAGGCATCTGTCCGGCAATCACATCCTTATTATTACTGATCTGTGACACTCTCCCTGTGAAGAGAATGGGTTTGGATAGCAGCTTCAGAGGGACCTCCATGTAGACTTTGTTATCCTTGAGATGGAGGTCAATGAATCCCTTTGCAGAGGTGGCATCTTTGAGGATCTCTTTGTAAGGATCCTTGGAGGAGTCCTTCTTGCTTTCCTGTTGGACACTGTCTTTGGGTTCATCCTTCTTCTCCATCAGCTTCTTAGCTATGTCGCCCATGCTCTGGGCAGAAGTGTAGGGAGCAGAGCCCCCTACAGATAGGAAAAGGATGAGGAGATACTTCGAGAGTTCTCCAAAAAGGTGAGAGTTTACTTTCATTTTTCCTGTGTGGTTAAGTGGTTATATGAGTGACTATTTGTTTCTATTGCCTATCTGCTGCAGATCCAGTCCGGTCTCCTCCAGAATGAAGCTGTGGAGGATGAGGTATTTGGATGCCATGATGTCGTAACCTCCCATCTGCTCGAAAACCTCTTCGCGGGGGTAGGTGACCATCTTGAGCATATAGTCGGAGATGTCTGTAGCCATATCGATTGCTTTGTAGAACTTGAAGGTGAGCAACTTATTGTAAGTCCAGAAGCCATCCATGCGTATGTCATAGTTGGGGTCCTTGACCTCTCCAAGGTTCTCATTGTATTTATCTCCTGAATAGCTGAGAAAATTGGCGGGTGGGGTCAGGCGATAGGTGAAGATATAGTTCCAGAGCTTCTGATGACTCCCCTGCCAGAGGGTGGAGTAATAGTCGGGTACCTTCTCGGCAGCTAGGTCGGAGGGTGGTACATTGATCGCCAAATGGTCGCGTCCACTGAAGACGGGTACCTCTTTCTTCTTGGAGATAATGCTGTCACAGACGAAGATACGAAGAGGAAAGTAGGATTGCTTGAACTCCTTGGGATAGAGTGATAGGAACTCATCATTGAGTTTTTGGACTGTGCCGAGGATACTTTTCCTACTTCCGATATCATCAGGAGAGTAGGGGACATAGCGAGCGGAGTTAAGTAAGCCGGAGGACTGTCCGAGGTTCCACTGCGCACTGAGGGGGTCAAAGTCGTAAATGATCTGTATACCCGTTTCTTGATGTATCGTGTAGATCAAGTGGTCTAGGGGATCGTCGCTGTCTTTGATCTCGTAGAGAGGTTTGCCAAGCTCAGAGGTTACTTGGGGCTCGTGAGAGCATGATGCCATGCCGAACCAGAGTGATAGGAGTGAGAGAAGGCTGAGAGTATATCGATGACTAATCATTATAGTAAAAGGAATGTAATGGAATTGTGGATGATATCACTGCTCTGTAAGTGCCGGGTCAGAAAGTCTGACGGCTTGTGGAATGGGTAGAGTGTATCTGGGGTCGCCGGCGTTGAGCGTATAGGTCTCCGTGGATTCGTCCTCCACGTTGACAATGAAGTCATGCTTGAGGGCAGGTTGATGCCATCTGCGCAGATCAAACCACCGGTGAAACTCGAACATGAGCTCCTTACGACGCTCGTTCCGAACTGCTTGGATCACTGCTTCGCGGTCATCGGCAGGATACTTGGGTGCAGATCCTGTGGCGTACCTTGCTGCAGCCAAGGTATGGAGATCAGCTACGGCCTCCCGGAGCTTGCCGGACTCGGCGTAGGCTTCAGCACGATTGAGGAGTGCTTCAGCATTTCTGATAGCGTTGCCGTAGAGGAGAGACTGCGAATTGTCACCCGATTTGTTGAGCTTAGAATAGTAAGCATAAATAGGTCTGAGCCATGATCCCCCGATACGAACCCGAGTGGTTGTGACAAAAGCGCCACTTCCGTCGTAATAACGTAAATCTCCCTTGGTGTAACTATCGAGGAGATCATCCGAGGGTGGAAAATAGGCAAGGTTGTCGGAGGCGTAATATGTGGGGATCCTGAAGCCGAAAGAGAATGCAACCTCCTTATTGTCAGCGTTGAAGAATGCCTTTTCCTTCTTGGGATCACCAGCCAATTTCTTGTTCAGATCATAGAGAGTGGGGCTGAGTGACATGGCTCTGTCGGCATACTTAATGGCGTTGTCATAATCTTTCATGTAGAGATAGATGCGCGAGCCAAGTATAGAGAGTGCTGTCGCGTTCCATCTGAAGACGGAAATAGGCTTGTGACTGCGCCCAAAGGCTTCAAGTCCGGCTTCAAGGTCACTCACCATCTGTGCGTAAACTTCCGCCAATGTAGCTCTTGGAAACTGTAAATCCTCTGCATGGGCAACGGAGTGGATAGGCACCCCTTTTGTCGAAGCAGCAGTAGCGGGGTCGTAGGGTGCAGCGTAGAGGTTCGCCAGCATGAAGTAGGCAAAGGCTCTGATGGCGTGAGCTTCTCCTCTGAGAAACTCTTTGTCAGACTCTGTACCGGTCATGGTGTCCATATACTTGAGGATCACGTTGGCAGCTAGGATTTGGTGATACAGAGATTCCCAGGACCTATCGTTGTGCAAAGCCTTATTCTGACCCAGTTCGGGGTTCTCCTGCCAGGTGAAGTAGCCGTAAGCTTCCTCGCGGGTATCCAGACCATTGGTATTTCGAGTGTTGACAGCAGCTTTCACATCGTCGGTCATGAGGTCGAGGTAGGCGTAGGGTAGTGAATTATCCTGGAAGTAAGCCTCTCCAAAGAGTATCTCACTATACTCCTTTACATCCTTGGGTACTCTCTCGTCTTGGGAGTACTCTTCCAAAAACTTGTTGCATCCCCCCAGTGTAAAGATGCCTACCAAGCTAATGGATAGGACTATATATCGCTTAAATGAGTTCATATACTATAGTATCAATATCAATAATAGACTAGAAGGTTAGGTCAAGGGTGAAGGCAAAGGAGGGAAGGGGAGGAGTGGTACGTGACCCCAAGGTCATCTGTGAAGGATCCTGCCCCCTCAAGTCCTTGGAACTGAAGAGCAATAGATTGTAAGCATCCAGACGGAGATTGCAATTCTTGAGCTTAAGCTTTTCATTGAACTCCGAAGGCGTGCGATACGAGAGGGAGAGACTTCTGAGTCTCAGATGACTTCCGTCCACCACCCTCAGGTCACTCTTATTGTACATCTGCCATCTGTTGAGGGCAAAGTCGTACTTATAATTCCCGGACTCACCTGAAATGATGTTGGTATGCTCCCTATATCTCACGTCATCTAGTGGTGTCGAGGAGAGAGCGGGGATGTTTGTGTGGGCTTCGTCACCCGGCTGGCGCCATCTATCTACAAGCTGGTCAGAGAGATTCTGGTAGGGCTGTGGAGTACGTTGCCCACTGTCACTGTATAGATTGTTGAGTCTCACCTTATTGCCGAGACTGTAGGAGAAAAACATGTTGAAGGTAAAGGCTTTGTACCTCAGAGAAGTACCCATACCACCCTGGGAGAAAGGTACACGATCTCCCGATTTCATCATGACCAGATCAAAGAATTCCTCCTTGGAGAGGGTCTCACCGGAATTGTCCAGACCGTAAAAGTCCGGATGACCATTCTCATCCAGACCCTTGAAGCGATAGGAGTAGAAAGCATCAATAGGGTTGCCGTTGATGATCGCCGTACCATTGAGATACTGCTGGTAGGTGTAGTTGGTATTCACACCTCCATCAGTCACCTCATTGGTATTCCTTGCGCCATTCAAATTGATAGACCATGTCCAGTCTTGGTTACGCACAGGTACCATGGTGAGCATGAAGTCCAAACCTCTATTATAGAGGGTCCCAGCATTGATTTGGATCTCATTCTTTCCCAAAGTACGGGATACCGACTTAGAGATGAGCTGGTCTTTACCCTTACGGACGTAGTAGTCTACATTGAGTGTCAGCCTATTGTCCAGAAGAGATGTCTCGAAACCGATATTGTAGGAGGTGTTCCTCTCCCATCTCAGATTGGGATTGGGAAGCTTAGAGATAGTACTCTGAAACTGTTGAGCCAATGGATTAAACTCTCCGAAGCGCATGATCATCTGCGGAGTCTGTTCATCCGACACATTTCCCTGCAGACCATAGGAGGCGCGGATAGCCAACATATTGAGCCACATAAGATCTTTGAGGAAGGACTCTTGATGGATATTCCACCTGCCGGAGAGGGACCAGATGGGGAGGAAGCGTGCTCGCTTATCCTGACCAAACTTATTGGAGCCCTCAGCACGGACGTTGTAGGTAAAGATGTACTTATTCCGATATGAGTAGGTCATGTTGGCAAAGAGTGAGACGAAGTTGGAGAGCCTATTGGTGATGACGTCTCTATTCTCCATCATATACTTTTTGTATGCCAGCCATATGGCAGGGTCGATATTCATGAAAGACTCTCCGCGGTCCGGAAGGTATCCAAACTCTGTACTCCTCAGTCCATGGTAGTGTGAGGAGCGTATCTCAGGTCCTGCGTTGATGGTGAAGACATGATTTTCCCACGGTCTCAGGTTGTAGATCACTTGACCTCTCCACTGCCAGCTCACGTTGCGCATGGTAGAGTTGCGGAGCATACCTCCATAGGGGAGCTTGGCCTGCTCCTCCCTATACACATCAGTTTCCGGCAAGGGGTCCCCGTAATTTACTCTCCTGAGCTTCGCTGCCTCGAAAGATTGCTCATCAAACCACTCACGCTCCATGGAGGTCGAGAAATTTGTGCCGAAAGTGGTACTCAGCGTCAAGTCTGTGATGGGTCTGAAATTGAGGTATGCGGTGATATTGTAGCCGTTGTTGTGGACAGTATTTCCCGAGTGATCCAGTTCATTCATCATATTGAATCGGAGCTGAGTCTGGTTGCCCTGCTCCATGTTGTAGAATACCCTTTCGCCATCCTCATCAAACGCCGGAATAGCCCGGGAAGTATTGATGGCGTAAGCGTATGGGGAGACTCCTCTGTAGGTGTAGTTCTTGTTACTGTTATTGACTCTCAGCTGCACCATGGCATTGAGTTTCTTGTTGGGTCTGAAGTTGAGCTTGGCCATCCCTTGATAGCTTTTCACTCCTTTATCCTTCACCACATCAGGATTGATATTTAGTCCCCCGGAGACATAATAGCTTACTCTTTCAGATCCCCCGGAGATGCTCAGGTTATGCTTCTGCATCAGAGTGTTGCGGAAGAGGAGGTCAAACCAATCGTTGTTGTTCTCCTCCATCGTCTTCACCCTTTGTAAAAACTCATCTTCCGTGATGATCCTATCGTAGAGATCCATCAAGGCTCCTTCGTATCCTACACGAGATACCTTGAAGGCGAATGGAAGATGTCGGCGTTCAATCTCCTTCGAGACATCGATACGCTCTTTGGAGTTCATGAGACCCATCTGACCATAGTTGGGTCTCTGCTCGAAAGTCAGACTGGAGGTGTAGTTGAGAGACATCCGACCCTCTTTACCTTGCTTCGTAGTCACCACGATGACACCATTTGCAGCCCTGACTCCATAGAGGGCGGTGGCTGCAGCATCTTTGAGAATGTCGATCTTCTCAATGTCGCTCGGATTGAGTCCCTGGATAGCGTTGCCGATGAGGTTTACATTATCCAAGCTATTGATCTCCTCAGGGCTCAGTGGTACCGGATCATCCAGAACGATACCGTCCACGACCCAGAGCGGCTCACGACTTCCGGAGATGGTGGATACCCCGCGTACCCTGATCTTGGCGGCAGCACCCGGAGTAGAGAGGTCGGTAAGGACTGTCAGCCCGGGTACTTTCCCTATCAGCATGTTGTCCAGAGTAGCGACGTTGGCCTCTATCACATCGCTGCCTGAGATGGTATGAATCGATGAGGTCGAAAGTCTCTTATCTGTATCTGTATATCCTGTACTCTCCACCACTATTCCTTCGAGAGTGGCGACGTCTTCGTGTAGCTGCACATTGAGCGTATTGCCTTGAGGTCTAACCTCCTGCGAAATCATCCCTACGAAAGAGACCACGAATATCGCTGCCTCCGCATCATTGACCTGTATGGCAAACTCACCATTGGCGTCACTCACAGCTCCCTTTGAGGCACCCTTCAGTCTGACTGTGGCTCCCGGCAGAGGGGTACCACTATCATCCAATACGCGTCCACGCACTATATCCCAGGCACTGCGACTTATGACGATAAGATTACCTTGCCTCTTGTAGCTTAGGGAGGTACCACGTAGGGCAGAGTTGAGTACCTTCTCAATTGATTCGCTTCGCACATTGAGAGTTCCCTTCTTATTCACCCGCCTCAAGTCAGCATCATTGTACTGAAATCTATAGGGGCTTTGAGCTTCAATGGCGCTGAAGAGCTCCTTCAGGGTGGCATCCTTAAGGCTTAGGGTCAAGGGATGTTGGACCCCTTGACCAAAGGATGAGATAGAACAGGCTACCCATATTAAAAAGATAAATGGGTAGATGAGTAGCTCCTTTTTCATTTGGAAAACTAGAGTAAAAAGTTTGGAATGTGGTTGCTCAAAAGAAATCCTTGGGGATTATCGCCGGCAATATAGGAATTTTTTGATAGAACATCTGTTCAATTAATAACTCCCGGGGAGAAAAAGAGGCTCTGCTCCTTTAGAGATAATCCCCTCCCCATTGCCCTTGTGCACAGGACTCGGAAGCCCCTTGACACAGACTTCGGCCCCTGCTTTTGTAAACTGCGGAGTTTGTGAATGGAAAGATAGTATGTTTATGAATAGAAAGATAGTATGTTTATGAATGGAAAGATAGTATGTTTATGAATGGAAAGATAGTATGTTTATGAATGTAAAGATAGTATGTTTATGAGCGCAAACTACGTAGTTTGTAAACACTTCCATCTGAGGGGTCTTGTGCAAGGGCAAAATGCCTTATCCCACATGCCCTACATTCATGATAAATACTAAGGTGGAGTCATCTTCCATGCAGTCGGATACGCCTGCCGAGATGACTCCACCTTATCACTTCAGCCCGGAGATGGTGTGGGAATCTACTTGTGGGGTGAGTAGCTCTTCCAGTCTACAGCTTCGAGAAATCCCTTCCGGTCTTCTTCACTGATCTTCATGAGACCGGACTTGAGGATCTCCGGTAGATTACGGAAGTGGGTGCGGAAGTACTCTACCGTCTCTGCCTGACGTTCCGGGTGATAGCTCATCAGTCTGCCCACTGAGCCCATCCTGCCCAACTCTTCGCTCAGCACAATGTGTACATGCCGATATTTCAGCCCCACGAGAGCCTGGCGCAGTCTCTTATAGCTTCCCATAAATCCATCTGTCAGCTGAGGAGCATCCTCTGCGTAGGTGATCTTCACCTCCCGGCGCACGTCGCACCGGTCCTCCGGCAGGTCTATGCAGAGCTCCAACCTCTCAGCATCGTAGTGGATCGATTGGGATGCCAACTCTTTGCCATTGCAGACCACCTTGACAGGTGTCGGGGAGGCGATCACCTTCACAGTGACCTTACGGGTCGGGAGCATACCATCATACTGCCCTTTTCGAGGCTCCTTTACCACGGTGAGCGTATTGCCATTCCGTTGAAAGTTTAACTCAGTCGTGGCGAAATTCCGAGCATAATCCTGAGAGTCACCTTGATCCTCATAGAAGCTACCCTCACCCGAAGTTCCGGGATATATCTCGAAGGTTACAGGCTCCGAAAGGCTATTGAGCCTTTGGGCATCCGTATAGGTTGGAAGGATCGTTCCCGCCTTGACGTACACAGGATATTCGTCTAGGGCAAAGGAGCGCTCCACTAATTGTCCACCCTCCAGGAGAGTTCCCGTACTACACTCATACCATTGATCCCCTTCCGGGAGCCATACCTTGATGCGACTGAACTTCCCCTCCATGGGATGGGTGATAGGAGCGATGAGGATGCGGTCCCCAAACATGTACTGATTGCGCAGCTCGTAAGACTTCTCATCCGTCGGATAGTCATAGTACATCGGGCGACAAATGGAGATTGCGGTGTCAAAAGACTTTCGAGCCATACTGTATATATAAGGTACCAGCCGATAACGATCTCGGATGGTGGAGGCGAGGATGTCAGCCGTGCGATGATCAAAGGTCCAGGGTTCCTTATTCAGCGTAGCGTCCATCCCGGAATGTGTGCGCATGATGGGTGTGTACTCCCCAAACTGTAGCCAGCGCACATACAGTTCCGGAGTAAGTTCTCCCCCGAAGTGTCCTCCCAGATCGTGACCCCAATATCCGTAGAGCACATTAGAGGCAGTGGAGTTGAAATAGGGTTGGAAATCAAGAGACTTCCAGGAGACGATAGCATCCCCGCTGAAGCCTATCTGGTAGCGGTGATTGCCGAGTCCGCCCCAGCGATGGAATATCATCGGACGATGCTTACCCTGACGCGCCATATCGTTGAAGAACCAATGGTTGATCCACCACGTATTACTCAGCTCAGGGACTTTGGGATCCTGGAGATGCTGCTGCCAGTCTAGCCACCAGAAGTCTACTCCTGCCTCTTCGTAGGGGTGAAAGATATACTTCATGATCCCCTCCATATATCTGCGATCGGAGCTTATCCAAGGGATTCGCTCGGTACTCCCCTCGGGCAACCCCATCCATTTCGCCATCTCAGGATACATCTCTTCGTAGGATGCCACTCCGTCAGCCGGGTGGATGTTTAGCGTCACCTTTAGCTCCTTATCTCGAAGAGAGGCGAGAAATGCCTTGTAGTCCGGGAAGAGTCTTCGATTCCATGTGAATCCCGTCCAGCCTCCTTTGCCCTCTTCGGTATAGTGCCAGTCCATATCCACTACCATAACATCGATGGGGATACGGTTTTTCTCAAAGTTGTGGACAAGGTCTTGCATCTCCGCATCAGAGTAGCTCCAGTAGCGAGACCACCAATATCCGAATGCATAGAGTGGAGGCAGAGGGATCTTTCCGGAGAGCAGACTGAAGTCTCTCAAGGCATCTTTGTACTGAGTCCCATAGCCCAGAAAATACCAATCCTGTGCCCCTTGAGTACTATTGCGTTTGGCAAACCACTCCTTGGCGGGAGTCTCAAAGATAAGTCCCTTGGAGTTGTCGATGAGAGTCCATCCGTCTCGAGCCAATATGCCTTCGCCGAGATCAATCTTGTGCCCCGCTTGATGCGTATCTCCGTCAAAAGCATCCAGGGTTCGAGCTGTTCCTTTCAGGTTATGCTTCTGCTTCATTCCCGGATTCCAGCTGTAGGGGAGGTCTCCGGAGGTGGAAGTGATGGAGAGATTCTGTGCAGTGAAGGGACCACTTCCCTTGAGGTATTTCAGTTTCAGCTTAGGGGTAGTGATCTCGATGTACTCGCCCTCTTTGAGGTCGAACTTGGTAGTCGGATACTCACGCTCCGAAGCTACGAAGGTGGGTAGATCCACCCACTTGCCATCCGGGGCGTACTCCAGACGCAGCATACCATCTGAGATGACGGTGAAGCGTACCTGCCCATCATTATAGGCGATATTGCGCCCACGAGATTGTCCTCGCATGGGGATTGCCACTAGGAGAAGCAGTAGAAAAAGGTGTTGAAGTTTCATAGTCAATGGATATTTATAGATCGCACTACAGTGATAAGTGCGGAGGGTTAGTCAGCAGTCCTGACATCGCTAACCGCTAATTTAATGAAAAGAGTGGCGATGATGGTAATGAATCTCTCCGTTTAGCCCGATAATGGGGCGGGTAGGAAACAATTCAGCGGGCTGAATAATACTTTTTCAGTCCGCTGAATTGCGTGAGCAGAAGCATTGCGTTTGGGGTTTATGAGGAAGGACTATCCTAGCGAATCATGTCTCGCATGTTGTTGAAGCCCCCAAGTCCGGAGCCAAATCCGCTATTCCCTCGTCGGTTGCGCATCTCCTCTTCACGTTGGCGGTTGCGATCGATCTTTTCCTTCTCCTTGGGTTTATTCTTGATCAGTTTGAAGGGCTTTTGGCGCGAGAGGGGAGTGAGGGTGGGGTTCCAATTCTCTTTCACTTTCCAGTTCTTAAGGATCTCAAAGTTTTTGCCGGAGTAGTATACCATCTCGGGCTGCCTTCCGGCGTCAAAGTCTCCGGGATCCCAAATCCCATTCCCATTGGAGTCTACAACAAGTCTAAGGTAATACTTCCCGGGAGCGAGGTCAACGAAGTCTGCCACTGCACCGGTGGTGGCAATGATACGCACCGGTGCATCCTGCTCATTGAGGAGCTCAAAGATGAAGGGGGGCTTCACGCCACTGATAGCTACTTGTAGCTGCGAGAGTTCAGACGCCTCCTTAGTAGTCCAGCTCTCTTTCTTGGGAGCATCCAGTCTATTTCCCATGACATCACGGAAGAGGAGACTGTCAAATCTAAGCTCATACTTGGTGCGATAGCGGAGAGGGGCGCGTACCAGTGCCTGGCGACTGCGTCCCGGGAGCATCTCAATGGTGTCTATGGGTACGGGATGCTCCACAGAGTCGCGGATGGAGACCAGCGATATTCCACGGAAGGCAGCGGTATCAATCGGAGTGGTGGTAACGATCACGAGAGAGTCTGAGATACCGCCCTGCCCCTTGCGTTCGAGCTTTACACTAAAGGGAGACTTTGCGGGTGTGGGGAGGGAGTCTTTGATACTTTCCTCCTTGTCCTCTTTGTCATCCTCTTTGGGAGAAGGAAGGCGGAGATCCAAGGTATCCGTCACGGCTATGGGATTCTCGAGGCTGTCCTGACCCGTATAGGTGAGGGTGAATCTCTCACTACGTTGCCATTGAGGAGCCAGCAAAAAGAAAAGAACCTCTCCCTTCCCTGTACGGTCTGTGAGGTAGGGTCGTGTGGTCTTTGCGGAGAGCGAGTCCCCTACATTGCTCAGGATCAGCAGACTGTCCGGCTCACGATTGAAGGTGATCTTGAGGAGTGCGGAGTCAGGTCTCTCGCGCTTGGAGAGGAACTGTCTGCCGGCACTCGCCGTGAAATATCTCAAGACGATGTCATCGGGCATGAATCGAGTGTAGTGTACCTGCTTGATGGTGTCAATGGTAACTGAATCCTTGAAGATGGTGTCGTTTCGAACAGCCGGAGCTGAGGTGGTTAGTATGGCTGAATCGAGGAAAGCCAGACCCTCTGCAGGGGAGTTGTAACGGTAGTTACCATCATTTTCCTTCAGGGCGTAGACATGATAGCGACCGACTTTCATGTTGCGGATGACGAACTGTGCACGTTCTCCGGTGCGTGACATACGCAAAAAGGTGGTGTCGCGAAAGGCTCTGCGAGGGAGTGAGTCGGCATGGACCCCTACCATGACATTGGAGGCAGGCTCCAGATCACGAGCATTGAGTACGATACCGGAGATCTCCATAGTGTCTATGACATCGCCGGATGAGAAGGCGTAGGAGAAGTTTTCCAATTCATTACCCTCATTATTGTCCACAATACTATTGGTGAAGTCTATAGTGTAGGTGGTTTGGGGCAGTAGAGTGTCCTCCAACTCCACGGTGACGCGCTTGCCGAGAGAGAGGATCTTGGGCAACTGACGCTGAGGGGGGGAGATGATTACCTTGGTAGAGATGTCCTTTAGGGTGACATACTCATCAAAGTAGAGAGTGACCTTACGATCCTTCACGTTGAGGGCTCCCTGTTCCGGCACAGCTCTGATGAGGCGGGGAGGGGTGTCGTCATAGGGTCCCCCCCCGGGTGGAACACGGTTAGCACAGCCGAAGATGAAGAGAGAGAGGATACCCGGAAGCAGAAGCAAGGGAATCCATGAGGTATGTCGGGGGCTGAATCTATACATGGTAGGGTGTATTATGACTTGAGAAAGAGCGAGCTGAGCTGGGCATAAAGGTAGGGTCGCGCTTCAGGTCCTAGGCAGCAGAGGAGATCCAATACCGAGAGATGAGGTTGAAAACCATGGACATCCTCGAAGACCTGCCAGTATCGCTCAATAGAGAAGGAGGGGGTGTGGTGTCGATCCACCAGTTCTCTCTCCACCGCCCCCTGCCCCTTTTTAGTGAGAGAGACGTAGGAAGGTGCCGGAATCTCTAGGGTAGCGCAAATCCATGAGAGCCACTTGGCATTGTATCGGTAGAGGAGGTGTTCTGAATCGTTGACCAACTTAGTGATGGTGTCGGCGTAGTGTTCGAAATAGGGTGAAGACCCATACGCGGTATGAAGGCTGTGTAGTATCTCACGACGCCACTCTCCGTGATCACTGATGACGACAAAGCGGGTCATAGGGGATGGGTATCCGACCTTCTTGATAGGCACAGAGATACTTTTGACACCACCGGGCATGAGGATATCTGCACGGCTTCGGTAGCTCTGCTTGCCGTAAATCTCGCAAGGAGTGACGGCTGCTCCTCGAAGGATCAGGAGCATATATTCGATGGAAGGGCAGAATGCGGTGGGGAGGAGTATCACTTTCAGAATGGATATCGCAGGGTTCCTATCACTTTTCCGCGCACATCCTCCACTCTAATCCAGAAGAGATCTTTCATGGAGAGAGTCTCGACATTTGGGAAGGGACCCTCAGGTTTCAGGCAAAGGTAGTAGTCATGCGTGATGCGGATCTGTTCGAGCGGCTGCTGAAGCAGAGACTTCGGTGATATCTCTTGCATTAAAAGATGTGCGAGATCCACCCTAAGAGTGCTATCCAGCGTAAGTATTTCACCCGCTCGGGGGGCAGGATAGCTCCCAAATTGTGCCCCGGGAGCAGCGATGCATCGTGCCAGCGAATAGTGATGAGTGGGGTATGACTCACTAGGATCGGCAAAGCGGTAGATGATCAGGTTCCCGGGTTGGATGTCGGCACGCTTAGAGACTACAAAGAGTCTGCCTTCAGGGAGACCGGAAGCGCCGGCATCACGGGGCGAGGAGTAGGTAGTGATCCAGAAGAGGCGGATGAGGATCGCCCCCAGCACGATGACCAGTGCAGGAAAGAGCGGGGACCTCCAAAAACCTCTGCCGGATGCCATACCACTTACTTCGGCACCGTGAAGAACCTATTCCACCTAACTCTACCCCCAAAGAGTGGCTTATCCTTATCTATGGAGAGCCAAACCACTAATGGCTTACCGACGATGTGATCCTCCGGCACGAATCCCCAGGCTCGAGAGTCGGCAGAGTTGTGTCTATTGTCCCCCATCATGAAGTAGTAATCCATGCCAAAAGTGTAGGTATCTGCCGGATTTCCATCGATCAGGATCCGCCCGTTCCGAACCTCTAAGGCATGACCCTCATAGTTGCGTATGCACCTCTCGTACAGGGGGAGGTTCTCCGGTGTAATAGGAATGGTAAGACCCTTCATGGGAATCAGAAGGGGACCATAATTGTCCCGCGTCCAATTGGCGGTACCATAGAGAGGAAAGGTAGGAAAATCCTCACGAGAGGGATCCGGTTCGATCGCAATCTTACGGATGCCTCTCATCCCTTTCAGCTTTTGGAGAGCCTGTGCCGTGAGTGGAAAGTGGTAGATATTGCCGAAGTCATTACCGGATACGGGCTCCATCTCCAGCTGTCTGAAGAGACCTTCGTACTCTGCCTGATCGCCTCTGAGCATGAGTCGGTCATCGGGACTTATGCCCAGCACTTCACAGTCATCGTCCGTGATGTAGGTACCATCGGTCTGTACGAAATAGTTGAGCTGCATATGCTCCGGGGGAGTCATCTTCTTACCGTTGATATAGAGTGCATTGTCGCGGATCATCAGAGAGTCTCCCGGCATTCCCACGCATCTCTTGACATAATGTTCCCGCATATCCACGGGACGGTATACCACTTTGCCAAAAGTCTGCACATCGCTATGGATGCGGTCTCTTCCAAACTGCTTGACAAGAGTATAGTAGTCAGGATTCTGCACCTTCAGAGGTACGGTATCTCCCGTAGGGAAGTTGAAGACCACTATGTCCCCTCTCTCTACGGAGCCAAGCCCCGGAGCACGCTTGTAGGTCCTATTGGGAGTCTCGATATAGGACTTGCCTCCCCAGGGAAATCTATTGTGAACGAGTGGAAAAGCCAATGGAGTGAAGGGAATACGGGGACCATAACTAAGCTTACTTACGAAGAGCCGATCCCCCACGAGACATGTCTTTTCGAGGGATGAGGTGGGGATCTTGAACTGTTGGAAGACGAAGATGCTCAGTACCTGCAGGATCACCAGTACGACTACGATATCCTCGACCCATTTCATGGTATAGCGAACCCACGAGTGGGGCGATTTCTCCCACCATCTCCAGGGGATATAATGGGTAATATAAGCATCTGCCACAAAGGGAATTAGCAGCAGTACCCATCCATTGCCTATCCATATGGCAAAGAGTAAAATGGCTATAACCCAGATTGCCAGCTTGACCCACGTCTTTGTGGGGATACTTTTCAGATTTATGTCGTTGATGTTATGCGCACTCATCACTGTGATTTGGAAAGGGAATAAGGGGGGATTCTTAGAAATGCATCAGGTCTCGCATAGTGTAGACGCCATGCTTCCCAAGGAGAAATTCGGCTGCCACCACGGCACCCAGGGCAAATCCCTCGCGCCCCTTGGCGACATGCTCGAGCCGGATCTCATCCACCTCCGAGGAGTAGCATACCCTGTGTGTGCCGGGAACCTCCCCCTCACGCAGAGAGTGGATGGTGATCCGGTCTTCAAGGTGTGGTTGTGGCTCACTATTGAGGTAGGCTACAGAGCCTTTCTTGCGGTGCAGATGCTCCAAGATCGTATGCGCAAGCGTGAGGGCAGTACCACTAGGGTAGTCCTGCTTGTGTATATGGTGGATCTCCTCCATGGAGACGTCATAGGAGGGGTAGCCTTCCATGATCTCAGCCAGTCGGGCATTGATCTGATCAAAGATGTAGACCCCAATACTGAAATTGGAGGCATAGAAGAGCGCAGTGCCATGCTTGTCACAGAGCTCACGCACCTCATCCATCCGATCGTACCAACCTGTGGTACCGCATACTACCGGAAGATGTGCCTCAAAGCACCTGCGGAGATTATCCACGGCAGACTGTGGTGTGCTAAACTCTATGGCAATGTCAGCCTTCTCCGGCTCTCCTGCACTCCACGCACCGGGCTCAGCAGAGTCTATCACCCCAGCGATCTTATGCCCGCGGCGGTGAGCCACCTGCTCTACCATGTGTCCCATCTTGCCGTAGCCTACCAGTAGTATCTTCATCTCCTATATATTTTACCGGCAAAGATACAAAATGCACTCTGATTGAGGGGCTAATGTCTCCTCGTAGGGTAACCATTGCGACAGGGTTCTGAGACATGCGGAAACCCTCCGTGCTGGTACCTCCAAAAATTACCCCGCCTTTTTGCAAAAAGAAAGGCGGGGTAATTCGAAAAAAACGTCCGACTAATTTTTGGATTACCCCGCCTTTTGTTTTTGGAGCTTTAGGTTTTGTCGAATTCGTTATGGGGATGGAATGCGTCAATAGTAGTACTATTACCCTCACTATCAATTCTCTTAGGGCGGCAATTTGCCAGTTCCTAGACATAATAATCTCCACCGTGTACCTATCACATCAAAATGAGAATTAATCGAATATGGAGTAGTCTTAAAATAACTCGCTTGGGGTGTAAGAGATACTATATGAATTCGTTATATTTGTTCTATACCAATTATTTTTAGAGGAGACTGCTATGCAACCATCACTATTAAATCAACAAGATCTTGCGGATCTCGAAAAACGCAACATTTCTCGCTCTAATGTCGAGAGTCAACTCAGAAGATTTGAGAAGGGGTTTCCCTACCTAGACTTGGTAGCTGCTGCGGATGCTGGCAACGGGGTACAAGTCTTCACTGATGCCCGGCTCAAGGAATGCCTCTCACGATGGGAGGAGGTGCTGTCGGCTTCGGAAGAGAAGATCGTGAAGTTCGTCCCCGCCTCCGGTGCCGCTTCCAGGATGTTTAAGTCTCTGTATGAGTATCTTAGCAGTCATGCCGACGGTGAATCCCAGACCGAGGATGTCTCTCCCCAGGTGATGGATGTCCTTGAAAATCTGGGCAAGTTCGCCTTTGATGACGAGCTTAACCGAGTATGCCTCCTCAACAATTGGAAGACTATAAGCAAACTCTACCAGCAAGGAGAGTATGTGGCACTTATCGAAAATCTCCTGATGGAGAAGGGGTTAGGCTACGGAAAACTTCCCAAAGCCATGATTCGCTTCCACGACTATGAAGAGGGCTCACGCACCGCTGCAGAGGAGCATCTGGCGGAAGGCGCACTGTATGCCAAAAATTCCAGGGGGGATGTACACGTTCACTTCACCCTCTCCCCGGAGCATATTGATCCTTTCCGATCATTGATCTTACGGAAGACCCCTAAGCTTGAGGATCACTTCTCGGTCTCATTCGAAGTCACCTACAGTATACAGAAGTCCGAGACCGATACTATAGCCGTGGATATGGAGAATCAACCGCTCCGAGATAAGGAAGGTCACCTGATCTTACGCCCCGGTGGGCATGGCGCACTGATCGAAAACCTCAACGATCTGGATGCCGATATCATCTTTATCAAGAATATAGATAATGTAGTCCCCGATCGGTATAAGTGTGACACCATTATTTATAAGAAAGCCTTAGGAGGCTATCTGGTGCTCCTGCGCGACAAAGTGTACGAATTCATGAGACAGCTCGCCGGAGAGCGTAAGGCACAGCCGGCATTGATAGAGGAGATACGCTCTTTCCTCAAGGAGTCCTTCTCCATAGATACAGAGTCTCTGGTAGGTCTTCCGGCTCAGGATGTTGCAGACCAATTGCGCAAGCTCCTGAACAGACCTATGCGTGTATGCGGTATGGTTCGGAACGAAGGCGAGCCCGGTGGCGGCCCCTACTTGGTGAGGGATGCCAAGGGATTGACAAGCTTGCAGATCCTGGAGAGCACTCAGATCGACAAAGGCAACCCTGCCGATGCGGAGATCATGGAGGAAGCACGCTACTTCAACCCCGTAGACCTCGTATGCTGCGTGCGGGACTATGAGGGTAGGAAGTACAATCTCAAGGCCTTTGTAGATGAAGATACGGGATTCATCAGCCATAAAAGTAAGGACGGGGTGGAACTGAAAGCCCTTGAGCTACCCGGGCTCTGGAATGGCGCCATGTCAGGGTGGAATACGGCGTTCGTTGAGGTGCCGGCATCGACCTTCAATCCCGTCAAAGTGGTCAATGATCTCCTGAGACCCATGCACCAATGAGCCTCTGATGATATGAATTGTAAATCCAATTAATAACGTAATTATATGAAAGAGAATATTACTGCCCGTCTCACCGCACTGCGGGAGACCATGAAGAATAGTGGCGTAGATGCCTATGTGATCCCCAGTTCGGATCCCCACCTCAGTGAGTATCCGCCCGAATGCTGGAAGGATAGAGTCTGGATCTCAGGCTTCACGGGGTCCGCAGGGACTGTAGTAGTGACACTGAAGGATGCAGGTCTGTGGACTGACTCCCGGTATTTCCTGCAGGCAGGTACGCAGCTGGAAGGTAGTGGCATAGACCTATACAAGGATGGATTGCCCGAAACTCCTTCAATCACTAAGCTTCTCCGGGATCGAAACGGGGAGATCAAGGTCGTGGGATTCAATGGGAAGGCGATGTCGTACCAAGAAGCCCAAGGTCTGAGGCAAGCTCTATCAGTAGCAGGGATAGATGTTCGCTCGGATCTGAACCTCATCAGTGAGATCAGAGAGGAGCCTGTACAGCTGCCTATGGATAAGCTTTTTGTCCATCCTCTGGAGTATGCCGGAGCCTCACCTGCTCAGAAAGTAGATCAAGTGCGCAAGAAACTTAAGGATTCAGGCGCCGAAGTCATCATACTAAACATGCTGGATGAGGTGGCTTGGCTCTTCAATCTCCGAGGATCAGACGTGAGCTACAACCCTGTAGGTATAGCTTATGGCATGATTACCCCGGAAGAGGTCTCCCTCTATGTAGATGAAAAGAAATTGGCGGAGGAGGTAAGGGATTTCCTTGCCGAGAATCATGTGAGCATTAAGCCTTACGAAAGTATCTATGAAGAGGTCCAAGGGCTCTCCGATGAGTGGGTGGTTAGCGTGGATCCTGCACGTATCAATGACAAACTCTTCCACTCTATTCCAAAGGATATGGTCATAGTGCAGCAATTGTCACCCATCACCCTTCTCAAAGCCTGTAAGAATGAGGCTGAATGCCACGGCTATCAGGCAGCTATGAAGAGGGATGGTGTAGCACTTACCCGCTTCTTCATGTGGTTGGAGCGCTCTCTGGATGAAGGTAAGGAGCTTTCTGAGTATGATTTGGGCGTAGTCCTATCGGATTACAGAAGTCAAGGAGAGTATTATGTCAGTGATAGTTTTGCCACTATTGCAGGGTACAACGGTAACGGTGCCATCGTTCACTACAGCGCTGCTAAGGATACTGCCTCCAAGATCTCCGCATCCGGCATCCTTCTCCTGGATTCCGGTGGTCAATACAGGGATGGCACGACCGATATCACCCGTACTATCTCGCTGGATGGGAAGCCTTCACAAAAACAAAAAGATGACTATACCCGTGTGATGAAGGGGCATATCGGCATTGCCACTGCAATCTTTCCTCAAGGAACTCGCGGTGTCCAGCTGGACATACTGGCTAAGAAAGCACTATGGGATAATTGCCAAAACTTCGGGCATGGCACAGGTCACGGGGTAGGACACTTCCTCAACGTGCATGAAGGTCCGCAGAATATCCGCGTAGACCTTAACCCAACTCCACTGATGCCCGGCATGGTGACCTCCAATGAGCCGGGACTCTATATCGCAGGTGAGTATGGTATCCGCATCGAAAACCTCGTCCGGACCGTTCCCTATCGTGATTCAGAGTTTGGATCTTTCTACGCTTTTGAGACTTTGACACTCTGCTATTTCGACAACTCTCTGATCAATGCAGATCTCATGACTGATAAGGAGCTGGAGTGGTACAATGCTTATCAGAAGAGAGTGTACGACACGCTGGCACCTGAACTCACCGAAGAGGAAGCATCGTGGCTCAAGAATAAGACGCAACCCCTAGCTCGCCCTTAAGAGTCATGGCTTATATTCAAACTGTAAGGGGGTTCACACCCGAGATCGGTGAGAATTGCTTCTTAGCAACCAATGCTACAGTGGTGGGAGATGTCGTGATGGGTGAAGGGTGCAGCGTATGGTTCTCTGCCGTGGTCCGCGGGGATGTCAATAGCATCCGCATCGGAAACAATGTGAATATTCAGGATGGAGCAGTCATCCACACCCTCTATGAGAAGTCCGTCTCCATCCTTGAAGACAATGTCTCCGTGGGGCATAATGCCATCATACATGGAGCCAAGATCGAACGCAACTCTTTGGTGGGCATGGGCGCCATAGTCATGGACAATGCTGTCATCGGTGAGGGATCCATCGTAGCGGCAGGTGCCGTGGTGCTATCCGGCACTATCGTCCCGCCCCATACTCTCATGGCAGGAGTTCCTGCCAAACCTATCAAGGAGGTGGACGCCCGGCAGTCCGGTGAAATCAATATGCGTATCGCTAACAACTACCAAATGTACGCCTCCTGGTACCCGGCTCAGGGTAATACGGACGCGGAGGATTCACACCCATAAGGAGACTAGGGGACTTAGACTCCCTCATATGCAAAGAGTGCCGACCTGCAAATGCAGATCGGCACTCTTACTATTAAGTCATTATTGACCGAAAAGGTCTTGGAAAGTGGGTCAGAAGAGAGAGAATGTCACATACCTCTGTGGGTGTGTACGTAGATCTATCAGAAGACTGTCCGCAGACTTGCTGGCACTCTTAAGATTATCGTAGAGTTGATGATCATTCAGTAGGAGCCCTAGGGAGTTGTCCTTCTGATTTAACTTGAACCCTATTTCACGCAAGCTGGCTATAGTAGCGTTCAAGTCTTGGGAGGTCTTTTCGATGTCCACCTTGTTCACACGTTCGCTAATATCATTGATGGAAGCAGTAGCTTGGTTGATATTGTCGACAATCTTAGGCACATCATTGGCGACCATGCGACGAATATCCTCACTGGAGGCGCGAATATTCTCGGACGCTGCGTTGATCTCCACAAAGGTCTTGGCGATATACTCATTGTTCACCACCCTATCCAACCCCATGATCAGGGTATCCATCTTACCTATCATGCTCACCATGCTGGGTATAATATCCTGAGATACTTGCTCGATGATATCTGCGTTAGTCAAAGCCTGCAAGGTATCATTCGGTTCCAGGTAGCCCTGAGGATTCCTATTCTTGATGATGACAAGTTCAGCACCACTCAGGGGATTCCCCTTCAGAGCTACCACACTACCTTCGGGTATCCTTAGCTCTTTGTCCAGCGCCATCTCCACAGTGATACCACGCAGATTCTTGTAGTCCAGATCTACAGTACGCACGAGTCCCACCTTGTAACCATCCACAGTTACCTGGGTCGACTTAGAGATATCCTTGGCATTGTCAAAGATTACGTAGTATGTATTTGTCTGAGAAAAGAGGTTCAGGCCCTTCAGAAAGTTGAATCCGAAATAGAATAGCAGGATTGCCAATAGGACTGTAAGCCCTATTTTAATGTTCTTGGATTGCTTATTGCGGTTAGCCATCGCTGTCTTGATTTAGGTAAGGGTCAGTGATGGAAATGAACTTTTTGCACCATCACACGTGAACAAAAGTACTTATTTCTTTGCTCAATATCATACGTTTTTCCACCACAGTTACGCTTTTTTGAGAATGAATCTACAAAACAGCCTCCCTGCAGATTACACCCTACACATTAAACCACCCTTTTATCCGAGAATTTGTCGATAAGCTACTCAATCCTCTCCTTTCCCATAGACCTCAGGGTGCTGAGAGTAAGAGGAAGAGCCAGAAGGAAGGTGAGCACATCGCAGACAGACTGACAGATCTCTACGCCTGTGAGTCCGTAGAGTCTTGGGAGGATCAGGATGAGGGGGATAAAGAATATGCCCTGACGTGCAGACGCCAGGAGGGTGGCATGGATAGGCTTACGGATGGTCTGCAGGTACATGTTGCTGATGGTGATGAAGGAGTTGAGGGGCAGAGTGAGAAGCTGCCAGCGGAGAGCAGCTGCACCTACGAGGATCACCATAGGATCCTCTTTGCGGAAAAAGCCGACAGCCTCCTCAGCATATCCATAGCCGAGGATGGCAACAATGGTGAGGAAGAGTAATCCGACTCTGACACAGAACCAAAAGCCCTTGCGAACCCTCCCGTAGAGTCCGGCACCATAGTTGAAGCCACAAACCGGCTGGAACCCTTGTCCAAAGCCTATGTAGAACGAATTGATGAAGCCAAGGATCCTCATCACCACAGACATACCCGCAATCGCTGCATCTCCGTAGACTCCTGCAGCGGTATTGAGTAGGATAGAGGAGACACTATGCATCCCTTGGCGTACCAGAGAGGGCGATCCCCCACCGATGATCTCCCGAAGGAAAGCGGGCTTGGGGGTAAATTTGCGGAGATTGATGGGGATATTGCCACCATGATGCGCCATACGTAGCAGGATGATCAGGCTGCAGATCTGACTGATGACCGTGGCAAGGGCTGCTCCGGCTATCCCCAGATCACATGCAAAGATGAGGATAGGATCCAAGATGATATTGATGATAGTTCCCGTAACGATGCCATACATGCCGTAGAGAGCATTCCCCTGAAAGCGAATCTGATTATTTAGCGCCAGGGATGACATCATGAAGGGGGCTCCGAGGAGAATGATTCGGAGATACTTCTCCGTGTAGGGTAGGATGGTAGGGGTGGATCCTATGAGCCTGGAGAGGGGGGTGAGGAAGATGAGTCCTAGGACGGTGAAGAGGGTTCCGGTGAGGAAGGCACAGCCAAAGCCCGTCGCTGCCATCCTCTCAGCCTGGGCAGTATCCTGAGCTCCCAACCGACGAGAGATGAAGTTCCCTGAGCCATGACCAAAAAAGTATCCGAAAGCCTGAATGACAGCCATGACAGAGAAGACAACGCCTACTGCGGCTATCGACTGCGTGTCGATCTTGCCCACAAAGTAGGTGTCTGCCATATTGTAGAGGGAGCTGACCAGCATGCTGACGATCGAGGGACCTGCCAATGAAGTGACCAGCTTCGGCACAGGTTCCTGCGTCATCTGGAGAAATCTCTCCTCAGGGGTGTGAATCATTCAGAGAAGGAAAAGGAGGGTTGGGAAATAAAGAAGGGGAGAGGTGCCATCGCATAGACAGCCCTCTCCCCGTAGATGATGGGTGAATTATGGTGAGGACAGTGCTTAGAGCATTACTTCAATGACGAGGTATTTGCTCAAGCTCCAGAATGCCTCCTTATCAGTGATGTGGAGTACTTGATTGCCATCAGCATCGGGAACAAACTCATACGAGGAGGATGGATGCTGGGTGCGTACTCTGGCCTTCTTGGCGAAGAGTGAAATAGTAGAAACCTCACGAGTATCCACTGAGAGGAAGTAGTCTTTATTGAACCCTTCAGGCAATACTTTGAGCGAAGAGAAGAGTCCTCCGCCGGCAAGAATCTTTTGATCCTTGAGCTCACTCACACTGCCGAAGCAGTAATACCCGGTATAGAGGCCTGCTTCCTGCTCTTTGATCTTCTGCTCCTGCTGCTGTGTGGTGGTAGAGAGGTCGCGTACATTCTGATAGAGGTCGGAGTTGAGGCTGTCAAGCTCACTGATGCGTATATTCTTCTGCGCCAGTTCGTCACGCAAAGCCACCAATTCGGACTCACGAGCCTGGAGCTCCTTGGTCATACGAGCTATCTTATTGGTGAGAGACTTAGACTTGACGGCGTTATTCTTCACCTGTTCGTTCAGTTTGGCAAGCTGTTCTCTGTTCTTCTTCAGAGTCTCGGAGATCAACTGCATGTTGGATCGAATCTCCTCACGGGTAGTAGCATTGAGATCGTTGCCGGTACGTTTCACAGTGACGTAGTCCTCGGCTTCACGGATATCGGCAAAGTTCTGTTCGATATCGTTAATGATAGCCAGCATCTCCTCCAAGTTTTGGTCTGATTGACGGGTAACTACTTGGAGAGAATCATATTGCTTCTGCAATTTCTTGTAGGACGATGAATTTTGCCCACAGGAAGCTAAGACCAAAAGGGTCAAGCACGTTGCTAGTAGTCGGATAGTTTTCATATTCATCAGATAAGTGATTTTAATTGTCTAGTGGTTTATATTTATTGGTGTGCTCGCGTATCTCCTTCTCGGCAGGTGCCACGAGAACTACAATTTCTCCTAAGGGGTCGTGGTGACTGAAGTAGTCTAGGATTTCTTGAAGGCTCCCTCTGTGATACTCTTCATGCACTTTGGTGAGCTCACGAGCCACTACGACTTCCCGATTTTCACCGAAAGTTAGTAACATTTGCTCCAATAGTTTCACTAAGCGGGAAGGAGATTCATACAGAATAGCAGTCATCTCACTCTTCTTAAGGGCTTCCAAGCGGGAAAGTCTACCCTTCTTATGGGGCAAAAATCCTTCAAATCTAAATCTTTCGCATGGCAAACCTGAACCCACAAGAGCAGTGATCGCAGCTGTAGCACCGGGCAGGCAAGTCACTTCCAACCCCCTTTTGATACAGGCACGTACCAGTAGATATCCCGGATCCGAGATCCCCGGCATCCCAGCATCTGTCACCAATGCTACAGAAGCCCCTGCCGCTATCTCTTCTGCCACACTATCAGCCATCGAATGCTCATTGTGCATATGAAAGCTCCGCAAGGGTGTCATGATATCATATGCCCTCATCAGCTTGGCACTCGTACGGGTATCTTCGACCAGGATATAGTCCGCCTCCTTGAGGTGACGGACAGCCCTGAAGGTGATATCCTCCAAGTTTCCTATCGGAGTAGGTACGATGACCAGAGGGTGCGCTGCCATGCTACATACGTGGGAAGGAATTAGTCAAAATGCGGGCGCAGGAGTTCGTAGAAGTCTCTCACCTCCTCACGCTCCATATCCATATGGTACACATCCACCAGATAGTGCTGAAAGTCCACGGCACTACCTAGGCGCGACATCTCCTCCAGGGCTCTGCGCATTTCCTCGGGGTCATCCCCAAAGAGTTCACGCTTATATCTAAAGTAATCTATGACACTGATGTAGTCCGTCAATGGACGCTCAATGCCGGAAGGTGTGGCTGTAGATAGAGCAGGAGCGGAAACCACCTGAAAGTCATCGAGGCTGTAGTCCTCTTTAGGCTCAAAGTAGGACTGTACCTTCTCCTCGGGCTTTTCCACGGGAATCAGCTGTCTCAACTCTTCTTTAATGTGTGACACTTCTCCCTCCACTGCCTCCAAGCGCTTTATTAGTCGTTCTATCTCTTCTTTCATACACGATATATCTACAGCAATAAGCAAATGTAGAAATAAAAATGGTAGCCCGTAATATTGTAAAAAGGGGTAGACCCTTAAGCCTACCCCTTCGTTACCCTTCATTACTACTTAAAGCACTCATCGATGAAAATATATTGATACGGAATGTGTACTTCCATACGTGTAAGAAACTTCTGTATCCGGTGTGCATCCCAACCCTCATTTTATTCATGAATAGTACATTGTCATATATACGCGTTATTGCACTGTTTTCCTCACAAAAATGGGCTGAAAAAATTACCCCGCCTTTTTCTCAATAAAATGTCCGACTAATTTTTGAATTACCTCGCCTTTTTTTCCGAATTACCCCGCCTTTTTTTTTCAGGGGATGTTAACCTTCATATCTACAGTAAATTAGGGGTTTCGTCACCAAGGCGTCATGTGATGTCGGAGTGGATTAAGTTTGAGTGCTATAAATCCCTCCTTCAGAGCATGAATTAATCATGCATAGCTGCAATGCTTTCGAGGGTTTGCCAGCACTGATACATGCCACGAGGCACATGAAAGCAGCCTTTCCATTTGCCACCCTTTAGGGGTAAGAGAACCTCGCCGCGGCGGTTGAGGTAGCCAAACCACTCAGGATATTCTTGATCCTTGAAGTGGCTCCAAGCATAGTCATGTACCTTTTGGAATCCCTCCAGACATTTTTCGTCAGATGTATAGAGATAGCCTTTGAGCATGGAGATCAGGGTCTCGATATGCACCCACCATAATTTCTGATCCCACTCCAGTTGCTGAGGTGGATTTCCCTTGCGATCCATGAAGTAGTAGATACCGCCGTACTCTTCGTCCCAGCCATAGTCCAGCATCTTGAGAGCAGTATCTTTCGCCTCAGTGATGAGTTTGGGTCTATTTAGACGTTTGCCGAGGTCCATGATGAACCACATGGCTTCGATGGCATGCCCGGGAGTTACCTGACGCCCTTCGAAGCAGTCGACAAGTGATCCGTCTGCACTTACGTTCTCCACAATGATGCCCCCCAGTTCAGGACGACGGAATACCTCCATGACTTCATGGATGCATGTCTCTATAGCCTGTTCCTGATAACCCGGCTCCAGGAGATGCTCGATCTCCATACTGAGGTTACAGAGTATCATGGGGAGGGCAAAGTTTTTGAGATTTCGCGTACCGGGATGGAGTTTGTTCCATTTCCCCTTGGGATTGCCCTGCTTGGAGAGAACTATCTCAAAGGTCTTCTTAGCTATCTCGGCATATTCTTCACTGCCTGTGGCGAGAGCCAATTGACCGAAAGCCATGGTGGCGAAGGTATAGGAGAAGATGTTGTAGGGCTCTACCAACGGGCTACCTTGCCTGTCGAGGGAGAAGTACCAGTTGTAGGAGCCATCATGACCATATTTCTTCAAGAACTCTGCACCGCGTATGGCGCAATCCAGCCACTCCTGACGCTGCTCCACCTTATTGTATAGCATGGCAAACATCCATACTTCGCGCCCCTGTAGCCAGATAAACTTGTCGGTATCAAAGACCTCTCCTTGCCTGTCGAGGCAGGTGAAGTAGCCCCCATACTCTTTATCTTGAGACTTCTCTAGCCAAAATGGGAGCACATTGTCTAGGAGTTCGTCCTTGTAGAGTTTTGATAACTGCTTATAATCCATTGTGTTTATGCTAAAAGTGAAAAACTAATACTACTTACCGAGTCTTTTATCTCCCATCCAATAGCGTTCGATCTCCTCGAGAGATTTTCCCGCAGTCTCAGGCATAAGCTTCCATACTATCAGAATATAGGGTACACACATGACCGCAAAGAGGAAGAAGGTGCCTGCAGGTGTGAGCGTCTGGAGCATCCAGGGAGTAAGCTGACCGATGAGGTAGGTGCCGACCCAGAGCGAGACTCCTGCGATAGACATGGCAAGTCCGCGGATACGAGTGGGATACATCTCGGAGAGGAAGACGAAGATGACAGCACTGATGGAGACTGCTGTGCAGAAGACGTAGAAGAGGAAGCAGACCAGTAGGAAGATAGGTGAGGCATTGAGTCCGTCACCAAAGGCGAAGTAGCTCCCAATCAATAGGAGGGAGACGATCATCCCTGAGACTCCATAGTACACAAGCTTCTTGCGACCGACTTTGTCGATAATCACCAATGCTAAGATGGTGGTGAGGACGTTGACCAACCCCACGAGGACTTGGTAGAAGAGTGAATCCTGTCCGGAGAGTCCGGCGCTTTCGAATATAGAGGGACCGTAGTAGAGGACGGCATTGACTCCCATGAATTGCCCCAGGATGGCAATACATACCCCGATGATGACAGCCTTACGGATGCCGGGATGATTGAGGAGAGCAATGTCGGATTTGGTTTCGGATGAGAGTACAGACTTGGTCTCCCGGAGCTGGTGCGCAGCCTCCTCGACAGAATGGTATATCCTATTGAGGATCTCTGAGGCTTTGGACTCTTGACCTCGCACAATGAGCCATCTGGGACTCTCGGGAATGAAGAAGATTGCAATCAGAAAGAGGAGGGCAGGGAGTGTCTCCATACCCAGCATCCCTCGCCATACTTCGTCCACGAATATGAGTTGGGAGAGTGTGGATCCGGCTGTGGCACCACTTTCCGAATATGCAAGGAGGCGGAAGTTTACCAGATAGGCTCCCAGGAATCCTACCGTGACCGCCAATTGATAGAGGGATACAAGTCTGCCACGATATTGAGCTACAGCAACTTCGGAGATATAGAGTGGAGAGACTATGGAGACGACACCGATACCCAGTCCTCCGATGATGCGGTAGACGACGAGTTCCCCAAAGGAGTGGCTGACAGCACACCCGGCAGCGGAGACAGTGAAGAGTATAGCTGAGATGATCATGGTACGTTTGCGACCCAATTTGTCGCTCAAGATGCCGGCAAAAAGCACCCCGATGATGGAGCCCACCAGCGCACATCCCACATACCATCCTTGATTCCAAGCATTGAGGTGAAAGAGATCTGTGACTTGGGCAATAGTTCCGGAGATGACGGCAGTGTCGTATCCGAAGAGAAATCCTCCAAGTGCCGCAACGACTGCCAGGAAGATGAGATATCCGATGTTGATAGCTTGATTCATAGGTAAGTTATGAGTGAAATGAAAGTGTAAGAGCCTATGGGCGAGGGAGTAGGCGACCATGGAGATCTACTTCGAGATCAAACGGGGCTAAATACTTGTCCAAGAGATAGGCAAACTCCCCTCGAGAGATAGATGGACCGGAGCTTCGAGGCAAAGAGTCTGCATGTATGCCGGAAAGGTGGGAGATAAGTCGGAAAGCCTCAGAGGGGGTGACAGCGAGAGTGTCCGACTTTTCCCACTCCCTGAGGAACTCCTTTTGGTCGGGAAAATAGCTTTCCAGCTCAAAGATCTCTCCGTACACAAGAGGATCGGAGGCTCTGAACCATGTCTCATTGGACCAGTCAACGTTTCTACCCTCTCCACGCAAGATACCGGTAGCGCCTATTCGCTGCAGTGGAAGGAAGAGGCTATCCGTGACAGGAACGTCTAAGTAGGGCAAAAGGTATCCCCCGGCATCAAGTAGGGTGCGTTGAACTTCCCTCACAGATATCTCCTTAGGCTGTTTTCCGGAGCGAGCACTCAGGGAAGCGAGTACGCCGGCAGCCTGTCCCAGCTGCATCACTACGGGCTGGAGGCGTGTGCTTCCATTGACAATGTTGGATACAGATACGGATTTCTCTGCCACAAGGAGGTTGTCAAAGCCTTCGGGGATCAAGACACCCAATGGGACTCCATAGGAGGGAACGGGATGAAAGTAGAGATTGGGAAGAGATTCCTCTCCGGAGTATTCCAGATGATGGTGATCTACAGGGTAGTCTCCGACAGCAACAGCCGTGCGATAGAGGGGATCAGGCTGGTCGTACGGATGCTCAAGGTGGTTGAGATCAAAGCGAACTCTTCAGCCTTTACACCTATCACCTGCGACTTACTCTCCAGCTTAATCTTCGGAACTGCTGCCACCATCTCCTGCAAGATACGGTTTCCTACAGAGGGTTCGTAGAGAGTTCGGCTCACCCATCCGGTATGTATTGCCTCATCAGAGCCATAGTGATCCACCAGAGCTCTCCTGAATTCCCCGAATAACCCGCTTTGTAGCCGATAGTTTCCATCCACTGCACTCACTCCGGCAGCTGTCAGCATGCCTCCCAGCCACTCCGATTCAGCGAGAAGAAGAGTCTCGGACCCCATCCTCCCTGCCTGAATTGCCGCCACCGTGCCTGCAGTTCCTCCGCCGACTATCACCACATCATACAGCGGGATGTCCGAAGCAGAGCATGATAGGATGCCGAAGAGGATCCCTATGAGTACAATTACTCTTGCAAGTGCCCCCATCAATTGCTACTTAAGTTTCATGTCAAAGTACTCGCAGTACCTGTCGTATAGGTGACCTGCCTGGAGGTAAGCTGACTGTGGACTCATGAAGTGGGAGAACTCAAACGTGATAGCCTTGTCATATCCTGCACGTTTGGCAGCTTCAAGCTTGAGTCTGAGCTTCTCAAAGTTGATGGGTAAAAAGCGAATAGGCATATCTCTGTCAAAGGTCTCAGCATTTGTCCAGCACTTCATGCCATACTTATCCGCCAACCTCTTATTGACAGAGAAGAAGGCATCCAGCTCATCGTAGTCGATATGTCCATCCTGAAAGGCTACAGCATCCACCACATCATGAATGCCGTCAAAGATCTCATTCCACTCCCTTTCATGCTCTTCCACGGAGACAGCGTTCTCTTTGGTGAGTTTACTTCCGGAAGCCATGACAGCCTTTTTCCCATCTATCCACGGAGAGATGAAGGTTGGCAGCCCTCCCGAGACATCTTTACACTGCTTACCCATGGCATGAAAGGCTCCTATAGCACCCTTCGTGGCACGACTGATCTCCCCGCTGATGTACCATCCCCCAAAGCTCTTGTAGCGTTCGCCGTAATATTTCCACACCTCATCGATGACATATTTGTTGTCATTGATCTCGTGAGACATGTCGCCGGTATCCCAATAGACCCCGGAATCATAGAGTCCGAAGTAGAACTTCATGCCGTATTTCTCTGCCAGTCTGAGGAAAAGATCTAGGAGGTCTCGCCCCGGACGGTAGCACCCCTTCTTGATCAAGTAAGGAGAGGGATAGGTAATAAACTTGCGATAACCACTTCGGATCATGATCACTGTATCGATGCCAATAGCTTTCATGTGCCGGAAGTCGCGGTCCCACTCCTCTTCGCCCCAGTTCTGTGAAGGGATATCGTGGGTGATCTCATCGAGAAAAGTCCCCGTGATAGGAAGTGCTCTATTGGAGGTTGCCGTGCGTAAGAGGTCTGATCCCAATGTCTCTTCAGCCACTGAGTCTATCCACGGCTCGGCTTTGGAGATAAATGTCCCGGAAAGGGCTGCAGCTCCCAGCGCTACACTTTTCTTGAGAAAGTCACGGCGTCCATTATCTTTCATAATACATCATGTTTTAGGGGGATACTTAAAAAATATGGTTACCCGGCAAAGGTAACCCAAATAGGTTAGAAATAGTGCGACATCTATGGACAATTATTGTTCCCATTCCGCTCAATGTACGAAAGTCAATATACTATACAAAAAGTGGCACCCTCTCGAGGAGGGGGAGGGATTCGAGAGGGTGCCGGGGAAGGCGGGCATCTGCCCGCCGGACATTATACACATTATACTATGTACTTGTGGTCTACATTAGATCGTAGGCTCTATATCGTAGCTCTTGGGCATGCGTGAGAAGAGATATTCACCATTGCGTACTGAGCTGAGAACTCCTGCACGGGTACGGATTGCCTCGAAGACACTGTCAGCTTCGAGTACCAAGAAGTTGGCAGGCTTATTCTCTTCAAGACCATAGGAGTCTTGGAGGTTCATACAGCGGGCACCATTGTAGGTGATCAGGTCGAAGTCATGCTCGATCTCCTCGAAGCTCATGAGCTGAGCCAGGTGAATACCGTTGTCCAGGATGTTCATCATGTTACCGTTACCGAGGGGGTACCAGGGGGCATTGATGGAGTCTTGGGCAAAAGCTACGTTGATACCCATCTCTACCATCTCTTTCACGCGAGTGATACCGCGACGTTTGGGATAGGTATCTTGACGACCTTGGAGATATGCATTCTCGGTAGGAGGGCAGATGAAGTTCATCTTACTCTGTTGGAAAAGGCCCATCATCCTGAAAGCATAGGCATTGTCAGCAGATCCGAATGAGCACGTGTGGCTTGCCGTAGTCCTCTCACCGATCCCTTCCTGCATCACGAGAGCGTTGAGGAGTCTCACGTGGCGACTCTGCACATCATCTGTCTCGTCACAGTGTACATCAATCAGACGGTCATACTTCATGGCGAGCTCTACGGTCTTGCGGACTGACTTATCACCCAGGTCATAGCTCCATTCGAAGTGGGGTATACCTCCCACGACGTCAGCGCCCATCTTCAGACCCTCTTCAACGAGTTCGTCACCCCCTTTGTAGGCATACATACCCTCCTGGGGGAAGGAGACGATCTGGATGGTCACCTTATCCTTGAGCTCTTCTCTAAGCTCCAGCAGAGCCTTGAGGGAGGTTTGGCGTGGGGCTGTCACATCGGCGTGGGTACGTATATACTGTACCCCCTGAAGTACCTCCTCACGGATAGCGCGCAGCGCACGCTCCTTGGACTCTTCGATGGTCTGGTTCTTCTTCACATCGTGCCAGCGTGCGATACCCTCGAAGAGAGTTCCGGTAGAGTTGGTGGCTCCTTCACTCCTGCCGGTGTATACGTAGTCCAAGTGCAGGTGAGGATCGACGTAGGGAGGCACCACCAAGTGTCCTTCGAGGTCGATAGTCTCATCAGCATCGCCGAGGTTATTACCGAAGGTGACGAACTTGCCGTCCTCCACGATGAACTCCTTAGCGTCTGCGTGGCGATAGATGGTTGCGTTGATAAATTTCTTCTTCATAGGATTGGGTATTGGGGGGTTAAAAATGATTTTACAATGATTTATTTCTGACCCAGAGTATGCTTAGATACCAATGAGATGAGGGTAGCAGGGATGAGGAGGGCTACAGATGCTATGAGCACATGTTGGATATTGCCGTTGACTCCGGAGATCAAGGCTCCTCCCATAGAGGTAGCAAACATGATGGAGAAGTTGAACATACTGCTCTGCAGACTTGTGGCAATAGCCTTAGCTGTGGGGCTATGCTTGGCAACTGCTGCCTGTAGCATGGTCACCAGAGGTCCGAAGGAGATACCCCAGATCAAGAATCCCGCATAGCAGATCCATTGGATGCCGGGGAAGAGCCATAATGCAGCCAGTCCCAGTGCTCCGAGGGCAAACATGATGGTCGTAAACATCCTCAAAGAGGTATCCGTGAACTTCACTGCCGCCATCACACTTGCAAAGGATCCGATGCCGAAGAGGATCAGAGCCGTCTCTATACCTCCCGGGAGAGCGATGCTTTCCACTATCTTGGTGATATAGGTGTAGGAGGCGTAGTGCGCCATGACACCCAGAAGAGTGAGTAGAAGGATGATCAGTACATATTTATTCTTCAAGAGAGCAAAGGGATTATTCGCCTTGGTAACCTTCTCTCCGGGTGTACTGGGAAGGAATATTGCACAGAGTATCCCTATCAGGATGATTAGAGTCCCGAGGGCATAAAACTCTGTCCTCCAGTTGAAAGTATTGCCGATCCAGGTCATCAGAGGCATCCCCAGACTCACGCCCAGCGTATTTCCCGCCATAATGATCGCAATGGCTCTTCCGTGCTGATTCTCGGGCACCAGCATCATGCCGTAGGCAGTGATCATCGCCCAAAGGATACCTGCAGCCACACCACCGATGATACGCATCCCCAGTGTCAGATAGTAGTTGGAGGAGAAGCCTACCGCAATGTTGGAGATGGCAAACCCCGCCAGCAACCACAGGAGAAGAGTCTTACGGTTGTACTTCATGGTCGCCGTAACGAGAGGAATGGCACAAATAGCACTTGCAAGGGCATATATCCCCACCATCTGACCCGCCGCTGCTTCGGAGATGTTCAGCCCTTCGCTGATGTGAGTAAGGATTCCTGCAGGCACCATCTCGCTCAATATGGCGATGAAGGTAATGCTTGACATCAATATGAGTACAAAGAGGGAGGCAGGCTTTTGGGGCGCATGAACCTCAGAAGTGGGATTGGGTCTCATAGTCTTGAGGGTTTGGATGATCTTAAAGATGATATAAACTCGAGGGCTTGGAAGGGGTAGAGCAGCACCTTCCCACCTCTCCTATTTAAATATAGGCATTATTAATCGGTTTTCCTACACCTTAACCTGCATTTCAAGTACTTTAAATGTATAATTTCGTCCCTCCGGGTCTGTTCTGTTCCGGATTGCTTACAAACGCCATCAATCTCTCATTAAATTCATCGGCATTGTCCATATTGGCACAGTGCCCGGCATTTTCGATGATAGCCAATTGTGTGTCAGGTTCTTCCTCGTGCCACTCTATGGTAGCATCCACAGCCTGCTTGACATCTTGATCTCCTGCCATAAGTAATAGAGTGACATCTCTCTTTACTCCACCAAGGTTGGCAGATAACTTGTCCATTCCTTTCATCGCCACAAATGATTTACGGGTGAATAGTTTGGCACTATTATAAAAGTGTGCCTGCTCAACCTTATCTATTACGCTAATTGATGCCACATGTCGTCGGAAAGCATCCATCGAGAAGATCATTTTGAACAACCATCCCACCATTTTCTGTCGCTGTGTCTTGGCAAGCTCTTTCTGCTCTCTCGTAATGTCGTAGCCCCCCAATACAGTTAGTGATAAAGTCTTGTCAGGATATTGAAGTGCAAAACTCTGTGCCAGGAGAGAGCCCAAGGATACACCGACTATATGTACCCGTTCAATCCCTTCAGAGTTGAGGATATTGATGATGAGTTGAGGTGTGGACGGGAGTCCGATTTTCGACTTACCCACTCCTGTCAATCCACGTCCCGGCATATCCGGCGTGATCACACTGTATCGGGGAGAAAAGTAATCCACCTGCTTGTCGAAGCATCGATGGTCTCCAAAGGCAGGGTGGAGAAAGACGATGGTTTCTCCTTCGGTATTGCCACTCACAAAATAATGGATCTAATCCCCCTTCTGCACAAGAGTCTTGTGTGTCGTGAGGGTCTTGGGGAAAGGGTCCCGTGCGCTTGATGCTTTCATGTTATGGTCATATAGTCGAATTAAAATCTTCTTGTCGAACGGCATATTTAGAGGGCTCTTCGAACAGCTTCAATATAGGAAAAATCACGCACCTTTTTGAGGAAATATCAAATTGCATTCTTCCAAAAAGTCGTTGAGAAGGATCATCGTATAGCGGTCGGTGCAATCCATTCTCCGATCCTAAATTCGGTGATACCCAAAGCCCCCAAAAAACAAAAGGAGGGGTAATTCAAAAATTAGTCGGACGTTTTTTTTGAATTACCCCGCCTTTCTTTTCACAAAAAGGCGGGGTAATTTTCTTCAATTGTCAAGGTGTTGATAATCAGATAATTAAGAATCGTTCAAAAGGTGTATAATCTATAGACTTGAAGGGTACTCGATGAGGGTGGAAGTAATATTTGTTGAAGAGCTCTTTGGAGGTCAAATAGCCCATTGAGTTTCTGTAAACATACAATTATGCTAAAATACAGAATCGAAACTCTCATTGAATAGATTTGGCAAGAGTGCAGTATACCCTATGTATGATGCCTAATAGCTCCGAAACTATCTCGTGACGCCTTGCGGAGTCCAAATAAATGAAATCACGCCAGGTGGTCTGAGCGAATAGAATGGGGGAGGTTAGGAGTTGATGGGAGGAGACGGGTGCCAAGCAGCGGATGCTTCCTAGATTCCGCAAGCTGAATTGGGGTGAGAAAAAAAGGTGAGAAATCCAGA
>X289_Eastern_Grey_Kangaroo__coassemble_103_pt1 | contig 52391 bp, 30 predicted proteins | sample X289_Eastern_Grey_Kangaroo__metabat2_low_PE_002 | metagenome-assembled genome bin X289_Eastern_Grey_Kangaroo
ACATTACGTCTGCAAAGCTAGGGGTCTGCTCGTTATTTGTTGCCTTTGTAGCCATTTTTTAATACCAGGTTCTTATTGGTACATACAAAACACTAATAATCAGTGATATAACCAACAAAAAAGAGCCACATTTTTGTCCTCTTACTGTGCAATAAGCTCTTGAAAATAAGTGCGTACTTTTTTTCGGTTTACCCCGCCTTTTTGGGGAGCGTTTTTAACCATTGCTACAAATGCGCTGTGGGAGCAGTGCGGAAGGGGTATTGATGGTGGAGAAGAGTTAGGACAATTAATAATTCTTAAGAGATGGGAGATCTTGAATCCTCAGATGAGATAGATTTGTAGAATAAATAATAAGACGTATATGTAGATAGGTTCTGAAGATGACTCTTAATCTTTCCCGCGAATGGATATGGCTTTTAAGTATAAGTCGTATGGTACCCTATAGTTAACTCATTATAGTCTACAAACTTCTGCTAATATCTGCGAACTCTCAGTTAATTTATTTGCACTATCTCCTTATTGCCTATTCACTTGATGTCTTAATGTGAATTGTTTACGAATGTATTGTGATTTCAGATTAATGATTTATATTTGGGCGACAAATTAATTACAACTCCTTTTTGTGGTTGTCTATTAACTTAAAGCGATGACGTTATGAAAAACATTTGCAATGATCATTTCATGTGCCGTGCTTTCACCGTTCCATTCCCATTATTAACGGTGGGGGATTGCTTTGTCATCTTGTACAATAAATGAGGAGATTCAAAAGAGAATAACCAACCAATAATTTCTTCCTCCTAGTAAGGCGTTCTCGTACCCATCATAGTAGATGGTGTGGTGATTTCTGGGCAGGAACTGTATTAAATTGTTTATGAATAAAGGATTAAGAGTGAAGAGTAAAGGTGGCTCTTCTGTTACTCTGGCCGGTGTACTTGGAGTGATACTTTCACTCAATAGTGTCTTTCCTTGCGTGGTTGTTGCTTCGGCAACGTTGGAGAGTTGGAATGTAGGCATTCAGCAGGATAAGGTCTTTACACTTAAGGGTATTGTGCTTAATGAGCAGGGTGAGCCACTTCCCGGGGTCTCAGTACGTCTCAGGCAGGATCCTTCTCGTGGCGGGATCACGAATATAGATGGAAGATTTTCAATCCCCAATATTCAGGTGGGAATGGAGCTTGAAGTGAGCTATGTGGGGTATGCTTCTACGGTGGTACGGGTGGAGCAGCAAGATAAGGAACTTATAGTGAGGCTTAAGCCCAATGATGAGCTGCTGAAGGAGGTTGTTGTGGTAGGCTATGCTAAGAAGAAGGTGGCAGCGACCTCTGCTTCCGTGGTGAAGATAGATGCCAAGGAGCTCTCCGAGAAGCCTACGGCTAATATCTTTGATGCCGTACAAGGAAAGGTGGCAGGTGTGCAGGTGATGACTTCATCAGGTGAGCCTAGTGCCATTGCCTCCATCAGACTTCATGGGAAGGGCTCCATTAGTGCCGGCTCTACCCCCCTCTACATTCTGGATGGGATGCCTGTATCTGCAGGGGTTATTCAGGGAATGAATCCTAATGACTTCCAGAGCATGCAATTCCTTAAGGATGCTGCAGCCACCTCTATCTATGGTGCAAGGGCTGCCAACGGGGTTATCTACATAACTACCAAGAAAGGCTCCAGAGAGGATAAAGTGAGTGTAAGTGCGCATGCTCAGTATGGTGTCTCCACACTAGCCAATACTGCCTATTTTGAGCGATTTAGTAATACAGCAGAGTCTTTCCGCATTCTTGAAGACTACCGAATATTTTCCCCTGAAAAGCTCTCAGAGCTGAAGAGCAAGTACGGAATGAATGAGACGGAGTGGTACAAGTATTTCTATAGAAATGCACCTACCTATCAGGCGGATGTAAATGTGAGTGGTGGTAGAGGTCGCAGCGGGTATTATCTTTCTGCCGGAGTATTTGATCAGAAGGGGCTAAGGGAAGGCTCTGCCTACACCAAGTTGAATACCAGGCTAAGCATCAATTCTGAACTGAATGAATACCTCTCACTGGGGGCTTCTGCGAGCTTGGCGTACGCTAAGTCTAGCTTAAACCCGTTTGGTGCCAATAGTCTTTCCGGTGGTTTGGGTCCCTTCATCGCTCCCTACTATACGCCCTATGATGCGGAAGGGAATGAGCTATATGACCGCGTCATTGAGACGGCCCGGAGCATGTACAGCCCCCGCTACTATATAGATAAGCACCCCTCAGGCACTCAAAACTTTGTAACCAACTTGATGGGAAGGCTTACCATCAAACCATTTAGTGGCTTTGAGATACGGTCTCAGGTGGGTATGGTGCTAGATAATACAACTTCATCAACTCTCTCCTTGCCTTCGTATGCTATGAACAAAGGGATCGGGAGCAAGGGTAGAGATTATGGAAGGGGATTTTCATTTACGACCAACACTGTGGCTGAGTACCTCTTCAATATCGGTGAGGGTCATCACTTCAGTACCCTCGTAGGACAGGAGTACAATAGCTACGATGTGGACGGGTTCAGTGCTTCCGGTATAGGACTGGTGGATGATAGGCTTACACAGCTCTCGCACGTTACCGGAGATAAGAGTATACGGGAGTCTCAGTATGGCTATGCGTACCTCTCCTTCTTCGGACAGTTCTCCTACGACTACCACAGTAAGTATTTCTTAGACTTGGTTTTGCGTAATGACGCCTCTTCTGTCTTCGGGGAGAATAAGAGAAATGGCCTCTTCTGGTCTGTAGGATTACTCTGGAAGATGAAGCAGGAGCAGTTCATAAGGGATGTGGAGTGGATAGATGGCTTAGACCTAAGATTAAGTACAGGGGTTCAGGGGAATGCGGACATAGACTACTATGAATCTCTGGCACTCGCCGGCAACTATAGTCAGTACCAGGGTGTGAAAGGCTGGGGGCTAATCAGTCCCGGGAATCCGGACTTAGGCTGGGAACGTCAGCGTAAAAGCACTCTGGGTGTGAAAGTGGATCTCTTCTCTCGCCTGCATCTCAATCTGGAGCTATACCATAGGCTTACTACGGATATGCTCATGGATGTCCCATACCCATACACGAGCGGACTGGAGATGAATGGTCTCTTCGCTTCCATCAAGAGTAATGCGGGTACGTATCTTAACAGAGGTATAGACCTTAATGTATCCGGTGATGTACTCAAGGGAGAAGATTATGGGATAACGGGGTACCTGAATTTCAATTACAATAATGATAGGATACTGGATCTATTCCAGGGACGTGACTCGTGGATTATACCTCGGAGCGGTATGGGATATGTGGTGGGCAAGCCCGTAATGTATGTGATGCCCATCTTTAAGGACATAAATCCGGATAATGGCGAGCCACGCTGGTACCTTCCCACGATTATAGATGGAGAGATACACCCCGAAATAGAGAATAGGAATGAGGGCATGGTAACTAGCATATACTCCGATGCTCTGGAACAAGTGACGGGTAAGCCACGTTATGCACCCATCAGTGGGGGCTTTGGAATAGGAGGACACTGGCGTGGCATATCACTGGAAGCAGACTTTAGCTATGTAATGGGGAAGTATACCATCTCAAACGACAGGCTCTTTGCTGAAAATCCTCTGAAGTATGCTTCACAGGGCTTGGCACAGGATCGCAATGTGCTAAATTTCTGGAAGAAACCGGGCGACGACTCTATTTATCCCGGCTTAGAATATCAGAAGAGGTATGAGAGTGCTCTTGTACTGGATACGAGAATTCTTGAAGATGCTTCGTTCATGCGCCTTAAGAACCTCACTATAGGCTATACCTTCGGGAAAAACCTCTTGGATAAGCAGAGTGTCCTCTCAGGAGCCAAAGTATATATATCAGCTAGGAATCTCCTTACCCTAACAAAGTACCAAGGTCCTGATCCCGAAGATAATGGAAATGTCTCCTTAGGGACCAATCCAAATACTAAGCAGTTCAACGTAGGGCTTGAATTGAATTTCTAACAGTATGAATAATGATGAATAACATATTTGGCTATGAAGAATAAAATTTATCTGTATACAGTTCTCTCCCTCACTGCAAGCCTGCTCTTCATCTCTTCGTGCAACCTGAATCGGTACCCATCTAATGCCTTCTCTCCGGATGATGCTGTAGAGACAGTAGAGCATGCTAAATACTGGGAAGCCGGTTATATGGCAGGGCTAAGGACAGTGCAGAAGGGGGGCTTTGAGAACCTCCAAGATGTGCAGGCAGACCAGCTGAATGCTACTGTTAGCTTTGGGACAAATATGAGTGATCCCTATGCTTGGGAGCCCTTCAAGGCAGACAATAGTGACTTAGCCTCAGTGTATCAGGGTTACTATAGCCGTATCAAGAACATCAACTTCTCACTCCCAAGAATGGAGAATATCCCTACTACTAACGATAGCGAGACTGCTGCCCTACACCACGCTATGGGGGTGGGCTACCTCCTTCGTGGATATTACTATTTTAATCTGGCGATAAGGTTTGGTGCACTCTATAACGCCACGACTGCAGGGAAGGACCTTTCGGTACCTTTAATCCTTGAATACGAACCTCATGAGATGCCTTCCAGAAATACTAATTCAGAAGTGTATGCACAGGTCCTTAAGGATATAGAGTCAGCTAAGGAGCACCTCAAGGGATATCCGGGGGCTATGATGTCGTCTAGCATAACTATTGATGCTGCCAAGGCTCTTGAAGCGAGGGTGCGCTTCTATATGTCTGACTGGCAAGGATCGTTTGAGGTCGCAAAAGATATTATCACTTCAGGTAAATACTCTCTCTGTGAGGCCGATGAGCAATCCTTAAGGAATATGTGGCACAATAGTCTCTCCTCTGAGGAGATATTCCAAATGACCATAGAGAGACCCGAAGAGCTACCCAATACCTCAAATTACTACGCTGCCACTACAGCGTATGATGGCACATTAGGTCTCGGTAATACCCCTGACTATCTCCCCACTCAGTGGATGATAGATCTCTATGAGGATAATGACCTCAGGAAGTGGATCTACTTTGAGTCTCAGAATGGTATATACCATAATAGGGTCTATCCGGTAGTCGTAGTCTCAAAATTTAAAGGCGACAGGTATCATTCTATACAGGAGGGAGCCAAGTATGCCGTCTGGGGGAATTACCTACCCAATGGACTTACCTCCCCTAAGGTATTCCGGCTGGCGGAGCAGTACCTTATAGTAGCAGAAGCTGCCTATAACCTTGGGAAGGAAAAGGAGGCTCTTAGCTACCTCAATAGCCTGCGCCGTAGCCGAGGACTCAAGGCTCTCAATACCTCTGGGATTAGACTTTTCAGAGAGATCCAAGACGAGAGGACAAGGGAGCTTGCCTATGAGGGCTTTAGACTCTGGGACTTGCGTAGATGGAATATGCCCATGGAGCGGCACGACCCTCAAGCTCTGAGTGATGGCACCACCCCGTTCCTGTATCAAGGTGCCGGACTAACACTCTCCATTCCTAGTGGTGCGGATAAGTTTGTATGGGGTATTCCTAGTAATGACATAAAGACAAATAAGAATATCGCCGATCAACAGAATCCCGGCTGGGGACTCTAGAGAACAAGTTCTGTAACCAAATAGAAAGCTATAAGAATAAGATATGCTTACGAAAAAACTAATCTATGCGCTGCCTTTGGCATTGGTGCTAGGAATACTTCTCGCCTCATGTGTTCCCGGCTCTACCCTTAAGCCTACAGAGCCTACTATCCTAGAACTCTCTAAGAGCTACCTAGAGCTGAGTAGTAAGCGGCAGCAAGACCTCTCTCAGCCTCTGGCTACTGTGGAGTCCAACCAACCTAGTATTAAGGCTTGGGCAGTCAATTCTGAATGGATTGAAGTGGAAGCCATCGGAAACGGGATCTACCTGAAGAAGCTCCTTGAGAATAAATCTGCTGATAAGCGAAATACTACCATATTGGTGATGGCAGGAGAAATGATGAAGACGATCAATGTGGTACAGCTTGGTACGGATGGATTCTTGGAGATTTCGGAAAGCAATTATAACCTATCCGCTTCAGCCACAAAGCTTTTGGTCAGTGTGAAGTCAAATGTAGAGTGGGATATTGATATCAGTGAAGAGCTGGAGTGGATAAGGGTAACCAAGTTCAGGGACTTTGTGGAGATACAAGTACTCCGGAATACAACCTTCAAAGAGAGAGAAGGGCATGTGTACATCACTGCGAATGGCACTACCCCGAAAGAGATAACTATTAGGCAAGAGGCGTTCAATAATGGGGCTGTATATAACTTTCCCCTCCTCAAGAAAGAGATTACCCTCCATGAGATTCTTGACTATGAAGACAATCAAGGTAGCTATAGAATCAGGTATGTGGACACACGCTTGGGAGAGCCTCTTGCGATTGTGTGGATGGACTTCCTCTACTCTTCCCCTATATATGACCAGGTAAGCTACTATATAGTGAAGGAGAGTATGACAATTCATGAGATTGTGTTGCTCTCGTCCAAGCCTCAAGTCTTGACTTCTGACGAGTATATTCAGGCACTTAAGGATCAAGGGTTCGAACTGGATATAGAGCCTAATAAGAATGTATACAAGGGGGTAAATAAAGAGCTGGGATTTGAAGTAACTGTAGACGTTCAGCAGCTCAAGCAAAGCTCTATTACCTTTAAGCCAATAAGCTGAGTAGTGACATGAAAATGATGATGACTCCCCTTTTAGCTCTAGGCTTACTCCTATTCTTAGGCATCTCTTCATGTGCCCATACAGATGATTTACTCCCTGATACAGTCTTCCTTACACTTTCCGGAGAAGAAGTACAGCTCCCTACGGGTGGTGTGAAGGATCCCCTGGTACCACAGATTGCTTACGAGAGCAATTGGGAGGGCGTAGAGGCAGTCTCTCTTTCCGGTAAGTGGCTCTCAGCAGAGGTGCGTGAGGGTGGAATCTATATCTCTGCCCTGCCTAATCGCAGTAGCAGTATGAGGAAGGGTGCGATATTAGTTAACGCAGGTACACAGAGGAAGCTCATTACGGTTTCTCAAGCTAATTCCACACTTACTCTAAAGGTTACACCTACTGAGGCTGTCATATCTCGCGATGGTGAGACTCTCCTTATGGATGTGAAGTCTAATGGAGCTACTGATTGGAACTTAGAGCCTAATGAGGATGCCCCATCATGGCTAAAAATAAATCGTATTGGTGGGTTCCTGGAAGTTATTGCAGAGGCTAATCCCACTGCCAATGTGCGTACAGCCCAAGCTTTTATTAGAACGGAGGGTAAAGTCTATGAGATACTTTTCTTACAAGAAGCAGGATTGAAGACTGAAAAGTATGCACTTCCACTTATTGAAAGGACTTCTTCACTGTATAACATCATAGCTTTTGAAGAAAACCAGGGTAACCATCTGCTCTATATGGAGTTCGGGGGATCTATACTCGGTAGCAAGTCAGATAATAAAGTGGTGGTAGCCTATGAGACCAATCTTTACAATAGTGTCACCTACACTGTAGATCCCAAGACTTCGGTGATAAAGAATATAAGGATTACTTCGAATAAGCCTGAGGAGCTTAAGTCTCAAGAGTTCTTAGGCTACCTTGAGGATAGAGGTTTCTCCATTTCTAAGAACAATAGTACAGTGCCTCAGGTACACCTCTTCTCCGGATACAATTCAGAAGCTGCATATGCCATTGAAATGAAGGTGAATGACTCTCCCGATGTCCTTTCCGAGATTGTCTTGAAGTCGCGTGGTAGGCAGGCAAAGCCTTATGAAACTTTTAAGAGCTTCCCCTACGACAAGGTGGAGTATCTTAATCCCCAATGGACATACGATGCCATCAAGAAGCAAGAACTCTCGGATGGTGCCACCCTTGCTTATGAGACCAAGAGTGATCTGGCACCTTCCGGGGTAAGAGAAGCACAATTCGATACCGATGCTTCCCAAAAGCCGGTGGTGGCTAGGATTATGGGGATGAATGAAACAGAAAAAGACCCAAGCACCGGTAAGATACTGGATAAGCTTAGCCAGCTTGTAGTAGTATATGAGGATATGCACTTAGGAGCTTTTGTAGCTGACGATGGGAGATACTATCTCACCGAAGAGTTTCAGTCTCTTCTGGTGAAGGAGGGCTTCGTGTATTACTATGAGAAGAACTTTATGACCTACTGGTACAATGATGCTCTAAAGCTTATAGTAGTGCCTCGTGGCGTGAGGTTCAACACCGTACTTAAGGGCAAGGCAGTGCTGGCAATAAGCTTCTTCAAGGGGACTCTTAATACCAATGTCAGTGCATCTACCATGAGAGATCCGGATCCTCTAATATCCAAGATAGACAGAGAGATCAGAGCCGTGGATGCCTCCTTGGAAAAGCTTTCAAAATAGCTGCATCTGAATTTCAGACTATCAATACGATTATGAATAATAGAATTCACTTACTATACTGCTCGATTCTCCTCCTGATTGTACTTCCTGCCTGCCGGAAGATGAGCTTCTATCAGGTAGATGAGGCAGATGTAACCGTACAGGAAAGCAGATACCTAGCCAATACTTCTGTGCCCAAAGGCGTACATCAGGGAGTACTCATCTTCAAGGTCTCAGAGGGAGCTGCCAAGGACGTTAAGCTCGTCAATCCAATGAAGGGTCTCACTGCTATGTCCAGTTTTCCCTCACCGATGTCTGCTACCTTCTCTCAGTTGAAGGCAAAGGATGTGAAGCGACTCATCCGACCGATGGGAAAGTATGAAGGCGTGATAAAGTATACCGGGTTGGATCAGTGGTTTGTCCTAAGGTTTGATGAGAAGATTCCCATAGGGTCTGCCTTTTCCCTCATGAACGATACAGAAGGGGTGGCACTTGTGGAGTACTCCAGGAGTATCAAACCACATGCTGCTGAGGACTCCCCTCTGAGCCGCTACAATCCCACCAGACCTACAGTCATGCCATTCAATGATCCGAGACTCTCTGAGCAGTGGCACTATAATAATATGGGGGTCAATTCCGGTGATTGGGCTGTAGAAGGTGCTGATATTAACCTTTTTGAGGCGTGGAAGATTACCACAGGGAAGCCCAATGTGATCGTCTGTATCGTGGACGGAGGGTTAGATGTAGAGCACCCCGACCTCAAGGACAATCTCTGGGTGAATCCCGGAGAGATACCCAATAACGGCATCGATGACGATAATAATGGATTTATTGACGACATAAATGGCTACTGCTTTGTAGATGATACTCACGTGCTATTCCCCGACCCCATAGGGCATGGTACGCACGTGGCAGGGACTGTAGCTGCGAGGAATAATAATGGCATCGGTGTGTGTGGCGTTGCCGGAGGGGATGGTAGCCCCAATTCCGGCATAAGGCTTATGGGGGCATCCATCTTCAGAGACAATTCCAAGAATGAGGCTAATCCTGCCGAAGCTATAGTGTATGGGGCACTCAATGGTGCCACCATCTCTCAGAATTCATGGGGGTACGACTTTGGGTCGGCTATAGATGAGCTTCCGGAACATATTCGAGCTGCCATAGACTTTTTCACAGACTATGCCGGCACAGAAGTAGAGGGTTATGACTTCAGGAAGCAGGAGGCGGTAAAGCCTTCAGGTAAGCAGCGTAGTGACTCTCCCATGAAAGGAGGGCTTATGTTCTTCTCCGCAGGGAATGACAACCTTGAGTATCCTACTCCTCCGGCCAGCTATGAGCGTGTGATCGCAGTGGCAGCTATTGGTCCCAATTTTCAGAAAGCCGGCTATTCCACTTACGGTAGTTTTGTAGATATATCTGCACCCGGAGGTGATATGACTCGGTACGGTAGCCCTGCAGGAGTACTGAGTACGATGTCTCCCAGGGTCTCAGGAAATCCCGAACCTCTAGATTACAAATTCTTGCATGGCACCTCTATGGCTACCCCTCATGTCTCGGGTGTGGCAGCTCTTGTATTATCTAAGTTTGGCGGTCCCGGTTACACCAACGAGCAGCTTAGAGCCAGGATTCTTGCTTCAATACTGCCTGTAGATCTTGACGCCATCAATCCCGAATATAAAGGAAAGCTGGGCGTAGGCACTCTGGATGCTCTGGCGGCACTTACACTTGAGAATAAGAAGATGCCACCCTCCCCTCCGGTTATTCTTGAAGATTTATCCACGCTCAATGGTTTCAGAGAGATCACATTGTTCTGGACTGTACCCGAGGATCCTGATGATGGGCAACCTCAGAGGTATCAGATATTCTACTCCAAGAAGGAGCCACTGAATGAGAAGAACTACACGAGTGGGCTATTAGCAGGGACTGCCAATGGGTATATAAGCGGAGTGGGTACCAAGCCCGGAGACAGGCTGAGCTTCACTATTGAGCATCTGGAGACCGACAGCAAGTGCTATATAGCGCTTGTGGCATATGACAGGTGGGGTACTCCTTCCAAGCCTGTCTTTTTTACGGCTAGCACAAAACAGAATAATCCTGCCGTCATTACGAACATTCCTACTGAGCCCATATTGGTACTTGACTCGGAAAGCAGTGCCACATATTCATTAGCTATAGAGGAGCCTGATGGTCATACGTGGAACTATACTGTATCCGGGGATAAGAGCGGAGTCACCCATCATAAGGATGAGGCCAAGTCGAGGATCCTACTCACCTTCAGACCTGTTCTTCCCGAAGGAGTTCATACGCTGAGGATTACCCTTACGGATGAGCTTATGATGACCAAGTCTTACGAAGTTCCATTTCGGGTTGTGAGTGTGCAAGAGCCTAAGCTCTCCCAGGAGCTCTCAGACGTTATGGTGGGGATCAGCAATGATGCCCTCGAACTTCCCCTACCCTCCTACTTTACAAGTCAGTATTACCTCAAGACCGAGTTCACTGCAACTTCCGAAAATCCTGAAATTGCTACGGTCTACCTAAGCCCGGAGAACCATCTTTTCATAATAGGGAAGAAGGAGGGAAAGACCATCATAAGAGTTAGAGCGAATAATGGCTACAAAGAGACCTCTACACCTATTAGTGTTACAGTCACTAAGGATGCTCACAGTGACTTGCTTTCATTATGGCCCACTCCTACCGTGAGGGACCTCCACCTATGGCTGAATCCTAGCATCAAGAGAGTGAAGGCTAAGGTGAAGAACGCTAATGGCACCCTGCTACTCACTCAGGAGCTGAAGCCCAATACAGATGGGATCGCTAAGCTGGATGTGAGGAGCCTAACTCCCGGATCCCATATCCTCATTATTGAGGCAGATGGTAGAGAATCTGTATACCGTTTCCTCAAACAATAAACAATAGATTTACGCGGAAACTATGCTGAAGAATAAGCGCAATAAATACCTCCTACAGCTCCTAGTACTCACATTTATCCCCTTCACGGCTGATAATGTGAGAGCACAAGAAAGCCCGGTACCACTTGTCGATAGCCCTGTAAGTGCTTCTACTCTCTCCATGGGAGGAGTAGGGCTAATGTCGGCTACGGATCATTATATTTATACCAATCCCTCCTCTCTTCTCTACCAAGATAAGACCTACACTCTCTCCCTAAGTGGCGCACTACGCGGTAAGCACTTAAATGCTGAGGGGAGGCTGAAGGACGTTAATGTCTCTGCAGGCTGGCATTTCCTCGATAACCAAGCACTTTTTGCAGGATTTAGGTATCAGGGCGGGCTCACCTACCTCTACAAGAATGGTCTATTCGAGGGTGGATTACAACAGGAATATAAGCCCTACGACTGGCTGGCAAGCCTAGGGTATGCCTTTAGGATTGATGATGCTTGGAGTCTTTTCGCCACCGGGCATTTTGTCTATCAATACTCTGGCAGACCGGCAAGCGGAGGAATCTTTTCGATTGGAGCAAATTATAAAGTGATCCTCGACAATAGGGATAGAAGCAATTACACCGGCTACACCCGAAGGTGGCTGAATCTTTCAGCGCGTATCTCAGGTGTCGGCACTCCCCTATATTATAGTAAGGAAGAGTCTTACCCCTTCCCCGCAAAGGGAGAAGCCACGGGAGAACTATTCCTCACGCCTCACCCTCATCACCGGCTTCGATTCTTACTCGGAGCAGATGCCGGCTTCCTCCGTAAGGAGTTGGGTGTTCTCGCTGGCACACTTGCCACAGAGTATACCTATCATGATATCCTTACCCTCAGGGCAGGAATCCATCCAGCCACCAGAGAGAGTGGACGCTGGAGTGTAGGTGGGGGGGTATGCCTGTATGGGATACAGGTAGGTATGGCGTATTCTTGGGGGCTACATGATAGCTACACCAATTTGGGTATGCTCTCCCTCTCTTACATATATTAATTCCAAAGATGAATTCATAACCTCCATAAGAATCATAATCAACAAATGAATGCAAATAAGACTTTCCTCTGGGCTCTCCTCCTCGCCCTTCTATCCTATTCTTGTACAGATCTCACTCCACTGAATAAGCGTCTTGAGGAGCTGGAAAACCGTGTCAGTAAGCTGGAAGCCATCACCTCAGAAGCAAATAACCGTATAGAGAACATACAGAAACTACTAGCTGCCGAAGCAGGCAAAGTAAGCATTCTGAGCTATGAGAAGACCGATAATGGCTACGACTTTAAGATGTCCGATGGCTCTACCCTCTCTCTCTTCAATGGGAAGAGTGGCAAGACTCCGGATATAGGGGTGACAGAACTTAATGGTAAGCTCTACTGGACAATAGATGGTGTCCTTCTCAGAGATGCTGATAAGAATCCTATCATTGCAAAGGCGCAAGACGGCAGGGATGGTGCTACTCCAAGGCTTCAAGTAGATAAGGATGGCTACTGGATGATGAGTAGTGATGACGGGAAGACTTGGATCTATGTTAAAGACAAAGAGGGCAATAATGTCCGTGCCAAGGGACGTGATGCCACAGAGACCCTCAGTATCACCGAGACTGATGCTGCAGTGATCATAAAGTTTGGGGGTAAGACCTACACTATCTCTAAGGTTGTTGCGGGTGGAGATAATGTATTTAACCCTAATAAAATGGCTCTCGAGTATGTGACAGAGTATGGTGTTGCAGTCGGAGGCAAGAGCTTTGCCACCACTCACACACAGGAGCTTGCCATACTTACTTTCGAACCTGCGAGAGATCTGTTTGCTGAAGCTTTCCTGCAGGGCTATCATTTAGCAAACTATGAGGAGTGGGTAGGTATCTTCCCAGAGCAGTACAAAGACTTGAAGTTTTCTCAGCCCTACACAAACTTGGCAGTGAAAGAAAAGATTCAAGTGGGAAGTAATCAAGAACCAAAGAACTATACCGCAGAGTACAAGGGAATGGGGAACGGCACGGTATATGGCATAAAGTTCATTGACATGGAAGGGAATAAGATGCGTACAGCCTATAAGTATCGTGTGGTGAACGAGACCACTCCTTATGGTATAGCCTGCATTGAGGTAAGTGCAAGACTTATAGGCAATGATGCCGGCATCAAACTGGAGTCCATCACGGCATCAGAGTTCTGGACTGCTGCACCGGATAAGGTTGTCACACGTATATTCCCCATGACCGATGGTGGGAGGAATGGTCTTTACTGGACTTCCACGGTGCTTACAGGTAAGTATACGAAGGGATTTGCCAGAGCGATAGAGTTCAATAGCACTACGCTCAAGGTGAGCAACCAGAATATGAAGAATAATAGCCTGGCTATTCGTCCATTCACGAACTTCTAACCCCTACCTGCAATATTAATTAGGAATAAGTCCTGTAGAGTGCTTGAGTGCATTCTACAGGACTTATTCCTTAATATAAATACTCCAAGATGGAGTGCCCGCTTGATAGGGCTTTAATTTTTTAGGACCTTCTACTTGGACTTCGGAGTCTTGAAGAGATACATGTAGGCGCCGTACCCTTGCTCAGCCATTTTGGACAACGGGACAAACCTTATCGCTGCGCTATTGATACAATATCGCTGCCCTCCTTTGGATTTGGGACCATCCGAGAATCGATGTCCCAGGTGTGCCCCGGATCCCGCCGAACGAACCTCCTTCCTTTCATAGCCCAACTTAAAGTCAGAATTCTCCTTCACAGTATTACCCGTGATAGGTCGTGTGAAGGCGGGCCATCCACATCCGGAATCATATTTATCTCTCGAACTAAAGAGGGGTTCACCGGATACCACGTCAACGTAGATACCTTCCTCGAAATGCTTATCATATTCATTGGTGAAAGGAGCCTCCGTACCTGCTTGCTGAGTCACCTTATACTGCATAGGTGTCAAGCGTTTGCGCAAGGCTTCAGATCCCTCAGACAGACGTGCACGTTCTCGCTCTCTCACAGCCTTATCACCGGCAATACTCTCCTTAGGAGCCTTAGCTTGACGTGCCTGTCCAAACATCTCCACAGGTACATGGCAGTATCCACCCGGATTATTCTCCAAATAGTCCTGATGCTCGGCTTCTGCAGGATAAAAATTGGTTAGAGGCAAAACCTCAATAGCCAGAGGAACCTTATACTTGCTCTGAAGGCGAGCCATGGCTTTGAGAATGATGGGGCGGTCTTCCGGATTGTCATAGTAGATACCGGTACGGTACTGAGAGCCACGGTCATTACCTTGCTTATTCACTGATGTGGGATCAATGATGGCAAAGTACTGCTCCAGCATGAAGCTCAAGGAGATCTCCTCCGGATCATAAGTAACCTTCACGGTCTCCGCAGCATGGGTAGCACCGCTACAAACCTCCTTATATGTAGGTCGCTCTACAATGCTATTGGCATAACCCACTTCCGTGTCTTTGACTCCCGAGAGCTTCCCGATGTAGTGCTCCACACCCCAGAAGCATCCTCCTGCCAAATAAATCGTCAATAATGTATGTGTCATCATATCACTTTTACTTTTTATGCCCTCCCCTCTAGAGGGAAGAAAAACTATCTACAAATACTTTCCTCAAATATATCTTTTTCACCCCACAAATCGATGCATCCGATAGTCGGAGGATTTCACTCCACCTAAATTAGTGGGGAATGCTGTGGATGGAAATGATAGTGCCTGCACTGTTGCCCTTGAATTCCGGGGCAAAGTAGGAGGTGATCTTGGCAGGTCCAGCAGTGAAGATACCCGAGTGCGCCGCGACTGCTTGCATTTCGAGGATGTGCTTGCCGCGTGGTATGTAGTCGATGTAAAGCCTGTCAGTGGATTCGAGTCGGCGATATACCCAGAAAATTCTGTCACTGAATCGATATCCTCTGAAGTCATATCCCGGCTCAGCTCCGGCGGGTCGTGCATCCTCGATCGTAAGGAGGGAGAGATCCCTATCCGTCTCCACGGTGTATCGCACGACAAGGGGTTCGCCTTTGATGGCAGGATTATCTCTATCGACCGCTACCAATCGGGTCTTATGTGTGTCAGGATCCATACGTCTCACATAGATAGATCTATCCACCTTTAGGGCAGAGCCGGTGGGTGTAACCTCAGCTGCAGGTTCCGTAACCGTATATAGCACCCCTCCATAAAGATAGTCTGTGCGGACGTCTTTCGTATGGATAGTAATCTCTGGACTGAAAGATGTGAGAGGAATATGGATCTCGCCCAAAGCTCGCTCCTGAAGGGTCAGAGGATGATTCATATCGCCTATCTGCAGTATCGGTGTGTCGCCATACTTTGTAGGACTCACATGACCCAGGAGGAGAGTCAGAGCATCCATCGCAGAGGAGGTATTCCATAGCGCTCCCTGCTTGAGACGTAGGAGCAGAGAGATCAGATCGGGGGAGATCTTCTCATCAATTTCACTGAGATAAATCATAAGTACCGCTTTCTCATCGTCTGACCTCGTAAATCTACTTCTATCGCGAACGAATTGAAGGACATCTCGGAACACCTCTGGAGATTCGTAGATTCGGGCATATTCTGCATAGGGTATGAGACTGTATGAGTCAAGATTGCGATGATTTTTCCTCAGCTCCTCAGCCATTTCCCGGAGGTCCTTTTGCATCTGAGTAGGCAATGCCTTGTCACGCAGCCCAAACTTAGATTGTATGATGGCAAAACGCATCGGACTGAAGCGGAAGGGGGAGGCATATGACTTCTCCAAATAGGCTAGGGATTGGGCAGCAAGGCTCTTCCACGCCTTGAGACAAACTTCCTCAGGTAATTGACTCAGCCGATCCAGTACATACAGTGTCAACCATGGAGAGCGGTAACTGTCTACAAATGTCCAGCAGCCGTCAGAAGAACGAAATCGAAGAAGCTGCTCCTTTAATGCATTGACGTATATGGAAAGAGAGTCCGGTGAGGATATTAATTGGTAAAAGTCTGCCAGCGTCTTGGGAGAAGCTTTTCTCTGTAGCCCCTTAGCCCGGTCTGCCAAATGCTCTTGCTCCTTTTCGGAGTTACTATCTATGCTGCGAAGAAGTAGAATAGCTTCTCGAAGAGAGCTGACTACCTCCGGGTGATGGCTGAGAAAGTTCTCCAAAGTAGCGTAGGTAGTATATCTGTGAAGCGCTTCATAGACGAAGTAATCGGAAACCTTGGATATATCTTCATGCTCAAGTGCCAGGGTTGAGCATATCAATGCCATTGGATCTGTATAGATATGCAACGTGGGATGCCCATCTGCCTGCTCCACTTTGGGAAGACTTAGCGAAAATGCATCTTTCTTATAAACAGAGAAGGGACTTGCTACACCATAGGTTGACATTGCCGAGCGTAGGGGCAACTTACGAACCACGGCGTCTCTATATTCTGAACCACTCACTCTAGCCATCAGAGTCAGGGTGTCTGTAAGATTGAGGGGAGCCTGCAGCTCGAAGGGAACTACTGCCACTCCACCCGGGGAGATTGAAGAGCTACCATGAGCAATCTCCCGCTCCCCAAGCTGAAGAGCATACTCTACGCTCTGAGAGAGAGCGGAACTATTTCGGATAAGTGCATCTCCTATAAGTTGATCTCCCTGTATCAGATATCTAGGAAGCCCTATCTCGATAGACAGAGGAGCCTGCACAGTGAAGTGGAAGTCCGTAATCTTCTGCTGTTTAAGGTCCTGAGAGAAGACAAATCCCTTGGTGAGATATTTCGTTTGGGTATCCGGAAGTATAATCTTGGGGCTCACTCTCCCTTCACTATCTGTACGCAGCAATGCGGAGAAGTAGGCAGTCTCTGCAAAGTTTCTCCTCACCTCTTGGGTTCCGGATTCCGGACTTGCATCGCTTAGGCTCTCCTTCTTCTCCACAGATGCTTCCGCCTGTGACATAGACATCACGGGATTCTCACTTAGAACCATACCGACACGAAGGTTACTGCCAAAGGCACTAGAGAGGGTCAGTGAAGGTTTCCAGCGTCTGAGGATCCACCATTTGCCACCATCATAAGAGGCTTCCACAATTGCTTGGTCGTAGATTGTCATGATTACATTGGCATCTCGAAGTGGTTCTCCGGTATTGTCTCTTATAACGAGTGTAGGATGAATCTGCTGACCCGGCACAAAGCTCTTACCATCCAGATCTTCAGCTTGGATGGTGATCTCACCCTGTGTAGTATTGCGCGTGATCTCCACAGTTTCAGTCTCCACATCTCCCTGGTGTACGCCACGAAGACGGACATAGACGTTGCCTTTTCCCAGTTGAGAGGCAGGGATATCCCCTTTTTGTATGGCATTCTTCACCCGAATCGTTCGGCTCAGGATCAATTCCTCCCCACTCTCTTCGGGGATATGACGCATGACATCCAATTGCAGATGGGTATCGTAAGAGCTACCCACCAAAAGTTGGAGGGATTCATCACCATCTAGGATCACTTTGGGTGCCACCAACCAAGCTACCTTATCGGCATTCAAATGCTGATCCTTGGGATCAAAGAGATATTTGGGTTGACTCTCGTCTGTCGAGACGTTCCCTTTCCTATCCTTAGCTATCGCTACAATGGTATACAGTCCACTGGGAATATCGGGTCTTGAGAGGGTTACTTCACCATTTGTCGGCACACTTCCCAGATGGGTGAGCTTGCCCATAGTGTCCTTCAGCTGCAGTTGGACAGTCAATCCCTCCAGATCCTTCAGTAGATTATCATGGTAAGGTTGGCTCAAAGTAGCAAAGAGCATATGATTCTTGTCAACATTTGTTCCGGGAAGCATTCGATCGGCATCCAGAGGAAGGGCAGAAGTCGTCATCAGAAGTGAGTGATAATCAGTGGCAACATTACCCAAGTGGTCTGTGGCACGCAAATAAGCCCGTACATAATCCCGCAACTCTTTACTCTTCGGCGTGGGAAAAGTATCGGTAACAATGGTAAAGTTTCCGCTAGAAGATACTGAGAAGACCTTCCTCTTGCCGGAGATCATCAGCGTAAGCTCCACATTTGCCGGAGTGTGATTACCGTTCATGTCAGTGGTAGTTCCGAAAAGAGTCATCGGTTCACCTGACACAACTCCCGATGGGATGCTGTCCACTTGTACCGAGAGGTGGTTTAGTTTGTAGGATTCCACCCGGATACTCTCCACCGTCTCCTCCTTATCTCCATACACCAGTCTGAAGTTAGAGAGAGTCTCATCCGCAGGAATCTCGAAGGTAAGCTCTGCGACTCCATGCTCGCTCGTCCTGTACTCCTTAGCCTGAAGGGTCTCTTTCAGATCATTACGGTCTGCTACTAAGCGCAACGTACCACTTTGGTTAGGCGACACTACTGCACCCTTGGGCGTAGGTCTCTTGGTCACAATCCCTACATGAAGGGTTTGACCATATCTATATAGGGGTCTGTCTGTATATACTTCCAGAGGAGAATCATCGGGAACTCTCTTCTGACTCTCCAAAGCCTGTTGCAACCATATCTCCACCTTGCCCTCCGGAAGCCTCCTATCTGTCAGCCTAACCATTCGCATGGAAACTTTATTCAGAGGCACCTTCACCATTCCCTTGTCATCAGTGGTATAAGTTCTCCCGGTCGGCTTATGATCTCTGAATTCACTCAGCGTGATACCCGGCAGCGGAACCCCATTCTCCAGCCCAAAGACCCTGACAATAAATTCATTGCCTAACCTATATTGATCGACATCTATCTGTGCATAGCGCACATACTCTCCGGCTTGGATTTTGGAACTGCCTTTGGGAATCAATTTATACCAATAATTTCCGGGAGTGGGAAGAGAGTCCTCCAGCTTCACACAGTCCACATAGAGTCCACCGTCCGGCAAGGCAAACTGCCTTACGTCCTTAACTTTCGCATCACCCTGATCCGTAATCTTCCTGAGAGAGAGTACTACCGGATGACGCACGATCATCGTAGCTGTCAAGGAGACTTTCCCTGAAAGCACATCCAATACCCGAGCTTTCAATTCCAGCCTCTCAGGCAAGAGGGTAGCTCTTTCTTCCTCAAGTGTTTTGGCATAAGGGGTATTTCCAGCCCTCTTTCTGAGCTTATTCCAATCATCCACCAGTGAACGATCAGCAATTAGGAGCTCTCTTTTTTTACTCTCATCAGGATGAATAATATACTTTTGAGCTAACTCTGTCCAAGAGCGCAATACTCCATACTCATAGATAGCCTTATCGAGGAGCACTATTTCCGGGGACTTATCATAGTATGGACGCCACCTCTTGAGCGTCTCCACCGGATTATCCTCTCTCATCTTGCAGAAGTCTATCAGCATCTCCACAGACTCGCGAGACAGCCCCTCTTTCAATGCCGCTTTGATCTCTTCCTCAATGGCATTCTCATATTTAGCTACAATATTCGCAGACACCTCATCGTTGGAGAGAACCATTTGATAAAAGTCCAGGAAAAGTCTGCTCATGAGCGCATATCCATTGGGATGGCTACTCCCCGTAAATCTCCAAAATTGAAATATTCTCCTCACCTGAATCTCTCTCACAAAGGGTTCAGATGAACTCTTACTCAGCTTGCCCCTCTGCTCCATCAGGGAGTCGAAGATTTGTAGTGCCTCTTCAGCTGTTCGATTGGCTGACCAATGGAGAGTGTCACTCTCCTCAGACCTTTCATCATAATCCTGCAGACGACGAGAAAAGTTGGCATAAAGCCTTCCCAGAGACTCTAAAGTCTCCGGATTCTGAGGAGAGAGTGGAGGATTCATGACAGAGGAGGGGATATAGTTAGTGAATATATAGGAGACCGTCTCGCCACGTAGAGGGAGTGACAGGAGAAATCCCAAGAAGATAATCCACAGATACAGATAGATTCGTTTCATAAAACCGATAGGTTGACGTTCTGAAGCAAATGTACACTTTTAAAGAGACAAAGTCCAACCCAAAGCACCGCAAAGCTCTGATAATGGAGACTTTGCGGTGCTTATCGATTCTCGTCAGGGACGCCTTGGGAGTATTCCCTTATTTTTTCTGCTCTCTGCTGAAGGAGTAGGGTGCATCCGACGGATCGGTACCCCGATCTTTATTGGGTTGATCAGACATCTCGAATCGGATATGGGTACCCTTCATCAGATCATCATGCCTTAGATAGTTCTTCGAATAGGGTTTACCATCCATCGTCATGGCACGTATATATCGAGCTTTAGGCGCATTGTCCGGAGCAGAGAGAGTGATGGTCTTGCCATTTTCGAGACGAATCTCTGCACTCTTGAAGAGAGGAGACCCCAGTACATACTCCCCTGAGCCCGGGCATACAGTATAGAATCCCAGCGCTGAAAGTACATACCATGCTGAGGTCTGACCGTTATCCTCATCCCCGCAATACCCATCCGGGGTAGAGGCATAGAGCTTATCCATTACTTCACGGACTCTATACTGAGCTTTCCAAGGTTCTCCGGAGTAGTTATAGAGGTAGATCATATGCTGAATAGGCTGGTTACCGTGAGCATAATTGCCCATATTCATGATCTGCATCTCGCGTATCTCATGGATCACGCCGCCATAATAGCTTTCGTCGAAGTGTGGTGGTACATTGAAGACAGAGTCCAGCATCGCATTGAAGTGAGCATTTCCGCCCATGAGATCGATCAGACCCTGTGGATCATGGAACACAGACCAAGTATAATGCCAACTATTCCCCTCGGTGAAGGCATCACCCCACTTCAGAGGATTGAAGGGTGACTGGAAAGAGCCATCCGCATTACGCCCTCTCATGAGTTTCGTCTCCGGATCGAAGAGGTTCCGGTAGTTCATGGCTCTCTTGGCATATATATCTATCTCCGAAGCCGGTCTGCCGAGCTTACGTCCCAGCATGTATATGCACCAGTCGTCATAGGCATACTCGAGAGTACGTGCAGCACTCTCATTGATCTTCACATCATAGGGTACATATCCCAGTTTATTGTAGTGCTGCCATCCCAATCTACCCGTAGAGCTCACATGAGGATGAACTGCATTGGCGCCATGCTTGACAGCCTCCCAGAGAGTCTCCACATCATAGCCTCGGAGTCCTTTGAGGTACGCATCAGCCACCACCGAAGCAGAGTTGTTGCCCACCATACAGTCACGATGTCCTGGACTCGCCCATTCGGGGAGGAAGCCACTCTCCTTGTACGCATTGACTAGTCCCTCCTGCATCTTGACGTTCATGGATGGATAGACCAGATTCAGGAATGGGAAGAGAGACCGGAATGTATCCCAGAAACCGGTATCCGTAAACATATATCCCGGGAGTACCTTGCCGTTGTAGGGGCTGTAGTGAACCACTTTGCCCTGTGCATCTATCTCTGAGAGATTGCGTGGGAAGAGTACAGAGCGATATAGACAGGAGTAGAATGTACGGATATTATCCAGACTGTCATCCTTCACTCGGATCCTTCCCAGTGTATCATTCCAGACCTTGCGTCCCTCGTCACGTACCCCTTCAAGGCTTTTGCCTTCGACCTCGCGGAGGTTGAGCAAAGCCTGCTCGGGACTGATGAAGGAGGATGCCACAAGGACATTGACCTGCTCCCCTCTGCGTGTAGCGAAGGTGACTACCGCCCCCGCATGCTCACTGAGACTCTCCGACGAGTTGGACTTCAGACTCTTTCCATCCTCTGTGACTGCCACTCGACCAAAGGGCTTATCGAACTTAAGGACGAAGTAATTCTTAAAGTTGTCAGGTACCCCACCGCTATTCTTCGTGGTATACCCTACGACCATCTGATCTTGAGGAATGACTTTGACATACGACCCTTTGTCAAAAGCATCAATGATCAAGGACGAGCTCTCACTATCCGGGAAGGTAAAGCGGAAGATCGCTGCACGCTCTGTAGGCGCCATCTCTGCCAAGACATCATGGTCTGCCAGGTAGACACCATAGTAATAGGGACGGGCATCCTCGGACTTGTGGGAGAACCAGCTTGCTCTGGCATCCTGATCAAAGACCACCTCACCACTGGTAGGCATGATGGCAAACTGCCCGTAATCGTTGATCCAAGGGCTGGGCTGGTGGGTCTGCTTGAACCCTCTGATCTTGTTGGCGGTATAGGTATATGCCCACCCGTCGCCCATCTTTCCGGTCTGAGGCATCCAGAAATTCATCCCCCAGGGGCGAGCTATGGCGGGATAGGTATTCCCTGTAGAGAGTGCAAATTCGGACTGAGTCCCCACCAGCACACTCACATGATCTACCGGCTCGCTGACATCGTAGCGCTGAGCATGTGCGGAGAACGATGTGGTGAAGAGCAGAGAGAGTCCCAAGACCCTCAGCTTTGTGGTTGTCATTTTCATATCGATATAATGGGTATAAGGATTGGGTTACAAAAAAGCATCATTTAGATCCTCAGCTAAAGGTACCGAGATTCGCCTAAAGTCACAACCCCCGCTGAATGCGATCATAAACTAATGAGTTTGTGTGTATAAACTAATGAGTTTACGATCACAAACTAATGAGTTTATGAATGGAAACTAATTAGTTTATAAACGGCTCCCAAGAGGGCATCATATTGTTCATAACACATCGTATTCTCCAAACTTAAGCAGAAGGAGACCGCCACCCTGTATCGGAAGCGATCTCCTTCTGATGGAAAGGCACAAATGCTATTCCTTCTCTCCGTCACAGAGGAGAGGGTAGATAGTGTAGGGGAATGCGTGCGAGGTCTTATTGCCTATCTGCAGCCTTCGGAGACCATCATTGTACTCTATCTTATATGCTTCAAGAGAACCATATGCCTTATCACAGCTCCAGAATTGCATCTCATTCATATATCCGGCATCCGGGGCCAACTTTCCACCATGAGCACGAGAACCCATCTCAGGGACGAAAATGTAGTCCTCCAACTTTGTGGAGAGATCATCGCTCTGCCGGGTATTGAACCAACGTCCAAAAAAGTAACCTTTACTCGTGTCTGCATTCATATATCCATAGAACTCCCTTCCGGCAGTCTTGCGGAAGTCTCTTGCCCCTGTACCATGCACTATCCAACTCATATCATTGAGACCGGGTACTTGGTAGCCGGCGGGGCAAGGGTCATACACCGTTTTTACGGGGTTGTATGACGGGGCATTTGCATCCCATAGATAGGGGTAGTACTGTATCCCCCCGGGTACTTCAAAGAAATAGGTAGGATGCCTGATACCAAATGAAATCCCCTCAGCCGGAGTATTGAGACCTGTAGTAAAGCCAAACTTGAATACGGTGCTGACATCAACCGCAGCGGAAGCCTGATAGAGTATACTCTCCTTGGGAGACCTCTGTACCCCATTCTGAATATCATAGACACGAGTCATGGAGGGCAAGGGGTCTTTGCGTCCCCACATATAGTAGAGTGCTCGACTTTCTCTTCTGTCTACAAAGTTGGGAGATATCAGCTCTCCCGTGACGGTCTTTTGTTTCCCCTGTAAGTTCCTCAGCTGAACCTTATCCACCCGTCGTGGGTGGTTATTCGGACCAAAGATATAGCCGAGGACATAAGGAAGGAATTCACGATCTCCCTTCCCATCCGTCTGTATTTTCACAGGAAACTTATGCGTGAAATTGATAGGGTTTTCAAACCAAAGATGCCAGCTCCACATGATTGTCCCTTCGGCATCCCTTACGGCTATCAACATATTCCCCTTCTGCCCTATCTTTTGCTTGTCCATTATGACCTTCACGAACTTGATGGTTCTAGGAGACATACTATGAGCAAAGTTGAGCGACTCCTCCAGCTTCACATAGGTACCACCGAAGTCTGCATCAGCCCAAAGGATCTCTACACTCTTGGCATCTATGAAGATATTTTGATGGTTCACCGTCTCGCCCTTGTAATTGACAAAGTCAGTTGTCACACCACCATAACGCTTCTTTACCGTGAAGGCTTCATCATTGATTTTATTATCCTTAATGGAGTTACCCATCACACAGGGAAAGTAATAGACATTCGCTTTCTTTACCACAAGATAGCAGTTGGATGTCCTATATGCCCCCGGAAGGGTTTTCGGTCCCACCTCTTGGGGATAATGATTGGGAACCCCTCTACCGTTATAATTTGCCAAGTTGAGGACCCCTCCGGTTTCATTCTCCTCCAGAGCCATCGGATACTGCTGCTTCTCCTTGCTTGTACGAGGAAAGCCATTGGGAAGAGCATCACCGGGGGGACGCTTGAAGGGGTCGCAATAAATCTTGTAAGTGATAGGGGTACCATTATCTCCATCTCCTTTCAGCTCTCCATATTTTGCATCATTCACCTCGATATATTTACCATTCTGTGTGTAGCCCACAATCGTGAACCAGCTTGGGATATTGCCTTGATGTGCTCCTCGTGTCCGAGAACTCCACGCCATGGGTGCGATGCCGATCACCTTGCCACCCTTCTTAATCAACCTATGGCTAGTCACCTCCATATAGCTGTAGGATTGGTCTTGGCTGTACTCCGTCTCTGGGAATTTTACGTCAAAGATCTCCTCATCAATACTATTAGCAGTAAGTGTGAGGGTTACTCTCTTCCCTGCCGTCAGTATCATCGCCTTGTCCAAGACGTACACGTGCCTCAGTAGAGCACCATCCCCGTACTGACCTTCAATTTGGATCTTAGTGCCTTTGGGAAGGGTCTGCGGAATGAAGAAAATATCCTCCAGATTGTCCCCTCCGGAGATCACTCCCCCTTCGGCAGGGATGGGACTATAGGGGTCGAAGAGACGAAGAGAGACCTCCTTCTCACCCGTCAGTCCACTCCAACTAGCACTCTTCACACCATAGGTACCCTTGGTGTACATCTTATCTATCTTCACCGAGTGTATCTGGCAGCCGGTGAAATGCCCCTTGTCTACCTTCACAGCTATTGCCACCGGGAGTATCTTGAAGTCAAGATTCACCTTGCCATCCTTTGGAGTCGTCGTGAAAGTACTGCTCTTCGCCGCATAGATGGGATTGGAAAGCACCTTTGCATCCAGTGTCAATTGAAGTTGGGTCTCTCCTGCGGGACCGGACGATAAGACCTTGGGAGAGAAGACATCCTTATTGCCTAGGGCAAGGAAGTAGAGAGCTTTCCCTCCGGACCAATGATACTCCTGCACAGCACCGTTCTTATCCGTAGGGGTCCAAGTATTCCCGATCTTCCTAAGACGGGTGTGACCATCGTCATGTCCGGCACGGGAGAAGAAGTCTCCTACAACAGCCGACTCATCACCCACCGGATATTGGAAGCCGTAGACATCCATCTGAAAACCATTCGGTACGGCAGCACGAGTCCTGCCCTCCTCCGGCACGTCGGGCAGTGTGAGTGCTTCGGCCTCCACGAGGATGGAGCTCTTATCTCGTACGGTGTCCGATGCACTGACTAGATCTAATATCTGACTTCCCTCCTCCCCCGCATCGGTGGAGCGCATCCTCTGACTCTCTGTAGCGAATGTGAGAAGGTCACTCGCCACCTCCTCGGGGTGGTATGCACGCTCATTTCGGCAACTTGTGAGTGCCAGACCAAACGCCACCACTACGATCATCCTTCTGTCCAATATCCCTTTCATCTGTGACTGTTACTATGGAGTTATCACTGTTAAACTGTGAGCATGGGGTGACATTCAACACCCCATACCCTTATCGATTCTCTATCCCGGATTAGAGGGTCATGCCACCGTCATCAGTCACAAAGTCAGTCAGAGTAGCCTCGAAGGAGATGATATCATCATCAGCGATTTTATTACCGTCTTCATCATATCCGGCACCGCCACCCTTAGAGTCCTTCTTACCGAAGACAAATGTGATGGTATGGTTCCTACCTGCCGTAAGGGTAAGATCAAATGGCATAAGGATAGTGGTATAGCCATCCTTATCAGTATTGTCACCATACTTTATGACTTTATCTTCCTTATCCTTGAACATCACCACGATCTTAGCATACACCTTCTTCTCATCATAGTTTTTCATCTCAGAGATTTTCTTCACGGGCTGTGCTTCAACATCCCATTTATTAGCCGCCTGTGGGATAAGGAGCATTGGGTTGTTAACATTAGAGACAACCACAGCTTCTTCACCCTTAGTAGCCTTTACCTCCTTACTGTCAAGGTCAGCCGGGAAGTTAGACCTATTGTTCGGGGCTGACTTATCAAGGGTCCAAGTCCCATCAGCACCGTTGGAAGCAGGATAGGTGAAGGTACCCTTCTTATCCAGGTTGCAGATCTCTATGCTCTTCACAGTGATGGAGCCATACTTAGCAGAAGCATCCACCTTGGCCTTGAAGTTGAGCTGAGCCATAGCGTGCTTGAAGTTCAGCTTCACGTGACCGGTAGAGCGTGCTCCTTCTTGACTACCATCACGATTTGTGGACTTCACTCCCATAGCCACTGCATAGGTGAGGTCTTGGTGCTTAGACGCTTCAGCAGGCAGATCAACTTCCACCTTGCCCTCTTTCATACTGAAAGAAGGAGTAAATCCCTCCGTACCACTTACACCAAGAGCTCCGGGATGGATGGCGCGGAAATTATAGGTCTGAGAAGCATCCCAGAACTTTTCTTTATCGTAAGACCAACCATCGGCACCCTTCGTTACGTCCACACCATCGAAGATAGTCTCCGTGCCGGTGTAACCGAAGACCTTAAAGGCATCCCCGTCATTAAACTGAGTACCGGATTTAACGGTACCTCTGAGGATGGGACCTGTGTAGGTGGTGAAGTCAATAGCTCCATTGTCAACGGTGCCTGTACCGGAGATGACTTCGTTCTTTTGGCAACTCGCCAGTGCAACAGCTGCCATGGCAGCAAGAGCCACATTAGATAAAATCTTCATACATTTCCCTGTTTTAAAAATATCAATAAATACTCAATCATTCGCTCGTTATATCTATTCTTACATATCTATGACGTAGTCTTCACGTGTCCACTCCTCAATGGAAGGATTGAATCCATCCTCATCGTCGATGGGAACCGGCTCATTTATTCGTTCTCTGATGATGATCTCGTAGCTATTCGGTGCCACCCTTTTGATCATCTCCTTGGTCACCGTCACACGCAACTTCACGACACCTTTATTCACATATCCGAGATTGATCTGTAGCTCCATCCCTACCAAGAGATCCGGATCATTACCCAAAAAGACCTCATTCTCATCAGTTATCTCGGTAGGAGCATCGGGCGGTGTGGGATTGGGGAAGGACATGAAGACTACCTTGTCCGCCGAGGGCTTTCCCTCCTTAAAGTAATACTCACCCGGAAGACCAATGTAGTAGAGCCTGGACTTATCCACATTCTTCGGCTTCTCCACATTTACATAGCGCACCTTAACGTGGGTGGTGTAGCACTCCGGCGTCAGCAACACTACCATCTCTTTTCCCGAGCAGACCTTCACGGAGCCCTTCTTGGCACTCCACGCCATCTCCGGCATCTTGTAGTACTCCTTCTCATTGACGCCCTGCTGCTTCAGCCTGTCCTTACGCCTTGACTCATCTGTGTGCTGACCATTCACATCGGTCATACGCGTGAAGGCATGGCACTGATCCAGCTTCGCCTCGCCATCATACTGAACCACTTCCGAGTCGTTATTGTAAGCAATCAAAGTGTACATACCATCCGGCACATATACCTTAGCCCCATCAGCAGAGATATTATTGATGTAGTACTGCGCATTGTCTTCGCTGTAGAAAATCACCCTCATACCCGCAGGCTTCCGAGCCTCCTGTGACAGGAACTTCCAGTCAAACTTCACCTCCAAGGCACCGGAGACCGGATCGCAGAGATCTTTATGTCTGCAGCCTGAGAGCAGCACCATGAGGAGCATAAGTAGCGGAAAGTGTGCCAAGGCTTCTCCGCGTAGTAAGACAGATCGATTATTCCTTCTCTGTAGTCTCATCACCCTTCTCTCTTATTTATCATTCAAGTCTCCTAAACTCCAGACGAGAGATATCGCTGCCATACTCGGACCGAAGTACCTGCGCTCCACCTTCTCTTTCCAGGGGTAGCAGTCTCGACCACAGCTTGGTGTCGTGTACTTCAGGAAACGCCCACCCACATAGCCTACACCCATGACGAAGTCAAGGCTGAAGCGACGAGAGAGAGGCAATTGATAGCCATAGCTCATACCGGCTCCGTAGGAGAACTTGCTTAGTATCCCGGGACCACCCAGCTCAAAGTCGTAGCTGAATACCTGTCCATAGAGACCCACGTGATGCCCACGGAGTGCCCTGCCGGCTCTTTGCTTCGTAAGGTAATAGCGCCCCTCAAGCTCTCCGCCCTGCACTCTCCAGTAGCGATGGGCAGCATCATTTGCCCACCACGCAGAGGCAAGGGAACCCAGGAGACTCCAGCGCTCCCCTATCGATAGCTCAATACCCACATTGGGTACAAGTACCAAGTCGTAGAGCATATTGGTTCGGAGAGAGATGCCGTATGGGTTCTTCTTCGTGCCCACTTCTTCTGGCACCGATATCTCTACCGGCGTAAAATCCCTTTGAGCCACGACCTGCTTTTCAGAGAGCTCACAAGTGCAAGACTGACCATCCCATGTGCAGTGACACTCCGGATCAGAACAGGAACATCCCCGTTTCAGAGCTTCAACCTCTTCAGGTGTGGCAAGGACAATCCTCACTTCCGAAAAACGGAGGTAGGGATAGATATCCCGGAGCATATCATTCCAGACCTTACCGCCACGAAGCCGCATCAGATCTCGCTTCCTCGATCCGATAAGTTTTCCCTCCTCATCATAAGTATAGACCGGCACATTACGGACGATCTGCAGGGCCTCCTCCTTATACTCTATGGCGCTCTTCATTAGCAGCTCCTCCATTGTAGCCCAGTCACAATATGTATTCTCCTCAGCTACCTGAACAAGTCCTGCAATGCCGGTCTTCTCATTGAGTAAAGCCAAGATGCTCTCAGAGCGATCCTTGCGAATTGAGAAATTGAACTGACCACTTCCCTCGGGTGAAGCAAAGCTCTTCAGATAAAGAGCCACCGTAAGCCCCTCCTTCTGCTGCTCCACCAGCAACCGGCACTCCCTGGCAAGCAGCTCCAAGGAGTTTGCATTATCCATATACTCCGGACATACAAAACTCTTCCCCACTTCGTAGTATATACGAACGGATACCTCACCGGGGTTATCATCCGGGGCAGCCATCACACTCCAAGTACACACTATGAGGAGCACTCCCATCAGACAAACCCTACCTGGAGAGAAGACCCTTCCCTCTATTCTTTCACGCCACACTTTCATTCCTCATCCATCATTGAGATCAAAATAGACCGTACTCCCTTTGGTAAGCTCTTTCAGATAAAAGTTCTCTCGGCAAGTCCTTGTGGTGACAATCAGCTAAACGACTACCACAATACCACACGCTGAAAAATTGTCTTGTGCAAAATACTCTTCTCAATTTTATTCCAAATAGGCAGCTTATCAAGAAAGCTCCGCGAAGAAAAAAAAAAAAACGAGACTGCAAAATCTTTTTGCAACCATAACCTCCGAATTACACGTCCGGCATGGACCAAAACCTGCATAGGATAATCCCTAAAAATAAAGGCGGGGTAATCCAAAAATTAGTCGGACGTTTTTTTCGAATTACCCCGCCTTTTTGTAGGAAAAAGTACGGACCAAAAATCCCGTTTCTTAACACTCTCTCAAACCCTTTCCGGAAGCTGTATAGGTGGCTTTTCGCGGCGAGGGAGATTAAACATTCTTGACGTTTCTCTCAGCAGTTGCAGATATGGAGGGAATATGTACCTCGTATGGGTTATATTTCGTAATTTTGAGAAAACGAGTTCTGTTCACTCGCCACAGGGACATGGATGGGGCTCGGTTGTTTTTTTCTTTGTTTACCCATAATCTCACACGGCGGCTCTTCCGATCCGGGGAGATGTCCCTGAATGCCAAGAGAATGATATGATTTGTGACTGCGCCAACGATTCACGCCCCTCAGTCCTCCTGATCTACACCGGAGGAACCATCGGCATGATCGAAAACCCCAGCAACGGAGCCTTGGAGGCTTTTGACTTTGACTACATTGAGCAACATGTACCGGAGATCAAGCGATTCGGCTTTTGTATTAATACCATCTCGTTTCACCCCGTGATAGACTCCTCGGATATGGGTCCCGAATGCTGGGTGAAGATCGTGGAGATCATCAAGAGGCACTATTCAGGATACGATGGGTTCGTCGTGCTTCACGGTACCGACACCATGGCATATACAGCCTCCGCCTTGAGCTTCATGCTCCAGAATCTCCGCAAGCCTGTAGTCCTCACCGGCTCTCAGCTACCGATAGGGAAGCTACGCACAGATGGAAAAGAGAACCTCATCACCTCCATAGAGATAGCTGCAGCCAAGGATGAGCATGGCGAACCCTATGTGCATGAGGTGTGCGTACTTTTCGACAATCTGCTGCTGAGAGGGAACCGCTCCTCTAAGGTATGCTCCGATAGGTTCGAGGCATTTGCCTCATCCAACTATCCTGCCCTGGCGCAGGTAGGGATCAATATCCACTACGAGCGTCCGCTGATGCTCCCCCTGCCTGCAGAGGGAAGTGAGCTGAAGACCTTCACCCGACTGGATACGAATGTGATGATCCTCAAGCTATTCCCCGGGATCCCACGCCATATCGTCCACAGCACTTTCCATACCGAGGATACTCGTGCCATAATCCTGGAGACCTACGGTAGCGGCAATGCTCCCAGTGATGAGTGGTTCATCAATGAGGTGAGAGAGGCTGTGGAGCGCGGCGTGATCGTCGTCAACGTGACACAGTGTGATCTGGGTATGGTGGAGATGCAGCGATATGAGACCGGCTTGAAGCTCATGAGTGCCGGTGTGATCAGTGGATATGATAGTACTTCGGAGGCTGCTGCAGCCAAATTGATGTATCTCCTGGGACAGGATCTCTCTACCGAGGAGATCAAAAAGCTTATGGTACAGGATATCGTCGGCGAGATCACTCGAGATGACTCTCCATGCCGTGAGAAAATGCCCTATTGATGATAACTCCTTCCAGGGTTGTGATAGAGACGAATAACGAACTCGCCGGAGGACTTTTCAGTCCCACGGATGCATACCATTTTGTGAGCTTGGGGAGTGGCAGCAGTGGCAACAGCTATTTGGTGGACTACCGCGGCACAAGGATATTGCTGGATGCAGGGCTGGGACCAAGGACCATTAATCTGAGCCTGAAGCGCTTGGGGGTGAGCATGGAGTCCCTCTCGGCAATCTTCATCACTCATGATCATGCAGATCACATGAGGGCTGTGGGCGTGCTGGCCTCCCGATACTTCCTCCCGGTCTATGCTTCTGTGGCTGTGTGCAACGCTCTGCTGAGGAGTCGCTTCATTACCGAGAATATCTCTGCATCGTTGCGCCCCCTAGTGGTGGGAGATACTGTCGAAATCGGAGCAATGCGTATCACATCCTTTGAGGTACCACATGATAGTACCCAAAATGTAGGCTACCTCATAGAGAGTGATGCGGGAGTGCTGGGGCTGGTGACGGATGTGGGTCATCTGACCGAGGATATCGCTTCGGCAGTGGCTCGTGCCAACTATCTGATATTTGAGTCCAACTATGATCCCGAGATGCTTGCCGGGGGTACCTACCCTCCTTTCCTCAAGAGCAGAATCTCCGGGGGATTGGGACACCTGAGTAATATCCAGGCGTCGGACTTTATGGCAAAGCATTACCACTTGGATCTGAATTTCCTGGCTCTGTGTCATCTGAGTAAGGAGAATAACCATCCGGACCTAGCATGGAAAACTATGGATAACCGCCTCTTCAAGGAGGGTATCCGGGTGGGTAAGGATCTGGAGCTGCATAGTCTGAAACGCTCTGTAGTCTCGGAGGTATTTACGCTACAGAGACGTAAGTAAAAAATAATGCGACCCGAAACTCACGTTTGGGGTCGCATCAGGAAAATCCATTCGCGTACAAAAAAAAACCAGTGGTCTCGGCATGCATTCGCTGCAGTCCGCAGACTAGGGGGAGATCATGAGACTCCCCTGAAGAATGAGCAGACCGGGCCAACAGTCTGCCATGAAATGCATTCGCATCTCACAACGTGTGTGTAATTAGCCGACAAGAGTCGGCTAACGTTCCTCAAATCGGATAGTAGAACCCTAGCCACGTCTATCAATAAAGGTGGCTAAAGCATATGATAGTAAGGAGGGGAAGAAGTATCCAAAGGACTTAAAGCCCGGGCATACGTACTCGCACAGCATAGAGATGCACAGAAACGGCCCCATAAACATCAGGACGACGTCTATAGGATCACCGAAACAGTGTGTGCAAAAAAGATAGTTCGGAAAGGAAGCCGGACAAGAAACTAACCCAAGAGCAGCTTGTCGACGGATAATCAACACCCTCAATGGAGGCAAAATGTGAAGAAAAGGTAGGTCTTCTGACTTTCTCCCGACTCTCTGACGCCTTCCCACTCCGATAATTAAGTATCGTTGCAGTGGCATTTGTCAGTGTCGTTTGGTATGGAGATCACAGCAGCCGGACTGTACAGGACTTACACCTGTTTCCCTTTGTTGCATCTTCAGTGATCGGAGCGCTCCCCTTTCGGTAGGCTGAAGAACCATTTCTAGGGGCAAATGTACCTAATTATTTAACACATCCTACTCTTTAGGGCACAAAAAAGAGGGACTCAAACAACTCGAATCCCTCTTTTTGGAGAATATTTGTGGTTATGTATCTACTTGACTTCCCAGCTTGAGATATCTATGAGATGCCGGGAGAGAGTTTTCTTTCCCTTTTTCTGCTCTACTTCGTGAATCTGATCCTCGACACAACGTTCGTAAGTGGGGGCATCTACGTCCCTGATTACACCGACTGCCAGAGGCATATCGTCAGACATCATCGCCAACATCATGTGCAGGGTACAATCCTTTTCATGAGCATCATGTACCAAGACATCATCCATAGTATATCCATCCTCACCAATGGTAACTGCTTTTAGCTTGAGACCATCCAGTACAATGCCTTTGTTGCGGTCTTTGCCGAAGATCATCTTCTCACCATGACGTAGGAGGATGGTCTTGTCGTCACGGACTTCCCTGTCTGAATATTCTTTGTGAATGCCGTTGTTGAAGATCACACAGTTTACAAGCACCTCAACGACTGCAGCACCTTTGTGCCGATTGGCAGCTACCATGCATTCTGTCTGGAGATTGATATCAACGTCCAGAGAGCGTGCGAAAAAGTTGCCTCTGGCACCAAATACCAGCTCTGCCGGAACGAAGGGATCCTCCACGGTACCGTAAGGGGAACTCTTCGTTACCAGACCACGAGGGGAGGTAGGTGAGTATTGCCCCTTGGTGAGTCCATAGATCTTATTGTTAAGAAGAATGATGCTCAGATCAATATTTCTCCTCAGAGCATGGATGAAATGGTTCCCTCCAATAGCCAAGCAATCCCCATCACCGGAGACTACCCACACATCGATATCGGGACGAGCTACCTTAAGCCCGGTGGCTACAGCACATGCACGCCCATGGATGGTATGCATCCCGTAAGTCGCCATATAATAGGGTAGTCGAGATGAACATCCAATACCGGAAATCACGGCAGTCTCGTAGGGAGGCTTGCCACACTCTGCCATGGCTTTGTTGAGAGAAGCCAGTACTCCATGGTCTCCACATCCGGGACACCACTTCACCAAAGAGGCATTCTTGTAGTCTTTGGCAGCAAATTTTACTCCTTGATTATCCATTTCTTGTCCCATTACTTGTGCCATATCGAGCGGTTGTCGTGTTTGTCATCTTGTATTAACTGCAGTTCCTGAACGAGTCTGGATACTTTGAAGGGCTGACCCTTGATGCGGTTGAAACGAATGATGTTCAATCCCGGGAACTCTCCTCCGATGTATCGTGCAAATTGACCGGTATTCTGTTCACAGATTACAATCTTGTCATACTTGCGGAGTACCTCTTCAGTATTTGGCGGGAGGGGTCTGATGAACTTGAACTGCACGTGAGCGATCTTCCTTCCTTCTCCCCTGAGGATATTCACAGCGGAGTGAAGGTGACCGTAAGTACTGCCCCATCCGACCACTAGTACGTCAGCATCCATATCTCCGTGGACGATCAGGTCCGGAACATTCGCAGATATTGCGCGAATCTTTTCGTCTCTCAGTCGCACCATCAGCTGATGATTGTCGGGATTGGTAGAGATCACAGAGGTCTCATTATCCTTTTCGAGTCCACCAACACGGTGTGCATAACCCTCCATACCCGGGATAGCCCAGTAACGAACTCTATTATCGGGATTCCTGAAGTAGGGCATCCACGGTCTTTCGCCCTTATAATACTGGTCTACGTAGGGAGGTTTTATCTCTTCAAGCCCCTCTATGTCGGGGAGATGCCACGCTGAAGCTCCGTTGGCAATATAGGCATCTGTCAGCAATATAACCGGAGTCATATGCTCCAAGGCAATCTTTGCTGCCTGATATGCCCCATCAAAGCAGTCCACCGGAGAGAGAGGAGCAATGACAGGCACCGGAGACTCACCATTTCTACCGAAGAGAGCTTGAAGCAAGTCACTCTGCTCACTCTTCGTAGGCAGACCGGTAGAGGGACCTCCACGTTGCACATCCACGATGATCAAGGGAAGCTCAGCCATCACAGCCAGATTGATAGCTTCACTCTTGAGTGCCAAACCCGGACCTGAAGTGGTAGTCACTGCCAACGCACCGCCATAAGCTGCCCCGATAGAGGTACAGATCCCGGAGATCTCATCCTCACACTGCACGGTCTTCACTCCCAAAAACTTCAGCTTAGAGAGCTCATGCAGGATATCTGTGGCAGGAGTAATAGGATAGGAGCCCAAGAAAAGCTGCAATCCCGAACGCTCGGCAGCGGCAACAAGTCCGAAGGCTGTTGCTTTATTGCCACTGACTTCCATATAGTGACCCTTCTTCGCCTCCATACCCTCGATACGATAGGTGGTAGCTGAAGCGTGCGTATTAGCTCCGTAGTTGAAGCCATCCGAAAGCACCTTGAGGTTAGCCTGGAGGATGTCCGGCTTCTTGCCAAACTTCTTAGCCAGAAGCTCATCGATAGGAGTGATATCCTTGTCAAATAGCCAGCATACCAGACCGAGGGCAAACATGTTCTTACACCTTAAGATGCCCTTATTGTCCAGCCCACTATCCTTGAGACTCTCCTTCACCATCGATGAGATAGGGACAGATAGCACCTCCACATCATTGAGACCAAGTTCCTCAAAAGGGTGCTCAGTCACGAAGAGAGCCTTCTTGAGATCCTTATCAGTGAAGGAGTCCTCATCTATGATGACGATAGCGTGCTTCTTGATGTGCGACACATTTACTTTAAGTGCCGCAGGGTTCATAGCTACCAGCACATCGGCATAGTCCCCCGGAGTAAGCACTCCTGAGGTCCCTATATGTACCTGGAAGCCCGAGACCCCTCCCAGAGAGCCCTGGGGGGCACGTATCTCGGCCGGATAGTCCGGGAAAGTTGAGATTTCGTTACCTAGGATGGCGGAGACATCTGAGAATAAGCTCCCAGTGAGCTGCATTCCGTCCCCTGAATCGCCTGAGAATCGTACGACAATATCATTCCGAATCTCTACACCTGGTTCTTGATTCATGGTTACAGTATTCGAATTTAAGTTAGGAAGGTATTTACTTGTTTGTGATACCGTTACTTCTTGAGAGAATACCCATGAGTAGGTATCCGCTCGGCGGTAAAGGTAGCCATTAATGTTCAGTTAATATCCTCTTTTCCAAAGATTTTCATCTTTGAAGCATAGATTTTGAGATAAAGTAGGTTTCAGGACGCTTTATCATCTGGTCTTGAATACCCATGCAGAGCTGAGTTCGGGGTGTTCTTGCACGAGAGTTCGCCTATAGTTATCCGCCTCCTCAGCCGTACCAAAGTCCGCAGCATACACCCTATACTGAGAGCCACGATGGATTACACCTCCATTAGGGAATGCTGCATGCTCGGGATTTTCCTTCAGATATTTATCTGCCAACCCCTCAGTGCCCAGACTGGCAATGACCACATAATATCGAGGGGCATCCGTACGTTGCACTACCCCATGGGGGTCACTCTCGGACTGTTGCACTATTGCAGCATGAGCACCGTCCAGAATCTTTTCCTCTTGCAAGTCACCTATAGAAGTCTCCACACCGGGATCCACAACATCGGGCTTAGCTTTCTCCTCCAGCACAGTGAGGAATCCCGCTCTGTAGTCCTGTCCATCGTAGGGAGTGAGAGAGTCTCGGGGAATCAGCAGTGCCAGAGCCCCAAGTATCATGGCAGCAGCTCCATACTTCAGGATTTCTATGTGTATCGGCAAATAGTAGACCCCCTTCTTGGCGATCGGTCCGGAGTCCTCATTGGTCATAGGAGTTAAGCCGGGCAATTGAGACACAGAGGTCAACCCATAGTAGGATATTGAGAAGGGATGATCCGGATTGGGGAAAAAAGTCAACTGCCCTGAAGTCTTATCCATAGACATCTTGCCCAGGTTTCCCAATTGGAGGACAGAAGAGCTCCGCAGCTCTGAAAGCAGCTCACGAGCATCATCCTCAACCATTGCGGCAGCTCTGCGGTAGTTGAGAGAGAACGCCTGTCGATAGTCATCAGACAAGACTCCATCCTCTCTGGTAAGAGCGCCATTGAAACTCAAAACACTCTTTCCGGGATAGATAAGTCCTTTGGACTCATCCAATATGGATGGATTCTCGTGACGAATAAATGCTCCCATACCGGGCACTATAACACACTCGTGCCGATACAGCGCATGCTCTATACGTTTGATGATTCTTCTCATGATTATTGTCTGCTACGACTCTTCCCCTCTCGGAGACACCTCATTGTATGGTCAAATATAGCCATTTTAAGCAATGCCACAGCCAATTCCACCGGGGATCAGAGGATCTTCTCCACCTCCGTGGGGACTTCTTCCAGACTCTCCAGCCTCTTGACCAGATCTCCCTGCTTGTTGATTAGAAATAGTGTGGGAAGGCTTTGGAGGTTGTACATCCCTATGAGCTGAGAGTAGGAGCTGTCACGGTCACGAACGTTGATCCACGGAAGTCTGTCTACTGCACTCTTCCATATATGTGTCTCACTGTCCAGACTAACCATAAATATCTTGAGACCCTGCTCATGATAGCGCTCATATATTGACTCCAAGACGTGGATCAGACTCGGAGACCAGTCTGCCGCCATAGCCGTGAAGCATAGCAAGACTGCCGCCCCATGAGTCTCCTTGGAGAGGGTCCTATCTCTTCCGTCCATATCCGGCAAAGTAATATCATAGTATCCCAGATGATCTTGCCCACTGATGGAGTCTACCTTAGCTACCATGGCTTGATTACGATCAGCTTGCCTTCTTTGTGCTCGGACTACTGCTATGGATTTGAGTGCTAGGTCATAGAGATGCTTGGTCCGAGGACTTTCGGGATAGTACATATCATAGCTATTGGCTACAGCTGCAAAGGCTTTAGAGTCCTCAGGATCATAGGGGTTGAAGATCAGCATCTCATTGATCTGCTGGAAGAGAGCAAAGTACGCCACCTGCGAGCCGGGTTCGGTATAGATGTAGTTCAACGCCTTCTTCTTATAGTCAGACAGCAGACTATCCAATTGGTTATTCAGTTCGGCGGTAGAGATTCCCGACTTATTATATTGGCGCATTAGCTTAGAGACCTGCAGATTGGCATCCAATTGAGCCAGCCATATATCTTTCATCTTTTGCGCCTGATCACTTCCCTCTATGGTATAGGATGTCGCAAAGCTTGCAGCATCAGCAGTGATATTTAAGTTGGTAGTACTGTCTACCGGAAAAGGGATGGTCTGCTTCTCCAGCCTCAACCTATAGAAATCGGGATATTCCGGCTGAGGATGGGTGAATGAGAACTTTCCGCCCTCTTTCAGCTTTACGGAATCAACTACTTCAATACCTGTGAGAGCTTGATGTTCCAGATAGAGAGTCTGATCCGAAGCACCGGAGACGTGCCCCGACACCTTAAAGCCTGATTCCTTTTGACAGCCTGCTATAGCCAGTACCAAGCCTAAAAGGGAGATCAATTGTATAGTTATGGATCCGAATCGTTTCATAGCATATGCATTTATTATATGAGTTGTCATTCCGGTTACCCCCTGCTCCTCAGCGTGTGGGGACATAAATCTTTTCAGCCATGTGGTCATCCCCATTACGTGCCTGGATAAGTACTACCCCCAGACCCGCCAGACGCTCTCGAGGGATCTGCACAATGGTAGAGTGAGTGTCCAGCTTCATGATGATCCCCCCGAGGAGATTATATACTAAGATTTGAGTCGGCTGATCCTGCTCTTTAGGATGAAGGAGAAGCGATATAGAGTCCTCCGAAATAGCTTTCACCAGCATCAAGGGGATATCACCCTCCGAGAGTCCCTCATTGGGATCTGATACCAGAGGATCTATCCATAGGGAGATGTCACCCAAGGCATCATCCTTGAGCCACTTCCCCCCTCGCATGCTAACCATCCCCGAGTATCCTCCATCTCTCTGTACCATTAGAGATATATCCTGACCCAAGTCCATAGTCCTGAGAGAAAGTATCAGAGGACCATCCAGATGCATTGTGATCGGCTTGGCAAGCTCAGTGTATATCTCATATACTTCAGCCGAGGGTCTCACGTTCCGCACTATACCGGGTCCATTGCCACCAGGAATGGTGACGTTCTCACCCAGAGATATTTCACCTTGTGCCAGCGGTACGCCGGAAGAGTTGCCATAGAGTGCATAATGGATCTTTCGACCGGAAATCTTCGCCTCCTTATCATTCCGAAAGACCACATAGAAGCCTCCTACTTGGGCACCTTTGCGCAAAAAATACCTCTCACCTATCGCCTCCAAATCTTTGCCCCCCAGGAGTTCATGAACAGATGGCACATCCAGAAACTTATCCTGCAAGCCTCCACCCGAATCCAATCCCTTAATATGGCTAATCCTGAACCAACGCTCCTCCGGTTTCGATAAGTGCTTTCCATCCCTTTGCCGAAGCTCACCTCCGGGATTCAATACCTCCAAAATCTGTCGGGCATCTTCGGTCTGACTGGTGAGCAGGGTATTGAGTCTGAAGAAATAGTCCGCATTGCCGGGTGCATAACATGTCGAAGCACCTGCCGTTAATCCCCCTATCATCCTCAAATTTCTATCCAAGAGAGGAGACCCCGAAGAGCCTCTCTCAGTAGTCCCCATATCCCATCCATTTACCTTCCAATGCCTATTGGGCTTGAAGGGCGTTCCCGACTCCGTAAAGGAGGAGTTTTCGGGATCCTTGTAGCAGATATTGAGGCGCATAGGCTCAAGGTTCGGGTGGTGTAGATTGTACAATGGCGCTTGAGGAGCCTGGGACATATCCCAGCCCAGACAATATCCACCATAGCTTTCAGGGAGATTCTGATGCAGCTTCACCAACGTGATATCATCCTCCATATCCAATCCTATCAGAGAAGCTCCGGCAATGGTCTGGTCTACTTGAGGTGCCACATCACCCGAGCATAACGGAGATTTATAGTTGAAGAAGAGTACCATGGTCTCTGCCATATGCTCTCTGTCTCTCCACACCCCGTCGTACCTGAAATTCAAAGTATAGACGTGTGATGCTGTCATCATATAGACCCCATCTTCCTTGACAGTATTGACGAGACATCCGGTCCCTGTAGCGACACCGTTCACGCTCACCACACAGACGGCACGTGATACCTCTGATACCTCAGGGAAGCATATCACGTGGGGTGCACATACCAGACTCTTCTGGACACCGGGGGAGAAAGAGGGTCCCGCCGCCCTCATCTCACGTACACCGTGATTTACTTCCGACAGGTGGAGTCTGGGTTTCTCTGCTCCCTGTGGTACTTGGCACTCAATGATGACATCATCCGAGGAGATGGGACGCGTAGCCAAAACCTGTGAGGGATTATTATTCACAGCACCAAAGCCTCCAATGATATTTTCCCCCCGAGTACTATATATATATAGTAGTCCCCCCTCGGGGAGGTAGAATTGATCGAAGAAGAAATTGAGACTCTTAGCCCCTGAAGACCTCACCCTGTAGAGCCACACATCCATGCCTCCAGTCTGCAGCTGCTCACCATCTCGGATTATATCCGCCTGAACGTCAAATTTGTGGGCAAAGAAATAGAGCTCCCCACCACTCTGAGCCTCCATGGCATACCTTGCCGAGTCTGCATCGAAGTACGGCAATCGCAGAGTGGGCAGAGTCATTACCGACCTCAATCCTCCCCTCTCTCTCCCTCGTGGAGTCCCCGCAAACTCTATCTGGGCAATAGCAGATAGAGAGCCACCCCATGCCAGTAGAAAGCACAGCGTCCGGATATATCTAAAGATGTTGTGCATGTGTCGCAAAGGTCCTGTCATATACATAGTAATCGGGGTCAGAGAAGGAAAAACAAAACGAAAGCCTGACAGACTTCGTTTCTTCCGGTTGGTTAACTGCAAAAGTAGTTAAAATAATAGTCTCCGATATACACTAATTCCTATTTTGGCAAGACTTTAAGAAGAAGTTATATCCTTATTTCCGACACACCCCTTAGACTTCTTGTGCTGCCTCTTCTCCAAGGGTTCATTGGACACACGACCATCGAGAAGTTGTGATACAATTGCGGCTATACCTACCGGAGCCAATAGAAGAAGGAACGACTTGAAAAGCTTTTTGATATCCATACCACCTTAACTTTGTCCAGATCAAAATATAAAAGTAGCAGGTCAGAGATAGTCTGCCAACAGCTCTTTAAGCTTCTTACGAGCTAAGAATATCCTACTCTTCACCGTACCGATCGGAAGGTCCATGTGCTCAGCTATCTCCTTGTACTTATACCCTGCCACATACATTGAGAATGGCATCTTCAGCTCCATACTTAGTTGATCTATAGCCTCATTGATCTCTTTCAGACTGAGTTCATGATCCGGAGAGGCTATACCTACAGTATCCTTCTGAGTCCCCATAAAGGTCAGGTCAGCATTCGCATCAATGATGTTGCGAGTACGTACCAACCTATGATAATTATTGATAAATAGGTTACGCATCACCGTAAACACCCACCCCTTGAAGTTGGTGTTCTCACGGTACTTTTCTCTATTGGATAGCACCTTGAGAGATGTTTCCTGCAAGAGATCCTCAGCAGCGTCTCTATCTGCGGTCAGGGACAGTGCGAAGCTGTACATGTTGTCATGCAAGTCCACCAACAGTTTATCGAAGATAGGACGTGGAGGGGAGGTTTTTTTCATAACCTAAAAAACATTCTGATCCCTACAACGACACTACAAACCACCCTAAGCACAAGGCTAACAGGTAGCCCAAAAATACAAATAATATGCGTACCCCCTCCTCATCTCTTTCGGGGATTTTGAATGGAGAAAGTGTGGTTGCGGGGGTGGGGCGTTTTTCCTCAAGTCTGCAGGTGCCTCCTGAAAATGGCGTCCAAACTACTGCTGTCCCCCTCTAGGCTTAGGGACAAAAGTCACCTCAAGTTTCAGATCCAGATAATCGGAGATCCTGTCCAGAATGCGCTTCTTCTGATCATTCCCGAAGTGGGTAAACACTTTCCACCCTTCATTCATATTTTGAAAAGATGTGGGTCCGTACTGATCCCTTCGAAATTCATAATAGGGCGGAATAGTAAGTGGCATTTTAGAGAAGACAAATTTCTTGGGTTCCTTATCTGCCAGTTTATATACCCTTTCAAGTCCTATCTTTTCAATAGCTTGGGCAAAAGCTTTGGCAGCTTTAGGGTCATCAAAAACTGTTCCATCCGGGAAGCGAATAATCAAGTTGCTCTCACGCTTGGATTTCTTATTCTCTTGCCCCCTTACTTCTGTCACTTCCTCTTTTTCTTCGTCAAGGCTTACTGCTCCATTCAATTTAAGCATGGAGTTCTGATCTATCTCAGATGTTACCTGAACGCTCAAGGACCGGTCAGGAAAATACTTGACGAGAAGAAGCATGGGACGTTGGATATTTCTGAGTGATTCACTCATATCCTCAAGAGGTGAGGCAAGCTCATTACGGAGATACTCCATCTCTGCGGTCTTTAATTCTTCAAGGAGTTCCGGAGCCACTACTCCGGATCCCATCTGAGCATTAGCCAACTCCTGATAGAGTTCTTTCATTCTTTTCATAGATATCAATAATTAGGGGATGAGAATAAATCAGCAATGAGATGACCCTCAAAACTGATATGTAAACTCCTTTTACACTACTCGGAATATAAAGATAAATAATACAATTGATTCGGTGTATTAAACCGTTCACTAATCCCCCTATCGAGATAGAGGATTCTGTACGAACTCGACGTTGGGAACCTGCCAAAATAATTACCCCGCCTTTTTTCTAAAAAAACTTCCCCCTAATAAATGAATTACCCCGACATTCTTTTGGCAAAATGTCGGGGTAATATTTTCCAAGTCGTTCGCTATCGTTTTCCCCCACCCCTTTACGGGAGCCGGTATACACTCTGGAGGGCTAGTGGATGACGGGTGTATAATCAAAAAAGGGAGCTTTGCGACTCAGCGCAAAGCTCCCTCTACGAACTGTATAGGACAGCAGTATTTACTTAGCGTATTCGATGGGTGCCATATCGATGGCATTGCCTTGGACACGTCTTCCACCCAAGAAGTCTATCTTGGGAAGAACGGGGACTTTAAAGCCCGGAGCTTGCTCGATCTTAAGACCCGCATCGATGAGGGGTGAGCCGGACTTGAGAGAGAAGTCAGGCTTATCTCCTGTGGGATTTACAAAGTGGGGACCTTGGGCGGCATCGTTGTCACCATCGATCCAAATGCACTGAGAAGCCACAGAATTGTAGAGATCCGAACCTTTAGGGAAGGCACAATTGAAGACCTTGGTATCCTTTCCACCATTGGAGAGGGCGTGAGGTATCTTCTTACCACCTTTGTCGAGGGTGGTTACGTTCCAGACCACACAGTTGTAGAATTGCGTTCCCATAGCACAGTAGATACCATTTGAATTGGGATTACCGGAGTTAGCGCTATGCATATTCACGAAAGCACAATTGTAGAATTGCGAACCACCACTACGCACAAGGTGACGATTGGAATAGATCTCGCGGAAGATACAATTGACGAAAACGCACTTCTCGAAGTAGGTGGGTTGGTTTTTCTGCCGAATATTAACGAATTCACAGTTGCGGAACCCGTGATTATCATAGATCTCGAAGCAAAAACTGTCATCCTTGGGATGAGCATCAGCAAAGATCATCCCATCCATCCAGGAAAATGGGAAGGCGCCCCGATAACCCTTGAGCATATGGAACTCTCCCCCTTTGATGACGGGCTTATTAGTGAGGTCACGCTGACTGAGCTTAGATTCATTACCCTTGAATCCACCATAAACGTTGACGTACTTCCATACCAGCGGAGCGGTAAGCTGGTATTCTCCTGAAGCTACCCAAACTTCCATGTCTCCACCAGAATCCGTGGCTGCCATGGCCTTCTCGATAGAACCAAAGGCAAGATCCCAAGTAGTCCCGTCTCCACTGGCTCCGGGCTTGACGTAGATAATCTTGGACTTAGCGCGCTGAGTGATGAAGATGGTATCTGAGGCTTCAGTCTTTCCGGCATTCTTGACTACCAAGAATCCCTCACGCTCTTCTCCGGAGCCATTGGGCTCAATCTTGAAGGATAGATTGACGTTTTGGACTTGTGTGCCGGAGATTTTCGGTGCAGAGAGTACTGAGATCCAAGGATCTGATGCTTCAGTCTCATAGTCTACGTTGACGGTGAGGGGTATCTCAGAGGTAAAGGATCCCTTCTTGAGGACTATATCCTTCTCCGCAGGGGTCTTGGGGATGAAGAGGATCTTATCTTCAGCCTTCTGGAGTATGCTGAGTGTAGCACTTGTGGTATTCTCTTTATCCACAAGTTTAATCTCTGTCGCCCTATCAACTCCTGAAGTATTGAGAGGGGCAGTTACCTTGAGGTGAGAGTCGTCTACTCGAGTGAAGGTGAAGCCTTCCTTCGAAGAGGTCTCAGGTTTCCAATCTAAGCGCGTCAACACCTCAATGAGAGCATCTCCCCCTTGACGATTGAAGATGATCAGACTCTGACCGAGTGTGATGAGAGATCCTCTCCCTTGCTGCACCACCTTGAGCCTCTTCTTCAGCTGGTCCATGAGCCTAATCTCTATCCATCCTTCTCGATCATCCATCTCAGGGTTGGCATCACACGTGAAGATCAGCGAATCTTGCTTCAGCGCTTGCCCTCTGTTGCGCGTAAGGTGAATCCAAGCTTCAGATGCTTCAGCATACCATGGGTAGGACGAGAGGAGCTTGACGACCCTACGATCCTCCACCGGGGTAGCGGTGACCGAAGCATCTATCTCCAAGGTGGGCTCTGTTCTAAGAATCTCCGGAGAGTAGTCACACGAAGAGATTACTCCTGATAGGATTAGGAGTAAAGCAATAAAATTGTATAGGAAATAAAAAGCTTTCATGACTGAATAAGTTATTTCTTGATGACCATCAATCCATTTATCACCGGTCGAGGTTCAGGATCTGAGTATTTGTTGAGGATCTTGAATTTCCCAGACTTCTTATCCTTTATGACGATGGTACTTGAGCCTCCACCATCAAGATTCATTGCCGTATAGCACCCTGCAGCTTTTGCTATGACAGGGATATCCTTGACCCACATGCCCATAGAGTACCCCGGCTGCCTTCCATCTAGGACGAAGAGATAAGCCTTCTTATTATCCTTGGAGAGACCCATAAATGTGCGTGGGGCAAACTGCTCCGTTACATAATTAGCGGGCATATCGTTGTTCGTCTGTCCCTCTCTTACGAGCCACTGGTAACCCCCCATTGCTTCTACGACTTGGTTACGGATACCTGCGAATTCGCGAGGATGGATGATCTTGCACTCTCCACTCCTGAGGAGGACATAGAGTCCTTCATAGTCTTCGGCATAGGTGTCCTTGAGGACATGACCATCCTTAACGAAGATATTCATGGTGTAGATTTCTCCCTTAGCAGTCTCTCCTGCAAAGTCACCGTTGATACCCATGAGTACCTTTTTGCCATTCTTCTCAGCAGCAGCCATCTGATCCGGGATCGTTGCGCGAGAATTGAAAATAGGTTCATCGTTGCGGGTACTCGAGACGAGAGTGAGTCCTTGGGGCAGGTCTACTTCAGCAATGAAGATGTGCTGCGGCATCGTGGAGTGTTTGACCGTATGGGTGAACTGAGCTTCCGTTATGCGGATCCCTTCAGCGAGAGTATAGACTGTATCGTGATTCACCACAGTCACTTCGGGGACATTATCCGCGATGGACTGCATCAGCGGAGTGGTAGCACCCTTATGCTCTGGAGTGGGATCTACTTTCGAATTGGAAGTAGCACAAGCTGTCCCACTTAGCAGGAATGTGAGCAGGGTGAGGAGAGCAATTAATTTCGTTGAATAATTTCTATACATAACGCTTACCATCCGGGATTATCGGGTAACAATTGAGGATTGAGAGAAGTCTGTACGACCGGGATATTGAAGAGATAATTCTTCTCCGTGAAGTTGGGCTTCACTTTAGAGGCTCCGTGAGGAGTGATAAATCCATTTGCGTCAAAACCAACCTTATTCTTGATCGTCTCAATCTGCTCCGGGGAATAAAATTTAGGATCCATAATGGCTCCACGGCGCTGACGGTTGAGGAGGTTGACTCCGGCTGCCCATCTTACGATATCATCCCAACGATACCCTTCTGCGAAGAGTTCGACTCGGCGCTCACGACGGATCTCGCGGATGAGGTTGGCATTGGGGCCCTTAATGTCGGGGTATTTGCTGACAAGGTCCGGATCCTCTACAGGAGTTGCTGTGAGTGCAAAGGGGAATCCCACTCTCTTGCGGAGTGCGTTGATGGTCTTGTCCAGCTCGGGATCAAGTCCGAGTTCCGCACCTGCCTCGGCACGGATAAGTAGTACTTCGGCGTAGCGCATGACGGGAGCATCGGTACCACCCTTGAACGTATTGGTGGCACTGAAGTCTTCTTGGCTGTAGTACTTGCTGATGGCGTAGCATGTGGAGGAATTTCCCAGGAAAGGTCTATCCTTGACGGGCTGCAGAAGTCCCAGGATATTGGGCGCTCCTCCGATTCTCTTGCCATCTACGGTGGCATAGAGATACTGGGCATGCTTGCTATTGGGATCCGGCACACAGATCGTCTGCTGCAGTCTGCCGTCACGATTCGTCATCTCCTCCAGCAGTCCCATGTCAGGCTTGTGGCACCCGCAGATGGATATGGGTTTGCCGGTCTTGGCACACAGGTACTCTTCGTAGCAACTTCGGCTCATACTATTGGCAGATCCCGGCATATTTCGGATGAGCTCATGACCAAAGTTGATATTGGCATCATACTCACGGGAGAGGATGATCTCCGGATTACCGTTGTAATTGGGTTGGATAAAGAGGTTGAAGTAGCTCATGTCGGTGCCGTCTTGGGTATACAGACGGTGACCATAGATGGGCTTCATGAGCTCTCCGGCAGTATCATATGCCTGCTGAAGGAGCTCCTTGTCCCCCTCCAAACCTCTGTATCTCCGCCAGGTTCCCTCATAGAGACAGACCCGCGCCTTGAGGAGAAGGGCAGCGTCCTTGCTGACCTCGGAGGGAATAGTCATCTTGGGGAGGTACTCTATGGCGCGATCCAGGCACATGAGGATGGAGTCTGTCACGAGGACCCTGGAATCTCTCTTGCCATAGAGTTCGGCATCACTCTTCTTGAGAGGCTGATCGTACCAGGGAACATCTCCGAATCTCTTCATCTTGTTGAAGTAGTCCCAGGATTTGAAGAAGTATATCACTCCTGCATAGTGACGCTTCTCGGGCAAGGAAGCGGGAGAGCGCATATAATTGTTCAGGAAGATATTACAGCCCCGAATGATTCCCCAACTCCAAGCACCATCTTCATTGTTCTTGGTATTGAGACCGTAGGCGACTTGATTCACACCTCCGGAGAGGATGTTGTCAGACCGGATATCGGCCGTCGCCATTCCACCTCCTTCCCAAGTATTGGGATTCCCAAAGCCCGTAACTAGGGGAGGATAATATTCGTTGCAATACTGTTCTAGGGCATCGGCGGTAGCATTGTCCCAGTATACATCCTCATTCATCGTATCTCCGGGAGCCACATCCAGATAATTGCAGGCGGAGGCTAGAAGGAGCAGGACTGCCATCGTCCAGCCTGTGTATGCTCTATATGTTTTCATTACTATCTATGCTTACAGGTGAGTATCAAAAGGTCATTGAGAGTCCGAAGGAGAAGTTTCGCATGAAGGCATACTCCTTCCCGGAATTGTCTCCACCGTTCTTCATATTCTCCATAATGTCCGGGGTCATGAAAGGTGGCATAAAGGTCTTTTCCCACAGGTTATAGCCACTGAAGTAGATCCGCATCTTCTCCATGGCGATACGCGAGCTGAGGCTTTCGGGAAGAGTATACCCTACAGTGACATTCTTCAGTCTGAAGTAGGCGGCATTGAGCATATACTTGGACTGACGTTGGATGTTGCGGTTATTCAGAGAGGGGCGGGGTAGGTAGGCATCGGTATGGTCCGGTGTCCAAGAGTTGTCGATATGCCACTGAAAGACGTTGCCATTGTAGATCTCTCTGGGGAATCCGAAGAGCTGATCACTCGTCGTCCAGATATCCCTCTTACCTACTCCATCAAACATCACCCATAGGTCAAAACCCTTCCAGGCAAAGTTTCCTTGGATATTGTAGCTGTAGCGAGGTGTGTTATTCCCGATGATCGCAAAGTCACCGTGATCGTCTAGGGTATACTTACCGGTATTGATCACGCCGTCACCATTCAGGTCTTTGTAGCGGATGTCACCGGGATTCCAGCGTGTACCGTAGATGAATGCTTGCACCGTCTTCATCCGCTCCGCTTCCTCTTCGTCTTCGATGAAACCATCCGTGATATATCCCCAGTATTCACCGAGCTTCTGTCCCTCATAGTACTTGGCCAGAGAGCCTGTGGGGTTGTCGATCTTGGTGATCTCTGCTTGGTAGTCTCCGATACCCGCAGAGAGTCCGTAGGTAAGCGGATCCCCAAGGATATCATCGAGTGTCTCTCTCCAACTGATCTCCAGCTCCCAGCCACGGGTACGGAGGTCTGCGATATTCTCCTTCCCTCCGCCGGTGCCGAGGACGGCAGGCAGTGTCACATTTTGGATCATGTCCTTGGTATCTCGCATGTAGTAGTCGAAAGACCCGGTGAGCCTATTCCTGAAGAGACCCCAGTCGAGACCATAGTTCTGACTCACCACTTTTTCCCAGGAGACCTCACTTGGGAGAGTCGGAGCAGAGAGATAGGACAGGGGCTTTCCGTCGATCAGATAGTTTCCCATGGCGCCACCACTGAGTGTCCCCAGGTAGGAGAAGTAGTCACTGATGGCTTGATTTCCCAGCATACCCACTGAGGCTCTGAGCTTGAGGTTGTCCACAAAGCTGCGCATGGGGCTGAAGAAGGATTCTTCGGAGATACGCCAGCCTGCCGATGCTGAAGGGACAAAGACGTGACGTTTGCCGGGAGGAAACTTGGAGGACCCGTCATAACGACCGTTGATCTCCAAGAGATAGCGCGAGAGATAATCATAGTTGAGTCGGAAGAAGAGCCCTTGGACTCTCCAGCGGGTATCCCCTTCGCTATTGGAGACATAGTTTTTAGCCAAGTCTGAGACCGGAATATTATTGTCTATCAGATCAGACATCTTAAATGCCATGCTGAGATAATCCTTCCCTTCTTGGTTATATCCTCCCATGAGCTTGAAGTTATGCTCGTTATTGATGTCCCAAACATACTCCGCCCACAGGTTGAGAGACTTGAAGGTATTCTCACCGTTTCCATTAGAGACCCAGTTCGGAGCCTCCGCAACCAAGGTCTCAGACCCCTCAGGCATGGTTTGGTAGATAATCTTGCTGTGAATCTTATTGCGACTGAAGTATTTATTGTAGGTATAGTTCCCTTTCACTGAGAGTCCTTCGATCGGATGGAGATCAAACTTCCCGGTATACCACAAGTCGTTTCCGACATTGGTCGCTCTACCGGAATTTGCCATTCTTCCGATCACGTTGTAGTTACCATTATTCAGTGACATTCCGGCAAACTCCCCATTGGGCAGAAACACCGGTAGTGTCGGGAACATTCTGTACACTTCATAATACCATGATCCACCGTTGGAGCGCTGAGGCTCATCCACGCGTGTCTGTGTGTAGCGTGTGGAGAAGCCCAGATCCAGCCACTTCGTGATACCGGTATCATAGTTGAAGGTCAGGTTGTATCTCTTATAGTTGTCGTTACCATAGCGGAAGATACCATCCTGATCCTTCAAACCTGCAGAGAAATACCACCGGGAATTCTCCTTACCTCCCGATACACTCAACGTATGCTGATGCATGAATGTGGCATCTCTGTAGAATTCCGACAGCCAGTCCGTATTTCCCACATACGCCCATCCCGGATTGCTGGGTGAATACCTCGGACTCTGAATCCCTTCGGTATCCACCAGTACCGCAGGATTATGCTCCGGGTCTGCTATATGTGCATCCACATACTTCAGGAATCTGTCTGTGAAGTATCCGGTTCCTCCCTCATTGATATAAGCTTGATTCCAGGCTCGGGTCCAGACATCTGAACTAGGCATCTTGGGGAGACGCGCCGGAGTGTTCCAGGAGAAGTTGTTGCTATAACTGACACGCGTCTTTCGATCAGCCTTACCCTTCTTCGTCGTCACCAGCAGAACGCCAAAAGCCGCACGTGCCCCATAGATCGAGGCCGATGCTGCATCCTTCAAGACCGTGACGCTCTCGATATCTTCCGGATTGAGCATCTCCAGTCTGCCCTCTACCCCATCAATGAGGACCAATGCGGATCCACCGTTGAGAGAGGTATTCCCACGGATGTTGACACTTGCATTCGTCGACGGCTTACCCGAACTGAAAGTGATATTCAAGTTAGGGATCATACTCTGCAGACCCTGAGCAACATTACCCAAGGGACGCTCTGTGAGCTTCTCACCCTCAAGAGTAGACACTGCTCCCGTAAGGTTGAGCTTCTTCTGCGTACCATAGCCGACCACAACCACCTCAGACAGAAGTTCGTTGTCCTCATGCAGCACCACCGTCTGCGGGAGAGTAGATGCAGGCATCTCGGCACTCTTATATCCGATATAGGTGTACACCAGCGTACTCCCTGATGCCACCGACATGCGGTAGTTACCATCCTGATCGCTAAGAGTACCATTCTTGGTACCCTTCTCCATCACGCGTACACCGGGCATGGGTTGATCATGTATATCGACCACCCTTCCGGTCACCGTGATTCTTTGACTCTGTACAGATACCATACCTCCTGCCCATAGCGGAGCCTGGGCTATTGGAGCAAGTACTGCCAGCAAGGCGCACTCCAATACCGGAGTAAGCCATCTACGTCGTCTCACTTCCATAAAATGTAAATATTAATAGGTCTTATTTGGGTCCTTATCATGACCACCATTGCTAGTTGATGAATCGATTCCCACATATTTTGCTCTACAGATCCCGGCGATATCGAGGGCTGTGGAATCTCAGTTCGTCGCAAATATATCTGATAATTGTTACGATACAGTGACAATTTAGTGATTTAACCCAATAATTTTAGGTTTAAGTGTCTCGTAGCTTAAGATTCATGTAGATAAAAAGAGAAACGACAGGACTCTTTCCGGTCCAACTCAGCGCATCATCAAAGTGCAAGAGTCTCCTAACCCATTCCTCTCAAAAAAGTGTGTACTAGTTGTGTATTATTCCGCTAGGATCTTAGATTTTGAGCTCCCTCAACCTCATGGTTAAGAAAGAGTGCATGAAAAAAGACACAATAGATAAGAACCAAGCTTACTCAATCATGTCTGAAAAATAGGTGTTATCAGATCAGCGATTGATATTCAAGATGTCTCTCGACGTATCGTTTAGCGAAGGGGCAGAGCGGAATCACCTTGATTCCTTCAGCTTTGGCATAGTCCAGAGCAGCCTTGACCAGCGCTCCACCAACCCCTCTTCCTTCATATTCAGGTTTGACGCCTGTGTGATCTATGATGATTTTGTCTTCTCCGGCATTGACGAAGGTGACTTCACCTAGCTCCTTATCACCTTCGAATGCGACAAAGCGCTTGCCATCTTGTTTGATCTCCATAATTACTTCTCCTCCTCTAGTTTGTATGATAATGCTCCTGAAGGACAATGGTTGATCTGATCGATAAGTTCTTCCTTAGTAGCATTCTCCGGCTGAATCCAGGGATTCTTTTCCGGGTTATACACATTAGGAAGCCTCTTAACACATTCTCCTGCATGCTGGCACAGTTCAGGCTTCCAGACGATCGTCAGATCATCTTTCTTGTACTCTTTTGTTTTCATAAATCAGTCATTTATATTGTTGGACAATCAATGAAGTGATATATAGTCAAATGATGAAGGAATAAGCAAAGCTGTGAGCTCATCTAGGTACTATAGTCAAATTCTATAATGAAGTGAAGAGATATTTTTCCTTGATTTCTCGCGTTCCGAAATATATAAATAAAAACCGAATTATTGACCGGATACTCTCCAACAGTCTTGTCCTACAGGCATTAGGATAGATCTCATACATATCACGGGTCAGTCATGGTAAGAGCAATGAATAAAAAAAATAGGCACCATAAGCACAAAGCTCACGATGCCTATATAAAAACGATCAGAGTGCTAAAACGATTCTGAATCACTCTTTCGGCGGTATGGACGGGACTCGAACCCGCGACCCCCTGCGTGACAGGCAGGTATTCTAACCAGCTGAACTACCACACCGTGCATTTAAGTATCTCTCCGACACGTATGCAAATATAAATACACTTTCCAAATCCTGCAAGCATAAACACCACAATCTGTAGTGACACAACACAGGGAAGCACATAGTGGAGAATACCGGACTCGAACCGGTCACCTCGACACTGCCAGTGTCGCGCTCTAGCCAGATGAGCTAATTCCCCGGTAGCACTCCACGGTGCCTTTACATATGATATAATAAATTGATAAAGGGGAGAAAGATCATGACTCTCTTCGTCAATATCTTTCCTGTAGTACTCCCTCAGGTCTTCCGGTTTCTCGGAATCCCTTAAGACTG
>X289_Eastern_Grey_Kangaroo__coassemble_104_pt1 | contig 51571 bp, 37 predicted proteins | sample X289_Eastern_Grey_Kangaroo__metabat2_low_PE_002 | metagenome-assembled genome bin X289_Eastern_Grey_Kangaroo
CAGTAATTGGAGCCTTCCGCATAACCTGAATACTCACCTTGCGGAATTAAGGTAAAATGCACTCTATAAGACAGATTCAGAAAAACCCTTACATTTGTAGCACTGCAGCCCAAGGCTGCCGAATCATTATCACTTTATATTAATAGGTTGCTATTATGGCTCATAAGATTAACGAAGACTGCGTTGCTTGCGGCACCTGCATTGATGAGTGCCCTGTGAGTGCTATTTCTGAAGGCGATATCTATCACATTGATCCGGATACATGCATCAACTGCGGTGCATGTGCTGATGTCTGCCCATCAGATGCTATCCACCCTGACGAAGACTAATCTCCGAAGGGGTTTCTCTTAAGGAGGATCTGGTTCCTTACGATCTTCCTACTCGACAATTATTCGCGGGAGGCTAAGCGGAAACGCATAGCCTCCCGATTTTTTTGGAGGTGAATTTGTCTCAATCATCGCACCTATATGGTCATAATGCTTCAGAAGATATGACACTCAGAGATCAAGTTCATTTCATATGGTTACTTCGTTGATAATCAAAGGGTTACGAGGTTCAAAAAATAGTCTTCGCTCATCGTCCCGAAAAAAGGCGGGGTAATTCAAAATGAAAGGCGGGGTAATTCAAAAATTACTCGGACGTTGTTTTGAGGAAAAGGCGGGGTAATTTTGGGGGGGGGCTAACTTAATTGCTGTGCGTACTCTTTTGGGGACGAACTCAAGGGGATACTTGTGTGAGAGATCCCAAGTGGCGAAATTGGGTAAGTGCTGGGTCTATATTAAATTAAACGGGTGCTAAAAGTGATATTATGGAATAATTTGCCCGCTAAGGAGGGAGAGATGAAAGATATTGGGATTGGGGAGGAGTGACATTTTGTTAAGAAATCAGGGGTGGAAGGATTCATTTTGTCAGCAAAATGGTTGTTAAACCTGTCCTGTAACGCCCCTTTATCAGTTAAACAAACATAAATCTGATGGTGCGAGGGTCAAATGACTTGCACAATATATTTTCCATCCCTATATTTGTAATGTGTTTTTCATGGTATTAGATTTAAGGTTAACATTGAAAGATTGGTTGTCGTGAGACAACCATTTTTTTTCCTTCTAACCGTCACGCTTCGCGAGGAGTTGTGACGGTTTTTTTGTTTTTCTGCTTACACTTTGCTCTCAGGGATTGTCGTCTGTCCGAGGGCTTAGGGAATACTATATACATCATGGGTATATAATGCGTATAAAAGAGTAGTTCGGGGGTGTAGCAGTTTTTTTGAGTAACTTTAGGGTGAGGATTGATCCTTTGAGGAGCGACTCGGGTGGTCGCACTCTATGCACTCTCAGGTCTACGACGTTATGATTCGCATTACCGTTCCAGATAGAAATCTCTTAATCAGATCTTTACAGTGCTCCTTCTGCTTGCTTGTCCTAGGTGTATCTATCCATAGGGCGTCAGCTTCTCAGACTGTCATGGCGTCAGGTGATTCGCCACGCAGGAGCCTTTATACCCTTATATATAGTAGAGCCCAGTCATTGGAGCAGGCTGCCGATCAGGATGATATCTCGGGATACTTCCATCATATATGGATGTCGTACCAAGTGGATTCGACGCAGCCATCCGTATTGATGGACCTGGCTCAGGTATATATGCTTTCCAATCGCTATCCCGAGGCTTTGTCTCTACTACAATCTGCGTTTCGCAGATCCGGGGGAGATAGGTTTATAGGAAACTCTCTGCTGGATGTGGCTGCGGGACTTCAGCGCTGGGATGAGGCGATTGCGGTAAGTGAAGCGCTCCTGAAGGATGCCCCTGAGGATCCAATGCTTTTGGGTAAGCTCTCCGAGATATATAGTCAGACGAAACAGTATGACAAGGCTATAGCGTTGCAGGAGAGGATAGAGCGTGCCGGGATGAAGTCTCCGCAACTCTTGATGAGAAAGGGGGCATTGCTCGTGCAGGCAGGTCGAAAGGATGAGGCAGTTCAGCTCATCCGTGAATATCTGCAGCAGAATCCCCGAAATAAGTCTGCCGCCCTGATGGCAGCCGGCTTCTTTGCCGCCAATGATATGCAGTCAGAGACAGTTAAGGTGGTTAAGCACTTGAGACGACAATTTCCGAGTGACATTGAGAGCTACCTTGTCCAAGTCACGCTGGCTGCCCGCGGAGGACAGTATAAAGCTGCCGGAGATGCCATACTTGAAGCTGCACGCATTGAGGGGGTGACGCCTGATCAGATAGCCATCCTTATCACTGAGTCTGTGAAGGCTTCCGGTGGGTCTGCGGAGTATCTCAAAGCTCTGATCCCTGTGCAGGAGAAGCTCACGAAGCTCTATCCGAAGAGCGATGATTTTGCTACACAGCTGGCAGGATCCTATTTTGCTACCGGGGATAGTATCCAAGGTGACGCCATCATGACCCGTCTGGTTCGAGAAGGATCGCATACCTTGGCACCCTATCTCTACTTGGCGGATATCTATGGCAGATCCAACTCGCTGGATAGCCTTCAGGAGGTGTCTGAGAAGGCAATTGAGCTATTTCCCAAAGAGCCATCCTTTTATCTCTACTCCATCTTTTACCATATTCAGAAAGGAGATACAGCGAGAGCGGTATCTCTCGCAGATAGTGCCCTTGTGTCTGTGCCTCAAGAGGCTCAGAGCTATACTCAGCTGCAGGTGATACGTGCCGACCTCTATAATGAGGGCGGGGAGTATCAGAAAGCTTTTGATCTCTACGAAGAGGTGATAGGGAAAGTGGAAGATCCCATGGCATACAATAACTATGCATACGCCCTAGCGATCCACGGTAAACCTGAGGATCTCTCCAAGGCGGAGACCTTAGCCAGCAAAGCAGTGAAGATCATGCCGGGTCAGGCTGCTTACCTAGACACTTATGCTTGGATCCTTTATCTCAAGGGAGCTTATGACCTCGCCAAAGTGTATCAGGAGAGTGCCTTGAGCAAAGCGGAAGAGCCCAATCATCTGTATTATGAGCACTATGCTGAGATCTTGGAGAAGCTGGGAGACAAGGATGGGGCACTCAAAGCGTGGCATAAGGCTCTGGAGCTGAGTGACGATAAGGAGATGATCCAAGAACGTATCCAAAAACTCTCTAAATAGTAATGAGGAGGAGATTGGTGGCAGTTGGAAGATCGGAGCGTTCTATAGATATTAGGATACTCCTAGCTATCATTGTATGCATGGTGCTACTGGCATCGTGCGGTACTACGAGGCAAAATGTGAGAACGGTAGGAAGTCGTCCGGCATTGACAAAACGGGAGTTTATCGAAAGGTATCGACAACTTGAGGATCCCACTCCCAGAGATGCCAAAGGGAAAATCTCTCTCTCCACCAAGGGTGAAAGTCGTAGTATCGGTATCCGCTGGACGATGGCTAGAGACAAGGGCTTTGCACTTTCCATACGTCCAATGGGGCTGTTGGAAGTGGCCCGTATGACTATCACTCCCCGTAGGATTGTACTACTCGATCGGACCTCCAAGGAGGCTTTTGTGAGTGAAGATCCGGATGAGCTGTCCGAATTGTTCAAGGATCTGACAGGGTATAAATCCTCTATGCTCAATGGTGTCCTGACCAATACCCCTTTTAGCACTCAAGAGGTCGGGGCTGACGCATTGGAGAAGATGAAGATGAGTATCGAGAATGGTCTCTATCACTTCTATCAAAAGAAGGGGAAGATCGAGATCTCACACTTTTTCGATGCCGATATGAACCTCGTGGAGACCGGTCTGACTGTTGGGGGTAAAGATATTGGAAGAGTGACATATAGAGACTTTGAGCGAGAGGGAGTGGGGTACAAATCTTTCCCTACGGGTATCGATCTGCTCCTTCTCTTCACCAAAACGCCAACTCAACTTACGATCAACTTGGATAGGAGTAGTCAGAAGCGTGTGGAATCCATCGATGACTCTGTCCCCAAAGGGTATAGGCGCTTGGGTCTGCTCAGCGTGATCGGTAAAGCCAGGAAGCTGCTGCGATGAGGAGTTGGCTCTTTATCTGTCTTTGTGCTTTGACGCTCTCTTTCGGAGGGGTGACCGCTATAGCCCAAAAGTCAGAGCAGGTAAAGAGGCTGGAGCGTCAGAGGAGAGAACTGACTGCCGAGATCAAGCGTACCAGTGACCTCTTACGAAAGACCAGCAATACTGCTTCGGCTGGACTGAAGCGTCTCAATCTATTGTCCACTAAGATTGCCGCCCAACGAGCCGTGATCGAGACTCTGGGGTCGGAAATCTCCGCGGCAGACTCTACTCTGAGAGAGCTCGGTGCCAAGCTTGACAGTCTAAATCGTGAGCTGGACGGAAGGCAAGGAGCCTATGTAAAGTCGGTCCAGGCGATGCAGAACCGTAAATTTGGTCACGAGTACCTGCTATTTATACTATCCTCAAAGGACTTTGATCAAGGTATCCGCCGCACCCGTTATCTGAAGCAGTATGCAGCTCGGCAGAAGGAGGAGGCGGACAAGCTCCGGGAGCTCTGCAAGGAGGTGTCGCGAAAGCAGGCTGAGATCTCCGAGGAAAAGAATCGGAAAACCACTCTCCTATCCTCTCGAGAAAAGGAGAGAGAGGAGCTCCAGAAGTCTCAGGATCAAAGCCGTCAGGAGGTAAAGAAATTGCAGGCGAAGAAGAAGGAGCTGCAAGCCGAATTGACCAAGAAGCAAAGGCAGGCAAAGGAGCTCAATAGGAAGATCGAACTCCAGATAGCCAAGGAGATCGCTGAGTCCGAAGCAAAGGCACGAAGAGAAGCTGAAGCGCGTGCGAGAGCTCAACGAGAGTCCGGTAAACCCTCTACAGCCAGCACACCTACGCGGAAGGCTGCCACTAAGGGGGGATATGCCATGAATGAGGGAGAGCAGAAGTTGTCCGGAAGCTTTGAGGCCAACAAAGGACGGCTGCCTGCACCTATCTCCGGAGCTTATACGATCATAGGAAGGTTTGGGGAGCATGCGCATGAGCAACTCACCCATGTCCGAGTGAATAACAGTGGCATAGACCTGCAAGGTGAGCCTTCTGCCGTGGCACGTTGTGTCTTTGATGGGGTGGTGACTCGGATTTTCGTAGTCGAAGGGTATAATAACTCGATCATAGTTCGGCATGGTAACTACCTGACTGTGTACAGTAACATTACAGAAGTGCATGTAAAATCCGGCGACAAGGTCTCCGGAGGGCAATCTCTGGGTAAGGTTTATTCGGATCCGGAGCTGGGTGGTGCCACATTGCTACACTTTCAACTATGGAAGGAGCGTACGAAGCTCAATCCCTCCGTGTGGATACGCTAAGTATGACTAAGAATAGAGTAAGCTAACGATTAGAATCAATGAAAATCTATAAGGACTTCGAAGAGGTAATAGAGGAGAGAGACCTTACAAGACCCTTGGTAGTGACAGTAGGATTCTTTGACGGAGTTCACCTGGGACATCGCAAGCTTATAGATGAGCTGAAGCAGATTGCTAACCAGATCAAAGGGGATTCCCTCGTTATCACCTTTGACGAACATCCTACCAAGGTGCTTCATCCCGATAGACCTGCCCCCCTAGTACTCTCCTCAGCACGGAATAAGCTGAGACTATTGGCATACGCAGGAGTTGAGAAGGTACTGATGTTACACTTTACTCCCGAGCTTGCAGCTACAGAGGCTCGAGATTTCCTCAGTCCGCTGCTGGAGCGTGGGGAGCTGAAAGCCATCGTTATGGGATATGATAACGCCTTTGGGCACCGCAGATCGGACATGAGCATCAGTGACTACGATGACTATATCACCTCTTGGGGCGTGGATCTCTACAGAGTCTCACCTTACTGGGTAGGGAGAGAGATCGTGAGTTCGTCCGCCATCCGACACCATATCTCAGACTGTAACTTTCCTGCTGCCGAGAGACTTCTGGGACGACCTTATAGTTTTCTCGGAACTGTGGGGCACGGAATGCAAGTTGGTCGCACGATAAACTACCCGACAGCCAATATCTCCCCGCTGGAACCCGATATATACCTTCCTGCCATCGGGGTGTATATTGCTGAAGTTAGGTTGGATGAAGCCGTCTACCCCGCCATGGCATACTACGGTCGGCGCCCGACTCTTGCTAAGGGAGAGCCGGCGAGGCTGGAAGCATATCTCCTAGACTACCGTGGGGATCTCTACGGTCGGGAGGTTGAGGTGGGGTTCAAAGCCTTCCTTCGAGGAGATAAGCGGTTTGATACCTTGGACGATCTTGCTGATCAGATACACAAGGACGAAAGGATGACCCGAGACTATTTCTCTCAGTACTCCCTTACCCTTCCCACAGATCCGGAACATGTGCTGGATCAGGCGGAAGAGACTGATGCTTGATTCTAACCCTTAGAAGCGTATACCGATGAAATCCATAGACATAGAAAAAGCACTAAGGCAGAAGTACAAAGGCTACCTTCCGCGCTTTGTCTTCCCCATCCTCGAGCGCATCGTACACCAAGATGAGCTCAATGAGATGCTGAAGTTCCAGAAAGAGGTGGGAGGTGTGGAGTTTGCCGGAAAGATTCTAGACTATCTGGACATCCAAGTAGAAGGTGTCGGGCTGCATAGGCTTCCACCTCTTCAGGAGAGATGCATCATTGTCTCCAACCATCCCTTGGGTGGAGTCGATGGCATTGCACTCACCGGAGCTCTCGGTAAGCACTATCAGGGGAAGATAAAGATGCCCGTCAACGACCTATTGCTGAATGTGGAGCAGTTTTCGGATGTCTTTATCCCGGTCAATAAGTATGGCAGACAAGGCAGGAAGCGCCATCAACTCCTTGATGAAGCACTACAGTCCGATGACCAGATCATTACCTTCCCCGCCGGATTCTGCTCTCGATATGATGACCATGGCAATATTCGTGACAGAGTATGGGCACCTTCCTTCGTCAGATGGGCGCGAAAGTATGATCGAACCATTGTACCTCTCTTCTTTGAGGCTACCAATAGTGAGAGATTCTACCGTATAGCCAAGATGCGAGAGCGTCTCAAGATCAAGTTTAACTACGAATTGGTACTCCTTCCCGACGAGATGATTCGAGCCAAGCACAGTAGCTTTCGATTCATTGTCGGAGAGCCTATTCCTCAATCCGCCCTCCCGGCGATGCCTTCCGGCGATCCTGTCTTTGCACAGCAGGTTCGCGATGCTCTCTATACCTATCCTGATAAATATAACGAATAGAAGACTTAATCGAGATGGAACGTAATATACCGGATATCATTCCTCCTATCGATCCTGCCATCCTTAAGGAAGAGCTCAAGGAGGAGTTCCTGCTACGCCAAACCAATCGTGCAGCCAACCACATCTACACCTTCCGAGCCTATCAGATGCCCAATGTGATGCGGGAGCTGGGAAGGCTTCGGGAGCAAGCCTTCCGCTACTACGGTGGAGGGTCCGGCAAGGAGGTGGATATAGATGAGTTTGACCTTGATCCGGAAGGATACTCTCAGCTCATAGTCTGGGATCCTTCGCGCGATGAGATCATCGGTGGCTACCGATACATTCTTGGGGAGGATGTCAAGATCATTGACGGTCAGCCTAACCTTGCCAGTGGAGAGATCTTTCACTTCTCTGAGGAGTTCATCCGAGACTATCTGCCACAGATCATTGAGCTGGGTAGATCTTTTGTCCGCGTAGATTACCAGCAAGCTAGGCTTTCCCCCAAGTCTATCTTTGCCCTTGACAATCTATGGGACGGCCTTGGAGCACTCTGCCTCATCAATCCTGACTACACCTACTTCTTTGGGAAGGTGACGATGTATCACGACTACAACCGCACTGCCAGAGATCTTATCATCTACTATCTGCTTACTCACTTTCCGGATCACCGGGGCCTCGTCACTCCCATCTACCCGATACCCTTCCAGACTCCCCTCAAAGAGCTTCAGGAGGTCATCCTCGGGAAGGATTCTGAGCAGGACTATAAGCGTCTCAACTCCGCGGTGCGTAAGATGGGGCTCAATATCCCACCTCTCGTCAATGCTTATATGGGACTCTCCAAGTCTTTGGTTGTCTATGGAACTTCCGAGAATCACGAGTTCTCCGATGTAGAGGAGACCGCACTCATCGTACCGGTAGAAGAGATATCTGAGAATAAGAAGAAACGCCACATGGAGACCTTCCTACGTGACGTTGCTTCCGGATACCGCAGTACGCTGATACAGCGTATCCGTCGGAGGATCAAGCTCTGATCTCTCTTCTCCTTAGACCTTCGCGGCTACTTGTGATAGCTGAAGGTCAATACATTCGCTACAGCTCTCTCACCTGCGTGATCAAACTTCTTGTTATCACTCGGATGATTGACGATACCATAGCCTTCGACCCACATGGTGCTGGAGCCGCCTCCGTCGAGATTGAGCGCATCCACGCATCCCAGAGCACGCATCAATAGGGTCAGTTCCGCTATAGACACACCCTGAGATTGGGCGTTTCTACCATCCACTACGACAGCTATCACCTTTCCATCCCGAGTTTTACCTATGGCGGTACGAGGGTGACGATTGGTATTGAAAGGCTCCTGCACCTGATCCAGTACTCTACCTCCCTGCATGAGGAGAGGACCTCCGCTGAGCAGGGTAGGGAGCAGACTTACCTGCCATCCTCCCTGTGGCATGGGGACTATTGATACACCGTTGGGACCTAAAGCTACTGCGCCATTCTGACGATAGGTATTCATCTCCTTATCTCCGGCATGTATCACCTTACCCTGCTTCTTGATATATACCACGGATCCACCTGTTTTGGTGTTGAAGAAGGAGCCGTTGATAGCTGCAGCTGCTTTATTCTTGGCTCCCACCTCACTCGTCTTGATGAATCCCGGCTGAGTGAAGATCAGATCGGTCCGGAGCAGTCTGTTGTGGGTATCGATCTCCAATACATTGACATACTGCTTTGAGGCGAATAGATCCGTGAAGTGGTACTGCTTCCACACGATGCCTTTGCCGATAGGCTTGCTCTCCCATCGTGCGGAGGTGATTTTGTCTGCTTCGACTCTCTCTTCGGGTGTCATGGGAGGGGTTACGCTGCCCATGGGGATCACCTTGTTCAGAGTGCCACAGGAAGCTACCATGAGGGTACACCACAGCGTCAGCAGCAGTCGGATACTTGTTCTCTTTTCCATCATACTTTGCTTTTGGGGTTTGAAGAATTGTTATTTAGCTGATAGAGTTCGCGATACCCACGCCTGAAGTACTCCTGCACAAAGTCCTTCGGACGGAGCACCTCGACCCCTTTCATTACTACATCCAGATCCAGAGGGACCTCGTCGGGAGTCGCAGCACTTCTACCCATCTCCCTCTCTACCTCCTTCGCCGTCTCCACCATCCTCTCGGTAGAGAGTCCTGTCACTACTCTTCCTACCGCATTGAGGTAGATGCGCTCACTTCCCTCGCGCATATCCTGTGTAGGGTAGAAGCTCGACAGCTCTATATCATGCCAGACCTGACGGAGTTTCTTGCGTATGGCAGGCTCACTATCGGTATTAGTAGAGCCGATAGAGATATAATAGGTCTTAAGGGGAAGTTGTTTCAAAGATGACATACTCAGCGCCAATATCGTCTGCATCACAGACCTTCCTCCCAGATAGATCAGGAAGGCTACCCATAGGGTATCATTCGGATCGTTGAGGCGGAGCCCGTAAAAGGAGGCAAAGAAGAGAGCCACAGCGACAGCCATGCTCATTACCATAGCCCTACCGGCTCCCAGACCTATATATATCCCATCCCACAGGAATGCCGCCACACCCACTAGTGGCACCAGACATACCCAATGGAAGTACTTTCCGGCAAAGGTCAGCACCTCCTCCTTATCCGTCAAGAGTCTCAGGAGGTTCTCACCACCGACCATATATATAGATGAGATAGTTATCGCAAGGAAGGCACCCCATAGTAGGAGAGCCACTACTACACGCCTCAGTGCATACCTGTTCTGCTCTCCGTGATAGTGACCTGTGAGTGCTTCAGCAGCGTAGGCAAATCCATCTGTGAAGTAGGAGAAGATGGTGAAGAACTGAAGCAGAAGGGCATTGGCACCAAGCGTGACGCTACCCATCTGTGTACCGGCATAGGTGAAGAAGGTTGTCACGGTTACGAGCAAAAGGGTACGGACAAAGAGGGCACTGTTGAGCCGAAAGAAGTTTGTGAGACCATCTTTGAGAGTATTCCAATGTCTTGGGAGATCCACCTTCTTCGTCCTCAGGTAGAGTACCCATGCACCACCCAGTAGGAGGAGGCACCCCAATGCTTGCGCAAGTACGGTACCCAGTGCTATACCTTCTACCCCCATGTGTCGGACAAGCACGAAGGTGGTACTGAGTGCAATGTTCAAGACATTGGTGATCAGTGTCACCAGCATGGGCCACCAGGTATTCTGCATCCCTATGATGAAGCCGTTCATCGTGTAAGTCAGAAGGACAGCCGGAGCCCCCCAGATCACGATGCGATAATATTCCATAGCATATCCATGCAGCAGGGGATCGGGGTTCAGCATGCTCAGTACGGCTTCTCCGAGAGGATTTCTGAGCAGGAGCAAAGTGCACGAGATCAGGAGAGCAATTGTCACAGACTGCGCCAGGGTCGTGCCCATCCTCTTACGGTCGCGGGCACCGTGTGACTGCGCGGTCAGCCCCGTGGTGCCCATCCGCAGGAATCCGAATATCCAATAGATCAGATTGAATACGGTGGTACCCAGAGCTACCCCACCAATTGCCGAAACCTCCTCCAGATGACCTGCCAGACCAAGGTCAATGATCCCTAAGAGGGGGACGGTGAGATTGCTGAATATATTGGGAACCGCCAGCTGAAGGATGCGACCATGCATCCTCATCACACTGCTTCCGGAGGAGTGGAGACTATTCGTCATGTCTCGTCAAGAGGCTGCTGTCCCCATAGCTGAGGAATCTGAAGTCATGTCCCAAGGCATAGTCGTAGATGCGGTGCCAGTCCTCACCCACAAAGGCTGCTATTAGCAAGAGGAGTGTACTGTGAGGCTGATGAAAGTTGGTCACCAGCTGATCGACCATCCTGAAGCGGAATCCCGGGACGATGATGATCTGTGTGGATCCCAGCAAAGCCTTTTCATCTCGCTCCACCAAGTGATTGATGAGGGCATCCATAGCCTCCTCCGTGGAGTAGGCGTAGCTCCTGTCGTAGGGTTCCCACTGATCGACATAGAAGGGATTCTCCCTCCCCTCGATCAGTCGAACGCCCATGTAGTACAGACTCTCCAAGGTGCGTGTGGAGGTCGTCCCTATGGAGAGGATCCTTCCCTCGTGATTTCTCAGCCTTTGGAGCGTCTCCAATGGGACACTCAAGGTCTCAGCATGCATGGTGTGTCCCTCCATCGTTTCGGACTTGACGGGTCGGAAGGTCCCTGCCCCTACGTGAAGGGTCACCCGGGAACGCTCCACACCTCTCTCCTGAAGCCTCTGCAGTACCTCGGGGGTGAAGTGCAATCCCGCAGTGGGCGCTGCCACAGAACCCTCCACGCTGGCATATACCGTCTGATAGGTAGTCAGATCCGACTCCTCGGTCTCTCTGTGCAGATAGGGAGGGATGGGCAGCTGTCCCAAGAGATCCAGCAACTCCCCTAAGGTTAGCGGCACATTCCACTCAAACTCTATAGGAACTCCCGTAGCATCAGGCTCTCCTGTACGACGCACGGAGAGGTATCCGGACCCCTGAAGCGTAGAGAGCATGATGGTGAGAGGCTCATCCCCTTTCCACTTCTTGGCATTGCCGATGAGACAGTGCCATATACATCTTCCCTTGGCTCCAAAGCTCTCCTCATACACGGCAGGTTCCAGAGGATCCAGGCAGAATATCTCAATGCGGGCGCCGGAGGGCTTGAAGAATTGTAGCCTAGCTCGAATCACCTTGGTGTCGTTAAGGACCATCAGGGTGTCCTTGCCTAAAAATTCAGGTAAATGCCCAAAGACAGTTTCAGATATCTGCCCTTTATTGTAGATCAGAAGCTTTGAGGAGTCTCTCTTCGGGAGAGGGTATTTGGCTACACGCTCCTCAGGCAACTCATAAGCGTAGTCCTCAATCCTAATATCGCGTATGTCGCTCATAGCGTCGTCTATATCCTAAAAAATGCATCACAAAGGTAGCCAAGTTACCCCTAATGGGAGGGCTACAGAATGTACTGATTTTTCTCGCTCCAGACTCCTTTCTATGAAGTTCTATAATGATTTGAAAATCAGCATCTTGTATTCCCCAAAATAAAAAGGCGGGGTAATTCAAAAAAAAGTACGGGGTAATTCAAAAAGAAAGGCGGGGTAATTTCGGACAAAAGGCGGGGTAATTTTTGGACAGGTCAAAATTGCGTGGGGATGGATGGAGGATGAAGAAAAAATGGTACCTTTGGCACTCAATAGGCGACCTTTCTGTCTCCAATGCCCAGATGGCGGAATCGGTAGACGCGTTGGTCTCAAACACCAATAGAGTAATATCTGTGCGGGTTCAAGTCCCGCTCTGGGTACCATGGTTTAGAGAAGTCTCTCATATTTCTTGGGAGGCTTCTCTCTTTTTGTGCGGGAGCCCTTTCTAAAGTTTATATATCACCTTAAATATTTGCCATTTTGAGCGAATTGAGACGAATGTACAGGGTTTTGAATAGAAACTGACACTCTTTTCAATACAGATCGGTTTAATTTGCTCCCGAAGAGACGAATTGAACGCACGATATTAACCATGTTTTTACCTAAAAGTCAAACTATGGCACGAAACCATATCTCCGGGGCGGTCTCTCTGCTCCTGCTGGTACTTGTGTGCCTTGCCCAATCAGGTTGTAAGAAAAGTGTGGAAGGTGAGCCGGAAGTAGCTCCCTTCGATAGTTCACGTCCGATAGAGATCAATGAGTTTCTCCCCAAGTCGGGTGGTGGTAATACCAAGATAGTCATCAAAGGGAAGAACTTTGGGACAGACAAGGAGCTCTTGGATTTGAAGATTGGGGGTAAGGAGGCAGTTGTCATCAGCGTCAAGGGTAACAGTATGTTTGCCATCGTCCCACCCAAAGCTTACTCAGGAAAAATCGAACTAACAATCACGGAGAGAAGTGGCAGTCAAAGTGCAGTTGCAGCCGACAAGTTTGAATACGCCCGCAGGATGGTGGTCTCGACACTGTGCGGTGAGCGTGATGAGAAGGGTAACTATGATGTGAAGAACGGTCCCTTTGATGACTGTGGCGGTATCGCCGAGCCTACATGGTTCTCCTTCGATCCTAAGCATCCCGACATCCTCTACCTAGCGCAGGACAACTTCAAGAAGATGAGGGTCCTGGATCTCAAAGCCCGGTGGATAGATATGGGTGTACCCAACGGAATAGCGGGGATTGAGCGGATGCGTACGATAGCGTGGACCCTCTCAGGGGATACTATGCTTATAGCCAATGACCGTGGCGGAGATCTCGACCCAAATATCCTCTTTATCCCTCGTAGCAAAGAGCATCCTGTAGGTAAAGATGCCTTCCTACAGCCGGAAGTCATGATGCAAGGTAAGCAGTGCAATGGTGTGGCAGTGCATCCTGTCAATGGGGAAGCCTACTACAATAGCTATGCCATGGGGGACTTCTTCCGATTTGAGTACGCCAAGGCACGCCGGCAGGATGGGACATTCGATATGACGCAGCGTGAAAAGCTCTTCAACATCCAGGATATCCATTGGGAATATGTGACAGTGATACACCCTTCCGGGAGATATGCCTATATCACTGTGATCAACCAGCACTATATCCTGCGTACAGACTATAATTGGCAGACGAAGCGGTTCGGGACTCCCTATGTGGTGTGTGGTATGGCTCAGCAAGCCGGTTATGCAGATGGTGTGGGCGCTAGCGCACGGTTGAGTACCCCGTATCAGGGTGTCTTTGTCAAGAATGAGCAGTACGTCGAAGAGAATCGGGAAGATGTGTACGACTACTACTTCTGTGATCGATATAACCACTGTATCCGTAAGCTCTCTCCTGATGGCAATGTGACCACTTATGCAGGGAGAGGTAGTGCGGCATTGAACCCGAATCCCTATGGACTCGTCAACGGAGCCTTACGGACAGAAGCAAGATTTGATCAGCCGTGTGCGCTGGCATATGATGAGAAGAGGCAGGCATTCTACATTGGTGATGTGGCGAATCATGTCATCCGTATGATCTCCTATGAGATGGATGATGAGGAAGAGTGATCCTAAGAGTCGGACGATATAGACAGAGAATATGAAAAGCATACTATATAAGGTAATCATGGGATGGGTGATGGTGTCCCTCACCATGGTATCTATCCAAGCACAGAATAGCAATGAGGAGAGGGAGGATCGTCTGCGCATCACTGGTAAGGTGACAGATGAGCAGGGACTTCCACTCCCCGGCGTCAACATCGTAGTGAAGGATAAGCCAGGATTGGGTACCATCACGGATATCAAGGGGGAGTTCAAAATCTATGTGGAGAGGTACCGGCACCTGTTATTCTCCTTCATAGGATTTGAGAAGCAGGACATCCTGATCAAAAATGATGACAAACTCAATGTGGTGATGAAGGAGGCTCCGGCAAGTGTCCTCGATGAGGTGGTGATCACCGGTACGGGAGCTCAGAAGAAGATCACCGTGACAGGGGCTATCACGACCGTAGAGATGTCTCAGCTGAAGTCCAATCCCTCCGGAGATATCACGAATGCCTTGGCAGGGAATGTCCCGGGGGTGCTGGCATTCCAGTCCTCAGGGCAGCCGGGACAGAGCAGTTCGGAATTCTGGATCCGAGGGATAAGTACCTTCGGAGCAGGAAGCTCAGCGCTTGTTTTGGTAGATGGCTTTGAGCGTAATATCAATGAGATCAACATCGAGGATATCGAGTCCTTCACAGTGTTGAAGGATGCTTCCACGACGGCTATATATGGTTCGCGTGGTGCTAACGGAGTGATCCTCATCAAACCCAAGAGAGGTAAGGCAGGTAAGATACATATCAATGCCAAGGGGGAAGCTACCTACAATACGCGTACCATGACCCCGGAGTTTGTGGATGGGTATACCTATGCCTCCATGCTCAACGAAGCACGTATCACGCGTGCCCGGGAGCCTCTCTATCAGCCCTATGAACTAGAAGTACTCCGTCTGGGCCTTGACCCGGATATCTATCCCAATGTCAACTGGAGGGATGTCCTCCTCCGTGATGGTGCCATGAGCTACAGAGCCTTCCTGGATATGAGTGGGGGTGGCAATACTGCTCGCTATTTCGTCTCCGCTTCCTACATTGAGGATCAGGGCATGTACAAGACTGATGAGGCGCTGAGAGATGATTATGATACCAATGCCAATGCCAAGAGGTGGAACTATCGTATGAATGTGGATATAGATGTGACTACCACCACACTGCTGAGAGTAGGTCTGGCGGGATCTCTATGGAAGCGCAATGAGCCCGGTCTGGGAGGAGATGTATGGCACTCTATCATGTCTCAAAATCCAATCTCCATCCCCATTATGTACTCGAATGGATATGTACCTGCGTTTGGGACGGGGAACCGAACCAATCCATGGGTTCTGGGTACGCAGACCGGGTACAATGAAAACTGGAACAATAATATACAGTCTAACGTTACGCTGGAGCAAGATCTGAAGATGGTCACTCCGGGGCTGCGTTTTATAGGAAGGTTTGGGTACGACACGAATAACTTCAACTGGATCAATCGTCATAAGTGGCCGGAGCAATGGAAGGCTCAACGCTTCAGGAATGATCAGGGTGAGCTGGTATTTGAGCGTGTGTCCACTGAGTCGAAGATGTTTCAGGAGTCAGGATCCAATGGACAGCGCAATGAATTCCTGGAAGCGGAGCTACATCTGGACAAGAATCTGAACAATCATCACATAGGGAGTACGCTGAAGTACAACCAAGATGCATACATCCAGACGCAAAACGTGGGAGACAATATCATGAATGGTATAGCTCGGCGCCACCAAGGTCTGGCAGGGAGGATAAGCTACAACTGGATGTATCGCTACTTCGCTGACTTTAACTTTGGATACACGGGATCAGAGAACTTTGCTACCGGACATCAGTTTGGATTCTTCCCGGCAGCTTCTGCAGCTTGGAACATTAGTGAGGAACCATTTATCAAGAATAAATTTCCATGGCTGAGTATCTGGAAGCTTAGGTACTCCTATGGTCTTGTGGGGAATGATCGCATGGATCGCTTCCCATACTTGTATACCATAGGGACTAGTGGCAATGGTTACCAGTGGGCAGACTTCGGATATAATAAGTGGTTTGGAAGTAGAAGATATGAGAGGTTGGCATCCCCCAATGTCACTTGGGAGATCGCTCGCAAGCATGATCTGGGTACCGATGTCTCTATCATGAATGACAAATTGGGTTTCACGATAGACTACTTCAATGAAGAACGGTCGGGAATCTCTATGCAACGAAACTTCCTTCCACAGATCGTCGGGGTGACTTCCGCTCCTCGTGCCAACGTGGGGAAGGTCAAGTCGGAGGGATTTGATGGCAACTTCGTCTTCCGTCACCGAATAGGGAATGTGGATATGACTATGCGAGGAAATATGACCTATGGTCGCAATGAGATACTTGAGCGGGATGAGGAGCGTAATGTCTACGAATACCAGATGGACAAGGGACATCGTATAGACCAGACCAGAGGATTGATCTCTCTGGGACTCTTCAAGGACTATGATGATATTCGCAACAGTCCTACCCAGATGTTTGGACCTGTACAGCCGGGGGATATCAAGTACAAGGATGTCAATGGGGATGGCATTGTGGATGATGGTGACCGTGTGGCTATAGGGGCTACTTGGCGTCCCAATCTCATCTATGGAGCAGGAATCTCATGTCACTGGAAGGGTCTAGATGTCAACCTTCACTTTCATGGAGCCGGCAAGTCCACTTTCTTTATCGACGGACCCAATGCCTACATCTTTTCACAGCAGAATTGGGGAAATGTCTTGACGGCATTTGCCAATTCTAATCGCTGGATCTCTGCCGATATATCGGGCGATCCCTCTACAGAAGATCCCAATGCTGACTACCCGCGCCTCACCTATGGCAATAATGGCAACAATAATCGGCAGTCGACGTTCTGGCTGAGAAATGGGGCTTACCTGCGTCTGAAGACTTTTGAAGTGGGCTATTCTCTTCCCAAAACGTTCGTCAATAGAGCCAAACTCAATAATGTCAGACTCTTCTTCATAGGTACCAACCTGCTTACTTTCAGTGAATTTAAGCTCTGGGATCCGGAGATTCTTAGCTCGAATGGTGAACGATATCCCCTTCCGATGATGATGACGGGGGGAGTATCAGTAAACCTTTAACTCATTATCAATAGACTAAAACCTTATGAAAAGGAAAGATATACTCATCATTGCTGCGACATGGTTGGTATTATGCTCCACTTCCTGCAAGGATTACCTCAATGTAGATAGATTCTTCAAGGACAGAATGACCCAAGAAGAGGTGTTTGAGAAGGAGGATTACTCTGAAGAGTGGCTCTCTAATGCCTTCTCTTACCTGCAGGGAATCAATGCTGATGTGGCATCTAAGGGGCATACTCCTCACTGCTTTGCCGATGATATGTACTTCGGAGACCGGGAAAACTTCTACAAAAGGTTGAAGAACGGTGAGTACGGTGAGGAAGATAAGCAAAGTTGGGGTGACTGTTATGTGGGCATCAACCAGGCTTCCATATATATTCACAACATAGATAGGAACAAGGACTTCACTCCCGAAGAGATTGCAGACCGTAAGGCGCAAGCGAGATTCGTACGTGCTTACTACTATTGGCTGCTACTGCGCAAGTATGGACCTATACCTATTGTGCCGGATGAGGGGATAGACTATACCCTCTCATACGATGATATCGCCACACCACGTAACACTTATGACGAGTGTGCCGACTTTATTGCCTCGGAGATGCTCTTGGCTGCCAAGGATCTTCCTCTCAAGCGTGGGGCGCTATCCATCGCCAGACCCACCCGAGGTGCTGCCTTAGCTACCCGGGCACTTGCTCTTCTCTATGCTGCCAGCCCCATCAATAATCCCAGACCGTCGGACAAAGAGAAGTTTACCGACCTAGTAGACCATACCGGGAAGCACCTCATAGCTCAGGAGTACAACGAAGAAAAGTGGGCTAAAGCTGCGGCATCCTGCAGGGATGTTATAGAGCTTAACCAATATGAACTCTATCATGCCGGGGTGCGTACCACCGAGAGTGCAGGATTTCCCAAGACCATAACGCCGGTCCCTGACGGAGATTTTTCGGAGCATAACTGCTCCGATGGCTGGAAAGATATTGACCCATTCGAATCTTATCGTTCCGTTTTCAACGGTACAGTCACGGCAGAGTCCAATCCTGAGCTAATCTTTACCCGAGGACAGAATCAAGCAGGAGAGGGCATTGAGGTGATGGTAGGTCACCAACTTCCCCGTACTGCCAAAGGGTGGAATACCCATGGACTCACTCAGAAGCAGGTCGATGCCTACTATATGGCTGATGGAACAGACTGCCCCGGGAAGGATAAGGAGATCGGTCGAGGCGATGGCTCCGATCGTTTGACAGGCTTTGTGACAAGGGAGGAGAAGGAGCAAGGACTATATCCACAAGTCCCTGAGGGAGTATCCAAGCAGTACACTGATCGTGAGCCCCGCTTTTATGCATCTGTAGCATACAATGGGGCTATCTGGTACTTCCTCAGAGCTGATAAGCCCGAGGAGAGAGGTCCCAAGCAGATCTTCTACTATCGTGGCGAAGGTAATGGATATATCAACACGATGTTCTGGCTTCGTACAGGCATTGGGGTGATGAAATTCGTTCACCCCGATGATACCAACGACACGGATGGATGGGCACATGTACGACGAAAAGCAGAACCCGCCATTCGATATGCTGACATCCTACTTATGTATGCAGAAGCATTGAACGAGCTCTCAGGCTCCTACACAGTATCGTCCTGGGATGGATCTACTTCATACACACTCTCCCGCGATATTCGTGAGATCAAGAGAGGGATACGGCCCGTGCGATGCAGAGCGGGAGTTCCTGACTTCTCTTCCGAGGTCTACTCTTCGGCAGATCTTCTCCGTGCCAAGATCAAGCGTGAACGTCAAATAGAGCTCATGGGAGAGGGCAAAAGGTACTACGACTTGCGTCGCTGGAAGGATGCTGAGGTGGAGGAATCTCTCCCGATATATGGCTGCAATGTCCTCATGACTCGTGAGCAGAGGGTCCTCTTTCATGCGGTGGTAGAGATTCCTTCCTTGCCCACCACCTTCTCGCGAAAGATGTATTTCTGGCCCATAGCACACTCTGAACTCAAACGCAACAAGTTTCTCACCCAAAATCCGGGATGGACCTACAATGACTAATTCCCGAAAAGTTATGAATCACAGATATTCCTTCATCCTCTTCCTCTTCGTAGTATCCTTGCTCACATTTACGTCCTGTAATGACGAATGGAAGGAGGAGCAGTATAAGCATCTTATCTCCTTCAAGGCTCCCCTCAACTATGCCGGGACCAATCGCATATATGTCCGGTACAAACCGCATGGCAAGGTGACCTACAAGCTCCCTCTCATCGTTAGCGGATCCACTCCTAATCCTGCTACACTCAATGTCAACGTAGCACTGGATCTGGATACTCTGGCACGCATGAATCAGGAACGCTTCAGTATCCGCAAGGATCTATATTACAAACTTCTACCCGAGAAGTATTATGACTTCCCCTCCACGGTGACCATACCTTCGGGAGAGCATATAGGTTACCTGGACATTGACTTTACCCTCTCGGACCTTGATATGGTGGATAAGTGGATTCTACCCATCACAGTGACTCTAGGATCCGGATATGCCCCCAACATGCGAAAGCATTACCGCAAGGCACTTTTGCGCATATTCCCCTTCAATGACTACTCCGGTACCTACAGTGCCACAGCCATGAAGACATACTTCTATGACGAAGCCTCACAGCAAGAGATGGGAGACCCTTTGGTAGAAAACGAACGCCAAGCCTTTGTCGTGAATGAGAATACCGTCTTTTTCTACGCAGGGCTGATGGGTGAAGAGCTTATCCGGCGTGAAAAATACAAGATTCTTGTCACCTTTAATGAGGATAAGTCCCTCACCTTGAGTGCTGCTGATCCCGATATTCGCTTTGAGGTACCTGAGGGAGCCACTCCTATATGGTCCCAAACGAGCCGGATGGACGAGGTGATACCCTACATTGAGCACCGTTACACCTCTCTGCGCCTCACCTATTTCTTTGATGATGTCACGTCGGCTTCGGTTCCCATACGCTACAAGGTGACCGGGACGCTCCTAATGGAACGTCGTATCAATACCCAGATTCCGGACGAAGACCAGTCCATACAATGGTGATCAAAGCTTCTCTACGCGGATATTGGGGCTTGGCAGTCCTACTATTTTTCCTTACCTGTTGCCCTATTGCCCGGGCACAGAACCTCAATACTCCTCTAGACACCGTGAGGTTAGCGTATGACTCCTTCAATTCGCTCTACCTGGACTCCCTGAAGTATATATACAAAAGTGACAATCGTGTACCGGAGGCTAAGAATCGCTGGAATGGAGCTGTTGCGATATGGTGCCAACCCATATTTTGGGAGATGTCTATGGATGCCTACAGGCGTGAGATGGAGATAGGAAATGCCCCTCAAGCAGAGGAGTACAAGCGCCTCATCCGGAAGATCTTTGAAGGCAACCGTGCTCATTATGAGGGTTTTGACTTCCATGATGCCAATGAGAATACCGGATGGTTTATCTACGACGATATTATGTGGTGGACTATCTCTCTGGCAAGAGGATATCTGCTCACCCGGGATTCTGAGTATCTGGAGCTTTCGGAGCAGAGTTTTAGCCGTGTGTGGTATGGCTCTTCACGCGTGGGAGATACCGGATCCTATGATGCTCGGGAGGGTGGTATGTTTTGGCGATGGTACCCGATTCAAGACCCACGCCCCAATAGATCTACGGACGGCAAGATGGCATGCATCAACTTTCCCGTAGTCTGTGCTGCTCTTACATTGTGTCAGACCGTTTCCCCTGACCGTCGTACCGACAGTGGAGAGGCACCTGTCCATCTTTCTCGAGCCGAATACCTCAGGAGAGGCATAGAGATCTATGACTGGGGCGAACGCAATCTCTTTGATTCCAAGTCCGGAGCAGTCTTTGACAGTCGGCATGGAGAGGGTGCTCCGGATCGTACTACTCATATCTACAATCATGCCACCTTCATAGGAGCATCTACACTTCTCTATCTAGCCACCGGAGAAGGTCGATATCTACGTAATGCCAAACTAGCTGCTGATTATGCTACTAAAGAGATGTCACCGGGTGGAGTACTTCCCTTCGAGAAGGGTATTGAGCAGGGAATCTATACCGCCATCTTTGCACGCTATATGCACCTACTCATCTATGCTGCGGGAGCCAAAGAGTACCTTCCCTTCATGCGACACAATGCGATCTTAGGCTTCAGTCATCGGGATCCTCAAACCGGGATCACCTGGGGACACTACGATAAGCAGACGCTTCAGCACCAAGTGATTGACAGCTACACCGCTTCAGGTATACCTGCCCTTCTACTGCTATTTCTACGTTAGTAACCGGAACTATGTACGGGAGCTCTATCACATGAGCATGGGTGTCACTTTGCGTAGCACTTCGATGAAGGTGTCTACCTCCTCGCGAGTATTGTAGAGTCCGAAGCTCACCCTCAAGGTACCCTCCACGCCATACCTATCCATGAGAGGCTGTGCGCAGTGGTGCCCGGTGCGCAGTGCCACACCCATGCGATCGATAAGCATACCCAGATCGTAGGGGTGAATATGCCCGATGAGGAAGGATATCACAGCCTCCTTCTCCGGAGCTGTCCCAAAGATCCGTGCTGAAGGGAATTCCAGCAATCTCTCAGTGGCATAATCTAAGAGATCCCTCTCATGAGTGGCTATGGCATCAAAGCCAACACCCTCGACATATTTCAGTGCAGCCATCAGACCTACACTCCCTATGAAGTCCGGAGTACCCGCCTCAAACTTGTAGGGGAGCTCATTATACTCAGTGTGCTCAAATGTCACATGCTCTATCATCTCTCCACCACCCTGGTAGGGAGGGATCTCCTCCAGCCATCTACGTTTGCCATACAATACCCCGATGCCGGTGGGACCATAGACCTTATGGCCACTGAATGCAAAGAAGTCCGCATCCATCTCTCGTACATCTATCCTTCTGTGTGCTACTGTTTGAGCACCATCCACACATACGGGGACATCATGCTCATGAGCTATGGATATCATCTCCTTGATGGGGTTGACAGTGCCGAGGACATTGGAAGCATGGCATACACTCACCAGCTTAGTGTGAGAGTTGAAGGCTTTCCTGTAGGCATCCATATCAAGTTCGCCCGCATCACTGATAGGTACTTCTACGAGTCGTATCCCCAACCTATCTCGTTGCATCTGCCACGGCACAATGTTGGAGTGGTGTTCCATAGTCGTCAAGATCACCTCATCTCCCTCTTTCATGTATTTGGGGCAGAAGGTCGCCGCCAGGAGGTTCATCGCCTCCGTCGTACCCCTCGTGAAGATGATCTCCTCAGGGCGATCCGCACCGATAAAGTCTGCGACATAATGACGAGCACTCTCATGAGCTGTAGTCGCTTCACGACTCAGATAGTGTACTCCTCGATGGATGTTGGCGTTGCGATGAATATAGGCGTGATTCATGGCATCCAACACTGTTTTAGGCTTCTGTGTGGTGGCAGCATTGTCCAGATATACGAGAGGGGTATTCCCATATATTCTCTCCTGAAGAGCCGGAAAGTCCTCCCTTATCAGCTCGACATTGTACGTACTATCTTTAGTGGTCATAATAGTCTCGTCATTATCAAAATAAATCATAGAATCCAAAGATACAAAGCCCTTCTGTAATAGGAACTGAGGTACTCAAAATATTTTACTACACCGACAGAGTGCTATGCTTCATGCTATTATGTGGATGCTATCAATAGGCAACGAATGGAGGTTCGGTGTGTCAGGTTGACAAATATATAGGGTGAAGTCCGAAAGGAATAAGGTGTACCTGCTTTCTTTATAATACAGCTTGTACCTGATTGATTCCCAGGGAATTAGGAAAGCGTCCAAAAATGGTGGGGTAATTCGAAAATTACTCGGACATTTTTTCGAAAAAAAGGCGGGGTAATTTCTTGGGGGTAATTAGAGAGGACTTTCTAAGCTCATCTATAGGCTGTTGGTCTCTCCTATGCTTTTTCGTAATATTGTATGGCAACGTCACTTGATGACTATATTCCATAACCCTATAACTGAGATTCATAATGGCAAACTTTAATTCCCGACGCAAGAAAGCTTCGCGCCTTTCATATTCTGAGATCCTCGACTATGCTAAGCATTTCACCGATTCCGGGTTTAAGTCCAAGGTTTCCGGTCTTGCCGGTCTGGTCGGTGAAGGGATCATCATGCCGTTTCTGAGACTCTACTGCGTGATGAAGTCCCCCGCAACTCCTCGCAAGACCAAGCTCTATATAGCCGGAGCTCTGGGGTACTTCATCCTACCCTTCGACCTCATCCCGGACTTCATATTGCCGCTCTTGGGATTTACGGATGATTTGGCAGTGCTTGCTCTTGTCATGAAGATGGTGAGTGACCACCTCTCTGATGATATTGAGGCACAAGCTCGAGGTATCTATAACGGACTTCTGCGCCGCACAGGACTCTCCTGACCTTTGTTAGTATGCTTAGGGGCGGACTAAATTGCCCTCGTAATAGTAAAAAGGGGGTGTAGCGAAAGTCTATTTGATGCTTTGGGTGCCGCCCCGCCGAGACTCGGATGTTTGGGGGCGTACCTTACCCGGGGGGCTCGAAACGGCGGACGTTGGCACGTGCACCCTTCCTTCACCCCGGGCTTAGACCAACACAGGGGGTGTGGCGAACATAATTTCGCCACACCCCCTTCGTTGGCTCATAAGGATGCTATTGATACATCACACCGTACCAGTGCGGGGAATCGACATTTGCCACACCCCGTTTCTTTTGGATATTTAAAGGCGTATCTAATATTGGTGCTTCAGCTAGCGGAGCGATACCGGATAGATTACGAGGGTCTTATCGTAGTCCTGATAGGGAATTCTATATTTGTCGAGAGGCAACCTTCCCCAGGAGTCTATCGTACCAAGTCCCATATGGAGCCAGTCGATATGCACGTGGTTGGAAAGGGGATCCTTGTCGATAAGCTCCGAGTGAAGGTTGCGCTTTTCGGGAGATTCATCCAAGCTCTCCATGCTGTACTCCAGAGTCGAAGCATACAGGGGCTGATTGGCAATAAATCCCAGCCCTTCTCCCTGATCGTTGATGACCATCCAGTAGCGGATATCACTCTTCAGACCATTTTCCTGCGGACGTATATAACTGTGGAATTGATCGGCAACGGAGGAGGCATACTTCCCTATGAAGCATCCGGAACGGCGATCCGGGTAGTTTTCGATAGGTCCTCTTCCGAAGTATTCGATCCGTCCAAATTCCTTAGGCATCTGCAGACGCATACCGTAGCGGAAGAGATCTGAAGGAGCATCAGGGGCTGTACCGCGTGTGAGCTGCTGCCTATAGATGATCTTCCCATCCCTATCTATCACATAGGAGAGGTGGATGAGGGCTCCGGTGGTATCCTCCATATCGTACTGTGCCTCTACATAGCCCCGACCATCCACGACGTCGAACGCAACCTTTTGGAGGGTTCGGTGAGCGGGAGACCATGCACCCCATTTTTTCTGAAGTCCTGCCCCCATATCATTGTCTGTGGGAGCACGGAAAAATAGGGGAGAGAGTTGAGTGCCGGGCGACAGGTAATCCTTAGATCCTACTCTATAACCACAGAGCATTCCGGTCTCGGTATCAAACGTAACCGAAAGATTTCTCCCGACATGGAAGACAGCTTTGCCCTTGGAGTGCTTGTCCAGAGTCACCTCTGTGGAGCCCTGAGATAGATTGTCTACTTTGCGGACAGGAGTATGGAGTACCAATTGGTCTTTGGAGAGGATCCACCCTTTGCTGAGTGCAGGTTGAGGTTCAGTGAGCTCGTAGTAGACATTAAGGAATACATCCTTATCGCGCTCGGGAGTAGGGAGTGTCAGGGGGATACGTGCGGTATCTCCGGCTGCTACTTCAGGGCAGGGTATATGGGTCGTCGACGCCAGATCACCGTCAACCACGTAGTCCATCCGAATGGAGATGGAGCGAAGGGGGGCAAAGTAGTTGTCATTATGAACCATCAGTGTGGCATCATTGCCCTTAAGTTCCAAAGAGGTTCTTATAGGTTGGTAGCCGTGTTGGGCTTCGTAGGCATGAGGATGCAGTGAACGATCTGGAGCGATCAGACCATTGTCACAGAAATTCTGATCCGAGGGGTCATAGTCATTCCAGTCACCACCGTATCCGCGAAAATGTTTCCCATCCCGTTCGGTATTGAGAGATTGGTCTACGAAGTCCCAGATGAAACCACCTTGCAGACAATCATAGTCGTGGAAAGCTTCGATATACTCCCGGAAACCACCCAACGAATTACCCATTGCGTGTGCATATTCGCAGAGGATAAGAGGTTTGGAGGGATTCTTCTCCGCATACTTTCGTATCTCTGCATCCGGCATATACATGGGAGCAAAGAAGTCGGTATTGGCTCCTGTACCGGCGCGTTCGAGCATGATAGGACGGGAGCGGTCTACCCTTTTGATCTCCCTGTAGGCCCTGCTGAAGTTGGGACCATCTCCGGCTTCATTGCTCATGGACCAGATCACTACGGAGGGGTGGTGACCCCGGGCATGGATATGTCTGAGGTTGCGTTCCACATGAGCCTTTTCCCATTGTGGTTGCTTGGCGAGGGATTCTTTGCCGTATCCCATTCCATGCGATTCGATATTGGTCTCCGAGATCATATAGAGACCCATCTTGTCGCAGAGGTCATAGAAGTAGGGATCATCCGGATAGTGGCAGGTACGGACAGCATTCATATTGAGCTGCTTCATGATGGCTACATCCTGCTCCATTCGTTCGTGGGTGAGCACGTATCCTGTCTCGGGATCCATCTCGTGGCGGTTAGCACCCTTGAATTTGATAGCCTTACCGTTGAAGAGAAGCAGTCCATCCTTCATCTCTACCTTGCGGAAGCCCACATTGAGAGGAATTACTTCAGTCAGCTTGTCATTGTGATAGCTCTTGAGGATCAGTTGATATAGTGTGGGGATCTCGGCACTCCAAGGGTGGACGTCCGGTACCTTGACAGTGAGTTCGTTCCCCTTCTCACCACGAGTCGTATAGTCCCACACGATCCTATTGTCAGGGCTGTAGAGAGTAGCCTGAATCATAGGGTTGCCGACGGTAGAGAGGGAGAGTCGCATCACGCCATCCCGGTAGTTATTCTCAAGATCCTGAGAGATCTGTACATCCTCGATCCTGGAAGCAGGGCGCGTGTAGAGATAAGTATCGCGAGCAAAACCGGATAGACGAAAGAAGTCCTGATCCTCAAGATAGGTCCCATCGCACCAGCGGAATACTCTGAAGGCGATGAGGTTGGGTTGGCCCGGGCGAATGAAGTGCGTGACATCAAATTCCGCTTCCAGTTTGCTATCCTCTGTATATCCGACAAATTCACCGTTGATCCATATATAAGCGTTGGAGGTAACGGAACCGATATATAGATAGATAGGATCACCTTTCCAGTCAGCGGGGACGGTGATCTCCTTTCTATAGCTACCTACCCTATTGTCTTTGATGGGAGTTGGATTATCCGCTAGGGGTTGATTTGTGAAGTGTCCGCGCCAAGCATATCCTACATTGAGATATACAGGATCTCCGAAGCCATTGAGCTCCCACATTCCCGGAATAGGCATGGTCCTCCATGAGGAGTCGTCATAGTCCGGTCGATAGAAATCCTCCGGATACTCGTCGGCGTTGGGGACTCCAAAGAACTTCCACTGTCCGTGAAGAGATACCACTCGACGAGAATCACTGAAATGCCCACTCCGGGCTTCACTCTCGCTGTTATAGGTATAGAACCGAGTGCGCATCGGCAATCGATTCAACTCATTGATTTGGGGATCCTGCCACTCTCTGAAAGTCTGGGCTGAGAGCCCTGTCGAAATAAGTAGTGCACCTAGTAAAATAGTTGGGTTGAATCTCATAGCATTTGGGGATATATATATGTATAGTGTATAGTTTATCGTAAAAGTATATTGAGGTCAGCTGCCAAAACGTTTGCGCAGCTCTTGGGGAGTAATCACGGAGAGTATGAGCTTGCCGTCAGGAGTGTGCGTGTGTGGAGAATATCTCTGAAGAGCGTGCACCAGTCTCACCACCTCTACACGAGTCGAGGTCTCAGACTCCTGACGGAGCCTGCGGCGGGTGAGAGTGAGGAGTATGCGATCCTGGAGGATCTCCTCAGACTCCCTCTCGGACTCATCGCACTCGTGAAGTAGCTCGAGGAGCAATTCTCCCTCAGCACCGGAGGCAAAACCTTCGGGGATAGCATTTATGGCATAAGAGCGTGCTCCCATGTCAGAGATGTCAAATCCAATGCGCTTAAGTACCTCCCTATGTCGATGCAGAAGGATCTCTTCCTGTACAGTGAGTTCGATGAGTTCAGGGAATAGTAGCCGATTGGGTAGTAGTCGGCTGAGCGTAAGCGATTGGCGGTACTCTTCGTACCAGACCTTCATCTTTGCCCGTAAGATATGTACCACAAGTATTCCTTCACCCTCAGCAAGGATGGCGTACTCCCCGATGACTAGTGCAGAGGAGGTATCCTTGGGGGTGTCGAAGGTAAGAGAGGAGTGGAGGAGTTGAGTGGTCTGAGAGGCGGAATCCGGAGTGGCGGACTTTCCAAAATTCAGGGAGGAGCTCCGGTGTCTCACCTGATGTTCGGGTTGAGTAGACCTGTTCGCCTCGAAAGAACTGTAGAAAGAGTCCCAGTCTGTGATATCGGGAAGCCTGTATTCGGAGGGAATGTCCGTATTGGGTAACGTGATGTCGTACTCGGGGGACTCTGAAGGAGGGGAGATGATGGGCAGATCTGTCATCTCCTTGCCTTGGAGCGGAGTGAAGGTGGGTATATCCACTAGTTGTTCTCGATCAAACTCGATGGAGGGGACACTGGCTCCTTTCATGAGTGACTCTCTGAGTACCGTGTAGAGCAGCCTGCCGATCTCACTTTCTGCCTCAAACTTGATCTCCGTCTTTGTGGGATGGATGTTGACATCAATGGTTGAGGGATCTACTTTTAGGAAGATGAAGTACTCCGGCTGCTCTCCGGCAGTAATGAGGCTCTCGTAAGCATTCATCACTGTGCGATGAAAGTAGGGGTGCTTCATAAAGCGATCATTCACGAAGAAATACTGCTGTGCTCCTCGCTTACGGGATGAGCCTGCACTGGAGACAAATCCATGAATATCCACAAGTGGGGTATGGCTATCTATGGGTAAAAGCGACTGGAGGAGCCTATTACCAAATATGTCTACGATACGCTGCTTGAGTGTAGTGGGACTAAGCTTGAGTGTCGTGCTATCTCCGTGACGAAGGGTGAAGGCTATATCGGGATGAACGGCAGCAATGCGCTGAACCTCAGTGATGATATGACGAAATTCCGTGTCGTCACTTTTGAGAAACTTGCGACGGGCAGGAACATTGAAGAAGAGATTCTTGATGGAGAAGGAGGAGCCTGTAGCACACATGACCTGCTCTTGGCTGATAAACTTGGACCCCTCAAGCTCTACACGTGTGCCTATCTGAGCATCCGGGGTACGGGTCTGCAAGATTACTTGCGAAACTGCAGCTATAGAGGGAAGTGCCTCTCCACGGAACCCCATAGTCGTGAGGGCAAAGAGATCTGCCGCCTCACGAATCTTGGAGGTGGCGTGGCGTTCAAATGCCATACGAGCATCCATGGGATCCATCCCTTTGCCATCGTCTGTGACTCTTATGAGCGTCTTCCCTGCATCTTTAATCTCAATGTCAATCTTAGTAGCTCCCGCATCTACGGAGTTTTCGACCAATTCTTTGATGACAGAAGCAGGGCGTTGGATCACCTCTCCGGCAGCTATCTGGTTAGCTATAGGGTCTGGAAGAAGGTGAATAAGATTGTCCATATCTAAAATAGAATCAGCGGAAATAGAGGAACCATACCAGAGCTGCCAGGACAGCTATGGCGATAAGGAGTTTCCAATTGGAGGAGGCTGCATTCGAATGGCTGCCGGGACGACTCTTGCGACCTTTTAGGGTCTTGGACTGACTGTGGAATGCACCGCGAAGGTGATCCTTGACATCCTCACCTGTGAGGTTGCTTTCGCCGTTAATCTCCCGGCGAGCACTCTCAACCTTACGCTTGAGCTCTTCCTTGCGCTCATCGGTATAGATGGACGTGTACTGAAATCCTCTAGGTTTGCGTTGGCTATAGAATGGAAATATTGCCATGATGAGTAGATATCGTAGTGGTTACTTTTCTTCTTCAGTGGGTGGAGGGGCAGCCAGAGCTTCAGCCTGTCTGTCCCCTACAGACTTACCCGGCTTGGGCGTCTCACGGAAGATATCGGTAAAAGAGGTCGGGCGTCCTTCCGGAAACCAAACAAAATCCGGAAAGTAGAGATCTTCGGGTTTGAGGAGAGCTGCTGGAGTCATCCTGCCGTTGGTTTTGTCAAGGAGGATGATCTGTACCAATTCTCGATCTTGGAACTTCATGAGTATGGCACTGCTTTGGGTCTTGACATGAGCAGTAACCACGCTATCCTTATCAACGTCGTAGTAGATCGTCTCCGCATTGCCGGTAGTACGGACAGAATCAATCTCATTGTCATTGAAATAGGCAAAGATCTCCGTCCCTCTCATCTGATGAAAATGAGTGGAGTCAACCTGCTGGGTGGTAAATGCATTCTCAAATATATGGGCATAATCCATCTGTCCACCCTTCATATACATGATGATAGTGTCTCCGGTGATCTGTGAGGGGAGGTTCCAGATGAATGGTCTTCCAAGGCATCTTATCGTGGAGTCGGCGGAGTTGAAGATGATAGAGTCGCTGACAGCCTGTACATCCTTGCGAAAAAGTCTGACATTTCCTGTCCCCTTGTAGAGGGTAGTGGCAGAGTCGGCTTTCATCATCTCGAGCCGCTTAGCGTGTGCATATAGGGTATCACTGGAGGAGTAGTCCACCACGTAGGCACTATCTATCGCAAAACCATACTCGGTGTCTTCGTGATATTCAGCATAATTTCCTTGAAGCTCGGCACGTTGGAGGGTGTCTCTGAGTATGACATTCCCGTACATCTCAGCCAATTGACCTTGACGATCATAATATATAGAGTCCCCGGTCATGAATCTGTCTCCGGAGTATACCTTGGCACGGTTCATGAGATAGGATCTGTCGAGCTCGGTATTGTAGTACCCTTTGGTCGCAAGGATATATCCACTATCGCTATCAATACGGGTAGGCCCTAGGATATTGGCAATCTTGGTCTCTGTGTCGTAGTGCAATGTGTCAGACTTAAGGGTGAAGTTGGGATTCTCTAGCACTACTTGATCTCGGAAATTCGCCTGCCGTGTGACCGTGGAGTACTCTCCGTAGATAGAGCTAAGGGTGTTGAGTGTATCGGCAATGACCCCGGAGTAGGAGTAGTAAGCCACTCCGGACATCCGATCATAGTCCAGACTATCCGTGAATAAGGTCGTCTCTCTATGCTCCATCCGAACGTGATCTCTAAGCTTAGCCAATAGGGTCATGCCATCATAGTTCAGATAGTCACAATAGATATTCACAGTATCACCCTGCTCAATGCGGACATTTCCAAATGCTTCAAAGCGATTGGTGGCTTCGTATAGGTAAGCGCTATCACAATACATATTGGCATCCTGATGCCTGAACTGTACATTGCCCGTGAGGATCTGCGCATCCGGATTGATATCCTTGTCAAAAGACCACAGGTCAACGTTGACGATATAGATCCTTTCCTTGGCACCTTGGGGAGCAGATGGTGATCCCCCGGAAAGGGTATCTTGCCTAAAAGTGAAGACGTTTCCGGATAAACGATTCGAGGGCATCCCTGCACGTGACAGGAATACCCCGGAAAGAATTGCTCCGCACAAGAGCAAGAAGTGAGTTACTCTCTTACCCATCCCGGATATTGGAAGTTGCATCCCCTATACTCCGGCTTGATCTTCACGTAGACAGTTTTCTGTTTGTCCCTAATCCACTCGTCGATCTTGTCAGCTCTCTTCTTGTTGAGGACCATATCCTTCAGCACTTGGTAGTCTTCGACAACGTTGGCGCGGTGCCCCGGGACCCTACGCTTCAGCCTGACTATTGCCACTACGAGGTTATTATTCTTATCCAACATGGTGAAGGGCTCCGAGATCTCTCCGGGCTTCATGGCTGCAACGGTTTTGGATACCTCAGCAGGAAGGTCTTCCATCAAGAAGAGACTCGTGCCGTACAGGTGGGATTGCATGTTCGTATTGACCATCTGTCCATTGGAGTTTCGGGAGTCTTCGTCAAAGGATGCATAGCGGGCAGCCGTCCCGAAGTCTACCGAATCTTTGCGGATGAGACGTGCCAGGGAGTCAATGCGCTGGGTAGTTCTCTCTATCTCCTCGCCGGAGGGTTCGGGCTTGAGGAGGATATGACGGAGATTGATCATATCTCCTCTCTTCTCTATCAGCTGCATGATGTGATAGCCCCGCTTGGTCTGCACGATGCGAGAGACTTTGGAAGGGTCTGAGAGGGCGAAAGCTACATTGGCAAATTCGGGTTCCAGTGAAGCTTTGCCCACAAAACCCATCTCTCCTCCACGCAATGCTGTGCTCTTATCCTGCGAGTAGAGCCGTGCCAAGATGGAGAATTCCTGCTTCCCGGAAGAGATATCCTCCGTAAAGCCTCTCAATCTAGCCTTGATATCATCTATTTGCTTGGTAGAGATTTTCGGTTGAAGAGTGATGATCTGAGTCTCCACAGTCACCGGCATGAAGGGGAGGCTGTCCTTATTCACCTGCTCATAGAATCGATTCACTTCCGAAGGGGAGACTTTGATCTCCTGGGCCATCTTTCGCTGTACCTCCTGTACCGTAGCCTCCTCGCGAACTATCTTGCGACGCTCCTCGCGGATCTTTGAGATAGGCTTCCCGAGATACTCCTCCAGTTTGTCTCTACCCCCGAGCTGATTCGTCACCTGCTCTATCCATTGATTCACAGATTGCAGGATGCCGGTCTCATTAGGCACCACGCTATCCACTTTCGCTTGGTTCAGGAATAGCTTCTGAATTGCTATTCTTTCGGGAATAATACATCTGGCATCTGCACCAATATGCTGACCGATGGATTCGTAGTATTCTCTTTGGCGCTCAATGTCTGAGAGGAGGATAGGCTCATCTCCGACTATCCACACCACCTCATCGATGACGTTGCTGCGCTGAGCCTGCAGAGTAGGCACAGCCCCCACGATCATCAATGCCATAAGGAGTACTTTCTTAATATCTATTCTCATAGTTCTCGCTTGATAATTTACAGACTGAAAGGGATTTCAAGTCACTTCCCTTTTACCTTAGCCCAAGTATCCCGCAGGGAGGTCGTCCTATTGAAGACAAGGTGTTCAGGAGTAGAGTCGAGATCCGGAGTGAAATAGCCCACACGTTGGAATTGATAATGATCACCCACTTGAGCTTTGGAGAGCCACTCCTCAGCATACGCTATGGGTATGATCTGCTCAGACTCAGGGTTGAGCATATCTGCCAAGTCCATATCCTTCACCTCAGCGGGATTCTCCATGGAGAAGAGTCTATCGTAGAGACGGACCTCCACCTCCAAAGCGTGGGGTACAGATACCCAATGGATGGTACCCTTCACCTTTCGATTGCTGTTGGGCATGCCGGATTTGCTCTCGGGATCATATTCTGCATATACTTCGACCACATTACCTTGGTCATCTTTTTTGCATCCTGTGCACTTGACTATGTAGGCACATCGCAGTCGTACCTCCTGACCTGGCGTCAGACGGAAGTATTTCTTGGGAGCATCCTCCATGAAGTCGTCACGCTCTATCCACAACTCTCTGGAGAAAGTGATGCCATGGCTACCGGCAGTCTCATCCTGAGGATTGTTAGGGGCATCCATGATCTCTTCTTTCCCTTCCGGATAGTTGGTGATCACAAGTTTTATGGGATCCAACACTACGGCAACTCTTTCGGCATGTTCATTGAGATCCTCTCTCACCGAATGCTCCAATAGTGACATATCTATAGTCCCATCGTATTTGGTGTAGCCTATCTTATCCACAAAGTTGCGTATGGATTGGGGTGTATATCCTCTTCTTCTCAAGCCACACAGCGTCGGCATCCGTGGGTCATCCCATCCATGGACGAGTCCTCGCTTGACCAACTCGAGCAGTTTGCGCTTACTCATCAGCGTATAAGTGAGATTCAAACGATTGAACTCATACTGGTAGGGTCTATACTCTCCTTCTCTTAGGAGCTCCACCAGGTAATCATAGAGTGGTCTGTGGACTACAAACTCCAGTGTACACAAGGAGTGGGTGACACCTTCGAAATAGTCACTCTGTCCATGGGCGAAATCATACATAGGGTAGATGCTCCACTCAGTGCCGGTACGGTGATGAGGATGATGTATGATACGATAGATGATGGGGTCTCGGAAGTGCATGTTGGGATTAGCCATATCTATCTTGGCACGCAGTGTCATGGCGCCGTCCTCGAACTCCCCTTTGCGCATCCTCTCGAAGAGATCCAGACTCTCCTCTATAGGCCGATCTCTAAAGGGACTGTTGACACCCGGTTCGGTCGGAGTACCTTTCTGTCGAGCGATCTCTTCGGAGCTCTGTTCGTCCACATAAGCATGTCCTCTCTTGATGAGATCCACGGCAAAGTCATAGAGTTGTCCAAAGTAGTCAGAGGCATAGTACACGTGATCCCAGTGGAATCCCAGCCACTTGATATCCTCTTCGATGGCATCTATATACTCTACATCCTCCTTGACGGGATTAGTGTCGTCAAATCTAAGATTACAAGTACCACCATACTTCTCAGCTATTCCAAAGTCAAGGCACACAGCTTTGGCATGACCTATATGGAGATAACCGTTTGGTTCGGGAGGAAAGCGCGTCTGGATTCTGCCATCGTTGAGACCTTCTGCCAGATCTTTTTCTACTATCTGCTCTATAAAGTTGAGAGACCTCGAAGGGCTCTCGGGATTTTCATTCTTTATCGCCATCAATCTTTATTCTTTCTATACCTATTATTCCTGGTTGAGGAAGACGAAGTTTTTCAGCACTTCGTTGCCGGAATCTTCGATGTCCGCACCGGTGCCTTCCCACTCCATTCTTCCTTTGTTCAGGAAGAGGACATGGTCTCCGATATTGGAGACCGAATTCATATCATGTGTATTGATCACTGTAGTCATCCCAAACTCTCGAGTGATCTCCTGTATAAGTTCGTCAATGTGCTGAGAGGTCTGCGGATCCAGCCCGGAGTTAGGCTCATCACAGAAGAGATACTTAGGCTCCAAAGCTATGGCACGAGCTATGGCAGCCCTCTTCATCATACCACCTGAGACCTCTGCAGGGTATTTATTCTTTGCCTCATAGAGGTTGACTCTCTGAAGGCACTCGCGCGCTCTCTCCCTTCGTTGGCGTGCGTTAAGTTTGGAAAACATGTCCAAGGGATAGAGTACATTTTCCATTATAGTCATACTATCGAAGAGTGCAGACCCCTGGAAGAGCATACCCACCTCACGGCGCAACTTCTTGGTCTCCTTGTCACTCAGCCCATAGATGTCCCTGCCATCATAGATGATGTTGCCTTCATCAGGGGGTACCAGCCCCACAGAGGTCTTTAGTAGCACCGTCTTTCCGGCTCCGCTCTTTCCTATGATCAGCGAACACTCTCCATCATGAAATGTGGCAGTGATCCCCTTCAACACCTCCTTATCGCCGAAGCTTTTCTTCACATCTTTGACTTCGATCATATACGTAGACTATCTATTTAGGGAGCTCATCACTTGCTCTCATGTTTCTTCTTCAGATCAGTAATAGCTGTGTCAGTATCAGGTCCGATACCAGGATCATGATACTGCTATCGACCACAGCCTTCGTACTCGCCTGACCCACCTGCAGGGCTCCCCCCTTGACCGAATATCCCTGGTAGGAAGCTATGCTGGTGATCAAAAAGACGTACACTTCCGCTTTGATGATAGAGTAGAGGATATAGTAGGGGTGGAAGTGAAACTGTATCCCGCGCACGAAGTCCGTCTGAGGAATATCTGAGGATAGTCCGCAGGCGAGATATCCCCCGAAAATACCCACAAACATACTTATGATGACCAAGAAGGGTACCATGATCATGAGCCCTGCAATTTTCGGGAGTATTAGGAAGTTGGCAGAGTTTACACCCATGATATCCATGGCATCTATCTGCTCTGTGACACGCATAGTGCCTATCTCACTGGCTATACTACTTCCCACCTTGCCCGCAAGTATCAAGCACATGATGGTCGAGGAGAACTCCAGCATGACGATCTCACGCGTCGTGAACCCTATGGTGAACTTAGGGATCAATGGGGAGGTCATATTGATTCCCAGCTGAAGTGTGATCACCGAACCAATGAAGAAGGAGATCACACATACGATCCACAGGGAATCCACCCCCAGCTTGTACATCTCATGCTTAAGTTCACGACGAAACATCCGCCACTTATTCGGACGGCGGAAGACTTCACGCATAAGCGAAGCATACTCACCCAACTCTTCCAGCTTGTCGCGAAACATAGAGGTAAATACTATAGGGTAACTATCCGGACTGTGTCTCTATCAATGCTAACAAAGATAGAAAAAATAATGGGTGACCGCAGTATAACCTGCCTTCCCGCTCCAATCCTCTGACGCAATAGCAATTAGAGAGGTTTGGACCACCTGGGGTCACGCCACTTTCCCGATGAAATGAATCGGTAGCTGATCATCGCTATGGCTATATAATAGAGCACCTCTACGGTGTAGCACAATTCTACCGGACCTCCGACCCCGTAGACCATGACTGCAGAGTATAGGAGATAGCCCACAATCGTAGAGAGTTCTATGTAGAGTGCCTTCTTGGTTGCCCCCGTTGCTGATACTGCCAGGAAGTAGAGGTTTCCTACCGAGCTTATCAGCAGAGCCACACAGATCACATACAGAGCAGGGACGGAAGAGACTATCAGCTCCACATCGTCGGTAAATATTGACAGCACCACCTTTGGCATCAACCCTATAGCAAGTACCAATCCACCCGTAGTTACCAGAGAGAGCTTACCCACCATCCTGATATACTCCGTAATGCGTTCACCCAATCCTGCACCCACAAGACGGCTTACGGTAGTGCTGACAGCTGTACCATAGGAGATTGTAGGAATGTAGAGGAGGATGTAGACACTTCGGATGATCGTGGCAACGGCGAGGGGACGCTCTCCCAACTTCTCTATCATCATGAAAAATACGGACCACACGAGGGTGCTCACCAGTGCTTGAGCCATGATGTAGACGGATAGGTTGAGCGTGACCCTCATGAGTCGCAGGTCTACTCTGAAGATATCCCTCGGTACAATGCCGTAGTGGCTCAGATCTATACGCCCATGGGTATAGATGAGGTAGAAAATCAGTGAGCTGAGCTCAGCAAGGACAGACGCCACTGCCGCGCCCTTGACACCCCATGCCGGAAGTCCGAAATGTCCAAAGATCAGACCGTAGTCCAGAAAGACATTGACTATTGCCATGACGATACTGTTGTGGGTAAGCACTTTGGTGCGGGCAATACCAATATAGAAGGCACGAAACACCACTCCTAAGAAGGCAGGGAAGTATCCCCATATACGATACTTCCAATATTCGGCAGCTATATCTGATACATGATCTGAAGCCAATACCAGTCGAAAGAATTGTCCTCCGCCCAGCCATCCGAGAGTCGCCAAGAATACTGCAGCTACCAAAAGCATAATGACGCTTTGGCTGAGTACACGTCCAATGCTGCGATGCTCTCCACTACCCACCTTGCGTGCCACGATGATCTGCGTCCCTGTCCCCAAGCCGAAACCCAGCGTAAAGATGCAGAAGTAGATCATAGACGCCATGGCGGCACCTCCGAGCTCTACCTCTCCCAGACGTCCCATAAACGCGGTATCCGTGATGCCTACAAGGTTCTGTGCCAAGAGGGAAACGAATACCGGGGATGCGACTCCTAGGACTTCTCTTTTGCTGAATTTCATAAGGGTATAGGGTTAAAGGAAGCCTTTCACGCAGACTACTGCTTCTTCAAAGTTACTCCAATTCCCCTTCGTTGTTTCCCTCCGGTTCCTTTTGGGGAGCTTTCTGACGGAACTCCTAGTGCCGAATATCGCACCTTTTGGGATGGAGTATTCAATCTTAAAGAGCCACTTGAGGGGGCAAAAAGAGGATCGATGAGAGATCTTTTACTCCCACCGATCCACTCAGATTCCATGATCTGTAGCTCTGCACGATGTGCTATCTCAGGTAGCAAACATAGTTGGTATTGGGATGAAATATGCCGGTCAGCTCAAACCTCAGAGTATTCCCCCACTTGCTGTGTATCTCGAGAAAAGCTCCTTGCGGGATACGTTGAGGGATGAGATATGGTATTCCTGAGACACCGGTCAGAAGTTCGATGGGACCACTTCCATGGGGCAGGATCTTAAGATCTACCTGGTTACTATGATTGCGCCACCAATCCGGTCCATCATTCCCATAGTGGTCGGGATCGAATACACCCCCATTGTATATGTTGTGCACGACTATAGCGGTCACATTATGTCGAGTGATCCAACGCCCTCTCCCCCATAGTTCCAGCCTACACAGAGCGTGCTTGAACTGCAGAGAAATGATGCCATCTTTGATTCGATCCTCCGTGAACCTCCCCGAAGCAGCAAAGTAGAAGTCAGAGAGGTAATGGGTCGGTGCTCCTGATTTATCGGGCGGGCTTGCCATCGCCTCAAACTCGAAGCAGGGTCTTCCTCCGATACTTTTGAGTTGAAAGTAGGGTAGATCCTCACCCTCATCATCCCAGTATCTGTAGTAAGGGATAAAATGCATTCCGTAGAATTTCATTTCCAGCCCTTTCTGTCGGGGAAAGAAGTGTCGGGCATTCTTATCAACCCACAGTTCATTCTTTCCTTCTCCACCAGTGTAGTAGAAAGGGACTCCCACATGCGTTCTGCGAAAAGATTTGTTGAGCTTATGACTCCATACGGTCCACCTCACATCATCGCCTACTTTCAATAGATCCGGGAGGATGCTCTCGTCCCATCCTGCGCTACTTGCATAGCCCCAGATATAGATAGGGAACAGCTTCGGCAACCATGTCTCTCGCGCAGGGGGAAAGGCTCTCAAGTATGCGGGAGAGGGCATAGGCTCAGCATAGATGGTGAGCATATGCGTACCGGTGGCGTCAGGGATGCTTGCTACCGGAGTAGAGCCGTTCCTGAGGGTATTCCATGGGGAGTTGTAGTCTTCCACTTTTGCAGTGAAGGATAGTTCTTGGAGATTTGTCTCAGTATCCGGGATGGGGTGGTTAGATTCAGTGGCGCAGGCTGCCAGACAGGATACTATCAGCCCAAAAGCGTGGGTGACCTTCATAGTAGGGGGAGTCGGAGGATAGATTGGAAATAAGTGGATGGGAGGGGATCCAACCCCGCCCATCCTATCTGGTACCACTGAAGATTACAGTGACCTTGTGTAGATGCTCTCCTCTGCCCATTCGGTCAGACCAGCGGATACTTGTATGTAGTCTATGACATCCTTCCCATCGTGGTCTTTTCCACCACCCCCGTTGCCGAAGTCTATGAGGATGGTGTGCTTATAACCCTCCTTTAGATCCCACTCGAAAGGAACGTATACGTTGGAAAATTCATTGGTTGCATTTGTCCCCTTGATGAGGTAATTGCCTTCAGAAGATTTCAGACAAAGTCTCAGGTTGATGTATGCCTTGTGAGATTTGTCTGCCTCGCCTATTGACTTCTGTACACTCGGATCCCACTTATCGACGGATTGAGGCAGCAATAGCAGTGGAGAGGTCGCTTTGCTGAGCAGGATGCCTTCACCGGATTTGCCGGTTAGATCCTTGGACTTAGCGGTATCATCCATGGTGACGGGGTAGTTCTCATACTTGTCAGCCTTCGGCAGATTCCATGCCCCCTTGGCATCGGAACTTACCGGAAGGGTGTACTCTCCTGAGCTCCTCAGGTTGTGTATCGTAATCCCATCAATCTTAGCGATCAATCCCGGGTTCGAAACTTTTACTTTGAAGAGGACTATCGACATGGCATGTCTAAATACCAGAGGAACTTTATCACCGGATGGGGATTTGCCGTTCCGCTTCTCCCTAGTAGCACCTAAGACTGCCGAATACATGAAGTCCGTCTGCTTGGATTCCTCCTCCGGGACGGTTACACGTATTATCTTGGTGCCGTTACTGATTTGTGGGGAGAGGTTGTTGTGGCTTGACGAAGGCATCGGATAGATTCCGTAGAAGTCGTAGGATATCTCCTCTTCCCATGGGTACTTATGTGTTCCGTAGCTCCAATCCTTTCCATCGAAGGCTGTCTCTATACCTACCGTGCCATTCATGAATGTGTCATGGAACTTCGAAGCCTGTTCGCCGGACTTCTTCTTGGTGCCGTAGAGCTGAAACTTATCCCCCTTGGTGAAGGTGGTTCCACTCTTGAAAGCGCCTCGAATTCCGGGATGGCTGAATGTGGAGAATGCTATGACATTGCTGTCGTGAGTCTCCGGAGTTTGAATGATCTCATCCTTCTGACAACTGCTCAGCGCAAGTGCTGCCATCGCGGTGAGTGCGATTTTAGAAAAGTGTCTCATGATCTTTAATGCGTTGTTTTGTGTATTAGGAATTAATTAATTGGTGATTGTGCTTTTATAAAGGGAGAGGTTTGATTTCAGCGTCTACCCATTCCTCTATCGTGGCATTGAATCCGCTGCCGCCGGCTATGGGTTCGGGCTTGCGGATTTGGTGGTTGATGATGATTTCTGCATGATAGGGATCACGGATTGTGACCATATCGGTAGTGATAGGTGCCACGATCACGGTAGTCCCACCATTGCGATAGTGCGCCATTACTTTGGCACTTGCTCCTAGGTACCCGTCAGTCGAAGCTTGTCCGAACATCTCAGTCACCGACCTGCTTCTGCCAAGTGAGGCTGGAGAGAGAAGTATCGTCTGCACCAACATATTCCCTCGGACAGATGCAGGCATCCCCATCCCCAGTGCATATTCGATGGGTACGTCCAAGAGGACCAAGCGCATATCGATGATCTCACTGGGAGCTTCGATATGAGTGCATAGTGTGGCGACGGTATGGGTATAGCGTATGGGATAAAGGGTGATCTCCCTATAATCTGTGTCTATTATGGTCTCTGACTCACTTTCGGCTCTGTATCCCCTGTCCGGGAAGAGGTGGTACAGCTTGTCAGCACTGATACCTGCAATCTTACGCTCCGAAAGGGGGTTGAACATCAGGTCCGTATAACGTGTATAAGCGCGACACCTTTCTCTTAGCTCTTCCTCTTTGAAGAGAAGGGTCTCAGAGTCATTATTGTATGCGACCACGTGATATCTCCCATCGGGAATGTGTATAGTACCTCCTTCATGGCTTAAATCGTTCACAATTCCTCTGCCATCCGTATCGAAGAAGACCACCCGCATACTCCCGGGCTTATCATCCTCAGGAGTAAGTGCTGACCAGTCAAACCTTATCTGTACACTTCCTGTGTCCGGAAAGCAGAGCCTCTTGTGCTTACAGGATGTTGTCCCCATATTTAACAGTATGGAAATCATAGGCAGAATGAGTGTTTTTGCGGCATACATCTCGTGAGTGGAATTAATGGTCGAAATCAGAGTAACTGAGGTGCCAGACCAGACTGATCCCCAGATAGGTGGGACCGAAGTAGTAACGGGCGAGCGTTCGTTCCCATGGATAGCATGAATGCCCCGGCTTGGGAGTTCCATACTCCATGTACCGTCCGCCGAGATATCCCAGCCCTATAGAGACGTCTATATCGATTTTTTGAGTCAGAGGAAGTTTGTATCCATATCCCGATGCTATACCGTATTGGAAGTGACTGAGCTGCCCTTCTTTTCCATTCGCTATATCGTAAGTGAACCCCTGCACGATCAATCCTATATGATGACCATTGAAGGACTTCTGCTCAATATTTCTATCCAAGTATCTTCGTAGCTCTGCCACTCCTCCATAAATACGCCAATATTGGTGCGTGTGTCTCCTGCTCCACCATGCGTAACCCCATGATCCAAGTATACTAAATCCGTCGTTGAGGTACATTTCTACACCTACATTGGGGATCAGAAGGGCATTTGAAATCAGATTGGTGCGGAGAGAGAGTTGTCTCCGAGGCTTAGCGGGTGCTTTAGTCCCTATGGAATCCATTGCATAGAATGATTTATCCCGAACGTCTTCACAGAAAGATGGAGAGCCGGCAAACCGCTCTAAAGCAGTTTGCGCTTTCATACCAACCGAAAAAAGGAGAGAGAGCACGAGGATAATTCGGTTGACTCTATCGGATCTCCGGATTCTACTGATTGAGAGCTGATCACTTATGCTGTAATGTTTACCAAAGGGCATTTCCGACTATCGGATTTGTGGCTGATTAGTTCTTCCGCGTAAATATAATAAGTCTAATTTTACCCCCCCCCCCCGTTTAACATTATATATGATAGTTTAACTGTTGATTCACCTCAATCCATTTAATGTATTAGTCTATCACGGTTCATATCTGGCGTATACTTAATTAGAAGTGGAATGTAGTAATTTAGGAGGCAGTATTTATCAACCCATTCAGTAGATTTAGAATATGAGATGGAATATGAGACGTTGGATTTTGGTACCGGTAGTATTATGCACGATGATTTCGGCAGCTGTGGCGCAGGATCGTCCCACGAAGAAATCTCGTCATACCCCGCGGAGCGAAAGGCACTGTCCCGGAGACTGTCGTAGACATCTCAACCTTACGACCTTAAGTATGGATTGCCCCTTCGGAGTAGGGAAAGCGACCGAGCGCCTCAAGGAGGAGCTCCGTCATCGTGAGATTCCCCTATTTGCAGTGATTGACCACGAGAAGAATGCCCGAGAGGTGGGTATGACCATGGCTTCCACGCAGGTCTTGCTATTTGGATCTCCTAAGGCGGGGACCCCTCTCATGCAGAAGGTGCCTGAGTTTGCCTTGCGGCTGCCACTTCGAATTGCCATCATTGGTAAGGAGGACGGTACCTGTAAGCTGGTCGCACCCAAGATGAAGGAGGAGGCTAAGCCTTATGGTCTGGGAGATCATCCCACTGTACAGCAGATGGATAAGCTCCTAGAGGATATCATGCGTGCAGCAGTATCTGAGGGAAAATGAAATAACCAACCTAGCCTGTTTGCTCTGCTAATAAGTAGGTTCCTAGGGGACTTTCGAAGCAGGAAATAAGTGTTTAGAAAGGTTAGTAATGAAGTAATCCCCTGAAACGGTTGGGATTATGGATATCTTTGTACCCATGCGTTAGGTTTTGGGAGGTCAGTATAGGTAAGGAAAATATGATGGTGAATAGAAAAGGGTTGAGGATAGGGGTACTCGCTTTCGGTTCGATTATGACATTCTTATTGAGCACTGCGGAGGTCATTGCTCAGGCTCCTCGTCTTGCTAAGAAGCCCGATCCGCGTGGGTATATGGTACCTGCCGCAGTATATGGGAATGACACCATCCCTGTGATTCCTCTCCGTCCGATCTACTGCTTCGCCCCCATGGAGTTTAGCGATGCGCGCCAGCGAGTAGCCTATACACGTCTGATAAGGGATGTGAAGCGAACTCTTCCCTTCGCCAAGATCGTCGCCTCCACCATGATGGAGACATATGAGTATATGGAGACGCTCCCGGACGATAAAGCGCGCTCAAAACACCTGAAACGTATGGAAAAGGAGCTCTACAAAGAGTACAAGCCGGAGCTCAAGAAACTAACCTTGACGCAGGGGAAACTTCTCCTGAAGCTGATCAATCGCGAGTGTGGCTCCAGCAGCTATGCGCTCATTGATGCTTTTCTCGGAGGGTTTTCGGCACGTGTGTGGAATATCTTTGCCGGTATTTTTGGGGCTTCTCTGCAGACTACCTATGACCCCTCAGGGGAGGATGCTCTGATCGAACGCGTCTGCCTGATGGTAGAGATGGGGCTTGTCTGAGCCAATCTGAGTGAATATTAGCATTAGAGTCTCATGTCAGGACTCCGAAGGGGTGTATGGTCTGGCATACATCTCCTCTATTTCATCCGCATAGGCATCCATGATCACTCTTCGCTTCATTTTGAGGCTATCCGTTAGTTGACCATTTTCAATTGAGAAAGGCTCTTGCAGGATATAAAACCTCTTCACCTTTTCGAATTGAGCAAGGTCCTTCTGAACCTCTTCGAGATTCCCTTCTATAAGATCTTCTACTTCAGGAAGAGTGTAAAGCTCTTCCATATTCTTTACCCGGATATCCCTTTTCTCCATACTGCTACGTACAGCCTCCCAATTGGGATATATCAAGGCACTTACAAAGCTACGCCCCTCAGCGATAAGCATAGCCTGTTCGATAAACTTATTGGAGGTCAAGAGACCTTCAATTACCTGTGGAGCGATATATTTTCCATTGGCAGTCTTGGTGAGATCTTTGAGTCTCTCCTTGAAGTAGTAGTAGCCTTCGTCATCCACCTCTCCCATATCTCCGGTGCGAAACCACCCATCTTCGGTAAATGCCTCGGCGGTGAGCTCCGGCTTGTGTAGGTATTCGCGCATGACGGTATCCCCTTTGACTTGAATCTCACTGCTCTTGGGATCTATTCTCACCTGCACACCCTCCAGGGGAGTACCTATGGATCCTTTTTTTGCACTTCCCGGTCTGCAGTAAGTGACGGTAGCTGTAGTCTCTGTCAGCCCATATCCTATGATGATGGGTATCCCGATAGATTCAAGGAATTCGCAAATATGTACGGGGAGAGCAGCCCCGGCAGTGGGAAACATGCGCCCCTTGTCGATACCGACGGTCTTCCTGACCTTCGAGAAGAGGGTTCGATCGTACAGTTCATACTGAACTTTGAGAGATAGAGGAGGCGTCAATCCCTTGTCGAGATAGTCATATTTGTAGCTGTGACCTACCGCAATAGCCTTTTCGGTAAGCTTACGCATATGTGGAGGGAAGTGCTCAATCTTGTCGCGTACTCCGATATAAACCTTCTCCCAGAACCTCGGTACATTGCACATGAAGTGGGGACGAACCTCAGCAAGGTTGCGGAGGATCTCCTTGGGATTCTCTCCTACCGCCACCTTCACTCCCCTCTGCATGCATAGGAGTACCCACATCTTCTCGAATATGTGGGTCAAGGGGAGGAAGTTCATGGAGGTGTGCTTATGGTTCATATCGGGGATGCTCTCCATGTGGGCCTGGAGTGCCGAGGTCATGTTCTTGTGAGTAAGTACTACCCCTTTGCTTTCTCCGGATGTACCTGATGTGTAGATGATACTTGCGACATCGGATCCTAGCGCCTTGGCACGACGCACCCGAACCTCTGTCTGAGCGGGGTTGCTATCTCCCAGCTTGAGAAAGTCGTAATAATACTGTGTGGTGCTATCCTCAGGGTTAAGTGTCACGGAGGGATCGAAGACTATGATCTGGTGGAGTGTCTCAGACTCCTTCCAGACCTTGAACGCATTATTATACTGCAGTTGAGATCCTACGAATAGTAGACGAATCCCCGCATCTTCCACAATGTACTTCACCTGCGCAGGGGAGGAGGTGGCGTAGATAGGTACCGAGATGGCACGGATCGAGTAGGCTGCTAAGTCAGTATATATGAACTTATCCATATTCTCCGAGTAGATTCCGACACAAGCATGCTCATCTACTCCGAACTCCACCATGGCACACGCGGTACGCATCACCTGCTCATCCACCTTGTACCACGACACCTTCTGCCACTTTCCGGAGTTGCGATTCCGGACTTTGAGGCAGGTTGCTGTACCATATCTTAGGGCTAGCTTAGGGACCATCATCGCCATATGAAGTGCTTTTTCCATCCTGGATAGGGTTTTCTATTGATTGTATAAATAAAGAGGGAGCAGTCTATGCTCTCTGCCAAAGGTAGCAAAATCAGCACTCTACACCCCGGAAATATCCATAAGGAAATCTTCGCAAAACAAAAGGCGGGGTAATCCAAAATAAAAGGCGGGGTAATACGAAAATAAAGCGGTACTTTTTTTCGAATTACCCCGCCTTTTTTAGATGGGCTCTCAACTATCTGATATTCAGGATGTAATCAAGGGGTGAAAAGAGGGGTATGTGGTGCACCACATACCCCTCAGAGAAGATATTATAGATCGGATTTTCCTACCGGTTACTTAGAAGGATATCCTTCATTTTGGGTCAATTTTGGATTGCGTTGAATCTCATTCAGGGAGATGGGCCAGAGGAGGTCGGATTTCTTGATCACTGCTCCCGATCCATTTTGAGCACCGATGAGATTGACATAGTTCACTTTACCTTTCTGCGTCTCGGAGATTTCAGGGAATTTGCTGGTACGTAGACAGTCGTCCCAGATCTTGAACTCTAGTGGAAACTCTCGAATGCGCTCTGTCCAGCACTCCTCGATGAATTTCTCTTTGCTCATGCCTTTCAACTCCGTCGTGATGTCTTGCACTGTACGTCCTTGTGTATTGGCTCGTGCCTTGATCTGTGCCAGATATCCGGCAGCCTCTTCCGTCACGCCATTGGACTGCGCTATTGCTTCCGCACCATCTAGCAGGGCTTCGGCGTATCGGAAGATATCTCTGTCCTTGGTAGATCTACCTGTGGAGAGTAGGGCTTCTTCATCGTACCAGAACCAGCATCCTGCCATATCGGACTCCCAGGTCTTGCCATTCTTGGGGTTGGTATATTTCCAGTGAAAGAATTGGTTGGGTTGGATACGAAGGTCTTCAGGATCATAGACATTGAGAAATCTCTTGGAGGGACCATAGACTCTCTCAAAGATGGAATAGGTGCCAAATATGGAAGTGGCAGCAGAGTTGAATGCATATGTGGGCCACCAACCTCCCGAACTGATCGTCTCGTTGTACTCGTAGGAGTAGATGGACTCTTCCAGACCGTCCTTGCTGCGAATCTTATTGTAGGCACTTGCCAGTGCGAGGTCGGTATTGGGAGTGAGTTTGTGTGGGGAATTGATGACGATGCGTGCTGAAGAGGCTGCATCCGCATACTTCCCTTCCTGCATGTAGACTGACGTCAGCATCATGGCTGCAGCGTACTTGGAGATCCTATTGCCATTCTGATAGAAAGGAGTGGCAGGCAGAGACTCTACAGCGGACTTCAGATCGGACTCTATTAGGGCATAGACCTGATCCACGGGGGTACGCTCCTTGTAGATGTCGGAGGCATCTTCGTAAAACTTTGTGGTCAAGGGGATGGGTCCGAAGATCTTGACGAGCGTAAAGAGATTATAGGCACGGAAGAACTTCGCTTCGGCTATCAAACGGTCCGCTTCGCCTTTGTCCATCGCAATATTGGGGATCTTACTGATGGCGCCGTTGGCGATATTGATCGCTTCGTAGCATGATCTCCATATGCCGTCGATATGGACGGAGACTGTCATGGCATTCTCCTGACGCGTGAGTTCACGTGAGTATTTGCAGATAAGTTCTTGTCCCTCGTAGCTGTTGGAGAAATATCCGGTCAATTGTCCTATAACCGACCCAAAGGGTCCGATATAAGCGCTACCTGCTGCAGTGATCACTGATGGCGCCCCGGTACGATAGAGAGTATTGACATTCTCACGCGCCTGTGCGGCTGTCTTGAAGTAGGATCCCAGAGTGAGCGAGGATCGTGGATTCTCTTCGAGAAACTTGGAGCAGGAGGAGACCGACATGCCCAGGGTGAGGGCGGCTACCGGGAGGAGGATGTATATGCTTTTTATCTTGTGTAGTAACATGTTCGTATAGCTTATAAGGAATTAAAACGTAACTGAAAGCCCCAGAGTGAAGGTCTTGGCTCTCGGATAGGAGAAGAAGACCATATTCTGACCAAACTTGTTGCCATCACCGTGGGAAGTTCCTTCAGGATCATACCCTAGGAAATCCTTGGAAGTGAGGAGGAAGAGATTGTTTCCGCTAGCATATATTCTGAGGGCAGACATGCCAAGCTTCTTGGCAGCTGTAGGGGAGAAGGTATATCCGAGCTGAAGCATATTGAGTCGAAGGTATGATCCATCGGCGATCCATTGGGAGTCTATCGTTGTGTCCTGTCCGGCGTGTCCGGAATTGCTGAGATATACAGCCTGCTGCATGGTGTCGGGATTGGATCCATCATAGGCATCATAGAGGATATTGGATAGACCATTCGTGATCCCGAAGCGGTCGTAAGTGGAGTGAAAGAATTGTTGCATGGTCTCTACTCCCCAGACGAACTGGAAGTCTGCCGTGAAGTCAAAGTTCTTGTAGTTGAGGTTATTGATCCAGCTTCCGGTCCAGTCTGGCATCCCTTTGCCAATGATTTCCTTGACCTCGGTACGCTTGGCACGTCCGATCTGACTCTTCTTGGCATTGCCGTTCCTGAAGTCCTCTTCGGTATATACCCCCAGGCGACGATATCCGTAGAAGGAACTCATATTCTCACCTACGCGAAGGATACTTTCGGATCCCCCTACCCAGCTATTGAGCTCAATATCTTCGTCATTTTCTCCAAGCTTGAGGATCTTATTGCGATTGTAGTTGAGATTGAGTGAGGAGGTCCAGTGAAAGTCCCGGGTGTCTACAGGGCGAGCGGTGACCATAAGGTCCATACCCTCGTTAAGTACCGACCCAATATTCTTGAATATGGTGGTGAACCCGGTAGAATGGGGAATGGGACAGTCCAGTAAGAGATCCGTCGTGAGCTTGTGATAGTAGGATGCATCCAATGAAAGGCGATCCCTCCAGAGACCAAGCTCGGCACCGATGTCGAACTGTCCGGTCTTTTCCCACCTCAGATCAGGGTTGGCGAGAGAGCTGATGTAGGAGTAGGGTGCGCGGGAGTCATTGAGCAATATGGTACCTGCGGAGACGTTGGCAAGAGAGCGGTAGACACTTATCTCGGAGTTTCCCGTCAGTCCGTAGCTGGAGTGGATCTTCAGATTGCTGATAACTGCATTATCCTTCATGAAATCTTCCTGGCTGACGTTCCATGCGAGTCCGGCAGAAGGGAAGAATGCGTACTTATTATTGGCACCAAACTTCGAAGATCCGTCGACACGACCAGTGAGGGTTGCGGAGTAACGATCCCTGAAAGTATATGCCAAACGGAGGAAATAGGAGTTCATTGCCCACCGGTTCCAGTCTGATTCGGGAGCAGAAGGCTTGGTGCCGGCACCCATATTGTAGTCCTCATAGAAGTCATCGGAGAAGCCTTCGGTGAAGTTTCTGTTCCACCTTCTCACACGTTCTTGCCAAGACATCCCCGCCATAGCGTTGACTCGGTTCTCCCCAAATTCCTTGTTGTAGGTCAGATAGGTCTCCTCTTGCCAGTAGAGTGTGTTGGTATGGGAGAAGTCTGCCCATCCATTGGGCATGGAAAGGTTGTTGAGATATATCGAAGAGTAGCCACGATAGGTAGAGTTGTGATGATCTATACCCAATTGGGTCTTGAGGTCTAGCCCCTCCATGATGTGAAAAGTGAGTGCAGCGTTCCCGAAGATCTGAGTATTGATCCTATTTCGGCGTTGCATATCTAGGATCATCACAGGGTTGGACATTCCTTCAAAGCCAAGCACATCACCGATTTTGGAAGAGGTTGATGTGGTGTAGTTGCCATTCTCATCCCTCACAGGCATCCAGGGAAGCATCTCGATCATCGTTCGTCGTGCGTCCTGTCCTCCACCATCTTCCGGAGTGTAGCGCCCCCAAGTGTGGTTTACAGTCAGGTTGATAGCTGTAGAGACCCATGGGGTGGGATCGGCATCATAAGCCAGCTTAGCATTGACACGCTTATTGTATGTATTGAGTAGGATACCTTGCTGATCCGTATAGTTGAGGAAAGCTCCCATAGATGAGCGCTGACCGGACTGCTGGATATTGAGCTGATGGTTGTGCGAGATGGCAGTGCGAGTAGCTTCATCCTGCCAATTGGTATCATAGCGTGGGTTCCCTTGCGCATCGAAGAACTGTGGATCATTGAACCACTCCTTCCTATCCAGAGACCAATTCTTTCCCTGCCATTTATTCTCATTAGAGAGCGCGGTCATGAAGGCTTGGCACCACTCCTCGGCAGTCATGGTATCCATCTTCCGAGCGATGGTCCCTATGCTCATGGACCCTTGATAGCTCATCTGGATACCTTCACCCCCTTTCTTGCCACGTTTTGTGGTCACCAAGATGACGCCGTTGGCACCTCTGGCACCATATATTGCTGCTGCAGAAGCATCCTTAAGGACCTCCATGGACTCTATGTCGTTAGGGTTGAGGAGTTGAAAGTTTTCCATCACCACACCATCTACCACGTAGAGGGGGGTTGAGGAAGCGTTAATCGTCGCCATACCACGGATCACGACTCTATTGGCATAGGCTCCGGGCTGACTGGAGTTGGAGAAGATATTCACACCGGATACCTTTCCCCGAAGATTATCCAAAGCACTAAAGTTTTGGTTCTTGATGAGTTCATCACCTTTGGCTACCCCGATAGAACCGGTGACATCGGACTTACGCATGGTGCCATACCCCACGACTACCACCTCATCCAGTGCTTGGCTATCCTCCTCCAGGGTCACTCGGATATCAGTCTGAGATCCTACGGTCACCTCTTTGGTCACGAACCCGATGAAGGAGATCTGCAATACGCTGGAGGGAGATACTCCTTCGAGTGTAAAGTTACCATCCAGGTCCGTGATGGTCCCGGTTTTGGTCCCTTTGATCACCACGTTCGCTCCCATAATGGGTTCTCCACTCTTTTCCAGGACTTTTCCGGTCACTTTTATAGTTTGTTGCATGACGCTCTCACTTAGTGCTGGAGCCGAGGAATATCCTACAGCTCCCGCAGCATTTCCGGTAAGGCTACCAAGTAGAAAACAGCATGCAGAGACCTTGGCGATCACCATATGGGATGCCCTTTTGTGTTTAACCTGCATCATTTTAAATCATTTGGCTAAGTCTATTAATACAAAGTTGATTTAGATTTTAGACATCTTATGTCAGAGGGTTTATTCTCTTACTGCAATATTAGTGGTCTCACACCAATTATCCAATACGAAGAAAAGCGGTAGATAATGTGGTCTACCGCCCTTCCTATTGAGCTGCAATTATATTTCTGGGAGATATGTATCAAGACATACGGCTACGGATACGTTCAGCCATCTCAGCCAGCTCTTCTTGAGTGGGATTGCTCTTCTTAGCGAAGTTCATGTCCCCTTCGTGCGTGATGGGTATTAGGTGTATGTGAGCATGAGGCACCTCCAGCCCCAGTACTGCCACGCCGACCTTTACACAGCCGGTAGCAGCTTTGATAGCCGTAGCGACCTTCTTTGCGAATACCATCATCCCTCCCAAGACGTCATCCGGCAGATCAAAGATATAGTCCTCCTCAAGCTTGGGGACCACCAAGACGTGTCCGGGCTGTACAGGATTGATGTCCAGAAAAGCATAATAGTTCTCATCCTCCGCAATCTTGTGCGAAGGGATTTCACCATTGATGATCTTAGAGAAAATAGTCATGAGGATAGTATTTTGGATTTAGAAGGAGATCTCTTCGATAATAAACTTAACCTTACCATTTGGCACCTGAATCTCCACCTCATCGCCCGCCTTCTTGCCCAATAGCCCTTGAGCAATAGGGGTCGAGATAGCGATCTTGCCGGCTTTGAGATCCGACTCTGTATCTGACACAATGGTATAGGTCATGCTCTTATTGTTGGCAGTATTGCGGATCTTAACCTTGTTGAGCATCTGTACCGTATCGGTGCTAAGGTTCTTGGTATCCACCATGCGAGCATTAGAGAGCTGCACGCGTAGATTAGCTATGCGGGCTTCCAGGAGTTGCTGAGCCTCCTTGGCTGCGGCATATTCCGCATTTTCGGAGAGGTCTCCCTTGTCGCGTGCCTCAGCGATGCGCCGAATCACGTCCGGTCTCTCCTCGGATTCCAGCCGTTTGATCTCATCGACAAGCTTCTGGTATCCCTGTTCGGTCATATAGATCGTATCCATAACTTCAAAATAATATTCTGATTAATGTCCTGATTTAGACTAATACTCACGGTATTAGGACCTCGAGAGATGTTGATCATGGGGGCAAAATAAAAACAATCCTATACCGAAACCTCGGAATAGAATCGCTAACGCCTATTAATCTATAATCTCCGGTGTCTGCTACACCGCTTGTGACAAAGGTAAACCATACCACCCAATAATCCAAATATCCAAATTTCCCTAGATTCCACAAGCTGAATTGGGGTGAGAAAAAGGGTGAGAAATCCAGAGAT
>X289_Eastern_Grey_Kangaroo__coassemble_105_pt1 | contig 47663 bp, 48 predicted proteins | sample X289_Eastern_Grey_Kangaroo__metabat2_low_PE_002 | metagenome-assembled genome bin X289_Eastern_Grey_Kangaroo
TACTCGGTATGTTTGGATTGAGTACTCGGTATGTTTGGATTGAGTACTCGGTATGTTTGGATTGAGTACTCGGTATGAAAGGTTGGCTCGTGAGACACCTTCAAAGGGTAGTGTGGGGGCAAAAAGAGGGCAGGTCAGGGAGCTTTCGATTCCTGACCTGCCGTGGACATGAGGAGTGGGGGAACTCTTAGTTTTGCTTCAGTTCAAGCAGCTTCTTCGTTAGGAGAGGAACGATCTTTCGGACATCTCCGACAATCCCGACATCCGCCACATCAAAGATGGGGGCGTTAGGATCCTTATTGATGGCAATAATGTAGTCTGACTCTTCCATGCCTGCGAGGTGCTGTATTGCCCCTGAGATGCCGCATGCCAGATAGAGATCCGGGCGAACGGTCTTCCCGGTCTGTCCCACCTGTCTGTCGTGCGTCATGATGCCGGCATCCACGAGAGCGCGTGAGGAGGATACTTCGGCACCGAGAGCGGAAGCCAGCTCGCGGATCTCAACCAACCCTTCGGGGCTCCCCGCCCCTCTGCCGGCAGAGACCAGCACTGCCGCGTCAGCGATGTCGGTCCGGGTACGAGGCTCTTTGTGTTCTTCGAGGATGCGAACTCTGAACTTAGTCTTGTCGAAGGTGGGAGCAAAGCTTTCCACCTGACCTTTCCTCTCGGGTTGTGGAGTAGGCTTACGCATCACTCCGGGTCGGACGGTGGACATCTGTGGTCTGTGGTTGGTGCATAGGATGGTAGCCATGAGGTTTCCCCCAAACGCCGGGCGTGTCATGAGCAGGTCACCCTTGTCCGATATGTCGAGAGCGGTGCAGTCTGCGGTGAGACCCGTGCAGAGCCTTGCCGAGAGTCGGGGACCCAGGTCGCGACCAATCGTTGTAGCACCGAGAAGCACTATGGCAGGTCTCCGGTCCCGGACGATCTTAGTGATGGTCTGGGCGTACGGCTCGGTGGTGTAGTGAGCCAGTTCGGGAGCGTCCGCACAGATGACCTTGTCGGCACCGTAGGCTATGAGATCCTGTGCCAAGGGAGTGATCCCTTCGCCCAGGAGCATGGCTGCCACCTCCTGACCGAGCGTGTCGGCGAGTTCCCGTGCCTTTCCCAATAGCTCCAGGGCGACCTTTTGGACCACCCCTTCCCTTTGCTCGATGAAGACATAAACGTCTCTGTATTGGGTAGTATCGTTTATTTCCATAATTGATTCGGATCGAATTAGATGATAAACTTCTCTGTAAGCTTCTCGATGATCAGATCTACCGCTTCGGATGGCTCTATCTGATAGACTTTGCCGGCGGACTTGGCACCCTTGGTGAAGGAGCGCATCACTCGGGTTGGAGATCCCTTGAGTCCCAGTTTGGTCTCATCCACCGAAATATGGTCACGGTTCCATGCTTCGACCTCCCTGTCGTAGGCGGTGACGATACCACGGACGGACATGTAACGAGGCTTGATGGCGGATGCCAGCATGGTCACCAGACAGGGTCCCTCAGTCTCTAGGAGCTGATGTCCCTCCTCTGTAGCCCGACGGATCAGGAAGTGTCCGCTGTCATCAATCGAGATCTCTTCGGCATAGGTCACCTGCGGCAGATCCAGCAGCTCGGCTATCTGGGGTCCTACCTGCGCAGTGTCCCCGTCTATCGCTTGGCGACCGGTAAGTATCAGGTCGTACTCAAGCATCCTGAGAGCTCCGGCAAGAGCATTGGAAGTGGCAAGGGTATCGGCACCTGCAAACTTCCGGTCGCTCAGGTGTATTGCCCTGTCGGCACCCATGGCAAGCGCCTCACGGAGCATCTCGTCTGCCTGTGGAGGACCCATGGTGATCACTGTGATGTGTGCTCCGTAGGTCTCTTTGAGTCTCAGAGCGGTCTCAAGTCCCCCTTTGTCATCGGGGTTCATGATGCTGGGTACTCCGTTGCGGATCAGCGTGCCGGTATTGGGGTCAAGCCTAATCTCAGTGGTATCGGGTACCTGCTTGATGCATACTATAATATTCATCGGATAGTGAATGGTATTACTTAAGTAAAGCTGAAGAGATCACCATGCGTTGGACCTCAGACGTGCCTTCGTAGATTTCAGTGATTTTGGCATCTCTCATCATGCGTTCCAGGGGGAAGTCTCGCATATAGCCGTACCCTCCATGGAGCTGTACGGCAGAAGTGGTCACCTCCATGGCGGTCTCTGCGGCGAATAGCTTAGCCATCGCTGCCGCAGGGGAGTAGGGTTCGGACCGATCCTTCTTGAATGCCGCAGCACGAACCAGGTAACGAGCTGCCTGAACCTTGGTCTCCATGTCCGCCAGCTTGAATTGAATGTACTGGAACTTTGCGAGCTCCCGTCCAAACTGCTTGCGCTCCTTGACGTAAGTAACCGTTTCGTCCAGAGCACCCTGAGCAATCCCCAGAGCCTGAGCTGCAATGCCTATTCGTCCGCCGTCCAGGGTCTTCATGGCTATCGTGAAGCCGTTGCCGGGGAATCCCAAGACATTCTCCTTCGGAACCCTACAGTCTTCCATGATGATCTCACAGGTGGAGGAGCCACGAATCCCCATCTTGCGCTCTTTCTTGCCTACGCTGAATCCCGGGAAGTCCTTCTCAACGATGAACGAAGTGATTCCGCGGGTCCCTTTAGACTTATCCGTCATTGCCATCACAATGTATACATCGGCATATCCGGCATTTGTGATGAAGATTTTGGAGCCATTGAGGAGATAGTGATCGTCCATCTCGACAGCGGTCGTCTGCTGGGCGGATGCGTCAGTGCCGGCATTGGGTTCGGTGAGTCCGAAGGCTCCGAGCCACTCCCCGGAGCAGAGACGTGGCAGGTACCGCTGCTTCTGCTCCTCAGTGCCGAACTCATAGATGGGATAGGTGCACAGCGAGGTGTGGGCAGATAGGATGACTCCGGTGGTGGCACAGACGCGGGAGAGCTCCTCGACAGCCATGGTATATAGCAGTGAGCTGCCGCCTGCGCCGCCATACTCGACAGGTATAGGTATCCCCATGAGCCCTATCCGAGCCATCTTCTCCACAGTCTCTATCGGGAAACGTTCTTCCTCATCGATCTCTGCTGCAAGAGGCTTCACCTCTTGCTGCGCAAAGGAACGAACCATAGAGAGGAAGAGTTTCTCAGTATCGTTTATAGTAAAATCCATTATATCTATGTATCGGTTATTTGTTCCAGATCTCCTCATCGGTAGGTACCGGTATACGGGCTGAGAGAGGAGCAATGCGTGTGATGTTGAGTAGGTGCTTGTAGGTGAAGTTCTCCGATATGGAGTTATTTCCCCAGCTGCCGCATCCGAGCGTGTTGGTGACTGCCAGACCATTCTGGATGGATCCACCTGCTGTAGTGGCACAGGGGGCATTGACGATCAGGCGAGATACTGATAGAGAGCTTCCTGCTTTGATGATATTAGCCTGACTGTTGGAGTGGATGCCTGCAGTGTGTCCGTTACCCTCCAGGGTGAGATTGGTCTCGGCGATCTCTATGGCGTCGTCGAAGTAGCGGTAGGTGAGAAACGCCATGACCGGGAACATCTTCTCCTTGCAGATGAGGTCTTGCTTACCCGGTCCGACTGCTTCGACGGCGAGGATGCGAGTGCCCTGAGGCACTTCTATACCTGCTGCCTCAGCTATGATGCGTGCCGACTGACCCACGAGATCCCTATTGATGGAGCCATCGGGGAAGATGGTTCGGATAAGTCTCTCCTTCTCACTCTGCGGTACGATGTAGGCACCGTGAGCCTTGAATGCCCGAAGTACTTCGTCGCGATCATCTTCGTGGAAGATAAAGCACTGTTCGCCGGAGCAGATGATACCGTTGTCGAAAGCACGTCCCGTGATCACCTTCTGTGCGGCATCATCGAAGTCTATGTGACGGTCGAGGATCACCTGAACATTGCCGGCACCCACACCGAATGAGGGCTTGCCTGAGGAGTAGGCAGACTTCACCATCGGCATGCCGCCCGTGGCGACCACTACGTCGCACTTCTCCATGAGCTCTTTGGTCTTTTCGATTGAAGGCTCTTCAATCACCTGCACGAGGTCTTCAGGTACTCCGTAGGGAGCTATGGCATCCTTGATCAAGTTCACTGCCATAGTGGAGCACACTTTAGATTTGGGATGCGGAGCGATGATGATGGCATTCTTCGTCTTCAGCGCAAAGATGATCTTGGACATAGGCGTTACTATGGGGTTGGTCATGGGCGTAATCCCTGCCACCACACCGATGGGCTTAGCGATCTCTATGAGCCCTGTACGGTCGTCGATCCCAATGATTCCCATAGACTTCTTGCCGCAGAGATTGTACCATACTCCTTTCGCCTTATTTCGGTTCTTGGCGACCTTATCTTCGTAGACACCCATCTGAGTCTCTTCGACTGCTTTGGCAGCCAACATCTCGGCATTATCATAGATGACTTTGGCTGCCTCACGGATGATGCGGTCTACTTGATCCTGATTGAACTGTTTTTCGTATCTGACCTGCGCCTTTTTAGCTGCAGATACCATTGCTGATACTTCCATTTGTTGATAGTGTGTAAGTTTTATTGTGTTGATTGATACAGGCTGTTATAGTAGGGATTGATAGATCTCTTTGATCTCCTCGGTAGAGAGCTCCACGTAGTTATTGGCAAGGAGTCTCTGCTGAGTGGCGATGACGTTGCCGGTGAAGCGTTCGACATCCTCAGGTTGCATACCATACTCCCGCAGTGGAGGACGTGCGATGATCTTGTCCAATAGACGAGAGAGTGCTTCGTAGGGGTCTCCTTCATTGTCCAGATGAGTACGGAGGATGGTGTTGAGCTCTTGGATCCTTCCCTCCGGTTGTTTCGTCTGATAAAGTCTAAAGACAGATACTAGGAATTGGTGGTTTGCCTCACCATGTGGGACGTGGTAGGTTCCACCCAGTGGGTAAGAGAGAGCATGTACTGCTCCCACACCGGTATTGCCAAAGGCTATACCTGCATAGTTGCTGGCCATGAGCATATCCTCCAGTCTCTCCAGGCGATACTCCTCTCCACGGAGTGCTATACCCTTGAAGACGTCTAGGATGATCTTGATGGCAGCCTGACAGAAGAGTTGTGTGTAGGGATTGGAGCGTGGAGAGACGTAGGACTCCATCGCATGGATCAGGGCATCGATGGCACTGCAAGCGTATGGCTTGAAGGGTAAGGTGCGCAAGAGTTCTGCCACCAGTACAGCGTCATCCGCAGCTATGGCATCATTGGCAAGCCCCATTTTGGTATGCTTTGACTTGATCTCGGCGATAGAGATGTTGGTCACCTCGCTCCCGGTGCCACAAGTGGTGGGGAGCACTACAAGCTGCTTAGCCTTACGAATCGGAATCTTCTGCTCGAATGCATCCGTGACATTACGCAATCCTTCCAGCACAAAGAGCTTAGAGATATCGATGACGGTCCCTCCGCCGATCGCAATCACTCTATCGAATGCCGTATCACGGACATCGTCCAGTATTTTATTCATCATCTCATCAGATGGTTCCCCCAGACCATAATGCTCCTGCATGATGAATGTGCAGGGCAGTCCCAGTGACTCCATAAAGGGTTTGAAGAGGAAGTCATTGGTGATCACCAGATCCCGTTCGCCAAGACCAAACTCTTTGGCAAACCGGGCAAAGCTATCGAATCGCGAGATTCGGGTGTGTAGTTTGAATAGTTGCATAGTGTATTGTAGTTATATATGGATGTTTAATGATTAGTTCCGGAAGCGTCTCCTATACTCTTCCCACAGCTCCTCTCGGAAGTCGGGGTGCGCTATGGCGATCAGTGCTGCCGCTCGTTCCCTGAGGGTCTTTCCCCTCAGCTTGGCGATGCCATACTCTGTGACGATGTAGTCTACATCATTACGCGAGGTAGTCACCGCGGCGCCCGTAGAGAGTAGGGGTACGATGCGGGAGACTTTTCCCCGCGATGCTGTAGAAGGGATGGCAATGACAGACTTCCCTCCCTCAGAGCGAGCTGCACCGCGTACGTAGTCGACTTGACCACCGGTACCGCTGTATTGCTTGAGTCCCATACACTCAGCATTCACCTGCCCCATGAGATCCACCTCGATGCACGAGTTGATGGAGATCATACGGGCATTTTGGGCAATGACTGCAGGGTCATTCACATAGTCTACGGGATACATCTCCACATCGGGGTTGTTCGACACAAAGTCATAGAGCTTGGTGGTTCCCATCAGGAAGGATGCCACCAACTTCCCCGGGTGAAGGGTTTTGCGCTTTCCGGTGATCACTCCCTTTCGGACCAAGTCAACGACACCGTCTGAAAACATCTCTGTATGGATCCCGAGGTCGTGCTTATTGTCAAGGAAGAGCAGCACTGCATCAGGGATACCACCGATGCCGAGCTGAAGTGTATCCCCATCTTCTATAAGTGAGGCACAGTGGCTTCCGATACTTCGCTCTACCTCCGTGATATGGGAGGGTGGGAGTTCGTAGAGGGGTGCAGAGGTTCGGACGATGCGATCTAGGCGTGAGATGTGAATGGTATTGTCTCCCCCGATGTAGGGCATGCGTGCATTCATCTCTGCCAGTATGATTCGAGCCTTTTCAGCTGCCGGCTTGGTGTAATCGCACGAGATACCGAAACTGCAGAATCCCTCCTCATCGGGCTCCGAGACCTGTACCACTGCCACATCTACTGGATATGCCTCCTCGAAAAGTCCGGGCACCGCATGGAAGAAGCACGGCAGATAGTCCGCTCTGTCCTCTGCCACAGCCTTGCGACTATTGGCTCCCACGAAGTTGGAGACATTCCGGAAATGTCCTTCGCACTCTTCGCTCATGTAGGCTCCGTCGTTGAGGGTGATCAGATGGAATACCCTCACGTTGTGGAGTCTCTCTTTCTGTGTCACCATCTCTTGAGGGATTACTTGAGGGACACCCGCAGCATGTCCCAAGACCACACGGTCTCCACTCTGTATCGAGCGAACCGCCTCCTGCGGTGTGACGACCCTCTCTCTATACTTCTCTATCCAATTCATATCATTACTCTTTGAGGTTCAATAATTCCTTAGCAAATGCCAGTACATCTTCATCTGTCTCATTGATGAGATAGACCCTTCCGATCTCCTTACCAAAATGCGTCCTAAGGCAACTTTCGATCACCTCCTCCACGGTGATCTGAGCTGAGGGACAGGCGGAGCAGTGCCCTGTCAGCACCAGTCCTATATCCTGTCCCTTCATCTCTCTCAGCTCAAGTCCACCACCGTGACCCTCAAGTACGGGGGAGACCACCTCAGCGAGGAAGTCCTCCACCCGCTGCCTCAGATCCGGTTCGTGGGGAGGTTGCTTATCGCAATGCGACATTTTGACTCTCATCTATCTTGGCAATGACCTTAGCGAGCTCCTTCTTACTCTCTAGGTTTCCCTGTCTCGAGATCATGATACGCTGAGCCTGTGGGGATCCTGCCCCATGCATCGACTCAGTCCTATATCCCACAGCTGCCGTACCCAGTGTGATATTTTCGATCAACCGAAGGATTCGCATGCGGTTTTCGGTCGAGACGGATGCTACCCCCTTGAGATATTTCCTCACATAGGGACCGATCTCACTATGCCGCAGATCCTGCTCACTCGGCATCGTCACCATCAGACCTCCGGCTATATCCTCAGCCAGCCGGGCGATCTCATAGGGCAGTCGCGTGATATTCTGCTTACAGACATTGGCCAGAAGCAGGTCTATCTGGAAGTTTCCCGCAGGCATCTTGACGCCTTCTGCCGAGCAGGCTATCCCACAAGCATAGAGGGTCTCGTTGAGGTGGATCATCTCGATGAGTTTGTCCTTGATATGGTTGGCTTTGGGTACCCCGTTGTAGTCCGCAGCCAGTGCAGCAGCACCGATGAGTACGTCACCTACGCCCACCTTGCATCCACCGTAGGACTGCCTGTGGTAGCCCGCAAATCTCTCTACCATCATGCTAGCAAATTGGTACTCCTTGCACATGAATACCCTCTCCCGTGGTACAAATACATTATCGAATATCACCAATGCCTCATGACCTCCGTATTGGGAGTTCCCGACATCGATATCTGCACCTTCCTCCAGCTTTCGCGTATCGCAGGACTGGCGACCATAGATCATGAAGACGCCCTCCGCATCTGATGGGACGGCGAAGGAGACAGCGTAGGCAGCATCCTCCTCCTTCATCGCTACGGTAGGCATTATCAGGTGTTCGTGAGAGTTCACCGCACCGGTCTGGTGTGCCTTGGCACCCCGCACCACGATCCCATCCTCACGCTCCTCCACTACATGCAGGTAGAGATCAGGGTCGACCTGTTTGGAGGGCGAAAGGCTGCGATCCCCCTTGGGATCCGTCATGGCACCGTCCACGGTGAGGTCATTCTCTTGGACATACCTCAGATACTCCACGAAGCGGTCGAAATAGTCGGTACCCAGAGCCTTGTCCATCTCATAGGTGGTGGAGTAGATGGCATTGAAGGCATCCATCCCGACACATCTCTGGAAGCAGGCGGCAGTCTTCTGCCCCACAAGGCGTTGCATCTTGACTTTATTGATGAGGTCCTCAGTACTCTGATGTATATGGCAGAAGCGGTTGATACGTTTGCCGGACAGATGAGAGATGGCAGTCATGACGTCACGATGCTCCTCCATTTGGGCGAGCTCGTAAGTCTTTGCCACGGAGTTCATAGAGGGTCGGATCATGGGATGATCCACGGGGTTGTCTATCAACCGACCCTGGAAGTAGACCTTTAGGTTGAGTGATCTTAGGCTTTCAATGTATTCTTCTCTTGTCATCATAGGAATAAAAACTGTTAGTAAAAAACTCTATATAATGTGAACACAGCAAGCACCCCAAGAGAATACCCGTGGTTTACAGACTATGATTGAACTAGAGTGGGGAAGATGTGCCTCAGTGAATCTTGCTGCTGAATGTGTCTATCTGCACAGCGTGAAGGATATTGCAATCCTTGAGGCGCAAAGATCATCGCTCCATCAACCCCCGGTCCCCAGGGTATTCGGACCATATGTTCGCTGAGGCAGGTCTTCTGGCTTGCTCCGGCTACTGCACCTTCCCCCCGCGATCGGGAGTGGTATATGAGCAGCAGCTTGGTGAGGAGCTTACAGCTGTGGGTACAGCTACGGACTTGCACCGTATTCCCATTTTCAATCTACATGCGACACGAGAGTGTCACACCAATCACCTTAGCATCACAAATCTACTAACTAAAAGCTGTCTTTCCAAGTATATTCCGGAATCAAAAATTATTCTCGAAGGAGATGAATTATGAGTATACCGAGAATTAGGGATAGTGTGAGGTTCCTGATGATCTCCATTCTATCCCTCATATCTTGTCAGTGATCAACAGGGATTTAGCGGTCTCAGAAGGGTTTTAAAACCTCGCCCGATAATTCCAAAAAACAAAAGGCGGGGTAATTCAGAAAAAAAGGCGGGGTAATTCAAAAATTAGTCGGACGTTTCTTCTGAATTACCCCGCCTTTTTTTGAGGAACCTCAGAGAAGGGAATTGTGGAGGGTGAAGATCGTTCGACCGTCATACTCTTCCACCTTTTCCGGAGAGGTGTCGGGAAGCTCGGGTGCCGGCACACCTTCTCCGATTCGGAGGGGTGCCACTTCCACTCTCACACTATTCCAAAGTCCGGTATCCAAGAAACGCTGAAGTGTCTGTGCACCCCCTTCAACCATCAAGGAGTATATACCCTGCAGATATAGGCTGTGAAGGGACTCGTCCAATGGGATCCGATCACTAAGGATCAACCACCTATCAAGATCATCATATGAGGCTATCTCCTCGGAGAGACTCGCGTCACCAATAGCTATGGGGCGGGGAGATTTACCGCTCCAAAGACGAGTCGTCAGGCTTGGGTGATCCAGCCGTACGGTGTTCGCCCCAACGAGGATACCATGCGTCCTACTTCGCAGCCTGTGTACCAGCATAGAGGTGAAGGCAGAGGAGAACTTTGAGGCAGGAGAGTCCCGATCGGTACGCACCCTGTCCAGAAATCCGTCCTGAGACTGCGCCCACTTGAGTGTGACATAGGGACGGTTCTTGATCTGGTTGACCATGAAGACCTCTGCCACTCTGTAGCACTCCTCCTCAAGTATCCCCACCACTACCTCCACGCCGGCACTTCGCAAGCGGCTGATACCACTGCCTGCGACTTTGGGATTGGGATCTATGCATCCGACGACTACAGTAGGTATATGATTCTCTAGGATGGCTTCGACGCATGGTGGCGTAGCCCCATAGTGAGAGCACGGCTCAAGCGTAACGTATAGGGTAGAATGTGGGAGGAGGGATCGATCTTCATCTTTGACAGATGCTATGCAGTTTCGCTCTGCATGAAGGCAGCCCTTGCGGTGATGAAAGCCTTCCCCGATGATCCTCTCGCCGTGGACGAGTACGGCTCCTACCCGGGGATTGGGTGCTACTTGAAGGGGATCAGCCATGCGTGCCAGCGTGATGGCACGCCACATATAGAAGGGGGGTACAGATGTCATGACCATATCTATTAAGTAGATATTAAGTAGAACAAAGCGCCGGGGACATTCAGAGGTACGGAGGTACAAAAGAGGTATCTTTGCCTCCATGATCCGTACTCTTAAGGAGAGCCTCACAGCACGCCTCTCCGCCTACTACGATATTCGCGAGGCTGAAGTGATCAGCCGCATTCTGCTCGAACATGCCTTCGGGGCACCCTATGCTGTCCTTAGCGTTAGCAGTGCTAAAGATAGGGTATTTGAGCGCTTCAAGGAGAAAAAAGTGCTGGTGGAGAGTTGGTTGACCCGCCTTTTGGCACACGAACCGATCCAGTACATCTTGGAAGAGGCATACTTTTTCCGGGATGTGTTGACCGTTCGCCACGGAGTATTGATCCCTCGACCCGAGACAGAATATCTCATCGAACTCATCGCTCGAGATCCCGAGGTGGGAACTCCTCGCGCTGCACTGGATCTGGGTACCGGTAGCGGAGCTATTGCCATAGCCTTGGCACGATGCTTTCCGGACGCAGAGGTGGATGCCGTGGATGTGAGCACCGAGGCGCTGGAGGTGGCGGAGCTGAATGTCCGCAAACTTGGGCTGGAAGAGCGTGTGGAGGTTTCTCGTTATGACCTGCTCTCGGGAGAGTCACTACCCCGCAACGAGGGATATGACCTCTTTGTCTCCAACCCTCCCTACATCCTCCCTTCCGAGCGCAAATGGATGCATCCCCATGTCTTGGAACAGGAACCTGAGGTGGCGCTCTTTGTCCCGGAGGAGGATCCTCTCCTTTTCTACAGGATCATCATGACTCTGGGGAAGGACTCTCTGCACGTAGGAGGGCACATCTTCTTCGAGTGTAACCCCTATTATATCCACTCCATACTGGAATTGGGTACTGAAGAGGGTTATGATGCCAGCCCACTTTATGACCAGTATGGAAGAGGGAGGTTCGTCAAGCTTCGAAAATAGAGGGGATGAGTTCGGAGAAAGGGGTAGAAAAATATCGCTCCAGAGCAGCCAACTATGCTTCCAAAGGTGAGAAGTCGTCCCGGCAAGTAAGGGAAAAACTTGAGGCTTGGAGTGAGGGTGCATTGAGCAGGGAGGAGATTGAAGCCATCGTGGAGGAGCTTCAACATCACCGTATCGTGGACGATGCACGATATGCTGCTGCCTATGTGTCGGATAAGGTCAAGTTTGGTCGACGAGGTCCTCTCCTTCTACGTCACGAACTGCGCTCCAAGGGCATCTCGGAGGGAATCATCGAGGAGCGTCTCTCCGCCATCAACGAGGAGGAGTGGCTCCAAACCCTGACGGATTTCCTGCAAGAAAAGCTGAAAACTTATGACATCTCCGATCCTTACGCTCTTCGAGCTAAGCTGTTCAGAGCAGGTGCTGCAAAGGGATTTTCCTCGGAAATGATCAGTAAAGCCCTTCGGAGGATGAATTTCGGTACAGATGATTTCGAAGATTAGCGCCTTGTGGGAAGATATCCTCTCCTTCTTCTTTCCGGATTTCTGTCTCGGATGTGGCACAAGGCTCTCCTCACCACGAAGATATCTCTGCTCCAAATGCTTGGAATCACTGCCTCGAAACACCGGATATGAGGCTCTCTTCAAGTCCGATGAGCGCCTTCAGGGGCTGATACCATACGGAGAGTTGAGGTCTGACCTGATATTCCGAGAGGAGTCTCTAACCAGGGAGATCATCCATGAGATAAAGTATCGAAAGCATCCTGACCTGGGATATAAGTTGGGACGGCTCTATGGCGAAGAACATAGAAGGCACCATGATTTTGAAGATATCTCTATGGTGATACCTATCCCCGTGGCTCCCGAAAGACTGCGCAAGAGGGGATACAATCAGTCTGAGTACATCGCTCGCGGTCTCGCCGAGTCTTTGGGTATCGAAATGTATACAGACCTGCTCCACAGAAGGGGTGGCGGGACACAGACCAGGCGTGGTAAGCTCTCACGCTGGGAATCGCTTGAGGGAGCCTTCCGGTGCGAGCCCGGCTGCGTCATGGGTCGCCGCCTCCTTTTAGTGGATGATATCCTGACATCCGGCTCTACCCTGATCCATGCAGCCAGGTGCCTCTATGAGGTAGGAGGTGCCGAAAGTATCTCTTTTTACACGCTGGCAGTAGATACCTACGTCTAGGGGTGCGAGAGAGAAGCCGGCTCATTGGTCTCCTCCAAGTACTCCTCCAACTCCCTCTTTTGCCTTGCCACAACATCCTTCTCCTCCTTCGTCAGCGGAGTTGAGGGAATCATGTATACGGCTTGGGGCATAAGATCCTCAATAGGAAGTACCTCATCCGGTGCTTTCGAGCAGCCACTAAATGCAGAAATTACGAATGTGGCGAAAAGCAAAGCTGATTTAGATAGATTAAATCTGGTTTTCATAACCGGGATTTTGCTTGAGTAGAGGATTAGATTTTAGATCATTTATCCACAAAGGATAGGAGTACAGATACTTTTCAGTGGTGTATTTGCGACCTTGATTGGCGACCCACCATACGGGTCTACCGTTCCTCTTGAGCTCCCACCAGCGGTCTCCTTCGTTGAAAAACTCCTTGCGACGCTCACAGAGAATCGCACACATAAGTGGAGTGAGAGGCTTTCCGGTAGCATCTTGGGTGATCACACCGCAGGAAGATGCCCGAGGAAGTGTCTCCGAAGTCCAAGGTTCGTAGTCCTTGATACGCTTCCTGCGAAAAGTATTGAGCAACTCAAGAGCTCGAGATTCATTGCCTGTGTGAGCCAAAGCCTCCACAAGATCAAGATAGATTTCCGCCGAACGTAGCCGAATGAAAGGCAGCTTCGTAGGTTTGAGCTTCCGGGAATCCATGGTGAGAGCATATCGGATGTCCCTGTCTCCTTCAGCAAAACTGCGTGCAAACTCTACCGAGATGGGTCGGGTAGCCTGCTTACGTAGGTTCGTAGTGAGAGGTCTCAGACTAGTACCCTTATTGAATGGGGCTAGGATGACGTTGCCTTTGGGCTTACCGAGCGTGGTAAGCATCATCTCACGGTAGTCATTACCGGAAATTAGAGGGTGTTTATCGAGATATTTCTCCGCTTCGGTTATCACATCATCGTACTTCTGCGCCCAGAAAAGCACCCTAACGAGGTAGAATTGTGCCACATCAACCGTTAGTAAGAGCTCTTGATTCGTCTGATTGAGGGCTATTGCTTGGCGGAGATCCTGCTCCATAAAGTCCAAAGTCTCCCCAAGGGTTCCTCGACCGGGGCGTGCCATGAGATCAAACTCGGAGACTATCGGGACGCCCGGAGTGCTCTCAGCCTTCCCGGGCTCCACAGGATCACAGTTTTCTCGGACAAGGTCGAAGTAGGCAGTGGCTCTCATGGTCAGCGCAACCGCTTTGAGTTCGTGATACTCCTCACCTAAATCCTTATCTCTCAGGTGATCCAGCAGGATGTTACAGTCCTTAATGACGCCATAGTGGTTCATGAATCTGTACTGAGAAGTGGTGACATAGGTCCCGACGTAGTACATGGAACTCGGATTACTATCCAGACTTGCATTCATATTGTCGCCAAAACACTCCAAAGTGTAAGCATCCTGTGAGTTGCCGATGAAGTGTAATCCACGCTGCTTGCTCTCCAAATCGTTCAGCCTGGCGTACACTAATGTCGCATGATCCTCAACAGTCTTGGGAAGAACCTTGTCATAAGTCTTCACTTCAAGAAACTTATTACATCCGGAAAGCGCAAATGTGGCTACGTATATAAGTGAATAGATGATTGTATAGTGTCTCATATTAGGGAAGAATTATGCTAGAATGCCATACGAAGGGTAAGTGATACAGATCGAGTCACAGGATAAAGTGACGAAGGACTCTCAGGATCAAATCCATCATAGTCGGTAAAAGTTAATAGATTGGCAGCAGTACATCCCACTTGAAGCGAGCGCATATGCTTACTTAGGGAAGCAAACAGGGGCACATCATAGGAGAGTACCACAGTATTGATCCGTAAATAATTCACCTTACGGACGTAGATGCCATTTGTGATCCTTATGTCGCTGAACTTCCAAGGGATCTCTTTAGGATTCTTGGGATAGTCTATTTCCGGTCCGAAAGCATCCACAATCCTTGGATACTTCGCACCATTCGGGCGCTCCGGAGTCCATCTGTCAGTAGCATTCTTGGGGACATTCAGATGGTTGCGGTAGAGGTCTGAGAGGTGTGTCTGCGGGACCTCATTGGCACGAGAAGCATATTTGATCAGATCGAACGATGCGGGAGAGTCTTGCTTATTCAGTATAGTGGCACCCAGGGAGTAGTGTCCATTGACATACAGGTGCAATCCCTTATAGTCCGCAGTCAGATTGATCCCTCCGGTGAGTGGTGCATACTGTGTCCCACGCCAGAAACGATAGTTGTAAGCCATCTTTTTATCCCTCTCCGACCCTATCACCGCTTGGGGAGACACCCTGAAGGTATATAGACCGGCGGAAGGATCAATCCCTTCGGGGATACTGAGGAATATAGATCCCAAAGGATACCCCTTGAACCGGTCATCTGAGATACCCCCCGCCGTGGAGGAGACGAACTTCACTATTCTGTTGTCATTCCACGCAATATTTGCACCTGCCCTCAGTCCATAATCCTTTCCTCTCAGCAGACGTGCACTCAAGGTGGCCTCGAGACCCATATTTCGGATCGTGGAGGCGTTGTACTTCTGAGTTGCGAAGCCTGTGGTGGAGACAATATTGCCCGTAGCGATCACATCATAGCTCATCCTGTCATACGCCTCCAGGAGTAATGTCACATAGTCTAACTTGTCACCCAGAGAGAGTGCCATCTGTCTATCCCAAGTCTTCTCCCACCTCAGGTTGGGATTCGGTGCTACCTTGATATCCCCGATACGGTGCCCCTTCCACATATCATTGTACTGGACGACAAGCTCCTTATCCACTCCCTGGACCACATTGCCTGTGAGACCCGAAGAGGCACGTAGAGTGAGGTGAGAGAGATAGGATCTCAGAGATCGTAGGTAAGGTTCATTGAGAAAATGGACAGCGACACCAAGGGACCAAGTGGGATTGAACTGCTCCTTGCTCCCGAAGTTGTTCGACCCATCCATCCTGAATGAACTATTGAGTATATAGCGCCGGTCATAGACATAGTCTCCCGAGAGATAGAAGGAGGCATACTTATTCTCCGTCGTGACCTGACCGTTGGCAGAGTCCCACATGTCAGCGTAATAGAAGGGGTTTTGGATTCTTTCCGGATCGGGTCGGGGTGTCTCCTGAAGATGTGTCTCGGGATCATAGCCCCACCGTCTACTGAAGGTGCGGAGATTCTTATTGCCCCTGACCTCACTTCCTGCCAGCAGCCTCAGGTCATGCACTCTGAAGTTTCGAGCATACCGCAGAGAGGCTCTGAGCAGGTAGCTCTCAGAGAGGTTGGTTGTCTGGGAAATATTGCCGTAGGGATCCCACTTTTCACTCCCGGCATCATGACCCATCCTCGAAGCATACGCCCGGGAAGTATTCTTACCCACCACATCTTCCACGTAGTTACTCCCGAAAGTATACGAGCCGAGCAGATCCAGCTCCATGTCAGGTGCGAGAGAGTAAAGGAGCTCATTGGAGACTTTCCCGGAGATCTTCTTATTCACCCCCTTAGCCTCGTCCATGTCTCTCAGGATATTGATCCCCAAAGGATTGATCACACCTTCACCGCGTCCGTTGTTTATCTCCGAGAGGTTCTGATAGGTGTGGTCCGGACGATAGCTCCCGTCGGGATTGAAGGGATGCTCGTAGGGATTGGCAAAGTAGGCATACGCTACGGGACTGACCGCCGTAGAGAAGCTCCCGGACTGCTGGTGCGACAGAGATATCGTGGGGAGTAGTCTCAATCTCTTGTTTAAGAGATCTATCTGCATCCTCAGATTGTATAGATAGCGATTCATTGAAGTACTCTTGATGAGCCCCTCCTCACTCGTATAGCGCAAGGAAGTAAAGTAGGTAAGTCGATCCGTACCCCCGGAGACTGAGAGGTTACTGTCATGCGTCACACCGTTACGAAATATTTCGCCGAACCAGTCTGTGGTCTCTCCCTCCAGACTCCGGAGATAACTCTCTTTCTCAGCAGCCGTCATGGGATCAAAGCCCTCTTCTGTAAAGACCTTTCCCCCCTTACCGATCTTATCCGTATAGACCATACCCACAATGCCCACCACGGGAATATTGGCACCTTCGACACCCACATTGGGGGCTGCGAACTCGTCCCACAACTCCCTCTCCCAAGCTATTTTCTCTCGAGAGTTCATCAGTTGAGGGGATCTCTGTGGTCTCATCTTCCATCCTATACGAGAGGAGAAGTTGACACGAGTCCTACCCTTGCTCCCCCGCTTGGTGGTGATCACTATGACCCCGCCTGCAGATCGAGAGCCATAGATGGCGTTAGCAGCGGCATCCTTCAGCACGGTGATGCTCTCGATATCATCGGGATTGATCTCTGAGAGCCCATTCTTGAATACCTCCAAGAGATCTTCCGACTTCAGCCTCTTTCCATCAGGTATTCCGGGCAACATTTCTTGTACAGGGACTCCATCCACGACCCATAGTGGCTCAGCGTCTCCATAGATCGTCCCCGTCCCTCGTATACGGATCTTCGCGGATGCTCCCGGCTGACCGCTCGGGAGGGTCACTACCATCCCGGGGATCACTCCCTGCAGCCTGTGGTCTATGGATAGGGCAGGATTGTCCAGAAGCGCTTGTGGTGGCACCAGGGCATAAGAGCCTGCCACCTTTTCATACTTTGTGGTATAGTATCCTGTCTTGATCACCTCGTCCAAGAGTCGGTCTCCCGGCTGAAGCACAATGACCTGAGGAGCATCACGCTCCATAAGATCAAGCTGCTTCTCCTGCATCCCTACATATGAGACAGAGATATGTACCCTGCCCGGTGAGGAGAGAGTCAGCACAAATGTCCCATCACTTCGGGAAGCAGTACCCAGCTTAGTGCCCGTGACACGGATGATAGCACCCTCTAGAGGATAACCCTCCGAGTCCACCACCTTTCCGACAAATGTATGCTTTGAAGTTGGTTGGGGCAGGTGAACTCTTGAGTCTTGCCAGAGGATCTCGCCGATGCATGGTTGCGCACCGAAGAGAGGCAAGAGACACACAAGGAGACTTCTCGGATCGAGATTCATAGTGTTAGTGTTAATGATGTTGAGATGTTTGAATTGAAATTAGTATTGCGAAGGTAGGAATCCCTCTTCGTATATGAATTCCCTAAAAATGGCGAAAAAAGGTTGATTCATATGGCTAATTGTCGGTATATTTTCATACTTCGTGTAGTGGTTGATATACAGGGGATTACAATGCCTCAAACAAAAGGCGGGGTAATTCAAAAATTAGTCGGACGCTTTTCAAAACAAAAGGCGGGGTAATTTCAGAAAAAAGGCGGGGTAATTTCAGAGAAAAGGCGGGGTGATTTTTTGGGGCTGCGAGCATCGCAATTTTTGGGGTGTCGTGATGGGACTTTTTGAAAGAGCGAGAACGATGAATTGTAGAAAAGTGCTAAATTGCAGTGAGTCCATATAAACCTCCACCCAAAACCAATTTAGATATATCGATGATGAATCTCTTGAGTCACTTATTTCCTCTTCTACTTATCTTCACTCTTGGGTCATCCTCTATGATGGCGCAGAACCTTTCGAAGGAGTATATCCTGAAAAAGGATATTAGCTATCGTGAAGGAGGAGATAGGGATGCCTATCAGCAAGAGCGTTGCAAGCTGGATCTCAAAGTCCCTGTCGAGAAAAAGGGATTTGCTACCGTAGTGTGGTTTCACGGTGGGGGGCTTGAAGGGGGTGAGAAGTTCTTTCCCCGCGGACTCGAAGGTGAAGGACTGGGAGTGGTCACCGTGAATTATCGTCTCAGTCCTCGTGCCAGGTTTCCGGCATACATCGATGATGCAGCAGCTGCTGTGGCGTGGACTCTTCGTCACATAGAGGAGTATGGCGGGGACCCCTGCAGGGTTTATGTCTCCGGACACTCGGCAGGCGGATACCTGACCCTCATGGTAGGGATGGCGAAGGAGTATCTGGGCAAGTATGGTGTAGACTCCGATAGTCTCGCAGGACTCATACCTATCAGCGGGCAGACGAATACGCACTTCACTATACGCAAGGAGCTTGGACTCCCGGAGGAGTTTATCCTCGCCGATGGGAATGCTCCTCTGAACCATGTGCACCAAGGCATGCCTCCCATCCTCCTCATCACCGGAGATCGAAACCTCGAGATGGGTGCCAGATGGGAGGAGAATGCACAGCTGGCAAGGCTCCTCAGGCTCAGTGGCGTAGAGGATGTCACGCTTTACGAGCTCCAAGGATTCGATCATGGTGAGGTGGGAGATCATGGTCCCTACCTTATACCTAAGTGGATTCGAAACCATGACTCCTCTCTATCCGCGGACCAATAATATTATTTCCATTTCGGTGTCATTTGTCATCCTAGAGCCTTAGAGAATATGTACGACTACTACAGCCTTATTTTCATAATACTGTTGATCCTCGCAGTGATTTGGGGTATACAGGAGTATAGACGTCGCAAGAGGGAAGGAGACGTTGTTGAGTTGACAGAGGATATCCTGAAACACTTCTCCCATGAGGAGATGGGGACATACACCCGTGGAGAAATTGAGTCAAAGGTGGATGCCAAACCTCATCATCTGAGCCGTGCTCTGGACTACGCTGAGGAGAATGGGTGGATCCATAGCCGTGAGGGGGGATCAGTCACCCTAACGGATACAGGACTGAGCTACGGCAGGCGCATCTCTCGCAGCCATCGCATCATTGAGACCTACTTGGCAGAGAAGACAGGCTATCCGCGTAGTGAGTGGCACAGGAGGGCAGAGGCTCTGGAGCATTCTTTGCTTCCTCATGAGATCAGTCGCATGGCTCGAGATCTCGGGCACCCTATAGTGGATCCCAATGGAGAGCCTATCCCCACAATCACGGGAGAGATGCCTCGTCTGGAGTACGTCTACATGAAGGATGTGAAGGATGGTCGCTTCACTATAGCTTCCCTGGATGACAAGATGGAGGAGCTTTACAGGGTATTGACAGAGGCGGGTCTCCATCGGGGGACTCCCATCTATCTGACTCGTAAGGATGGTCAGGCTCTGATCAATGCTCCCTTGACTGCCACCAAGATTCCTCATGAATGGGAGGGTCACATACAGCTGCTGCCGAGAGAGGGGAGGATGACCCTGGAGGAATGCGATACACTCTGGAGCCTTCCTGCAGGGGTCCAGGCTACGATACTTGGAATGGATGGCCATCTGGTAGGGGAGCGCCGCAGGAGGCTGGCAGACCTGGGCTTCGTGAAGGGGGGCAAGGTACGGCTCTACATGCCGGGACCTATGGGGAAGCCACGTGCCTACCTGATACGTGACACTGCCATTGCGCTGCGGCAAGAGCAGGCGGAGCACATTTTAATACAAATGGAGGAAAATAATCATGCAGGAGCCAAAGCCTGATAATAGAGCGCGAATACTCGAGAAAAGTGGCATAGAGATAGGAGGTGAGAGACATCTCATAGCTCTTGCGGGGAATCCCAATACAGGGAAAAGTACGCTCTTCAACTACCTTACCGGTCTGCGACAGCATACGGGGAACTGGCCCGGAAAGACTGTGGCTCGGGCTGAAGGGGGCTATGAGTATGCCGGCAAGAAGTATAAGCTGGTGGATCTCCCGGGGACATACTCTCTGCTCTCGACAAGTGAGGATGAGGAGATTGCTCGAAACTTCATCCTCTTCGGCAGACCGGCAGTGACCTTAATAGTGGCTGATGCTACTCGTCTGGAACGAAATCTCAACCTGATCCTGCAGATATTGGAGATCACCGATCGCGCCATCGTAGTACTGAATCTGATGGATGAGGCGAAGCGAAATAGAATTGAGGTAGATGTCGAGAGGCTGTCTCAGCGCCTGCGAGTGCCTGTGGTGGCAGTCTCGGCACGTTCCGGTGAGGGTATGACCGACCTGCTTGATGAGGTGGATCGCATGGTCTCCGCTGAGGAGGTGCCTTTGCCCTTTCGACTTCCTCCCTTGGAGGGCAAGGAAGGGGATGCCATCCGGCAGTTGAGTGAGCAGATCCGACAACTCTATCCCGATCTTCCCAACGTCTCATGGATAGCTATGCGCCTACTGGATGGGGATGAGGAGATCACGAATGCATTGAAGTACAATTCTTGGCTGGATCCTAACGACACCGATCACTGAATAGAGAGATATGAAAGGCAAAGAAAAGAGGCTACATGCCCACCACAGACGTGAACAGATCCGCCAACTCTTGGGCAATGCTGAGGAGCTGAGGTGGCAAGTGGGAGACTCCTTCCACGATAAGGTCTCAGAAGCTATCTATGCGGAGGCGCAAAACATCTCGCAAGAGGTGGTGACCTTCGGCAATAGGGATAGGAATATGACGCTGGATAGGAAGCTTGATCGTATCCTGACAAGCAAGGTGTGGGGCTTCCCGATCATGATACTGATGCTGGCGGTAGTCCTGTGGATCACCATCGTGGGCTCCAACTATCCCTCCCAATGGCTTTCGGAGCTGCTTATTGGGATCGTCTATCCTGCACTGAAGAGCGTTGTGGGATCTATTTTACCTCCCTTACTGACGGGTTTCCTCATTGATGGTATCTACCTCGCCACAGCTTGGGTGGTCTCTGTGATGCTGCCTCCTATGGCTATTTTCTTTCCACTCTTCACCCTCTTGGAGGATTTCGGCTATCTTCCGCGCGTGGCATTCAACCTCGACAATATCTTTAGGGCGGCAGGAGCACATGGTAAGCAGGCATTGACGATGACGATGGGCTTCGGATGCAATGCTGCCGGAGTGGTGGCTACCCGCATCATCGATAGTCCTCGTGAACGCCTTCTGGCAATCATCACCAACAACTTCTCCCTCTGCAATGGAAGATGGCCCACACAGATCCTCATAGCTACCCTCTTTATCGGTGTCTTAGCTCCGCCTCACTTCTCATCAGCAGCCTCTATTCTGGCGGTTTTGTGCGTGGCCCTTCTCGGAGTAGGCTTCATGTTCCTCTCCTCTTGGTTGCTCTCCAATACCGTTTTGCGCGGTGAGGTATCTACTTTCAACCTGGAGCTGCCACCCTACAGACCACCCAAAGTGTGGCAAGTCCTTTACACTTCGCTCATAGACCGAACGCTCAAGGTGCTATGGAGGGCAATAGTCTTCGCTGCTCCGGCTGGTGCTGTGATCTGGTTGCTCTGCAATCTCCAGGCAGGAAGTGTCTCTCTGGCGGAGGTTTTGATCGGTGGATTGGATGGTTTTGGCTGGATCATGGGTCTCAATGGAGTGATCCTTCTGGCATATATCATCGCTATCCCTGCCAATGAGATCGTCATTCCTACCATCTTGATGCTCACAGTCCTCACAGTTCCCTCCCTTGCAGGCATGGGTGAGGGCGCCGGAGTGCTCTACGAAGGGGAGTCTCTTCAGACTACAGAGATGATACTCAGAGCCGGAGGCTGGACACTGCTCACGGCTGTTAACCTCATGCTCTTCAGTCTGCTACATAATCCCTGCAGTACAGCTATATATACCGTCTATAAGGAGACCAATAGTACGAAGTGGACTGTCTTCTCTGCCCTCTACCCTCTAGTGATCGGGATAGTTGTCACCTCCCTCGTTGCTCTCTGCTGGCGCCTCTTAGCTTAGCGAAATCCCTTTAGCGAGAACCATTGGACAAGAAAATCAAAGTGACCCTCATCGGGTCGATCATCAACCTTCTGCTCCCACCCCTCAAGTTCATTGCCGGATACTTCGGGCATTCCGGAGCACTTATTGCGGACGGTATCCACTCCCTCTCTGACCTTCTCTCGGATCTTGTCGTCTACATCTTCGTCTCTGTATCCAATAAACCCCGTGACAAGAACCATGACTATGGTCACGGAAAGTTTGAGACAGTCGCCACACTCTTCATATCCGTCATGCTCTTTGTGGTGAGTCTCTTCATAGCCTACTCCGCAGTGATGTCCTTTGTGGAATACTTTCGCGACGGAATTCTCCCGGAACGTCCCGGCTGGATCACTCTCATCGTGGCTTTGATCTCCATCATCTCCAAGGAGTTTGCTTTCCGTATCACCCGCAAAGTCGCCATCGAGACCCGCAGTGATGCCATCATGGCTAACGCCTGGCATCATCGGAGTGATGCCTACTCCTCCATAGCTACCGTGCTGGGTATCGGAGGCGCCATACTTATCGGTGGGGTAGGACTGCTTCTGGAGCCTTTGGCTGCCTTGATCGTGGCAGGATTTATCTTCCAAGTGGGTATCAAGCTCGGTACACCTGCCCTTCATGGTCTCACGGATACCTCCTTGGGGGATGATGTAGAGGAGGAGATCCTAGCGATCATCCGAAGTGTCCCAGGGGTCAATGGTGAACCTCACAATCTCCGCACTCGGATGATAGGAAATGAGTACGGCATAGAGGTAGACATATGCGTAGATGGAGATATGACAGTCCGAGTCGCTCATGCACTTACTGAGGAGATCGAGCGGAAGCTGAGAGGACACTACAGCCCCTCCACCCATATCGTTATTCACGTAGAGCCTGACGAAGACCACCACGACAGTGAGTACTAGGAGACTGCCGCCCGTACATCTTCCCGCACGCCTGTACCCACAACGTCTTGAAGCGGGATGTGATGAAGTAGGTAGAGGCTGTATAGCAGGACCGGTGGTAGCTGCTGCGGTGATCCTTCCGCCCGACTTTGACGTTGAGGGAGTCACAGACTCCAAGCAGCTTACCTCTCATGCACGCTTGGAACTGGCTGAAGTTATTCGGCGGAAGGCTCTCTCTTATGCCATTGCCTTCGTCACGGCTGCAGAGATTGATGAGATCAATATTCTCCAAGCCTCTTTTCTAGCCATGACAAGAGCTGTCGAGCAGCTTGATGTAGTTCCCGAACACCTTCTGGTAGATGGCAATAGATTCCGTTCCACCTTGACTATCCCCTACACCTGCATCGTCCGTGGAGATGCCTCTGTCGCCTCCATCGCTGCCGCATCCATCCTTGCCAAGACCGCTCGAGATGCCTTCATGCACGATCTCCACAAGAACTATCCCGTCTACGGTTGGGATCGCAATGTGGGCTATCCCACTCCGGCACACCTGCAAGCTCTCCGCAAGTATGGCTGCTCCCCCTACCATCGACGTAGCTTCGGACCCTGTCAACCCTCCCTCTTTTGAGCCTAACTATTGCTCCTACACGAACATTCGTTGCCAGAGGGTTGTTACCCCAATACAAGTAGTATTTATTCTAACCTTTAAAACATTGAAGAATATGTCATCCGTAACTTTCCAAGGAAAACCCGTTCAACTCCAAAGCGTACTCCCCAAGAAAGGTGATAAGGCTGCTGACTTTACTGCCGTAAAGCCCGATCTGTCCGAAATCTCACTCAAAGATCTCAGGGGTAAAAAGGTATTGCTGAATATCTTCCCCAGTGTAGACACCGGTGTATGTGCCAAGAGTGTCCGGGAATTCAATAAACGTGCAGCTGAAGTAGAGGGCTGCGAAGTGCTATGTCTCTCTATGGATCTCCCCTTTGCACTAGGCAGATTCTGTGCTGCTGAGGGAATTGAGCGTGTCACTACTGCATCCGTATTCCGTAGCAAGGAGTTTGAAGGCTACGGTCTCAAGATGCAGGATGGACCCTTGGCAGGTCTCTGTGCTCGCACTGTCATCTGTCTGGATGGAGAAGGCACCATCATCTATGAGCAGCTGGTACCCGAAATCGGTGAAGAACCCGACTACGATGCTGCGCTCAATGCTTTGAAGTAAATTTACCAGCCCCGTTGCCCATATCTTTAGGCAGTGAGAGCTTTCATAACGAGCGCTCGTTCACGAAAGAACGAGCGCTCGTTATATTTTACTTACCGGTTTGGAATCAGTTGGAAGCTTCCGTACTATTTTCGGTTGTCAGCACTTCTCCGGGGCGGAGTTCCGTATTCGTCACACGCTGATAGAGTCGCAGTCCAAACCTTCCGGCTATAGCAATAAAGTACTCCATAAGGTTGCTCTGGATACTCTCGTACTCCGTCCAGATGGTAGTATTCGCAAAGAAATACAGTTCAATAGGCACACCATTTGCGCTGTAAGGTTGCAACCGCACGATAAGGGTAAAGTTGCTGTTGACACTGTCCAGGCTTTTTAGGTATTCGTATATGTATCTGCGGTAGACTCCGGCATTGGTTTTGGGGAATTTGTCCCCTTTCCCTACGGTCACACGCCCGAAGTCACCCCCGATATTCTCAGCCTTGAGTGCTCTTTCAAGAATCTCTTTGTCGAGGTCGGTCTCCCTTATGCAGTTTACCCAATCCTCATCCACTGTACGGATCATCTGGGCATCTAGGATGATCTCACGCTTGACCCTCCGTGCACCCGCCTCTTGCATGCCCCTCCAATTCTGGAAGGAGTCGGCAATCATCTGGTAGGGAGGGATTGTGGTGACCGTCATGTCGAAGTTGCGTACCTTGACGGTGTTCAGGGTGATATCTATGACATCACCATCCACTCCGTACTTATTCATGGTGATCCAGTCCCCCACGCGTACCATATCGTTGGAGGAGAGTTGGATGCCTGCCACAAATCCGAGGATAGTATCTTTGAAAATCAACATCAGGACTGCAGAGGCAGCTGCCAGACTCGTGAGAATACTGCTCACTGAAATCCTGAAGAGTAGAGAGACGATGATGATGCCTCCGATGCAGTAGACGATCAGTTTGAGGACCTGTGTAATATTGACCAAGGGATGGTTGCGGGTGGATTCGTGAGTGAGCATATAACTCCTACTAATACCCAGCAGCAAAGATATCAGCTGAACTACCAACACTGTCTGGTAGATGCTGCAAAGGACACTCACCACCGTGGGTAGCCAAGGCATGGAGGCAGGAGGTAGTACGAGGGGGAAGAGTGTCTTGAAGATCGCTACCGAGCAGATCCTCACCATCTTCATGGCTATGCGCCGATCCATGCTCTTTCCTGAGACCCGGAAGATCGCCATGCGGGAGGTCACACGTGGCAGTAGCCGTCGTGCTATAAGAGTGCCGATGAGATCAAATGCCACCACTATCAGCAAAATTAGCACTAGGATTAGTAGAGAATCGATGCCTCCCGGAAGGGTATTACCCCTCGTGATATATTGCAAAGAATTCAGAATGAAGTCACGTAATGAGTCCATAGATATGGTAGTCTGAGTATATAAATATGTTTCCTTGGATACCCATTCAAGATACAAAGAATTGATTTTAATCCCCACTTGAACCTACGCAGAAAATTTCTCCGCTTTTTCTCCCCAAAAGGCGGGGTAATTATTTCGTGATTAACTGCTCGACTTTTTTACATACATCAGCAATCACTATAAGCCTGGAAAACAGTGAATTACAAGAACCTGTGGCAAAGATTGAAAGTATGTATCTTTGCAAAGTGATAAAAGAGAATCAAAGAGAATATACACGGCGGGAGGACTATGAGATCATGGCACCTGCCGGGGGTTATGATGCGTTGTATGCTGCGATTCAGGGCGGTGCCAATGCCGTTTACTTTGGGATACAGGGGCTCAACATGCGGGCTCGTTCCTCCAAAAGTTTCACGTGCGAAGATCTCCCCAAGATAGTTGCTATCTGCAAGGCTAGGGGAATTCAAACCTATTTGACCGTCAATACTATTATATATGACGGTGATATGGAGCTTTTGCACAGCATTATTGATTCTGCCAAGGAGGCGGGAGTATCTGCTATCATCGCTTCGGATATTGCAGCAATGACCTACGCCTACGAGCGAGGAGTGGAAGTACATCTCTCTACGCAGCTCAACATCACGAACGTAGAGGCTCTGAAGTTCTACGCCCGCTATGCAGACGTGGTGGTACTGGCGCGTGAACTCACGCTGGAGCAGGTGAGTACGATCCATGATGCCATTGTGGAGCAGGATATCCGAGGACCGCACGGAGAACGTATCCGGATCGAAATGTTTTGTCACGGGGCATTGTGTATGGCAGTGAGCGGGAAGTGCTATCTCTCCCTGCATGAGATGAACTCCTCAGCCAACCGCGGAGCTTGCAATCAGGTCTGTCGCCGTCAGTATACTGTGCGAGATAAAGAGAGCGATATTGAGCTCGAAGTGGATAATAGCTATATCATGTCTCCGAAAGACCTCAAGACGATCCACTTCATCAATAAGATGATGGATGCCGGAGTGAGGGTCTTCAAGATCGAAGGCAGGGCACGAGGTCCGGAGTATGTCCGTACCACGTGTGAATGTTATGATGAAGCGATTCGTGCCACGTTAGAGGGTACTCTCACGGATGAGAAAATCAGTGACTGGGATGAGCGCTTGTCGAAGGTCTTCAATAGAGGATTCTGGGACGGATACTATCTCGGTCAACGTCTGGGAGAGTGGACTCATCGCTACGGGTCCTCGGCAACGCGCGTAAAAGTCAGTGTAGGAAAGGTACGGAAGTACTTCGGGAAGATTGAAGTGGCAGAGATTGAAATCGAGAGCGGCTATATCCTTCGCGATGAAGAGCTACTCATATCGGGTCCGACCTCCGGAGCCGTCTTCGTCAAAGCTGAGGATATGCGCATCGACGACGAGACTCGTGATAAGGTCAGCAAGGGGGATATCTTCTCCCTCAAAGTACTTGAGCGTGTCCGTACAGGCGATCGCGTCTACGTCATGCGTGAGGTGGAGGGCATAAATAATATATCAATTAGAGACTAGCAGATGAGTAGTAGAAGTAATAATCACGGAAGAGCCTTTGAGTATATATGTATTCATGTTCTCTATGAAAGAATATCTTGTCATCGTTTGGTTGAGATTAAAGTTGATTCCAGCTTTAATGCGAACGAGCGTGCATGGCGTACTTTAAGTTATGAGGAGCAGAGCATATTTAGGTTGAGTGCAAAGTCTATTATTGATACACTATTTGCTTTAGAGCCAAGGGCTATAACTCCTAGTGTTGATCCTTTGTTACTTTCTTTTCAGCCTGATAATAAGGGCACACGTGGAGGCGTAAGGGATATAATCATTGAACGAAAGGATATAAACTGGGTAATTGGTTTAAGTCTGAAAACCAATCATGATGCAGCCAAACATAGCCGACTTGCAGAGAATTTGGACTTTGGCGCCAATTGGTATGGTGTGCCTTGTTCTTCAAATTATTGGAGTGCAGTAAATCCAATCTTTACTTATCTTGGGGAATTGAAAAAGGATAAGATACTCTTCAGGGATATCAAAGATAAAGCTCGCATGATTTACTTGCCAATCCTTAGTGCTTTTCTGGATGAGGTCAAGAGTCAAGTATTAACTCATCCGGATATACCCGCTCGCCTGATTAAGTACATATTAGGTACAGAGGATTATTACAAAGTCATTAGCATGACTAAGAAGGAATTAACCAGAATACAACCCTTTAATATTAATGGTACACTCAATCAAGCTGCCGAGAAGGTTGTGCCTTCAATAAGGATTAATAAATTGGAGCTACCTAATTCTCTTCTTTATGGTGAGATAAAATCAAATAGCTATAGTACTGGTATTCTCTGTTTTGATAATGGTTGGCAACTTACCTTTAGGCTTCACAATGCAGAAGATATAGCAACACCTTCGTTAAAGTTTGACATAAGAATAGTAGGTATGCCCTGTGACCTATTAATGATATTTGAATGCAAATGGAAGAAATGAATATACTTAGTCTTTTCAGTGGAGCCGGAGGGTTAGATCTGGGCTTTTCCCGTGCAGGATTTAGGACTAAGATTGCTATCGAAATTGATAAGAAAATCACTCCTACTTTCAGATACAACTTCCCCGATGTCGATGTGGTTGAAAAAGACATACGTGATGTGACCTTTAAAACGTTAGGAACGAGTGATACGATCCATGGTATTATTGGGGGACCACCTTGTCAATCCTGGAGTGAAGCCGGCAGCCTTAAGGGAATAGAAGATCCTAGAGGTCAACTTTTCTATGATTATATACGCATACTGAAGGAAATTAAACCATTATTTTTTGTGGCAGAAAATGTACAGGGAATGATGGCAAAGCGTCATTCTAGAGCAGTCCAGTCTTTCTTATCTCTATTCGATGAGGTTGGCTACAATGTCCACTTAGATCTATTAAATGCGCATGACTATGACGTACCTGAAGATAGAGTCAGAGTTTTTTATGTGGGATTTCGTAAGGATTTGGGTCTTAGAGGCTTCCAATTTCCTGAAGCGATTACTCCTAAGCCAACGTTGAAAGATTCAATTTGGGACTTAAAGGACAGTGCTATCCCCGCATTGCCTAGAAATAAGACTAATGGCGATCGTTGCATAGTTCCGAATCATGAATACTTTGTAGGTTCTTTTTCGCCTATTTTTATGTCGCGGAATAGAGTGCGATCGTGGGATGAACCTGCCTTTACGGTACAAGCTAGTGGTCGTCAGTGCCAACTTCATCCACAAGCGCCAAAGATGATTAAAGTTGGGCTTAATAAGCTGATATTTGAGCCAGGTAAAGAATCTCTCTACAGGAGATTGACTGTAAGAGAGGTTGCCAGGATTCAAGGATTCCCAGATGACTTTTTATTCTTATATAACGACGTGAACTATGGTTATAAAATGATTGGGAACGCGGTTCCTGTAAACCTGTCGTATCATTTAGCAAAGCAAATAATGTATGCCCTTAACAGCGAGAAATCTTACCAATGGGGTGTATCCTCAAATGGCATTCAAAGAATTAACTACGAGGGATATATAATTTGAGTTTTTCTATTACACTAGTGGAAATGAATGGTGGATATATCTTTAGTGTGGAGATGAAGGTAAGAGATTACGAGTGTGACCTCCAGGGAGTGGTGAATAATGCCAACTACCAGCACTATATGGAGCATGCGCGCCACGAATATCTCGAGAGCATTGGGGGGAATTTTCAGATTCTGCACGACAAGGGTATAGATCTTATGGTCTCTCGTGTGGAGATTGACTATAAGAGATCGCTCAAGAGTGGGGATCGCTTCCGTGTGGATCTGGGGTTTGAGCGCAAAGGTGCCCGTCTGATTTTCCGCCAAGATATACATCGAGTGGAGGATGATGCCCTCATTGCTGCCGGGAAGATCCACGTGGTTACGGTCAAAGACGGTATGCTGACGCGAGGAGAAGAGTTTGCCATGATCTTGGGTGAGGCTGCCAAGTGAAGGAGAACTATACTGATGAGGAGCGAGCCCTCCTGACCCTAGCATGCACTGAGGGCATCGGTCCCATTATATGTCGCAGTCTTGTGGATACTTTTGGCTCCGCCACTGCTGTGGTAAACGCCTCCTACCGGGAGCTCGAGCGTACGCCGAATATCGGTAAGAAGCTCTCCGCCCTGCTTCGTTCGTCCCGGGGCAAAGAGGCAGCTGAGCGTGAGCTGGAAATCCTTCGTCGTCACCCTGACATCACTCCACTCTTCGTGGGTTCGGAGGGCTATCCTTCCCACCTCGCGAACTGCCCGGATGCCCCCATAGTCCTGTATGTGCGGGGCACTCTTCCCACTGATGGTCCCATGATCAGCATCGTCGGTACCCGTAGGATGACTCATTATACTACGGATGCTCTCACTGTCCTGCTGCGCGAATTGGCAGAGAAGTGTCCTTCGGCGATCATTGTCAGCGGTCTGGCATATGGTGTAGATGTGACTGCGCACCGCATCGCGATGGATCGTGGGTTGCGTACTGTGGCTATTGTTGCTCACGGTCATCATACCCTCTACCCTATGGCTCATAAAGATGAGGCTAAGATGATGGTGGAGCAGGGTGGGGGGATCGCTACCGAGTATACCTTCAATACTAAACCCCTCCCACAGAGGTTTGTCGCCCGCAATAGGGTTGTAGCAGGACTCTCCCTTGCTACCATCGTCACGGAGAGTCCTGCTCGTGGTGGAGCTCTCATCACAGCAAATCTGGCTTTTGACTATGACAGGGCTGTCTTTGCTCTCCCCGGGAGATACTTCGATGAGATGTCGCAGGGGTGCAATGAGTTGATTGCCAAGCAGCGGGCTACCATTCTGACCTCAACGGATCAGCTCCTAGAGGAGATAGGGTTTGGGGCGGATGTACCTCATGCCGTACCACTTCCCTTTGAAGGACAGAAGGATTATGATCACCCCATCCTTAGATTGCTTGCTCAGAGTGAAGGGCTCAGTATTGAGGATATTTCCCTCCGATGTGGCGAACCCCTCTCTTCGGTAGCTGCACAATTATTTGACCTAGAGCTGGACGAAAAAGTGAGAGCCCTTCCGGGAGGGAGATACGCTCTGGTGAGGCGCTAAAGGATAATGCTATAGGTCATTACCTCAGCGAGTGTCAGACACGTTTTCGCAAGGTTTATATGCGTGAGGGATGAGCTAAAGTATAGGATATCAGGAGGAAAAGTCTTATCTTTGCAGGCACTGATTCGGGAAAAGTGGCGCGATGGTTCTCGAGGGAGAGCGATCGAGTGCTTGGATATTAGGGAGAAAAGCAGTTACTTTGCACCCTGAATCTGTCAGAAAACTGGAAGAATAAGAAAAATATAATATAGCACGCGATGTCACGAGTTTGTCAAATAACCGGAAAGAAGGCGATGGTGGGCAATAATGTGTCGCACTCCAGACGTCATACGAAGCGGACCTTCGATGTAAATCTCTCCGACAGGAAGTTCTACTGGGTAGAGCAAGATTGCTGGATTAAGATCCGCGTATCCAATGCAGGTCTGCGCCTGATCAATAAGATCGGTCTGGATGCTGCCATAAAGAGAGCTGTAGATAACGGCACTCTGAAGAAGTTCACCATCCTCTAATCCCCATAGAAAGCGTAAAAGACCATGTCAAAGAAAGCAAAGGGAAATAGAGTGCAGGTAATCTTGGAATGCACTGAGCATAAGGAGAGTGGTATGCCCGGGACCTCTCGGTACGTGACCACTAAGAATAGAAAGAATACGCCTGAAAGATTGGAGCTGAAGAAGTACAATCCCATCCTGAAGCGTATGACTATACATAAGGAAATCAAATAATTAAGGAACAACTCAACCATGGCAAAGAAAGCAGTAGCAACTCTCCAGAAGGGTGAAGGACGTACCTACTCCAAGGTGATCAAGATGGAGAAGTCTCCGAAGACGGGTGCTTATGTCTTCAAGGAAGAGATGATCCAGAATGATCGCGTCAAAGACTACTTCAAGTAAGAAGTCTGTCTCCACGCGGTTGTGTCTGCGTCTTGTGGTGAGTCTCTCAGAGAGAACCCATGACGTCGGCATCCTAAGATACTTGGACTGCTCCCATGTCGCTCCGGCGTACTTGGAGGGCAGTTTCTTTTTTTAAAGTACATATGCCGGAGTGGATGCACGTGGTGTGAGGATTAGTATTTTCATCTGATATACCCTTTGAGCTGTGGAAAGCTTACCCTTCATAGAGTGGTGCCTGGAGCATCTCAACTACTTCACTATAGCTCTCCTGATGATCATCGAGAGCTCATTTATCCCCTTCCCCTCAGAGATCGTAATACCCCCTGCTGCCTATATAGCAGCTACCGGAGGTGAACTGAATGTCGTGGGGGTGGTCATCTCAGGAACTATAGGTGCGATGATCGGTGCGATGGTCAACTACTACTTGGCACTGTACCTCGGGAGACCATTGGTGTACCGCTTTGCTCGCAGTAAGTTTGGTGCTATGTGTCTTTTGGATGAGGAAAAGGTACGGAGGGCGGAGTCTTTCTTCTACCGCAATGGGGCAGCATCTACTTTTGTGGGGCGTCTTGTTCCGGGTGTAAGGCAGCTGATCTCTGTCCCGGCAGGGCTTGCTCGCATGAGAATGGGATCCTTTCTGCTCTATACGATGTTGGGAGCGGGGCTCTGGAATACCGTGTTGGCAGGTTTGGGATACTACTTTGCCTCCTTTGTACCCAGGGAGGAGCTCTTGACCTATGTGAACCGTTACAGCCATGAGATAGGTCTCGTGATCCTTGGTATTGTGGTGGCAGTCTTGGCAGTTATGATCTATAAGGGATATGCACGTTCTCGTCGCAATGCATCTCTTCCTAAGGTTGGGGAATAATCTGGTATAGATGATGCGTAAGTCGCTGAATGTGCAATTTTTAGCTATATTTGTCGACTGATAATAGCGTTTAGTCAGACATTAAAGTATGGATAAAGTGAGTTATGCTCTCGGACTGAGCATCGGAAATAATTTCATTAACTCAGGGATTAAGGAGCTAAGCACTGAGGATTTCGTCCGTGGTTTGAAGGATGTACTCGAAGAGAAGGAGCCTGCGATCAAGTATGAAGAGGCTCAAAAGGTCATTACCGAGTACTTCTCGCGCCTCCAAAAGGATCGGTATGAGAATAATAAAGCTGCCGGGGAGGAATTCCTGAAGATAAATGGTCACCGTGATGATGTGACGACTTTACCCTCCGGAGTGCAGTATAGAGTACTGAAGCGTGGAGAAGGACCTAAGCCTTCTCTGACAGATAGGGTGAAGTGTCATTATCATGGAACCCTCATTAATGGTGTAGTCTTCGACTCCTCAGTGGATAGAGGGGAGCCTGCTGTATTTCCCGTGAATGGGGTGATCAAGGGGTGGCAGGAGATCCTCCAGCTGATGCCCGTGGGATCCCAGTGGAGAGTGACTGTTCCCTACCATTTGGCGTATGGAGAACAGGGAGCCGGCAACGCCATCGAGCCCTACAGTACCCTGAACTTCGATATCGAACTCCTAGATATCGTGTAGTAAAAGAGTATCGAAATAACTTCAATCAAGAATATTTTACTGAGAACAATGAAAAAGATTATTCTATCATCTGCGGTCGCTCTGTGTGCGGCTGCAATGGTTTCCTGTAACGGAGGTGGCTCTAATGTGGCTCTCACGAGTGCAACAGATTCCGCAGCCTACGCTATAGGTATCGCTAATGGTCAAATGTTTGCTCAATCTCTGAAGCAGCTTCCCGGTGACTCCTTGGATACTAAGGTACTATTGTCAGGCATGGAGGCAGCTCTTAATGGTAAAAAAGGTAAGATGACCATGGAGGAAGCGCAGACTTTCCTTCAGACTTATTTCCAGAGAGCAGAGAAGATTACCCAAGAAAAGAATAAGAAGGAGGGTGAGGAATTCCTGTCAAAGAATAAGAGTGCTGATGGGGTTCAGACCACTGCAAGCGGTCTTCAGTACAAGGTGGAAACGCTTGGTACCGGTGAGAAGGCTACCTCTCCTGCAGATACTGTGGTGGTTCACTACAAGGGTACCACGCTGGATGGCAAGCAGTTTGACTCCTCTTACGATCGTAATGAACCTGCAACTTTCCCGCTGGATCGTGTAATTGCAGGATGGACCGAGGGTTTCCAATTGATTCCCGCCGGGTCTAAGTTCACTCTCTGGATTCCCGGCAACCTCGCTTATGGGGAACGTGGACCTGCCGAGATTGGTCCCAATAGAACTCTTCGCTTCGACTGCGAACTTCTAGAAGTGCGTCATGCAGTGGAGAAGTAAGTAACTGATACTTGATCTCAGAAGGAGATCAAAATAAATTAGCGACCGTCTCATGTGAGGCTGTCGCTAATTTTTTAGTATTCAAGCGGATTGAAGATTTGTCCTAGAGTGCCTTTCGCTCTTCAAGGGTGAGGTCCGCAAATTTTGAGGGCCATCTAGCCATGTCTGCTGAGTATCGTGAGCGGATCTCCAGTATGCCCTTCTTGATATCAGCTATGGGACGATATATCTCGAAGATGCCTACAATTTTGCGTTTGTAGTCGATTTTCGCCAATTCGATGGGGACTCCGGCAGCGAGAGCTATACGATAGAATCCGGTATGCCACTTATCGCTGTGGGAGCGAGTGCCCTCGGGAGTGATGCCAATGTTGAAGTCTTCATGAGACCGGATGGCAGCCACTGTGAGGTCTACTGTGGAGCTTTTCTTTGATCGGTCCACAGATACTCCCCCGAGAGCTCTGAAGATGTAGGATAAGGGGAATACAAACCACTCCTTCTTCATCACAAATCGAGGTTTTCGTCCGAGACCTAAGTAGTATAGGAGTCCTATATGGAAATCAAGATTGCTAGTATGTGGTGCAATGCAAATGACGGATTTGCGGAGTATGGTTGGGGGGAGTATGACTTTCCAGCCGAAAAAGCCTAGGATTCGATGATAGAAAGAAGTATGAGGGTTGGGCATATATGAAAATTCTTACCGGTTGATCGTGAATTATGCTATACTTTTTAGCGGTACAAAGATAGATAAGATAAATCGTGGAAAACGTATATTTGTAATAAAGAATGCGCATTATGACAGAGAATTTGAGCTTAACACCGGATTATATTCTTGAAACTTCGTGGGAAGTGTGCAACAAAGTGGGAGGTATATACACCGTCTTGAGTACTCGTGCCGGGACAATGATCTCCAAGACTGGCGCTGATCGTGTGATATTCCTCGGACCTTGGCTGAGTGGCAGCCCCCAAACCGACTTCGTGGAGGATACTCCGGAAGCGCTTAGTTGGCTCTCTGAAGCTTCCGAGCTTCCTGTCAAGGTAGGGCACTGGAGGGTTCCCGGCAATCCTCTCTGCATTCTCATCGACTACAAACCCTTGTATACTGATAGAGATACCCTATATTTCACGATGTGGGAGCAGTTCGGAATTCGTGGAGAGCTGGGCTATGGAGATTATGACGACTCTTGTCTCTTTGCGATAGCTGTAGCTAAGACCATGATGCTGGTGACGTCTCGCATGATGAAGGGGTCCAAAACTCTTGCAATCTTCAACGAGTGGACGACCGGAATGGGGCTACTCTACCTCAAGCTCTATGCTCCCGAGGTTTCTACTTTCTTCATCACTCATGCCACGACCGTAGGGAGGTCTATCTCAGGCAATGGCAAACCTCTGTACAACTATATGTCCGGATATTTTGGAGATCAGATGGCGGACGAATTGAACGTGCGTTGCAAGCATCAGGTGGAGAAGGCTGCAGCACACGCGGCAGACAGTTTTGGTGTAGTGAGTGAGCTTACCGCTGTGGAATGTCGCCAGCTCTTGGAAAAAGATCCCGATGTCATAGTCCCTAATGGTTTCGAACGCGGATTTGTTCCCCCGCTTTCGGAGCGCAATGATCTGCGCAAACGATACAGAAAGCGACTTTTGAAGCTTGCTCAGACGCTCTACGGCACCGAAATAGGGGACGATGCACTCCTGATTGCTACCTCCGGACGCTTTGAATTCCACAATAAGGGTTTGGATATCTACCTCGATGTGCTGAGAGATCTTGCTCATCGAGAGGATATTTCCCGCAAGATTGTTGCATTTATCCTCGTTCCGGGATGGATCAGAGGTGTTAGGCAGGACCTCAGGATGGGTGTAGAGATGGATGAGCAGTGGACTCTTCCTATGCAGCATCCCTACCTTACACACTATCTCAACGACGCTTTGGTCAATCCTATCCTTAGAGAGCTGCGAACCTTCAGTGATGATATGGGCAAAGACCTCTTCCCGGTCTATATCCCTGCCTACCTCTCTCCCTATGATGGTCTTCTGAATGCGGAATATTATGGACTTCTGCCTGCCATGGATCTCACTATCTTCCCCTCCTACTACGAACCATGGGGTTATACGCCCCTTGAGAGCATAGCAATGGGTGTACCCACATGCACCACGGATAAGTCCGGCTTTGGGATGTGGGCTACGTCTCTCTGCGATCCTGAGAGCATCTCAGACGGCGTTCGTGTCCTCCATCGTACTGACGACAACCACGATGAACTGGTTCGACAGCTGGTGGATCAAGTCTTGGAGTATGATTCCTTTGATAGTGACAGGCGGAAGGATATCCGGAAAAAAGCTGAGGAGCTCTCCCATCACGCATACTGGTCTGAATTCTACGGTGCCTATGGGAAGGGATATCGCCATGCTCTAGAAGAGACACATCACCGTCTTGCCCAAATCAATTGACTGTATAGGTCCACCTCTTACCCTATATAATAAGGAAGCACGCCGAAGAAAGGACTCTTCGGCGTGCTTTGTGCATAATTTGTTTGCTTAATGTGCTAAATAGAGCTGCAATTTCCTAAGCATCAATGGTAGCGTAGGTCGCATTTTCTGTGATGAAATCCCTGCGTGGGGCGACATCTTCACCCATGAGCATGGAGAATACAACGTCAGCCTCAGCAGCATTGTCCAAGGTCACCAGCTTGAGTACTCTGTTCTCGGGATTCATAGTGGTATCCCAGAGCTGGTGGTCGTCCATTTCACCAAGACCTTTGAATCGCTGAGTCACTACCTGAGTCTCATCGCCACCCGCATACTTATCTATGAATGCTTTGCGGTCCATGTCGGTCCAGCAGTACTCCTCGATATTTCCCTTCCGACACTGGTACAGAGGAGGGGTGGCGAGGTAGATATAACCGTTCTCAATGAGCACCCTCATGTGGCGGAAGAAGAATGTCAAAAGCAGCGTCGCAATGTGACTCCCATCCACATCCGCATCTGTCATGATGATCACCTTATGGTACCTAAGCTTGGAGATGTTGAGAGCCTTGGGATCCTCCTCCGTTCCGATAGTGACCCCCAGAGCTGTGTACATCGCACGTATCTCTTCATTCTCAAGCACTTTGTGGTGCATAGCCTTCTCTACATTAAGGATCTTTCCCCTCAGAGGCAATATTGCCTGGTACATGGAGTCACGACCCTTCTTGGCAGATCCTCCTGCAGAGTCACCCTCGACGAGGAAGAGTTCGCTCTTCTCCGGGTCCCTGCTGCGGCAGTCTGTGAGTTTGCCGGGTAGTCCTCCCCCAAACATCGGTCCCTTGCGCTGTACCATATCACGAGCTTTGCGGGCAGCGATACGAGCCTTGGCAGCGAGGACCACCTTGTCTACTATGAGTCGAGCCTCCTTGGGATTCTCTTCCAGATAGTGCCCCAGAGCCTCTCCCACAGCCTGATCTACGGATCCGGAGACTTCACTATTCCCCAGCTTGGTCTTGGTCTGACCCTCAAACTGCGGCTCAGCCACCTTGATGGAGATCACGGCAGTCAATCCTTCACGGAAATCATCTCCGGATACGTCTACTTTCTCTTTTTCCAGAATCTTGGAGTCATCAGCATACTTTTTGAGAGTTCTGGTCAGCGCTCTACGGAAGCCCGCCAGATGGGTACCTCCCTCGATCGTATTGATATTATTGACGTAGGAGTAGACGTTTTCGTTGTAGGTCGTGTTATAGGTCATGGCGACCTCCACAGGCACACCCTGCTTCTCTGTCACGATATGGATTACATCATCGATGAGAGACTCCTTATTGGCATCCAGGTAGTGGACAAACTCCTTCAGACCCTCTTCAGATCTGAAGCGTTCAGTCTTGGGAGCACCATTTTCATCCCTCTGACGAAAGTCCGTGAGGGTCAGTGTCACTCCGGCATTGAGGTATGCAAGCTCCCTGAGTCTGTCAGCAAGGGTCTTATAGTTATATTCTGTTACTCGGAATATGGAACCATCCGGATGGAAGGTGATGGAGGTCCCGGTACGATCCGTCTCTCCGATGACACGGACATCCGCTTGGGGCTTGCCCTTCTTATACTCCTGGACGTAGATATGACCATCCCTATATACCTCAGCCCGAAGGTCTGTGGAGAGGGCATTGACGCAGGATACCCCCACGCCATGGAGTCCCCCGGAAACCTTGTAGGATCCCTTGTCAAACTTTCCCCCCGCATGGAGCACCGTCAAGACCACTTCCAGAGCAGATTTCCCGAGCTTCTCATGAGTGTCCACAGGGATTCCGCGGCCATTATCGTGTACAGATATCGAATTATCTTCATTGATCTCCACCTCAATGTGGTCGCAGTAGCCTGCCATAGCCTCATCGATGGAGTTGTCTACCACCTCATACACGAGATGGTGAAGCCCCTTTTCACTGACATCGCCGATGTACATCGCAGGTCTCTTACGGACCGCTTCAAGACCTTCAAGTACCTGAATATTGGACGAGTCGTAGTGGGCTTCGTTTCTAAGCGTCTCTTCGCTCATGTATATAGTCTCCTTTATGTTGATATTGATTGGCTTATACCTCCGGCAAATAGGGTATTTTTACCCTTCTGCCTCTATACAAAGTTAGCCAAAAAAGGTGGCATTTTCAACCCTTTTCCGGGGTCCCGGGGAGGGACTCAGAGCTCTGTAATGTCGGCACCCTGAGGAGCCTGTAGAGATATCTCGTGGTAGGCAGAGTGACCGATGCGGGCAGCTAATCTCGAGAAGGTACTCCGGCTGGATCCCAGGATGACTGATGTAGCGCTCAGCGTAAGGAGTTCGGCATAGGCATCCAAGATCCCATCGGCAGAATCCCTCTCCGGGGTGGACTCCGAAGTATACACCCGTCCGAGAAAGTGTCTCTGTAGCATCTCCCTCTCCTCGATAGAGTCTGTAGCGAGGAAGAACCTCGTGTCGGGATCCTCGTCTATGAGACCCTCCATGCGGGCAATGAAGAGTGAAGTAGGGCTTTGGGCAATGGATATTCCGTGGTCGCCCCTCCTGATGTGAACCCCCACCATCCTACCGCTCCATCCCTGCATGAGTCGTTCACGACGTGCCATCACAGCCGGGGAGGGCAGGATGAAGTCCATCATCTCAGGGTCATTGGTGAGCTCCCAGCAAGAGGAGATCAGGATCCTACCTTTCTGACGGTTTCCGAAAATGTATGTGCCGTAGTCAGGTACCTCTTTCAGCTTGTGCTTCAAGGAGTCACCATGAAGATAGAGCCGAAACTGTAAGGGGATCAATATGCGGGGAATGAAGAGATTCTTGATCCTTGGTCGATCACACAGAAGATTGCGTGGAAAGGAGGAATCCACAAGTGTAACATATTCCTGCGCATCAGGTGAGAGGGAAAATAGTGTATCGGCACGGCAGTTGAGTCCCGGATCCCTAAACCAGTATATGGTAAGCCTTCGACCATGCTGAATAGCTAGGCGAACTGCCGAAGCAACTGTCTTGAGCCTATTCCCGAGTCCTCCGAACGGAACAAGCGTGATCTCCTGCATTATAATCCGGTTTATACTACTTATTTTATGGAGGTGAAGTTAGTTCATTTACATCAAAAATGCTGAGACAAGAAGAGATTTAGACAGTTCGTACCATGACCGATATGAGCTTCAGACTTGGTGAAAAAATTACCCCGCCTTTTCCAAAAAAAGAAGGCGGGGTAATTTTCGGGTTGCCCAAAAGTTGCTTTCACAGCGGATTTGAGTGGTCCTTCGTCAGAGGTAAAATGTTGATCCCACTAGTGGTAGTTTGTTTCAAAGATTTGCCATAGACGATCTCCCTCGGGGTAGGGTGCCGTGATGTCAATCTCCTTGCCACTTACAGGGTGGACGAAAATGATGCGTCGGGCATGAAGGGAGATGGATCCGTCCGGTAAACTTCGGTGAGCTCCATACTTGAGGTCTCCTCGAATGATAGTACCATTGGCAGCGAGCTGAGCGCGGATCTGATGGTGCCTGCCTGTCTGGAGCTCTACTTCAAGAAGGGTGTAGCGGTCGGACTGTGAGACGGTATGGTAGGTGAGGATCGCCTCCTTCGCTCCGGGAGCGGTACGGGAGACGGGATAGGACTTATTCTGCTTCTCGTTTTTCCGGAGATAGTGGATGAGCTTGGCTTCAGGAAGTGCGGGTGCCGCCTCCACGATGGCGTGGTAGACCTTCTGCACCTTGTCCTCGCGGAAGAGAGCGTTCATGCGGCTGAGAGCCTTGCTCGTTTTGGCGTACACGACCACCCCTGAGACGGGACGATCCAGCCGATGTACTACTCCGAGGAAGACATTGCCGGGCTTATGGTACTTCTCCTTGAGGTAAGCTTTGAGGATATCTACGAGAGAGGGGTCTCCGGTCTTATCACCCTGGATGATCTCTCCGGCAGCTTTGGAGACGATGATGAGATGATTGTCCTCGTATAGGATCTGCACAGTAGAGAGTATGGTGCTTACATGACCATGCCACCGGAGAGATTGAGAACCTCACCGGTGATGTAGGAGGCGAGGTCGGAGGCTAAGAAGAGTACGGCATTTGCCACATCTGCAGGCTCTCCGGCTCGCTTCAGGGGTATATCCTTGACCCATGCATCAACGACTTTATCATCCAAGACGGAGGTCATGTCTGTACGGATGAAGCCCGGAGCGATGGCATTGACGCGTATCCCTCGGCTGCCTAACTCCTTGGCGATAGATTTGGTGAAGCCGATGATGCCGGCTTTAGAGGCTGAGTAGTTGGATTGCCCCGCATTTCCGGATATGCCTACCACGGAGGTCATATTGATGATGCTGCCCTTACGAGCCCGCATCATGTGGGGAATGACGCATCTGGTGAGGATGAAGGCGGACTTGAGATTGACTGTAAGGACCTCATCCCACTGCTCTTCGGACATGCGCATGAGGAGTGTGTCCCGAGTAATGCCGGCATTATTGACCAGAATATCTATATGCCCAAACTCTTTGATCACTTCATCTACCATGGAGGAGGTGGCTGTGAAGTCGGAGGCATCGGAGGCATAGGCACGAGCTCGTACTCCAAGATCTTGAAGTTCACGCTCAAGAGACTCTGTATTGTCGTTGAGAGAACGTCCGGTGAAGACGATATCTGTACCGTGGTGTGCCAATTTTGTGGCAATGGCCCTGCCAATACCGCGGGATCCTCCCGTGATGAGTGCTACTTTTCCTTCTAAAAGCTTCATAGTGTTGGGGTGTAGGGAAATAATTATGGGTGAAAAGGGGATGGTTACTTGCGTACTATTCCATCCACAATGATCTGTTTGACGATACGATATCTGCGGGAGCGTTCGGCATCTGTGCGTCCGAGATGTCCGCGAATGTAGGGGACTTCCATACCTTTGAGTGCACTGTGTATGAGAACCGCCGTGAATCTGGAGTCAAAGACTTTGAAGGTGCCGTCCAGCATGCCTTCCTTGAGGATGCGTTGAAGAAGAAGAATCTCCTGACGATCGAAGCGCAATCTGGCACGCTCCACGAGGACGATATTGCGGAAGAATTCCGCTTCGAGGGATCCGTTGCGCTCCACAACCTGCTTGACAGCCTCCAGTCGGATGTAGACAAACTTCATGAGCTTCTCATCCGGGGGCAGTGTCTGATCCACAAACTCCTTGAGTTCTCGGTACAGACGATCCAGCTCCTGCCGAATCACAGAGGAGAATACTTCATCTTTGCTCTTAAAATAGGTGTAGAGAGTGCGACGCCCCTTGCCTGCTCCGGTGGCTATGTCGTGCATAGTCGTACCCTCAAAGCCCTGCTTGGCAAAGAGTTTACGCGCAACATCAACGAATAGTCTTCGGGTTTTGGGAAGGGGCATGTAGGAATTTGTGGGGTGAAAATCTTACTTTTCGCGGAAGAAGATATTGATGGGAGTGCCGGAGAAGTCCCACTGCTCACGGATCTGATTCTCCAAAAACCTCTTGTAGGGATCTCTGATCCACTGAGGAAGGTTGCAGAAGAAGACGAATGAGGGGACGGAAACATTCGGCAACATTGTGATATACTTGATCTTAATATATTTTCCTTTCCAGGCAGGTGGGGGAGTTCGCTCGATGATAGGAAGCAGTGTGGTATTGAGCTGATTGGTGGGAATGCGCTTTTTACGCTTATCATAGATCTCCTGTGCGGTATCGAGGATCTTGAGGATGCGTTGCTTATTGAGGGCGGAGATGAAGAGAATGGGGAAGTCTGTGAACGGTGCGAGCCTGTCACGTATGGCATCGGTATAGCTTCGGATGACAGCATTGGACTTCTCTTCGATGAGATCCCACTTATTGACACAGACAATGAGCCCCTTCTTATTCTTCTGAATGATCTGAAAGATGTTCATATCCTGCCCCTCTATGCCTTTGGTGGCGTCGATCATGAGGATGCAGACGTCACTATTCTCGATGGCACGTATGGATCGTATCACGGAGTAGTATTCCAGATCTTCGTTGACCTTCCCCCTACGACGGATACCGGCAGTGTCTACCAAGCTAAACTCGTGCCCGAACTTATTGTAATGGGTATAGATGGAGTCCCGGGTGGTCCCGGCAATGTCGGTGACGATATGGCGATCTTCGTCCAGAAAAGCATTGACGAGAGAGGACTTTCCGGCGTTAGGTCTCCCAACAACTGCCAGTCTGGGGAGTTCTTCGAGCGGGTCTTCCTCCTCAGATTCGCCGGGAAGCTGTTTCACAACCTCGTCCAGTAGCTCTCCGGTACCACTCCCATTGATGGCAGAAATTGTGTAAGGATCTCCGAGCCCCAAGGCATAAAACTCAGCAGAGTAGGCATCCATGGCGTGATTGTCCGTCTTATTGGCGACAAGGATCACCGGTTTGTCAGTCTGACGAAGGATATGAGCCACATTCTCGTCCAGACTACTCAGCCCCAGCTGCACGTCCACTACGAAAAGAATAAGGTCTGCCTCCTCAATTGCTATGGACACTTGGCGGTTTATCTCATCCTCAAAGACATCTTCACTCTGCACTACCCAGCCTCCCGTATCGACTACAGAGAAGGTCACTCCAGTCCATTCTGCCTTGCCATACTGGCGGTCGCGTGTGGTGCCGGGGGTATCTGTGACGATGGCAGTACGTGAGCCGGTGAGTCGATTGAAGAGGGTCGACTTACCTACGTTGGGTTGTCCCACGATAGCTACTAATCTCCTTATGGACATGGTTTGTTTTTTGCTCTTTAAGTTCTAGAAATTTGGAGGGTTGGAGCGGATCAGTCAGCCCTATAGCCGAACTTTCGGAGGATATTCTCCCTATTCCTCCAGTCACTCTCCACCTTTACAAAGGTCTCAAGGAAAATCTTCTTTTCAAAGAACCTCTCCAAATCTTTGCGTGCTTGGGTAGCTACTTTCTTGATAGCTGCCCCCTTGTGTCCGATGATGATTCCCTTTTGCGACTCTCTCTCCACGTATATCACTGCGGAGATACGTATCAGATCGTCACTCTCCTTGAAACTTTCTACCACTACTTCGCAAGAGTAGGGAATTTCTTTCTGGTAATAGAGGAAGATCTTCTCACGGATAATCTCTGTGACGAAAAACCTCGCGGGGCGATCTGTCAGGGCATCTTTCTCAAAATAGGGAGGAGAAAGCGGAAGCAACTCTGCCACCCTCTTCTGTATCTCCGATATTCCAGCTCCGTGAAGTGCTGCTATGGGGAGTATCTCAGCCTTGGGTAGTCTCTCACTCCACTTCTGAACCATCTCCTCCAGTGTGGCTTGGTCAATCAGATCGATCTTGTTGATCAATAAAATGACGGGACATGTGAGCTCGCTCACGCTCTGCACAAATCCGGCATGCTTCTCCATGCTCTCCACCGTATCCGTTACGTAGAGCAGCACGTCCGCATCTCCCAGAGCTGATAGCGATGCCGATAGCATATCATCCTGCAGCTTGTAGTGTGGATCAAGTACCCCGGGAGTGTCCGAGTAGACGATCTGCATGTCGGGAGTGTTGACTATCCCCACAATTCTATGGCGAGTCGTCTGAGCTTTAGAGGTGATAATAGAGAGCTTATCTCCGACGAGTTTATTCATCAGAGTAGACTTTCCCACATTGGGATTACCTACGATATTGACAAATCCCGAACGGTGTCCCTCAGGAATATGCTTCCTATTTAGCTCAAGGTCTGTAGTCATATGCCCAGATCAGGTAGGTAGATCCCCAAGTATAACCTGCTCCAAAGGCAGTGAGGATCAGCTTGTCCCCTTTTTTAAGTCGGCCTTCCCACTCCCATAAGCAGAGTGGAATGGTTGCGGAGCTGGTATTTCCATACTTCTGGATATTGACCATCACACGCTCCATAGGTAGATCCATCCTACGAGCCACTGCATCAATGATACGAAGGTTCGCCTGATGAGGTACCACCCAAGCGATGTCATCACCTGTAAGGTTGTGACGCTCCATAAGCTCCATGGAGGTATCCCCCATCTGGGACACAGCAGCCTTGAAGACATACTGACCTTCCTGATAGACGTAGTGCTCCCGAGCATCAACTGTCTCATGGGAGGGTGGCTTCACGGAGCCTCCCGCCTTCATGATCAGATGATCCTTACCACTCCCATCGATCCTCAGGATACTGTCCTGCCATCCATAATCCGGGCTACAGGGTTCAAGAAGGACGCAAGCTCCGGCGTCACCGAAGAGTGGACAAGTAGCACGATCCGTATAGTCCGTAATGGCAGTCATTTTTTCTGCACATACCACCAGTACCTTCTTATATCTTCCGCTCATGATCAGGGAGCTCCCCATATCCAGAGCGTACACGAATCCCGGACACGCTGCCTGCATATCCATTCCTGCCGCATTATTCAGCCCCAATTCGTGAGCAATAATCGTCGCCGTGGGGGGAAAGTGGTAGTCTGTCGTGCTACTTGAGCAGATCACATACTCTATAGAGAGCGGATCGATATTGTGTCGCTTCAGCATATCACGCACTGCTTGGATCCCCAAGTAGGAGGAGCCTTTAGATGGGTCCTTAAGTATTCTCCTTTCGTGAATGCCCACACGAGTGGTGATCCACTCGTCGGAAGTATCTACCATCCGGGCGATATCCTCGTTTGTAAGGACATCATCGGGGACATACCCACCCACCGCTGTTATAGCTGCATGTATCTGACTCATATAGGGATTGTAATGTGTTCTGAGATAAATAATGCTTAATATCTAATATCCACCGAGGCACGACACTGATGTCGAAAGCTCGGTATTGTTCACCAAAGATACGAAAAAAAAGTGGGCGACCCCCTACAGCTACACGCTGAAGGATGAGGGTCGCCCTATCTTTTCATATCCCGACCTGAGATATGAGGTTATTTGTCTTGAACGAGTCTGTTACATCTTGAAAGCCACACCCACGTTGAGGAAGGAGAATCCGTATCCGGCTTCTGCAAAGGCACCAACCGTGGGAGTAAAGAAATAACGTGCACCTACGTGCGATCCCCATGCAAACCTATCGCGGATTGAGTCGTAACCTAGGAGAAGGTCAAAGTATGCATCCAGATCGGGCGTAAAGTTATAGTGCAATGCAGCCTTGGGAGCTATAGCAAAGGCAGTAGCGTCCTTGCCTACCAGCACGCTGCCATAACCTCCGATGCCGACAGAGCCCTTACCGTCGAAGAGCCCTCCGGCAATACCATGCTCGTAGGTGACTGAGATGGGCAGATAGCCGTCAGCGACTCCCAAACCTATGTTCCATACGTTACTGCCATAGCCAAATGGAGACTGTGCGTATGCTGCCGTGAAACTAATGATGAAGGCTGTTAGGACCATAAAGATTCTTTTCATAGTTGAATTCATTTTTCCTTGTTGATATTCTTATTGAATTGAGTACTAATTACGGAACTAATATCTCAGAGAATCTGCAAATGTAGATAGTTTCTCACGAAGCCGGTTCCTCTTCCGGCTGTGACTCACGGGTTTTCTTCCTTTCAGCTAGGTAGAGTGTACCGAAGTATTCCGGGCGATGGAAGTCAGGCTCCTCCGTCTCTACCAAAGCCCAGGAGGCGAAGTGAGGGATCACGGTATGGTCACCGCATTTATAGAAATTAGCGCGGATACTCTCGGGGATCTGCTCCTCACTCTCTATACCCAGGATCTTGAGGGGTATCTTGGCGATCAACGTACGGCAGGATATGTCGAAGTCGTTGACATACTGCTTCAAGGGAAGAGATGCTTTGCGCTCTATCTGGGCATACTCTGCAGAGGTGAACGGCTCAGGATCCTCTCTACCTGTGCGCCGTGATGCATCACACATCCCGGCAGCGTTGAATTCGAAGTTGATGTATCTCTCATCTCCCGGGATCTGTATGAAGGCTTCTACGCAGGAGTCGTAGTGTACCGGGGAACCATCTTCGAGGATGGTGACCCGAATCCCCTTGCTCATGAAGGCGAAGTGAAGGTAGAGTGCCTTGGTGGTATACGCCAGTGACACGGCGGTCATTGGGATATAGGGGTACTTTTCTCTCCAGTTGCTCGTCATTACGGGTATCCTCAGGGAGCAGGTCTCCATGATCATCTCTGTGGAGCTGATATCCAAGACATCAAGTACCGGGACGTAAGGGATCGTCTGTTGAGTTTCTGTTGTCATATTTAATTTCGTGTATGATATGTATTTATATTACTGTTGACGATATATATTCTGGGTGTACTTTGGTAACTCTTTCGTTCCGGAGAGGGAGTCCCATATCCCTGCCACGCCGAAGAGTAGTAGGAGACATCCCAGCACCAGATTCATCACTCTCAGGCTGCGATCAGAGAAGTGACTCCTCATCTTGCCTAGGATCGTGGTGACGCCGTACCACCATCCCAATGCTCCGGTCCCTATGCCGGCTACACATAGGATCGAACGCTCGAGCACAGGTCCATCTGATAATGGCTGAAATTGGGCTAAAAGTCCAATATACAGCAGTACGATGAGAACATTGCTGAAGGTAACAAAAAAAGCTGACCAAAAGGTATGTGCATCACCATTTTTACTCTTAATCTCTTCACTTCCCGGCGACTTGGAATGGGGTTTATGATGAGTCACGGACTCTACAACCTCAGATTTACTGACCAGCACGTAGATAGCAAAGAGGATCACCAGAACGCTCCCTATAAGCTGTAGCTTAGCCTCGTGTGTGGAGACAAAGTCTACAAACGCACCAACACCAACCATTGTCATGATAGCGTATAAGATATCGCTCAGCATGGCTCCCAAACCGGTGATCATTCCGTGACGTCTACCTCTCATCAGTGTGCGCCGGACGCAAAGCATACCAACAGGGCCCATGGGTGCAGATACAATCACTCCCATAATGATGCCTTTCAGGAAAGAAAAAATCATCTGACGGCTCTCGCTTAGATGTAGTTATTTTTGGTGCAAATTTAATGCTTTGCGCTGTAAAACCTGCTGTTAAAACCATTTCTTAGCATTCAGTGCTACCACCGGCTATGGCTTTCGTGTGTTTTTAATATCCCTTTAGTTTGTATAGACTTTAGTTTAACAGCTGATTGTCGGGTGATTCGAAACTTGACTTGAAGGTTAAGCAATGGTACACCTTTCTTTTTATATGACAAAATAATGTCTCTTTGCTCGGCTTCCGTAAAG
>X289_Eastern_Grey_Kangaroo__coassemble_106_pt1 | contig 46221 bp, 31 predicted proteins | sample X289_Eastern_Grey_Kangaroo__metabat2_low_PE_002 | metagenome-assembled genome bin X289_Eastern_Grey_Kangaroo
ATCTCAAGTTTGGTCGTTAATGTTTGTATCTCAGTATATTATCTCACAATTAAGACACAAAAAAATAAACGACTTGGGGTGAGAAATCTCTGGATTTCTCACCTTTTTTTCTCACCCCAATTCAGCTTGCGGAATCTAGGGATCTCGCATATTTAATGATACCATCTATGAATGTTCTTCCATTTTCTTCTTACAGGTTACAGGCAAGGAGGGAAGACCTACCGAGCCTTCCCTCCTTGCTGATTGCGCGAGATAGCTTTCACAGACACCTCAGGAGATGTTACTATTAGTTGTTATCGGCGACATCCCACCATATCCTTGTAGATGCAGTGACATTGCCACCATAGTTCTTGAGATACTCTTCATAGTTTTCTCTGTTTGACTTGTACTCTGTGGGATCCGGCATCAGACGGTAGGGTATGTGGGAGAGTTGTGGTCTTCCGGCATCCCCTACATCCAGCTTGGGGTAGTTGAGTCTCCTCCAGTCACTCCAAGCCTCCGTCCCATCTTGCATGAATCCATTAAGCCATCTCTGCAGGGCAATGCGTTGGATACGCTCCTCCTTCGTCTTGGCTTGCGCAAAGTCCACAGCAGGTAGCTTGAGATACTCTTCAGGGATGAGGACGAAATTGTAGATCTCTTGGAGCAGTTTCCAATGTTCTCCCTCATTTTGGAGCTTGGTCACCACCTCATTTACCCCTTTCTCCTCAAAGGAGAGCTTGATGCCGTCCTCATAGAAGCCTTTGGGATCCCCGGATATCCATCCTCGTACAGCTGCTTCGGCACACATGAAGTTTACTTTTGCTGCTGAGAGGATCGTCAGTCGGTAATCCATCTTTTGGGCTATCCCGGAGTAGAGATGAGAGAGAGGATGTTCCGTCCTGAAGCTTGTTAGTTCCTTTCTTGTGATTCCCCATGGGACTCCTTGGAGAGGATTCTTCTGATTGCTATAGTTCGGGTCGGCATAGGTCAGCGCCCTGGGGTCTTTCATTTCGATGAACTTCCCCAAGAGGGTCTGAGTGGGCCAGTAGTCCTCCCTTCCGTCGATGACTGTATTGACATAGATGGGGTTGGCATTATCCGTCTCATTGAGGTACTTGTATGTCAGATTGTCGGCATTGCTCATGATGGCACCATCCGCAAATGCCTTAGCAAAGCGAGCTTTCCCCGCTGCTTCGTCCACATCATGGAGCTTGATCGCCATACACATTCGTATGGTGGCATTAAGTCTCTTCCACTTGGATATATCTCCATGATAGAGGATGTCGGCACTGCCATTCAGGGGCATACTTTCATCGAACTTTGAAAATGCCTCCACCAATTCCTTGTCGAGTGTCTCATAGATCTCCTTTTCCAAGGCATATTTAGGGTGCCACTTGTCATTATCACCTTCCAGTATGTCATGGAAGGGTATACCCCCATAGGTATCTGTCAAGAACATCAGATAATATCCCCTCAGAGTTCGGACCACTGCTATCTGGTTAGCATTGCTGGGGCACATCTTGATCACCTCTGCCGAGCTCCGCGTAGCCTCATCCGTATTCATCTTCTCTATCAATTGGAGGTTCTTCAAGAAGATGTGATAGATGCCTGAGAATTGCTTCTCGAGGACGGTAAACTCTGTGAATTGGATATTCTTCCCCTCACCCAGATATTGAGGATAGAGCTGTGGCGTGATGTTGTAGGTGCCTGTCTTGGGCGGTATTGTACTATTGAAGACCGGGATGGTGACAGCTTGCATGGCTCTGGCGAAGAGGTATCGGGTATCTGCCTGACTCACCTGGTTGGGATCCACGTTAATGTCACCAAACTTTCCGCAGCTCACTACCGACATGGTAAGAGTCAAAGCAGAAAGGGATGCGATATAGAGTATATTCTTTTTCATAGCAATGAAGTTGATTTAGAATGTGAGTGATAAGGTCATACCGTAGGTACGAGAGGATATTCCCTGACCTGTCTCCAGATAGTTGTACCTAGCATTCACGGTCTCTGACGGATCAACGTTGGGAACTCCCGAGTAGATGAGCCAGGGATTCTGGAGGATCATGGAGATGCTTGCTGAGCTAAGCCCCAGACGGAGTCTCTCCAGCATTGACTTCTCAAAGGTGTAGGAGAGAGATACTTCCCGCAGCTTCACATAGGTAGTCTCGTAGACATATATGGACCATATATTGGTAGCAAGATTCTGGTAATATATCTGTGCATCTACATACCCGGAGATGGGTTTGTATTCTGTAGGCTTCCCATTTTGGTCGGTTTTGGTTACTTCCGATCCCTCCATATAGATGCCACCTGTCTTGGGATCCCAAGCCTTCTTATCCTTATCCCACAGTACAGCGTTACGTATGGGATTGCCGAGATTGTTTTGACCTACAGAGGTGCTAAAGATTCCGGAACCGTTACCAAAGAGGTTCGTAGTGGAGGCGATCTTGCCGCCTATCTGATAGTCCAGAGAGAGGGAGAGAGCCAGTCCTTTCCAGGAGAGCTCCGTGCTGCAACCTCCCGTGAGATCAGGTTGAGCAATGCCCAACTCCTCCTCCTTGTTACCTACTTTAGGCATCAGAGATCCACTCCCGAGACGGCGAAGAATGATCTGCCCCTTGTCATCTCTTGCGAAGTCCGTCCCCTGGATGATACCTATGGGACGACCCTCTTGAGCATTGAGGAATACCTTTGACCCATAACCCAGCCAATCAATGGTGTAGCTCTGTGGAGTGGTGCTCTCCTTGGATAATTCCACGAGGATATTCTCGTTGTGAGAGATATTGAAGTTCACTCCCCACTTGAAGTCTCCCACCATTATGGGGGTTCCTCCCAGAGTCACCTCTATCCCTTGGTTACGTATCAGACCGCTGTTGATCTTACGCTGTCTGTATCCTGTGGCCGAGACCTCATCCTTATTCAAGATCTGGTTGCGAGAGTCCTTGCGGTAGAAGTTGAAGTCACCATAGAGCCTATTCTTGAAGAGACTGAATTCCAGACCACACTCCCAGGAGGTGGAGATGGTAGGCTTGACATGCGGGTCCTTTAGGATAGCGTCATTGGTGAGCGTCTTCATGGTCTCATACTGCTTACCTACGACGAAGATGGGATAGATCTCATATGGTTCCAGTGTGGATCCTGCCTGTGCAAATGATCCTCTAACCTTCAGGAGATTGAGCCAGGGGGCTTTGATAAACCTATCCACCAATACAGAAGCACTCATTCCCCCGTAGATGAAGCTGTTATTATCCGGATGAAGGGTAGATACCCAGTCCTTGCGAAGATTGGCATCTAGGTAATAAGTATCATAGAGTCCCACGGTGGCTGTCCCGAAGATGCTCTGACCCTTGCTTTGGTAGAGTGAATTCTCTCCTCCCGGCTTCCCCACGGATGCATTGACGTTCCAGAAATTATTGATAAAGGTTCCATCTCTCGTGAATGCCTTGACGCGATGGTCACTAGACTCCTTGAGTTCTCCGAAGAGCATGGCATCCAGCGTAATCTTATCATCTAGGTATCTGTCACTGTACTTGGCATATATCTGCTGCTGTATCTCTTGGAGCTGATCCTGACGTGTCCTGAACTCCGGTGTCTTATTGGTGAAGTTCATGGGAATCTTGACCTCTTCCAGTCTCTGATAGAGATTGGCATTGATGGTATATCCTACATTGAGGGTAGGTAGCAGCTTGAAGTCCATGTTGCCGGCGATGATGTGCCACTGCTTGCTATCCGTGTTGTTGACCTCATTCATCATGGCAAAGGGGTTATTGTGAAAAGCACCCTTAAGGTCATCAATCCCGGATATGTTCCAGGTGGGATAGGATCCATCCTTCCTCTTATAGTATTCTCTGAGGTCGGAAGGTTTGACATTGGTATTACCCCACTGCAGATAGTTTTGGAGGAAAGAGCCAAACTCACTGTAAGTCTCCCCTATTGCATTCTTGATGTGGTTCTGTGTGTACTTATAGTCCACACTCAGTCGCAGATACTTATTCACCTGAATAGCACTCTTCATGTTGAAGTTGCGACGAACCACTCCGGAATTCTCCTGCAGACCTTTTCGATCAGAGTTGGAGAAAGAGAAGCGGGTATTGTATCCTCTCCCAACCTTTGAGAAGGCTACATTGGTGGTATTCCCCATCCCTATACGGTAGAAGTCCAATATATTCAATCCAAACTCCCAGGGAGCAGTCTGACCAAATCTTGGATCTGATGGATCCCATGCATAGTAGGGGAGGTAGGGTTTGCCATCAAACTTCGGTCCCCAAGAGGCATCGTTGTTGTAGTCATAGTACCTCTTTCCATCCATCTGTTTCATCCATTCCGGGTGTATTTTGGGATCATACTTGAAGATGAGGAGTGGTTCCGTGGCTCCCAAGTATCCTCCTCCGTACTCCCGTTGCAGCTGTGCATGCAATACCGGCTGCTCCCAAGTGGTGGTATGACTGATGTTGACCACAGACTTCCCATCCATCATGTTATCCTCAAAGTCACTTATAAGAGATCCATCCGAGGCGCTTTTGGTGGTGATGATCACTGCACCATTGCCCCCTTGTGATCCGTAGAGAGAGGTAGCTGCCGGTCCTTTGAGTACGTTGATGCTCTTGACATCATCCATATTGATAGCTTCCACATTTGTGATCACACCATCCACCACATAGATCGGCTCAATCCCTGAGGCGGAGTAGAGGGAGGTAGTACCTCTCAGGATGATCTTTCCGGGTGAGAAGGTGGAGCTGGAGCCACCCAGAAAGCGTACTCCGGAGATCTTCCCCACAAGGGCATTATTGAGCGTAGGGATGCGCACCTTGGTAAGGCTTTCACCGGATACTTCCTGAGCAGCATATCCGATAGATTTCTTGGTGCGTGAGATTCCCATGGCTGTCACTACCACCTCTTCGAGGGCTTCGGTGGCAGGCGTCAGTACCACACGGACATTCTCCTTGGCAGGAACCTCCTTGGTGGTATAGCCGATGAAGGATACTATCAATGTCTTCTCCTCATCGGGTACCAGTAGACGATATTTGCCATCGCTACCGGATAGAGTGCCCTTGCCGGGTGTGCTTTTGGCACGTACAGCAGCACCCACGATAGGTTTGTTGTCATCTCCGGCGATCACGATACCGCTGACGACTTTTCCGGCTGTCTGAGCGGAGACGGTACCTGCTATATATACGCATATATATAGTAAGGTCAATAATCTGATTTTCATGTTCTGCTTGTTTAGTTTGTTGATGAGAAGTGTTGTTTTCTTACGGATTCCCTTTTCAAAAGAATTGGGAACTTACGTTTCAAAGTAAACAATTATATCTATAGCCTTCAAGCAAAATGATATGATAAACTGTATTTTCGTGACACAATGTACGGACGGCAGCCGAAAATATTTCTAAAGTAATGCATGAAGTGGCGCATTATTGGCAAAATGATTTTTCCGTGAAGGCTCTATATTTAATAAGCGCACTATTTCCGAAGATAGATACCAAGATTTAATGAGATAGACGGGAGGATGCTTAAATATGTTCGGGCAGCAGAGACCTTCGCAGAAAGAAAAATATTATGACAAAAAAACATCCGATGCACCACAAAGAGGCGCTAAAGCCTTCCCGAAAATGGGGAACCGACCACTCAGAAGTAAAAGGTGGGGTAATTCAAAAAGAAAGGCGGGGTAATTCAAAAATTACCCGGACGTTTTTTCGAACAAAAGGCGGGGTAATTTTCTGCCCGTTAGTTTCCGCTTATAAACTAGTGAGTTTGTGTTTACAAACTAATGAGTTTACAGTTACAAACTAATGAGTTTATGGAGATAAACTAATGAGTTTATAACGATGGTCACTTTTGTTCTTCCATAGGTGTCCGGCACATCAATTTGCGAGGCAGCCTAAACCGGGAATCGGGTGAGTATTGTATGGAAAAAAAAGATTACTTATCTTCCGCGGGGAAGATCGTGCGGATCAATTTGCCTATTTAACAACCTAATTATTGTCTGATTATGAGAAAAGCTGGATTTGGACTCTTACTGATCCTTGGTGTGTCATTTGCACTTCCGGTGGTAGCATTTGTCAAAAGTAGTAATGCCGGGTCATCAGTGAAGGAGGAGGTATCGAATTACCGGGAAGAGGAACCCCGGTATGGTTGCGTATGGACCTCTTGTAGGGGGCAGGAATGTTCGGAATTATTCCTTGACGCTGAATTAGCAATAGCTTACATTGAAGCTAATGACAAATGTTATGACTGATACGATCATGATCAAGGGGGGTGTGAAAGGGATCTTTTCCTCCCTCCTTTTATTTTTCTCCCTTTCAACCTCTATGTGGGGGCAAGCTTATCGTGCATATTATGATTTCATCGAGACGAATGCATATGATGGAACTGTGGGGAGAGATTTGTTTGTACTCGACATAAAGGATAATCAAAGTCTCTTTCAGAGCTACAACAGGCAGAAGAGGGATTCAATAATGGAGAGTGTAGTGAAGGCAGGGGGATCACCCTACAATGCCGTGAGAATGGGGAGATCCCTACCTCCGGGATCCTATATGAAGGTCTTTTATGATGCTCAAGAGAATAGATATACGTTGTCGGACTTCGGCGGGATATTCTTCTTTTATTACCATGAGTCAGTGAAAGGGGGCAGAAGGTGGACCTTTGGGGCAGAAACGAAAGAGGTGTCCGGCTATCCATCTCACTCTGCTCGAATACGGTTGTATGGAAGGGATTGGACAGCCTACTATACTGAAGATATCCCCATCGCAATGGGACCATGGAAGCTGGCGGGGTTGCCGGGTCTCATTACGGAAGCGTACACAGTGGACAGTCTCTATCAATTCAGGCTTACCGGCTTTGAGGTGATGGGGAGCGCAGATGTTAAGCTTCATCTGAACAAGCAATCCAGAGAGATCTCTAGGAAGGAAATGATATGGATCAAGAAGCATGCTGACACTATGGATACAGATGCCGTAGAAAGTCGGTATGCACCGAACATCATTAAGTCGCTAGACAAGGAAAAGTTGGAAAGCTTGAAACCCAGGCAGATGCAGTTGCGAAAACGATTTCAATATATAGAGAAAGAGTGATATGCGACCGGGGCGTCTTCTTCTCCTACTTACTCTCGTACTCTCAGGCTATGTGTCGGCTCAAGATATAAGAGGAGTGGTCATAGATGCGGAAAGCAAAAAACCACTTGAAGGAGTGGCTCTCTTTCTGATTGCCCCTGATGAGAGCATGAGAATCATCGCCTCCACGTTCAGCACAGTCGAAGGTAAGTTTAGGCTGAAAGCTACCCCTGCTCATGATGTAACACGAGAGGTGAAGGTATCTGCAACTCTCATGGGCTATAGACGCGTAAATCTCAGGATTGGTGATTCTCTTGGGGATTCACTGCTGATACAAATGTCTCCCACCACCATTCACCTTCGTGAGGTAAAAGTAAGAGCACCGGCAGTAGAGGAAAGCCGTGATACCGTGAAGTATCGAGTCTCTGCTTTTACACAAAAGAATGATGAGTCACTGGAAGATGTGCTGTCGCGGTTGCCGGGTATAGAAGTGAGATCGGATGGTATAAGGTATGAAGGTAAGCCCATCAATAGGTTTTATATTGAAGATATGGACTTGTTGGGGAGAAGATACAGGATAGCCACCAACTCTCTCAGACCTGATGATGTGGCCTCGGTGCTGGTCTATAGAGACCACGAGCCAATAAAGCTTTTGCGTGGGAGAAGCACCGGCGAGCAAGCCGCGATTAATATTAAGCTCACAGACAAGGCGAAGAAGAGGTGGCTGGGAAGGGCCAAACTCTGCATCGGTACTTCGCTCCATTTCACTAACACTGCTAAATCACCCTCCGGTCCATTCATTCAAGACTATGATGTACGAGCAATGCGCTTTGGGAATCAAAGGCAAAGCATCTATCTGCTCAGGAAAGACAATACAGGTAGGGATCTGGTAAGCGAACTCAGACAGCAACAGTACGCACTCTCAAGAGAGGTAGTCTTCTCCCCTAGAGCTCTTGATGATTATGCCCATTTCTCTTCGAGGGCGGAGAATCTGTCCCGGACAGGTTTTGGCCAACGCTCAAGATTCAATGATGACGTTACTCTCTCCGGAAACCAAATCTACCGTCTTTCAAGAGACCATTACCTGAGAGTGAATCTCCATTATGCCAAAGCAGCGCTTGAAAATATAAATGATGAGACCACTCTGCTTACGCAGCAGGACGGTTCTACTCGGACATTCAGTAGGAAAGGGTACTTCTCTAACCACTCACGGAAAGGTACCTTGGAAGGTGAATACCTGTATAACGGCTCCGACACCTACCTGAAGAATACAATCCTTCTTGAGCATCAATCAAAGGATACCCATGAGGAGGTGTCTATGGAGCATGGTGTCAATGGGCTGAACTTAAGCTTGCCACATAGCAGACTTGAGAATCTGTTTGATCTGAAATTCCTCTCCGGCAGCCTGCTATGGAGCATTCAAAATAATACGTCGTACCTCTCAAGAGATCAAAGCTACCGGTATACTGACTCTGTATACCAAAGTATTCAGAGTCGGCTGCTCGAAAACAGATGGCTCATGAGTACCTCCCTGCATCGCGGAAACTTTACCTTTGATCTTCCTTTCTCTTGGGATTACACGAAACATGATGTGGATATGACCACGGTTGGTAATTTGACCTTTGTGGAGAGGTCTGAAGGAAAAACAGCCCATAGCCACTTACACGATTTTAAGGTCAGTCCGAAACTAATCATCACTCATGATGCATCTCGAATCAGTTTGATGTTGCCTGTCCGCATATACCTCCCAAGCCTTGACGAGGAGAAGAGTGTACTCAAATCTTTCACACCCGAAATCTACTACACAAAGGAGTGGAATCATCGCATGAAGAGTAGCCTCTTCTACAGCTATTACAAGAAATATATCGACCTCAAAGATTGGTTGCCGGGACAGATCGTAAAGGATCCCTACAGATGGTATCATGCCAATGTTCGGCCCAAAGAAGGGAGTCATCACAGGGTATATGGTACGCTCACCTACAATTCTATCAGTTCCGGCACTTCCTACTATTTAGTGTTCAATTGGCATACTGTAAAGAAGCCCTACACAGATGCCACAGATCTCAGAGAGTCGTGCATAATCTCATATAGAGATTATACAGCTCCTTCAAAAGGTACTACCTGGGGAGCTACATTTAGAGTGAGTCAGTCTCTACTCAATAATAGCCTAGGTACTTATGTAACTGCTTCATATCACTCCGGATACTCTGACTTTCACCTCGGAGGAAAGAACATTGTACTGAACCCTCGGAATTACAGCTTGGTAATGCATCTGAGCTATGAACTTAACGATGCCTTGACATTGGAGTACAATGGCGACTATCAGAAACAAATACCGGGATTCGAAAACAGATCCGGAATGCCCGGGTATCATGCATCATGGAGTCATGTAGGAAAAGCCGGCTATCAATTCAATGACAGATTGTCTATAACGGCAAAAATGGAGATTCATCGTACCATCCATCCTCAGCCCATGACCGTTGCGTTCGCAGATCTCTCCTGTCACTACTATGGCAAGAAGGTGAAATGTGTGCTCTCGCTCAGAAACCTTGCGAACCATAGGATCTATCAAAAGGTAACTATGCTAGACACACAGAGCATTATACAAGCTGTTCATTTGAGACCTATCGAAGCTTGTCTTACCATTAAATTCTAGTGTGGTCTATCTCACTTCTTCGACAACTGCCGTATGGGACTAATAATCATGGAATACAAGCAGTGAATTCACTGAATCCGTGATCTGTAAAATATAAAGGGATCCTTGCGTCCATCCACTGGAGGCAAGGATCCAAATGGCTGAGAGTGGAGGTCCTTTCTCTCAGCGGGGACAATATAATCTGGGAGGGTTTACTTCACGGGAAGCACTTGGTAGGTACCGGTCTGTGTGTAGGTATTGCCATAGATGTCTGTGGCGCGGACTTCGACACGGTGCTCACCGGGAGTCTGGTTGGCAGGGATCCCCATTCTCCAGATATGGGGGCTGGGGATGGGATTGGAGGGTCGTCTCATCCTGCGTGCTTCGGTGTAGTAGTCCCAGTCCTGAACCTGTCTGGAATATGTAGGATCGGGGTGAGCAACCTGTCTCATGGGCTTCCACTCTCCTCCATCGATGCGGCATTCGACTTTGTCACCATCGGTACCCATGAAGAAGTTGGCATAGGCAGCGAAGGATCCGATGCGCTTGGTAGCGGGTACTACACGAGGTAGGTAGAGGCGGATCTGGTAGGTGGGATCTTCGCCGTAGGATCTGTATGTGGCTGTATAGGTATTGTCCTTGACGTGAATGATGGCATAGCCCTTGGGAGTACCGTCGCGCATGGTGGAGATGGGGAGTCCGTCCTTGTCGGTGATGCCGGAGTACCAGTCTCCGCATGCGGTGCCGACATTGAATTCATGGATAGGCTTCTCACGGTTGAGTCCTTTCTCCTTGCCGTAGAAGCGCTGATACTGGATGTGTGTATGTGCCGAGAGGAAGAGGACGTTGGGGTGAGAGTCCAAGAGGGAGAGGAGCTTCTGGCGGTCTTCGGGTCTGAAGGTGCCGTCTGCCTCAGGTGTGGAGAGCGGTATGTGCATGCTGATGACGACCAGATTGGAGGGGTCTACATGCTTGAGATCGTTCTCGACAAACTTCAATTGATCTTCACGGAAGCCTGCCCAGTAGCCTTTTCCGGTAATCGGATGGGGGTAGTAGATGTCGTCGAGGATGATGAAGTGGGCTTTGCCGTAGTCGAAGGAGTAGTTGTTGGGACCGAAGTTTTTCTCAAAGGTCTCATCAGAGAGCTTGTCACTCTTGGCATCATAGTTCATATCATGATTGCCCATGACATGGTACCAAGGCATACCCATACCTGCCATGACGGACTTGTATCCCGGATGGAGCTCCAGGTGGTCTCCGACGAGGTCTCCTAAGGTGATGCCGAAGCGGGGTCCGCGGATCTGTGATGCCTCACGCACGACACCGCGACGGAGGAAGTCCAGCTCCTCTTCGGTGTAGGTCTGTGTATCTCCAAAGGCGAAGAAGGAGAAGTCTGTGGGCTCATCCATCTTGATGAGCCCGAAGTCCACGGAGCGGGGAAGCTTTCCTGTGGGAGAAACTCCCTCATACTTGAATGTCGGGGATCCCTTAGGCTTGTGGATGTAGTAGAACTTGGGCTTGTTAAACTCGTCGAGAAGGATGCCATAGCCGGCAGGCTTGATGACAAAGAGGATGTCATCATCCGTGATCGGGAGAGTATAGCGTCCACGAGCATCGGTGACGGTGACATCAATGCCATTGGAGACTCGGATACCGGCGATGCCTTTCTCAGAAAAGTCACGTCGACCATTGCGGTTGCGATCCTCATAGACGATCCCCTTGGCAGTGGTGGTGGAGGCACTCTGTGCCACCAGTCGGGAGCATGAGGAGGTGATGAGCGTCAGCGATGTGCATATCGCTAACAGTGTGGAGGGGAAATGTTTCATATTGCAATAAGGTAATAAATTGATTGCCGGGGTCTAATGAAAAAAGTTCGGGATCTCTAAAACCCGATGAAAGGTATTTAGAAATCCCGACAATATGGAGATGTTCACCAACTCTTGTTCGTATCGTAACAAGAGCTTAGGATGGCTTGCAGAAGCAATATATTTTAGTCGGCAAATTTGTCTATTAGGTCATGAAGCTCGGACTCATCACTCTTGGGCGCTATGAGGAGAACATCCTCTGTATCCACCACCAGGTAGTCGTGAAGTCCGGCGATAATAACGCGCTTGGAGGTATCGGATCGATGGACCAGTACCTCGTCAGCATCTATGAGGTGAACTCCTTGGTGTGAATCCTCTTCAGTATCATCAGAGTGTGAGGATATATCCGACGAGTGACGTGCCAGAGCTCCCCAAGTGCCTACGTCATCCCATCCAAATTCTCCGGTAATGACGTGGACATTGTCTGCCTTCTCCATGACACCAAAGTCAATGGATATCGAAGGGACCTCAAGGAAAGCTTTCTCGACCATGGCTCTCTCTCCGGGCTTTCCGTAGGCTTCAATTGCAGCGAAAGGAAGCGCCACCTCGGGAACGTACTTCTCGAGGGCTTGGATGATGGTCTTGGCTTTCCAGACAAACATGCCGGAATTCCAGACATATCTCCCGGATGCCACCAATTCCCGAGCCTCTTCGAGTTGGGGCTTCTCCTTGAATCTCAGGATAGGACCCTTCCCATTCTGCTTAGCTTCTTCGCTCAACTCGATATAACCGAACCCTGTGGCAGGGTAGTGGGGGGTAATTCCTATGGTGAGGAGGATATCATGCTCGGAGACGTACTGTACCGCTGTGCGAAGTATCTCCGTATAGGCTGCAGGATCTGCAATGCTGTGGTCGGAGGGGGTGACGATCATCACAGCATCGGGATCCTCTGCATAGAGCTTGTAGGCGGCATATGCTATACATGGGGCAGTATTTCGTCTCTCAGGCTCGGTGAGAATGTGTGAGGGAGGGAGAGCCGGAAGCTGTCGGATGGCAAGAGCGCCAAACTCTTCGCCCGTGAAGACGTAGATGCGTTCGGAAGGAATGATGGCTTCGAGTCTGTGGCAAGTAGCCTGAATCATGGTCTTGCCGGTGCCTAAGACATCAATAAACTGCTTGGGATGGTTGCTACGACTCATGGGCCAGAAGCGTTTGCCGATGCCTCCTGCCATGACTATTCCATAGACTGCGGGGTAGGGATGCATAATAGTGTCCGGTATTTAAATGGTCCGGTATTGATTAGTCGTTTCCAAAGAGGTAGAGGCTGTCACGCTCGGCAGCAGGACGGGTCCATTCTGCCGGAACAAAAGCCCAATCTGAGGTGACACGTGGAGTGAGGGGGGAATGTTTTTGGAGATAAGCCCTGAGGTAGAAGCGTAGGTCGTGCTCCTTGGAGGCAAGGATACGCTGTGAGAGTTCGGTGCGGGCTATACCTGCACCCTCGGTCAGGAGCTCACCACCTCCGGAAGCGCGATAGGAATTCATGACCACTCGGTAATATGCATGAGGATCGAAGGGGCTTCCATCTTTCATACTGAGTATGGTCACCCTCTCTCCTACAGGCTTGCGGACGTCCACGGTATAGCGGATACCCTTGGCAGAGTCGTAGTTGAAGGCAGGGTGTATCAGGGGAAGGTATGAGCTCTCGGGATCTGAGGGAATTTGGAGCTGCAGGAGATGATCCTGGGAAGTGCGCATGGTACCTACCCAATTGGCATAGGAGGCTTCAAGCTCTTTGCGGATCTCTTCGCCCGAGAGTCTCATGAGGTTGACACCATTCTCATACCTATAGAGTTTGAAGAGGTCTCTCATGAGGATCTCCCCTCGAGGTATGACATACTCTACATCTAGGGGTGCTGTGATGGAGATCTGTGCTGAGTCGAAGAGAGACAGCTGAACCTCATGGATAAGGTCAGTGAAGGCAGAGGGACCAAAGAGTACCCCCCGAGCATCTAAATCTTCTGTTATGGAGCCGACCGGTGCCTGAACAAACTCCTTGGTAGCATCGAATTGTGTCCGGAATGCTTGGATAAAGTCCTTGTCCGGGGGTGTATTTTCCAGGGAAATGACGCGCGGAATCAGGCTGAGATGACGCTTCCCGGACTTGTCCCTGCTGAGAGAGACCGTGGTACGGGAGAGTGCAGTGCCATTGAATCCGGGATTGACCAGATAGACCACGGAACCATCGGAGCGCTTAAGCGAGTCGATATACTGCCTATGGTCGTGTCCGCAAAGGATGAGATCGATTCCCGGGACCGCTTCTGCCAGAGCAAATCCTGCGTTTTCTGCACTAGAGGGAGTCTCTTCTGCATGCTCGCCACGTCCGGAGTGTATCATCGCGACTACCATATCGGGCTTTTCAGCCATTATCCGGGGCATGATCCTCCGCGCACTCTGCACGATATCCTCGAACTCCATCCCGCTCCATAATACAGGAGGCAGGAAGTTGGGGACAGCAGGAGTAGTCAAGCCCAGGACTGCAACGCGCAAACCTCCTCTCTCAATAACGGTATAAGGGGTAAAGTATGAAACCGTGTCTGACTTATTCTCCCCTTTAGACAGAACATTTGCGCCAAGGAGAGGGGCTTCAAGCGCATCTTTCCAGCGGTCGTATACCGCATGCCCCGGCTCGATGTCGTGGTTACCGACCGTCACAGCATCATATTTCAGGTAGTTGAGTACGTCCGAAATGAGATGATGAGAGGTGGTATCGATGAAGTTGTAATAGTATGCAGTGGGCTGACCTTGTAGTATGTCTCCCGCATCAAGGAGTATAACAGCTGCCCCGGAGTCTCTGAGGGCGGTGACATAACTGCTAATCCTAGCGTAGCTGCCGGGATTCTCACGATCAGAGACGAAGTCATAGGGGAAGACATTGCCGTGAACGTCCGTGGAGTGAATGATCTCTACTACACTCACTCCTGCACTCTTCTCCCGTGAACATGAGGAGAAGAGCAGGATAATGAGGAGGAAAAGGGGAAGAAGTCTACGCATAAGCCGGCTAAAAGGTCGTTTAGTGAGCTACATTCATCTCCCGGATCAGGCGATCTGCGCCGAGGTACTTGTCTAGGATGAAGAGCACATAACGGATATCCACGAGGATTCCACGCTGATAATCGGGAAGATACTCGATGTCTCCTCCTACTCCTTCCCAGTTTCGGTCGAAGTTGATGCCTACCAGTTGCCCCTTACCATTGATCACCGGACTGCCGGAATTGCCCCCGGTAGTGTGGGTAGTAGCACAGAAGTTGACCGGCATCCGCCCATCTTCTCGAGCATAGGGACCAAAGTCCTTCGCATGGTAGAGCTCCTTGACTTTCGGGAGCAGCGTATACTCAGGATTGGTGGGATCTTCCTTCTCCATAACCCCCTCCATGGTAGTTCTAGGTCCGTAGTATACTTGGTCTCTGGGGCTGTATCCTTTTACCTGTCCGAAGGTGTAACGTAGGGTAAGGTTCGCATCGGGCCAGAGATTCTCTTCACCCTCCATCTCCAAACGCCCCTTCAGGTAGGTATGTCTTGCATCAGCAAAACCTTTGTCAAAATCCTTGACCTGTTTCTGGAGTTCGAGATATCGGTCATTGATATCTCGAGCCAAAACAACGGCAGGGTCGGCAGCATATTTTGCGTGGTCCGGATGAGTGAGGAAGTCCATAAACTTCTTGCCATCCAGCAGCATGGTGTTCCCAAAGAGATTTTCGACGTAAGCTTTGACTCCGGCCTCATCCGCGGTTACTTTCTGGAGGACGGTAGGGCGATCTGCAGGAGCTGTCTCTGAGAGATACTTCAATAGTACAGCCTCCGTCACCTTCCGGTCCACTGCAGCGTCGTAGTCCTTGGAGAGTGGAGTGAAGGCAGTCTGCAGATAGTTCTCCAACGCTTGACGATCCCCTTGAAGTTTCTCAGCCTTATTTAGAGTCAGAGGTATCTTGGCAATCTCCAGGCTGCGCCTAAGTCCTTCGTTCAGCATCCATATCTGTCTGCGAAGAGGAGCACGCTGCTTGACCACATCACTTATAGTAGCTATGGCAGCAGCATACTCCGGCTTATTTACCTTCTTACCATAAGCTTCAAGAGATTCCTGTTCTCTTCTCTTGATGCCCTCGAAGTCCATCATGTCTATAGCCCAATTGGTTCCAATGGCGTTCTTATAGGCATTCGTTGAGCCGGCATACTTGGCTGCGTATTTGATATTCACCGCTTCATCAGCAAGCATCTCACGCTGCATGACATTTTGGCGAACTTCCCTCATCTCGATGCGCACCTTGTTGTCGATATCTCTTCGCTCGGCCACCTCATCGGCAGTGTAGAAGTGGTAGGTACTCCCCGGGAATCCCATGATCATCACGAAGCTACCCTCTTGGACGCCCTCGGTAGTTACCTGAAGGTGTCTCTTGGGCTTCAGAGGAATATTGGAGGGACTATACTCTGCGGGCGAACCATCCGGTGCTGTGTAGATCCTGAAGACGCAGAAGTCACCCGAGTGACGAGGCCACACCCAATTGTCGGTATCGGCACCAAACTTCCCAATGCAGGATGGAGGAGCAGCCACTAAGCGTATGTCATGGTAACGCTTGCGGACGTAGAGGATAAATCTATTACCCTCGTAGAAGGGAGCCAGATCCAGCACAATACCCTTCTCTTTGGCACCTCTATTCTGAGTATACCACTCTTCAGCAATTCGTTCGAGATACTTTCGAGACATATAATTCATGGGATCTGTCTCATTATGAGCCTTGAGGTATTCGTTTACGTAGTCGGTAAGCTCCACAATATCTTCAGTGAAAGTCACTGTAAGTCCGGGATTGGGCAGCTCATCACTCATCTTGGGGGCAAAGAAACCATCCCTCAAAAGGTTATGCTCCAGGGTAGAGTGAGACTGTATCTCTCCATAACCGCAATGATGGTTCGTCAGGAATAGCCCTTGGTCCGACACGACTTCCCCTGTGCAGCCGTTATCGAACTGTATCACTGCATCCATCAGGCTGGAGCCTTGAGGGTTATAGATCTCTTCGGGCTTCAGTTTGAGCCCCATGTCTACCATCTTCTTATAGTTTTGTTGCTTAAGGTAGGGTAGCAACCACATCCCCTCATCCGCTTTCACTCCCGGAATAGTGAAGGAGAGCAGCGTCACGGTGAGGAGGAGTCTCTTCATGGTGGATATTGATTTCATGTTTAGGATGTATTTAGATATTGGAAAATTCGTGATAAGGGTGGTCTACTAAGAAGGCGTTATAGTATCTGGGATCGCCGGTGACCTCTTGACCCATCCAGGAAGGCAGTGGTGGGAGTTCGTCGACCTGAGAGAGCTCGATCTCGGCAAGTATCAGTCCTGCATTGTCACCCTCAAAGATATCTACCTCCCAAGTGTATCCTTGATATTCTATAAGATGCCTTTTCTTGATGATGTGACTGTGACAAAGAGCCAAGAGTGCATCAGCATCCCGGGAAGGTATTTCGTATTCAAACTCAGGACGGGACAGTCCATCGGGTGTGGAGGCTCCTTTAATCGTCAGGAAGCCACGGTCATCCGATTTGCGTACACGGACCGTTATACCTTCTCCGTGAGAGAGATATCCTTGGGAGATGTGTATCACTTGGCGAGCTTCAGCAAAAGGTACCTCCCGACTGACCAGAAACTTATGCTCAATCTCTACACACATGCGACTCAATGTATCGTCACTTGAGATGCTCCAAAGCCATATTCCTGGAAGGAGGCATCAGAGACTTCGAAGCGGGGAAATTCCCTTCGGATCATATCCAGTACAGCTCTGCGTAGGACTCCTTCGCCCTTGCCGTGGACAAGCACTACTTTGGCGCTTTTATGGTCTGCTTCCTCCTTCAGGGCTTTGCGGGCAACATCCAACTGCAGCTCCAGCATATCGTGATTCGACATCCCGGCAGTGGTATCTACCAGCTCATGGATGTGCAGGTCAACCACTTTGATGTCCGATTTACGGGGCGTTTGTGTCTTAGGACGAGAGGGGTTGGGATGGGAATCTTGTTCCTTTTTATGCATCATCTCCTGCTCCAGACCTTTGGTATCCAGGCGTTTGATATGGACGGGTCGGTCATCCCGTATAAGTTCAAAGAGTATAGCTCCATCGTCAAAGAAATCATTTGGAGCAAAAGCGTTGGCTTTGAAAAACCTTGCCCCCTCGATCTTAATGTCTAAGTCTACAGAAGGCTTGGGGACAAACGGTTCATCGACTTTCATCGGGATGATCTGGACACGTGTCCGAGCCCTCCGGGGTAGGGCACTAGGCGCAAAAGTCTCTACCAATACTTGGCTGTCATAGGGGACAATCTCATCGTAGCTAAGTACCCTTTCAGCTCCCTCTCCAGACATGTAGAGTACCCTCAGGTCGTAGTCACTGTCATTGATGAGATATACTTCATAGTCACATTGCCCGACACGATCAGGATACTCGGGGAGGTATGCCATATAGACATTCAACTTATCTGCCCCTTCACGCTGCACCCGTTTTCTACTTGTAGACTTGGGAGAGGTTGAGCCAACGGTTGAGGATTCGTGCACTTTACGGGTGGCTTTTTCTTCCCGGTGTGTAGCTGTAGGGCGTGGAATGGAGGGGACAATCGTGCTACCCTCTGTCACCACAACAACTTCGCTCTCCAATACCGGAAGCACAAATCCGGACTCATCCTCGACACCCACTACGCCATCAGGAGAGAGCGTGCGGATCACCCCTCCACCGGTAGCGTTTAGGAATCGTACTGTATCACCAATATGTAGATCTTTGTGAGCCATGCGAAAAAATATACGTTATCAATATGTATAATATGGTAGGTATGTGGGAGATAAGATAGGGGAAGGATAAATGGAGATCCTCCTGAAATTCTCGCCACTCTTCTCAAAGTTCAACAATTTATGCTACATAAGCAAAGAGAATCCCTTCCTGATCGGAGGAGGGGTCGCGTGGTGGGAGCATAAAAAAGTGAAGGGGAATCCTCATGACCGGACTCCCCTTCACCTGTAAAGGGAACTTCAAGATTCGTGCCTAAGCTTTTATTTGCGCTGGCTGAGTTCGAAGTCTATGTGCAGGAATCCTGCATCATTCTTGGCGATCTTGAGGCGGTCCACAATACCGGAAACGGTGTCTTCCTCTTCGACCTGTTCATCCACAAACTTGCGGAAGTAGTTTTCAGTAGCATAATCCTTAGCGTCAATAGCCATGCTTACGATCTCGTGGATGCTCTTGGTGACTGCTTGCTCATGCTTGTAGGCAGCTTGGAAGATTTCCAACACCCCCTTGTATTCCGTCTTGGGAGCTTTGATGTCTTTGAGAACGGGGACTTCGCCACATTCGAGGAGGAAGTGCATCATATTTTCAGCATGCTCTATCTCTTCGTGATATTGCTGGTACATCCAGTGAGAGAAGCCATCCCACCCATGATCAGAGAAGTAGATCGCCATATCCATGTAGATGTAGGCAGATTCGTACTCCAGCTGTACTTGTTGGTCAATTCTTTCTTTCAGTTTCTTATCCATAGTCTCTAATTTTTGGGGAAGCCTCGGAATTAAGGCTTTCAATAGCTCGAAAGGTACTCAAAGCAATGAAAAAGAGCAATTTCTACCTTCATTTTTTTACTTTATCTCAGGTCTGAGATAGGTATGTACCTCACGTAGGTGCGGACGAGTCCCCCTATATTCAGTGACTGTGACACGAATGCGTTCGACCTGAACGGGTTTGTCCAGGAGCAGCATGCGTCTGTACCCTATAGTGGTACCCGAAGTGAGGGGTACCCACTCCCCGTCACGAAGGGCATCGATGCGAAAGCTCTCGATACGCTGCCCCTTGGAGATATCCTCACTTAAGCTCAAGACATCCCAAGGGCGGGAGAGATCGGTAGCGACTTCCACTGTAGCGGTAGAGTCTTTGTGGATGACTGGACTATCGGTCTCCCGTACTGCGTCAGAGCTGTGGAGGTCTTGGATGTATTTGCCAAACTCTTGCAGTCGGGCAATATCGGGGTCGGCAAATTTTCCTCGCCTATCCGGGGGTATGTTGAGGAGAAGCACTGAATTCATCCCCACAGAGTTGAAATATATGTGGGCAAGCTCAGCGAGACTCTTCACGCTACTATCCTCGCTCTCGTGGTAGAACCACCCCGGACGGATGGAGACATCCACCTCAGAGGGGTACCAGTAGAGGGTCTCAGCCTGAGAGAGGAGCTCTCGGCTTCCGAGGTCTTCGGAGGTCTCTGATATACCCAATCGTTTGTTTTGATCACGGTTTTCAGGATAGGCTGCGGGAGCAAACGGTGTGGCACTCCACTCTGTCTGTCGACCCAGCCCCTTTTCATTTCCTACCCACCGGATGTCATCGCCCATGATGGCGGTGACTGCTTGGGGTTGGAGGCGGTGCACGGTATCCAGGATGCGGGTGAAGTCGTACTCCTGCTTCTTCCCATTGGGTCCCTCCCCATTGGCTCCATCAAGCCATACCTCATCGATCTGACCATAATTCGTGAGCAATTCGGTGAGCTGCGCTATGTAGAGGTCATTATAAGCTTCCCCCTGACCATAAAGTGGGCTGTTGCGATCCCAGGGTGAAAGGTAGATACCCATGCGCATATCATACTTGTCGCAGGAGGCTCGGAGGTCTGCTACGACGTCGCCCTTGCCCTCCCGCCAGGGTGAGGACTTGACAGAGAAGTCCGTGGTCTCAGTGGGCCAAAGACAGAATCCCTCATGATGCTTAGCTGTGAGGATGACCATCCTAAATCCGGCCTCTTTGAGTACGCGGACCCACTGGTCGGTATCAAGATCAGTGGGGACAAATTGTTCGGGATTCTCGTCACCTTCACCCCATTCCTTTCCGGTAAAAGTATTGATGCCGAAGTGAACGAACGCTGTGAGCTCCAATTGCTGCCAGGCGAGTTGCTCAGGGGTAGGAACAAGTCGGGAAGCGATATCCACTTTCTCGGATAGGGAGGATTCGGGGGGTAATTGAACCTGTTTGGTGTAGTATACCTCCGAATCTTGGTGTGAAGAATTACAGGAGATTAGTGAAAAGAATAGCAGTGATAAGATAAGGTGATTACGGAAATTGTAATGCATTTGAAATACAATTAGTTGGACTGGTTAGGTATTAAACAAAAGGTCGGCAGAGGTCATACTGCCTCTGCCGACCCCTTAGATCAATTATGGTCTGCCTTCAAAGTGTAGGCTTATTTGTCATAATCGAAAGCAATCTTGAACTTTTCTTCCCAGAAGTTGTAGTAATCTTTCGTGGCTTGATCCTTAGTGGTGGCTGCTCTTTTCTTGTAGAGAGCCCTCAGTTCGCGCACTTTACGCAAGAGAGTAGGAGTCAATTCATAGTTGGATGGTACATCAGGGAAGATGTTGGGACGGAAGAATTCATTGTGCTTATGCTCTTCTGCACCAATATGATTGCAGCCAAGTGCACAGGGAAGTGCGTTTTTGTTGTCCGAAACGAACTTGTCAGCCTGCTCTATCAGAGAAGCAATCTTAGACTTGGAGGGCTTGCCAACCTCAGGTCTGCCGTAGAATAGAAGGATCTGCAGTGCGGTATCCTCAATCTCCATATCGGCATGGGTCAGAGCTTTCCCCTTGATGGAGCTCACAAATATCTCATTGCAGAAGTCAGTGAGATAGTCATCCACTGAGTAGTCGGTCTTCTGTGGTGAGAAGTATCCGTCGATGATCCCTTTCAGGCGGAAAGGAGTCACGAGATAATTCAGACCTGCAACGGTGGGTATCAGATAGTTCATGGCATCAAATACGGATCCGGACTGATCGTACTTCTGCTTGTCTAGCGGAGTGATCAACCAGTTGGGCATGTCATGAATCTGCTTAGCCATCCACTTCAGAGCTTCACGCTGCTTCTCCTTAGTTACATAGGTTACGGGCATGTAGCCGTCACCCTGACGATTTTCGTAATAGATACGACCACCGATATTGGGAGCTACGTGACCGAGATGGGTCATGTATTGAGAGATGATCTGCAAGTAGATTTCCTGAAGATCATCCGTACGTTTGCCGGGCTCACTGAGCCATTTTTCGTAATTGGCTTTGATGTATTTGAGGTTCGATATACCATAGTCCCCTGCTTTCATGTGGTCATCCCCAAGGTCTTCCATTTGGTCGGTAGGGTCAAGGGTCTGCATTTGCTGGGCACCAAAGCGATATTTGGGATCATCTATCTTCTCTTCGATCCATTTGTTAAGGGTGGTCTTCTCATCCACATAGGTCTTCGCGTCAGGAATGAGACGATACCCCCAATTGATGGCGTAGATGTCATACACTCCCATGATCGGAGGGGTCAGACGAACTCCCTTTTCTTTATCGCCGGGCTGAGCCACGAAGTTGTTACGAGCATAGTCCATGATGGATGGCGTGGTACCGTATCTCTGGGAGAAAGCGGGATCCCTCAACGAGTCTACAGGGAACGCATAAGAGGCACCCATATTGTGCATCAGACCCAGTGTATGTCCGATCTCGTGAGAGGCTACATATCTCATCGATTCTGCCATCACCTCATCGGGGAAGACCTGGGTACGTACTCTGTCATCCACTGCTCCCGTCTGGACAAATCTCCAGTTGTGTAGGAGAGACACGACATTGTGATACCAAATCACATCAGCATTGAGGATCTCCCCACTCCGAGGGTCTGTATAGCTGGGTCCCATGGCGTTGGGGGTAGCTGTCGCAGCATACTTCACGCAGGAGAATCTCAGGTCGTCGGGATCAAAGTCTGGATTGGCTTCCTTGGAGGGATATTCGCGAGCGATGATGGCATTCTTGAAGCCGGCTGCCTCAAAAGCAGTATTCCAGTCCTGGATACCCATCATCACAGCCTTCTTCCACTTTTCGGGGAATACAGAGTCCACGTAGAATACAATGGGCTTGATGGGTTCCACCAACTCTCCACGGAAGTATGCTGCACTATCCTTGGGTTCCAGTCTCCAGCGGTTGATGATCTGGAAGTATTTCACCTTATCCTCAGAGGTGGTGTAGCGGATGCGGAAGTCAGAGAAGTATCCTACACGATTATCCTGCAGACGCATACGCATGGGCTTCTCGGGTAGGAGTACTACTGAGCGATGCACCTCAATGGTATAGGGGATACCTTCAGAATTCTTGTATCCGAGCAAACACTTGATCTCAACGTTTTCGGGGAAGCTCTTCACTTTGGTAAAGTGGGTCGCACCCTTGAGAGGAGAGGAGGGCAGTTTGGATCTCCGGGAGAGGGGCGATATGGTGGGTTCGTCAGACTGGAACATATCCGTAACGTCAATTACGGGATGATCCCCATTCTTAGCCTCAATCTTGAAGGTTCGGATCACGGGGTTCATATAGTTCTTCTTGAGGGAGGGCTCAATAGGGTCTCCCTCATCCACAAAGGATCCGGTACGCACCCATACCATATATATGTATTTCCCCACCTTCTCAAATTTGAACATATAAGGGGTCGAAACCATCTGTCCTGCCACGAAGTCATCCGTCAGCGAGGTGGAGGAGATCCTGTTGGAGATCAGGAGCAGCTTGCCCATGACGCTGTCATTCAGCTCGAAGTAGAGCTTTTGATCATCTGTGAGGAGAGTCTTGATAAGACCGTCACTGATTTTGGCGTCTTTCTTGATCTCTTTGTACTTTTTCTCTTCATCAGAGGGCTTGTTTTTCTCAGCCTCTTCTTTGCTTTTTTGCCTTTTGGATTTAAAGAACTCCTTAAATGACTTGCAATTCAGATCTGTGGGCTCTTGTGCACTCACAGCTCCTGAGGAGAGGGCAAGACCCAATAGGAGGGAAAGGGTGATAATCTTTCTCATTGATATACTTGGTTGGTTTGGAGCCATCACAACAAAAAAGGTAATGTCGTGGATGGCGGGAAATGGTTTTCTGCGAATATACGAAAAATGTAGAGTTGAATCTTCTCTTTTCTGGTCTTTTATGCACTTCTAGAGTGCATTGGGAGCGACTTCCACGAGAGCTATGTGTGGTGTCTGCATGAATCTCTTTGACAGGTAAAAATAAAAAGGCGGGGTAATCCGAAAATAAAGGGGAGGTTTTTTTCAGATTACCCCGCCTTTATTTTCAGAAAAAGTAGGGGTATTTTTTTGGCTTGGGTTGCTTGAGTTTTAAACAGTTGATTTTCAAGGAGGTAAGGATGTCTGTTTACTTTTCGATCCCAATCACATCCAGTACCTCTCCAAATCCATCGTAGGAGAGCTCTTTGGTGGTATCTAGTACCTCCGGGCTTTCACCAAATGGAATGATATGGACGGATCCCTTCTTATCTGCCTCCGTGACTATTGTCAAGGCATTGAGGTTGAGCGGTATCTTCTTGAATCCGTAAGCATTTCCCAAGGCAGCATACCCTCCTTGGGTGAAGAGTCTGACCATCTTGATCGGTCTCCCTTGTGGAGCACGATAGATCGGTTCGCTCTTGAAGTCAGCCTGGTCAATAAGTCCGAAAGTCACCGAATATATCTCACTCGGGGTGGCTACGTAGAGGACATTGTCGGACTTATTGAATACATAGGAGATCGCTTTGTCCAGAATCGGTATGAAGGAGGTGGGGATCATATGGCGACCTTTGGCTGATCCTTGGTTATAATTTCCGCTATTCCTATCGACACTTCCGAGACTGAGAGTGTATATCCCGTAATCTCCCCGGGAAGTCTTGAGGAGGAATAGAGCGTCTTTTCCATTCTGCGAGATCTCTGCCGCCTTGGCGCTATAGCCGGATAGTTTGGAGGGATCAAACTGAGCATTGGGTCGGAAAGATTCCAGGAGCTTGTCGTCCTCGGAGTTGGTCTGGCTGGTCTGCACCCTCAATGCACCTTTGGCATCGTCGAGCCATATGAGGGAGTTCATCCTGCCATTGTTGGGATCTTTGGCGATGACATCGTTGCTGATGCTGATATCTTTCAGTCTCTGGATAGGTACCGTGAAGACTCTCTCTACATCCATTCCGAAAGGATTATAGTGGTAGATGCCGTGCGAGGTCTTGGTGTAGATGCCGTCTGAGGCGCGAAAGATATAGTCCACCTTCATTCCTTCGGGACGGTAGAGTATGAGATCGTTACCCGCGAGTGTACCCTCGAGTTTGAATCCCTCCATGTCATATCTGCGAAGGTCTCCATCAGTGGTCACAGCCCATACATAACCCCTGTGTGAGGGTACATAAAACGGGCGCGAAACGGTATAGAGTAGTTGGGATACTCGCCCCTTGATGAGCGTGGTGTCTCTGAGTATATTACGGTGGATGACCTCTTTATCCTCAGTATAGTTGCCATCAAAATGCTTGTTCTTGATATAGGTAAAGTTGCTGGTTGATCCGTTGTCTTTGGTGTCAGCAATGAGCAGACCCGAGACAAATGTCCCATGCACGTGGACCTGCCATTTGAAGGAGTATTTCAGATCTCCATTGGAAGGATCAGTGATCTGGAGCCGTAGCATGTAGGGGGTGTTGGATATGGGTTTCAGGATTTTGTAGTTCAGATCAAGGTTTTTGCCGATGACCTCAAGCTTGGCACCACCCACAGCACTAGGTCTGTCCGAGATACTCCATTCGTAGGTGAGTTGGGCGGGATTACTGTGGAGGATCTTCGGGGATATCTTGAGCTCCTCCTGCTGACCGATATGAATCTCTGTGACGAGTCCGGTGGTATCAATGGCAACCTCTTCAATGGTTCTATTGGGCAATTGGCTAATATCCTTGTAGCAAGAGGTGCTACCGAAGAGAAAGAACAGTGCGCTGAGAGCTATAAATAATTGTTTCATGATAGGTCATTTACTTACTTAAGGTAATTACGAGCGACAATTCTTTTCCCTTTATCCTTTCCGGCATCGTGGATCAGAGGGGCATTGGGATGTTTGGTGTTGTACTCTTCTATGTAGTCAGCAACAGTTTGTGCATATGCTTCCCATCTATGCTCGGTCCGGATGTACTGCCATGCCGGGAGGTATTTGTACATACCATATCGAGCGCCATTGTAGTCACCCAGATCGTACCATTTCATGGCAGCTACAATGGCTTCAAGAGCGTTGGGACTGAAGTAATCATTGGTGGAGGAGTTGAAGGGAGCATCACTCTGAATGATGGAGTTGTAGGTCTTCAGCAAGTCGGGAAATTCCGGAGCCGGTATACGAATACCCCAACTCAATGTCCCCTGAATGAGGTTGGAGGGACCGCTGTGAAGGTCTTCGGAAGAGGTGAGTCGGATAAAAAGTCTATGAGTCTTCTCCTTGAGTTGAGGGGTGTTGAAGATGCGGATCACGATCTTGCCCTGACGTTGACCTGCAGGCATGATGGCACTCAAGACCTTGTAGGAATCTGAGGGAGCATCGGACTGTTCGGTGTCTATGGTATAGCCTACAGTGCGATCGCGGTCAGCAACCATACCTATGAGTTCGAGCGGAATCTCGAAGTCGTGGCTGGGATCCTCGGGGTTGGACACGAAGCTGTAGCTGGCTTTGAAGAGCTGAGATTCATAGTCATACCCGGGAGCTTCTTCATTGAAGGTATCTTTCTTGGGAAACCTTATGGCGTCATATTCACTATCAAAGGTGGGAATTTCGCTCTTCGTACAGGCTGATAGCAACAATATCGGGAGAGCAAGGAGAGCGAGGTACTTATGATTGAATGGCATAGTATCTTAGATGTCTGGGGGTTAGGTGTTTATTGGACTCTACCATTTTGGATCTCAAAGGTAGGATAGGGGATGACATATTCCTGATCGGTCATGTGAGACTCCTGAAGTCCGGGGATATCGGAGTAGCCAAGTCTCTTGTAGTAGAAGAACATGACGCCTTCTGCGAGGTACTCCTTGAGATATTCCTTGTGGATCTCCTCTTTGGCATTCTCCACATCGGAGAGGGTCAGAGGAGCAGTGACGCCTCTTTTGGAGCGGACAGCCTGGAGGAGTTCTGCGACTTTGCCCAGAGCGGCACTTCCTTTGGTGGCAAGCTCAGCTTCAGCAGCTATATAGTATACCTCGGGAATGCGGATGAGCGGTATCCTATTGGCGTGATTGACATCCAGGTTTTGCTGCACAAACTTCATGGGGACGTAGACACCTTCCGAGCTGGAGGTATTCTGAATCAAAAGTTTGGTGAATCGCACGTCCAGAGGAGTAGCAACAAAGAGCTCTTTGACTCTCCCGGGGGATTGGAAGAGTGCAGTGGGGTGAGTCCCTTCAAAGCTGGGTACAAAATAGATCTGAGTGCTATTCTTCATATCATTCACGTCCAGTGCAAAGAGTGCTTCCCGGATCATACTCGTATTGGAGGGGGTGAGCTGTGAGACCGGAAGGAAGTCTATGGTGGTGTTGAAATGGTTCTTAATTCCGCCTGATTGTATGAATTCTATCACCTCATTGGCAGCTACTAAAGCATTCTGCATCGCTTCCGGAGTGCCTATCCATAGCCAAACTCTCGCCTGAAGAGCCTTCACGGCATAGTAGTTGAGGAAAAGATCTCGATCGTTGTAGTCACCATCGTTATTGACAAAGTCGTAATCTGCCTTGGGACGCTTTTGGGTGATGGGATCATTGTCACGGAGCAGGGTGGCAGCTTCTTCAAGATCTGCAAGGATCAGACGATAGGTATCTGCTCCACTGAGCTGATCCGTGATGTGCCTATCCACGCCCTTGAGGTAGGGAATTGTGAGCTTGGCATCCAGCTCTGCAGCACGAGAAGCCCAGTTTCCGTACCCATAGAGTCTGAGAAGATCGAAGTGTATGTATCCTCGGATAGCCAGTAACTCCCCCTTTATCACGGCATAATCAATGGGATCGAGCGCATCCTTTCGGGCTTCAAGCTCTCTCAGAGCGTCATTAGCATTGACGATGGTGTTGTAGCTCTTGTCCCAAACGCCTTGGAATATCCTGGTTGCTTCGGTAGACTTCAACTTGTGTCCATACAGATTCTGGGACTCTGTGCTGGAAGTAGGTTCGAATTGGTGCGCCATTATCTCCAAAGCATGCCAGGTTAAGGATTTTCCATACAGGTCATTCTGTGCCATGCTGATGTAGCATCCTGTAAGTGTCTGCCTAAATCCTCTCGTGACATTGTAGTGATCCTTCGCCCTTATTTCTGAACCGGAGCGGATGTCAAACCAGGAATTGCACGATGTACATGCTACCAGGAGTAGGGCTGTAAGAGTGTATATAGTATGTTTCATGTTGGTAAAGGGTAGGGGGGGTGTCAAAAGACCATGTTTAGAGACATTGATAATCTGCGTGCAAACGGATAGTCAGTACCGCGCTCCACCTGAATGCTTGAGAAGGTAGCAAGGTCATTCATGTACAGAGACAGCCTCATATTCTCCATCTTTAGCTTGCGATACCACTCCTTCGGCAATTCATAGTATAGGGAGATAGAGGATATTTGTAGCTCATTCCGCTTCTGGATGAACCTGGAAGAGGGACGCGTGTGGACATAACTATTCAGCTTCTTGAAGCGTGTTATCTGACCGGGCGTCCTCCATCTACCCTCAGCCAACCGCCTATCGACGTTGTAGGCTATGTCAGCATTTTCCACACGGTCTACCAAGGTGGAGTTGTAGAGCTCTCCTCCTGCAAGATAACTGCAGACAGCGCTGATACCGAGCCCCTTGTACTCTCCACTGAAGCCGAATGTGCCTCGGTACTTGGGACTGCTGTCTCCCAAAGGTCTCAGGTCGGTAGGGTCATATTCGTACGTAAAAGAGCCATCTTGCTTGATGAATATTTCATCACCACTCCCCGGATCAATACCCACTGAGGGGACTGCCCAGATCGTCGTCATGGACAATCCATCCTGGTAGAGTATCACAGGTCGAGAGGCAGTCTCGCTACTTGTCTTCTTGAGGATGTTTTCGTTATAGGTACGGAGACTTTCGGAGAGTCGCACGATATAGTTCTTATTGGAAGAGAGTGTCCCGAAGACATTGAAGAAACCATCTTCGTTTTGAAGGATAGTGTAGTTGGTCTTGAGTTCGAATCCGGTATTTCGAACCAATCCAAGATTGTCCTTCACGATACCGAATCCCGTGGAGGTGGGAATGGTCAGGTCCGTGAGCATGTTTTGAGTCTCCGCTCTATAGAGGTCTAGGCTCAGGTTTAGTCCAAACAGTCTGGCATCCAGACCGCAGTTGTAGTCCATCTTCTGTTCCCACTTGAGGTCAGGATTGGGCATGATGCTCAGATAGGCACCTGTCCTACCCGCATATACCTTACCTGTATAGTATCTGTAGGTGGCTACGGCAGCGTTGGTGTTGAAGTTCTGGTTTCCGGTCAATCCCACAGAGGCACGGAGCTTAAGCTGCTTGATCTGGGTAGCAGACTTCATCCATGGCTCGTTGTGGAGGTTCCATCCCAGACCTGCCGACCAGCTGTTAGCCCAGCGATTGTTATTCCCATACAGGGAGGATGCACTTTCGCGTACCGTGGCATCGGCGAGATACCTACTATCGTAGTCATAGGATGCCGCCAAGAGAAAGCTTGCCTCCCTATTTCTGAAGCTGGATCCCGAGGGTTTCTGATCCGGTTTGTACCGCCGTGCAAAGGTGATGTCTGCAGCAATGCTATTGGGAAATCCTTCGGCTGTGTGAGAGTAGAAGGAGGAATTGGTCTCAGAGACTTGTGTTCCGGCATTGATAAAGAAGAAGTTCTTCCCAATTGAGCGTGAATATCTCAGGTTCAGGTCACCGGAGAGATTAATCTTTTCCCCGTTTCCCCAGGTGTACTCTCCAAGGGTCGTCGGGTCGACAGAAGAGGTGGAGCCGGATGAGAACCTTGTATGATCTGCAGGATAGAAGGAGTCGGATCCCGATTTGTTATTAGTTACCCCCAATCGCATGGTGGCATGAAGACCATCCATGATAGTCCATTCTGCATAGAGATTATCGATAAATTCTCGATAGTGATCCGACAGCAGTGTCCCAATGGTGGCATTATACATCGGATTGGGAATATTGGGATCTACCTCTACCCACCTCCTCACATTGCCTCTCTCATCTACAGCCTCCCAGTAGGGGTTCATCCTGGCATAGGTGCCAAACGAACCATAGGGGGAGTCCTCACTCTTGTTGCTGAGGTAGGTTAGGATATTCCTGAAGAGGAGGTTATCGGTACGGTAGGATATGTTGGCAGTGGTAGAGAGGGATCTGCGGTACGATCCCTTCATGGCACCGCCAATCATGTTATAGCTGAAGTCCACAGTGGATCTGAGACTTTTAGCATCCCCGAGCTCAACGCTTATAGTATGCTTTTGCCCCACACCTGTGCGGAGAGGTTTTGCCAGCCAGTAGGTATCGAGACCCTCCAAGGCTCTCTTCTTACGCTGGTTGTAGAGCCTCATCTTCTCCTCACGGGAGGGGAGATCGGTGCTATCGTAGTAGCCTTCCGCCAGTTCGACATCAAGCTTCTCGAGGCTGTTGGTGAGGTTATAGCTGCTCAGGTCAGGGATTTCAAGGTTGAGGTTCCCATTGTAGGATATTCTCTGCTTATTCCCTTTGAGCTTCTTGGTCTCTATGACGATGACCCCATTGGCTGCCTTTGAGCCATAGATGGCTTTCGCAGAAGCATCTTTGAGGATCGTGACACTCTCCACCCTATTCATATCCAAGTCCATGATGGTGGATAGGGACGCCTCAAAGCCGTCCAAGATGAAGAGAGGCTGGTTGGGTTGGTTGCTGTACCTTCCACGAATCTCTGAGGATCCTATATCGGATATGCTGGAGGTACCTCGCATGGAGATCTCAGGGAGAGTGTTGGGGTCGGAGCCTGAGAGGAAGTTGTCAGGGATATAGATAGTTGGGTCAATGTTCTTCAGGCTTTGGAGCACGTTTTGGTTTCCTACCCGTTTGAGATCCTTCTGAGTCACTGTCACCGCAGATCCCGTGAAGCTCTCCTGAGGACGCGTGAATATACCGGTTACGACCACCTCTTTGAGTTGACTCTCATTGGGACGGAGTACTACGTTGTATACCACATCGCCTTCAGTCTCTGTGATGGTTTTCTTGTGGGGCTCCATGCCCACAAATGTAAAGATCACTTCGACAGGCTCCTTGGGGAGTTCGATTACATAATTTCCATTGATGTCCGTACCGGCATACCTCTTCAGAGACTTTATTTGGACCGTACTGCTCATCAAGGGGATTCCGTCACTGTCGGTCACTTTCCCGCGGAGATACCTCTTATTCTCCTCCTTCTTATCTTGACCCAAGACGACTTGAGCAGGGATGCATAGGAGGAGTAGTGCGATCAGAATATTCTGCCAAAAGTAGTTGTGGCGGTCTTTCATAAAAGCAATAATTGAGATTTTAGAATTTACTTCTTAGTGTGTTAGCCGTAAAGGTAAAAAGATAATTGAAATAACAAATCAGTATAAATATCCTTTCTCCACTTAGAATTATATCTGAGGACTATTGAGGTCTACGCAAGAGAGATCAAATGTAGAAGGGATGGCATCCAGAAGCTGAAAGAGCTCATCACGTGTCTCGGCGCGCAGCATGGAGATGCGGTGACTCTTGAAGTCCGGAATTCCCTTAAATATCGGGCTCATTGCCAGATGTCTACGTATGTGCAATATCCCTCGGAGCTCTCCACACTTGAGGATGCTTTCATCGACGATCTCCTTGATCACATTGAGGTACCACAGGTATTCGTGTTGAGGTATAGGTGTACCATCTAGAACAGCTCTCACCCGCTCAAACATCCAGGGTCTCCCGATCGCTCCTCTGCCGATCATTATAGCATCCACCCCGGTCTCACTAAATCGCTGCCGGGCATCCTCGGCAGTGGTTACGTCTCCATTCCCGATGATTGGGATCTGAGCACGGGGATTGGACTTTACCCTCCGAATAGGCTCCCAGTCAGCCTCACCCCTATACATTTGGCTGCGCGTCCTGCCATGGATGGTCACTGCGGCTACACCCAGATCCTGAAGCTGCTCCGTCAGGGTGTCGATGACGATATCATTGGTATCCCAGCCTAAGCGTGTCTTGACGGTCACGGGAATCCGGACGGCATTTACCACAGCACGTGTGATCTCAAGTAGTAGAGGGATATTGCGAAGTAAGCCGGAACCTGCCCCCTTACCTGCCACTCTCTTTACCGGACATCCGAAATTGATATCCAGTAGGTCGGGATGTGCATCCTCAGCGATGCGAGCAGCTTCAGCCATAGTATCAGCATCTCGTCCATAGATCTGAATCACGGACGGACGCTCCTCAGCAGAGATCACCATCTTGCGGAGCGTGGAGTCAATATTGCGAATCAGGGCATCGGCGGAGACGAACTCAGTGTAGACCATTGATGCCCCATATCGCCGACAAAGCCTGCGATATGCTGCGTCTGTCACATCCTCCATGGGAGCAAGTAATACGGGATATGCACCCAAGTCTATTGAGCCAATCTTCATAGAGTCGTATGTATTTCTTGGAGAAAATGGTGTATCGAACCGGCTACAAAGGTAGGTATTTCGGATTTTAGGGTTCTTTAGGTACTATCTCCCCTCTCGGGTGACTACAATGATCAGTCGTGTTCAGAAAGATGTTGGAAGATCTTGGGTGCCACGGGGCAACTAAGGCACCGGTAGGGGGTACAATAGTTTCGGTATAGGTGGAGTAGGGCTTGGCTCTCTGCTGCATCCTTGGCAGTAATTCCAATGGAAGCAAAGAGCTGAGTGATGTGGTTATTCTCCGGTGGAAGAGATCGAAGCAGCTCTATGGTCCGGTTGGCTTCTGACTCCTTCCCTATATGACGCAGGTATAGATAGAGAGTGGGGAGTGCCGCATTGATGATCAGAGAGGTTAGGGTCTCCTTGCCCACACCCCCAAGTCGCCTAGAGCTCTCGCGGGCAAAATCAAAGTGTCTGCACCAGTAGTCTGAAGGCGGAAGGGAGAGGATAGTGGACATTCGTTCCAAAGATAGGCTTAGGAGAGCATCCATAAGTTCGTCGGGATGGTGGAGCAGAGTTGCAGCTATCCCCAACATACGAGAGGGGTGGGTGGCAGGACGGACTCTCAGCTTACGGAATTGTCCCGGAGCAATGGGTCGAAGGTCAAACTTCTGTCTGTAAAATGAGTACTCCCGCAGGAGTTGAGCTTCATAGTCATCTCTGGGAGTCTCCTGAATGATTCCTGCCTGACCCAACAGCATAGCTTCGAGGGCTATTCTATTGTCGGCATGTTTGCGAAGTATGGTGTATGGTAGGGATTGTGCCACCTGCTCCATGACATCGTTATTCCGAAGGGCGCCAAGGTATCTGAGGAGCAGTCGGTAGAATAGTTGGTGCGCATAGTCGGACTCTCCCTGCAGGGTTAGCTTGTAAACCTTGGATTCCCATCTCTCTATTAGCAGCGACTCTAGAAGGGAATGAACAACCGGTTCGGAGAGCAAGGATATCTCAGGAGCACAGCGCAAGGACTCTCTGCTGAGGGTGAGCTTATTAAGCGTGTCCAGGATATCCTTATCCACAGAGAGACGTGCCGTGGGGATGATCCTTCCTGAACTATCCCTCACAGGGCTATCCCCCTCAAGGACAATGTGAAGAATGACAGCATCGTACCGTGAATCCCGGTGATGATTGTGAGCATACCAATCAGAAGATTTGAGATGCAACTCCACCATACCTACCCAAGTTATAGAATCCCAACGCAACTTGGCACCAATGAAGTCCGGACCATCTGTATGGTTGTGTTCACCAAGAGCAAGCACCTCTACCGGAGTGCCGTTAAGTACGAGCTTAGAGAAAAGTCTGTTTTTCCAGATATAATGGAGCTGATCCTCCCGCATGATCTAGAAGTTCAGTGGACAGTAGGACTTGGGGATTCCGGATGCTGACGCAGGTAGAGATCCTTGAGGTAGTGCCCGGTATAGGATTCAGGGACCTCCATCAATTCCATTGGGGATCCCTGGAATACGAGATTCCCGCCATCCAATCCTCCTTCAGGACCCAAGTCAATGACATAGGCGCAGCTCTTGATTACTTCAAGGTTGTGCTCCACGATCAGTACGGTATGCCCCTTGAGGACAAGAGCTCTCAGGGCTTGCATGAGGACTTGAATGTCGTGGGTATGGAGACCGGTGGTGGGTTCGTCAAAGATAAAAAGAGTGTGAGAGACATGCTCTTTCACGAGATAGGAAGCAAGCTTGATGCGTTGGTTCTCCCCTCCGGAGAGAGTAGAGGAGTTCTGTCCCAGCTTGATATAGCCGATACCGACCTCTTGGAGAGCATGCAGTCCTGAGAGGATCTTGGTGCAGAAGGTAGACTCTTCCTCATGTTGGGTGAAGAACTCCACCGCCTGGTTGACTGTCATCTCGAGGATGTCGTAGATATTTTTGCCTGCAAATCTCACTTCCAAGATATCCTCGGAGAATCTCTTGCCACCACACTCTTCACAGACCACTTGAATATCTGCCATGAACTGCATCTCCACGGTGACGGACCCTTCTCCCTTGCAGTATTCACACCGTCCACCTTCTTTGTTGAAAGAGAAGTACACTGGAGTGTAACCCATCTGCTTGGCGAGAGGCTGTGCCGCCATCAGTTTACGGATGTCATCGTAGGCACCGATGTAGGTCACGGGATTGGAGCGGGAGCTGCGACCAATGGAATTCTGGTCGACATACTCAATAGCGGAGATATCTCCCACATCTCCGACAATATCCTCGCATTCGATAGCATCAATGGGAGCATCATCCAGGATCCTTTTCATTCCCTCGTACAGGATTTCATCTACCAAGGTGCTCTTCCCGGAACCACTCACTCCCGTGACTACGGACATAATCCCTAAGGGAATGGTGACATCGATATTCTTGAGATTATGTTTGTAGGCTCCTTTGATGGTTATGGAGCGATCCGGGGAGGGATAGGAATCGGGCCAGGGGATGAAGAGACTTCCGTTGAGGTATTGTACGGTGTGGCTTTTGGTTTGCTTAGGCAACCTATCGGGAGATCCTTGGAATACGATCTCTCCTCCCAACCTTCCTGCCTCGGGACCAATGTCAATGATCTCATCCGCCGATCGTATGATCTCTTCGTCATGCTCTACTACTAAGACCGTATTGCCCATATCTGCAAGTCGTCGCATGATATCTATAAGCAGGTGGGTATCCCGACTGTGCAGCCCTATGCTGGGCTCGTCGAGGATGTATAGCGAACCAATCAATCCCCCACCCAAGAGTGTGGCGAGATTGATGCGCTGGCTCTCTCCACCGGATAATGTGCCTGAGATGCGATCACAAGTGAGGTATCCCAGACCGATGTCGTCCATCAACCCTACTCTTCTTCTGAGCTCTTCCAAGAGCCGATCTCCCACTTTGGCATCCTGTTCGTCAAGTACCAGATCATCAAACCACTTACGTAGCCGGGAGATAGGCATTTCTGCGAGATCGGCAATGTTCATACCATTAATCTTGACGTAGAGGGACTCCTTCTTCAGCCTGCGACCTTTACACGTAGGGCAGGTGGTCCGACCCTTGTATCTGGCGAGCATGATGCGATAGTGCATCTTGTAGGTGTGCTCTTCGAGATGGTGAAAGAAGTCGTTGATCCCCTCCACGTCATGGTTACCGTTCCACAGAAGGTCTCTCTGCTCCTCCGTAAGTTCGTTGTAGGGTCTGTGTATCGGGAAGTCATAGTCCTGAGCCTGCTTCATGAATCTCTTCTGGAACCTGGACATCTTCGGACCTCTCCAGCACACTACAGCATTGTCATATACGGACAGGCGCTTGTTGGGCACCACAAGATCCTCATCAATGCCCATGACTTTGCTGTAACCCTCGCAAGTGGGACATGCCCCCACCGGGCTATTGAAACTGAAAAGGTTGTCGGTAGGCTCTTCGAAAACAATCCCATCTGCCTCAAAACGATCTGAAAAAAAGGCTTCGTGCCATACACTCTCCGAATCTTGATATCGGATACCGGCGCTCCCCCTCCCTTCGAAGAACGCCGTCCCTACGGCATCGCCCAGCCGGGATGATATCTGATCCGGATCCCCCGGCACGGAGAGACGGTCAACGATGATGCACAGCTCCTTATCCTCCCATCCTTCAGTCTGCAGGGCATCCCGGATATCGAGTATCCGATAGATATCATCATCGACACTAATACGGCTATATCCCAGCTGTGACAGGATCTGAAGGTGGTCTAAGAGAGATCTGTCATGGGGCACTATGAGTGGCGCCGTAACCATGAAGCGAGTGCCGGAGGGCAATCCGGATACAAAGTCCGTAACATCCGCCACGGTATGCCTTCGAACTACCGTCCCACTGATAGGTGAAATCGTCTTACCCACACGGGCAAAGAACATGCGCATATAGTCATATATCTCCGTAGATGTCCCCACTGTTGAGCGGGGCGTGCGCGACACTACTCGCTGGCGGATGGCTATAGCAGGTGGAAGTCCCGTGATATAGTCACACTCAGGCTTAGACATCTTCTCCACGAACTGCCGTGCGTAGACGCTCAAGCTCTCTACATAACGTCGCTGACCTTCTGCGTAGAGGGTATCAAAGGCGAGCGAACTCTTTCCGGAACCGGAGAGTCCGCTGATCACCACAAGCCGATCCCGAGGGATCTTAACATTTATATTTTTGAGATTATTGACTCTTACGCCGTGAGCCTCGATATAGGGGATGGGAGAATTCTTCTTCATGATGGAATGCATGCTCCGCAAAGTTACGAATAATATAAGCCCTGCTCTCCGAAGAAGCGGAAAGCAGGGCTTGATGAAATATGAGGTAGCTTACGCTATCTGCGATCTAATAAGCTTAGAGCTTGGGACCTGCGGCAACCAGTTCCTTACCGGCTTCGTTACCTTCGAACTTCTTGAAGTTCTTGACAAAGCGTTCAGCCAGATCTTTAGCCTTCTTTTCCCATTCTGCAGGGTCGCTATAGGTATCGCGAGGATCCAAGATCTCAGTGGCTACACCCTTGAGTTCGGTCGGAACTTCGAAGTCGAAGTACGGAATCTTCTTCGTAGGTGCATTGTCAATAGATCCATCTAGGATAGCATCGATGATACCTCTGGTGTCCTTGATGGAGATACGCTTGCCACTACCGTTCCATCCGGTATTGACGAGGTAAGCCTTAGATCTATTGGCTGTCATCTTCTTGACCAGCTCTTCAGCATACTTGGTAGGATGCAGTGAGAGGAATGCAGCACCGAAGCAAGCCGAGAATGTAGGAGTGGGCTCGGTGATGCCACGTTCGGTACCGGCAAGCTTAGCGGTAAAGCCGGAGAGGAAATAGTACTTGGTCTGCTCGGGTGTCAGGATAGATACCGGAGGAAGTACACCGAAAGCATCTGCGGAGAGGAAGATGACCTTCTCTGCAGGACCTGCCTTGGATACGGGCTTAACGATATTGTCGATGTGGTAGATAGGATATGATACACGAGTATTCTCGGTGACAGACTTGTCAGCGAAGTCGATCTTGCCATCTTCAGATACCGTTACGTTCTCGAGTAGAGCATCTCTCTTAATAGCATTGTAGATATCGGGTTCGGATTCCTTGCTGAGGTTGATCACCTTGGCATAGCAACCACCTTCGAAGTTGAAGACACCGTCATCATCCCATCCGTGTTCGTCATCACCGATCAGAAGTCTCTTGGGATCTGTGGAGAGGGTAGTCTTACCCGTACCGGAGAGACCGAAGAAAATGGCAGTATGCTTGCCGTCAAGATCAGTATTGGCAGAGCAGTGCATGGAAGCAATGCCACGGAGCGGAAGGAGGTAGTTCATGTAGGAGAACATACCCTTCTTCATCTCACCACCGTACCAGGTGTTGATGATGATCTGAACCTTTTCAGTCAGGTTGAAGACTACAGCGGTCTCAGAGTTCAGCCCAAGTTCCTTGTAGTTTTCCACCTTAGCCTTGGAGGCATTCATGATCACGAAGTCGGGATCGCCAAAGTTTTCCAGCTCTTCCTTGGAGGGGCGGATAAACATATTGGTGACGAAGTGAGCCTGCCATGCTACTTCCATGATGAATCTCAGCTTGAGACGGGTATTGGGATTGGCACCGCAGAAGGCATCCACCACATAGAGCTTCTTATTGGAAAGCTCCTTGGTAGCGATCTTCTTGAGTTCCTTCCATGCCTCTTCAGATACAGGCTTATTGTCATTCTTATATTCTTCCGAAGTCCACCAAATGGTGTCACGGGTAGTGTCGTCGAGTACAAAGAATTTGTCCTTTGGGGAGCGTCCGGTATATACCCCGGTAATTACATTGACAGCACCTAGCTCAGTTTCCTGTCCTTTTTCGTATCCCTCAAGACCCGGCTTGGTTTCCTCTTCGAAGAGAGTCTCATAGCTCGGGTTATGGACGATTTCAGTAGCACCACTGATACCGTACTTGGTCAGATCTAGTTTAGCCATAATTTGATGTTTGATTGAGTTATTGTATTTAATCTTCTTACCTAATTTGCTCCCAAGGAGCGCATTACAAAAATAGCACTTTTGAATCTTTGTGACAAGAAAATGCGGAAATATTTCTACAATTCCGGGATTCCATGTTTTGCAGTTGGCGATGAGGAATGGATGACTGATGCTTACAGTTCAAAAATGAGTTTTGTATATCTCTGAAATACAATTGCTTACAATGCTCGGAAAAAAGGCGGGGTAATTCAAATAAAAAGGCGGGGTAATTTCGAAATTACCCCGCCTTTCTTACCACAAAAGTGCCACCTAATATTTTTCAATGTTTTTCAAGCTCAATGCTGTTGCTCGTATCCACAATGCGAACAATGAGTAAAAGAGCCATGTGTATGTATTGCATTGCCATAAATACCAAGCAGTATCCCCGGTTACGGCAGCAGGTACTCATGCAGATGCCTGCCGGTAAGAGAATCAGGGTCTCTGATAATCTCATGGGGAGAACCCTCAAAGATGACTTTGCCACCGGCTTTGCCTGCACCCGGTCCCATATCGATAATGTGATCTGCAATGGCAATCACATCGGGGTCATACTCAATAATCAGGACAGTATTACCCTTATCTCTCAGCTCTATGAGCAGTCGATTCAGTCATTGAATATCGCTCGGATGAAGCCCTACACTGGGTTCGTCAAAGATATAGGTGAGATCTGTCAAGCTGCTTCCGAGGTGTCTCACCAGTTTGATACGCTGAGATTCTCCGCCTGAGAGTGAGGAGGTCTCCCTGCCCGGGGTCAGATAGCCCAGCCCGATACTTATCAAGTTGCGGAGATTCTTACTGATGGTCTCCAAAAGAGGGGTGACGGAACTCGATTCAATAGTTTGGATAAAGTCTAGCAAATCGTCTATCTGCATATTGCAGCAGTCGGCAATACTCTTCCCTTTTTATCTTACAGGCAAGTACCCGGGGATTCAGCCGATCACCATGACAGAGGGGGCAGGTGACTTGCTTGACCACCTCCCTGTATCGTGCGGCATTTTTGCCTCCTATCTCCTTTGATTCCTTCTTAAAGAAAGTCCTCTCAAAGCGTGGAATGATCCCCTCGTAGGAGCCTGTCTTGGGAAATCTCGGGTCTGCATGGGTTAGCTTCAACCCATTGGTATATACCAGGTTGTACCACTCTTCATCTGTATAGTCCTTGATCTTCTTGTCATTGTCAAAGAGACCTGAATAGACATATCGTGTCCAACGCCATCCGCCCACCGCAAAAGTCGGGAACTTGATAGCCCCTGCGTTGAGGGACTTTTCTTTGTCTATCAATTCATCCAGGTCAATGACGCTCTGAGTCCCCAGCCTTTCACAGCCGGGGCACATGCCCTGAGGATTATTGAAGGAAAAGAGGGTGGAGGGACCCACGGATGGTTAACCTATCCGCGAGTAAAGAAGCCTTAGGAGGGAATAGATATCAGTGATGGTACCTACGGTGGATCGAGCATTGCCTGCAATCCTCTTCTGATTGACTATGATGGCAACGGCTAAGTTCTGAATGCTATCCACATCGGGTTTGCCATATTACTGCAGCCGATGGCGGATGAATGGGTCGTAGGTTTCGTTGAGAAGTCTCTGAGATTCAGCTGCAATGGTATCGAAAACGAGAGAAGTCTTTCCGGATCCGGACACGCCTGTGAATACTGTAATCTTCTTCTTGGGGACTCTGACAGAGTTTTTTTTGAGGTTATCCTCACGAGCTCCCTTCACAATAATTTCGTCGGTATCCATCATGTAGATTGTATTTTGGTTCGGCTAATTTGATAATATGTTTTAAAGTGCTCCGCCGCTTTGAGAACTGTTTCCTATTAATGAGAGGTAAAAAAGAAGGGAGCATATCCTCAAGATACACTCCCTACACGATGTTAGAGGTTAATGGTACCGCAGTAAATGCGTACCTAGAACAATAGGCTTATCCCTTAATGGCGGCAATACCCGGAAGAGTCTTCCCTTCGATGGCTTCCAGTAGAGCGCCACCGCCGGTACTTACGTAGGACATCTGGTCAGCCAATCCATACTTATTGACGCATGCCACAGAGTCTCCACCGCCGACTAGTGAGAAAGCACCGTTCTTGGTAGCTTCAGCAATAGCTTTGCCAACAGCTTTTGATCCATCTCCAAAGTTGTCAAACTCAAAGACTCCCGTAGGACCATTCCAGAGGATAGTCTTGGAGTTGCGGATAACTTCAGTGAACTTCTCGATAGCTTTGGGACCAATATCCATACCCTGCCAGCCATCAGGTATTTGATTAGACGGAGCATAGTCGGTGCGAGCGTCATTGCTAAAGTCGTCTGCAATCTTGGCATCCTCTGCCATTACCAGGTTGACACCTTTCTCCTTAGCTTCTTCGATGATATGGAGAGCCAGATCGAGTTTGTCATCTTCGCAGATCGATTCACCAATCTTGCCACCCTTAGCCTTCTCAAAAGTATAGGTCATACCACCCGTAAGGATGAGATTATCCACCTTGCCGAGGAGGTTTTCGATGATTTCGATCTTGGTAGATACTTTGGAGCCCCCCATGATGGCGGTGAAGGGACGTTGGACATCTTCCATGACCTTGTCTACTGCAGCGACCTCCTTAGCCATGAGGTATCCAAACATCTTGTGGTCACTGTCAAAGTGATCAGCGATAAGTGCCGTAGAGGCGTGAGCACGGTGAGCAGTACCGAAAGCATCATTGACGTAGACCTCTGCCAGAGAAGCCAACTCTTGGGTGAATTCCTTCTGACGAGCCTTGACATCTTTCTTTGCGGCAGCCTTTTCTTCATCGCTAGCGCCATCCTTAAGACCTCTGGGTTTGCCCTCTTCCTCTTCATTGAATCTGAGGTTCTCCAGCAACAAGGCTTCACCATCTTTGAGGTCAGCCACAGCTTCTTTCACTTTGGGTCCTATACTCTCACCCACAAACTTCACTTCAGTGCCGAGAAGTTCTGACACTCTTTCGCGAATGTGTTGGAGAGAAAACTTCTCATCCACACCCTTAGGTCTGCCAAGATGAGATCCGATAATCAACCTTCCACCATCTCCGACGATCTTTTTCAGTGTCGGCATGGCAGCCTTGATACGCGTATCGTCTGTGATGTGGAAGTGTTCGTCCAGAGGGACATTGAAGTCTACACGTACGAACGTACGGAGACCCTTAAAATCAAAATTGTCAATATTAGCCATAGTACATATGTATTATTCGGTCCTAATCAACTTGTTTGGGAGCATATCCAAAAGAAATATCGATTGCTCCTACACAAATGTAAAGAAATATCCTCAAAGCCTTCAGACAATTAGGTTATGTCCCTATATCTCTAGCTCAGCAATTACAGCATGATGGTCTGAGTAATAGACATGTCCGGGTTTATCTCCTTCAGCAATGACTCTCAGAGAGTTTACTTGGACATCACCCTTTATGAAGATATAGTCTATTATTTCCCTCTCTGCCACCGGAGTCCTCCCATAGTCATGGAAAGTGTAGGAGGGACCACTCACCCGTGTAGTGAGTGCACGAGTATCTGTTAAATGGTTCGGATCCTCCTCATTGAGGATAGCCTTGATCACTTCGGTCTCAGGATTGGCATTGAAGTCACCTGTGACTACCGCAGGCAGATCTCCCCTCTTGGCATTGACGGTCTCGAGGAGCATATGAGAGCTATTGAGGCGAGCCACTTCACCCATATGATCAAAGTGAGTATTGAATACCGCTAGAGATTTTCCGGAGACTGTATCCTGCAGGATTGCCCACACCACCATACGATTGCATGCAGCATCCCATCCCAGTCCGGGTTTATCAGGAGTCTCAGACAGCCAGTGCCATCCCTTCTCTACCACTCGGAATCTATCCTTACGATAGAGTATCGGGCTATACTCACCCTCCGTGGCACCATCCTCTCTACCCACTCCGATGTAGGCATATTCAGGAGCAAACCTTTGCCAGTCATCCAGCATACCTTTGAGAACTTCTTGCCCTCCGACGATATCCGGCTTTTCGGTGGAGATGAGCTTCTGTACACTATCCACTCTGAGAGACCACTTATTGGCACCGTCGGCATCCGTAGCCATTCTCATGTTGAAGGACATCACTTTTAGCGACATGGGTTGTTCTATTTTTGTGTTCTGTTCGGATTCATCATTTTGCTTCTCTTTGGAGGAGCATGCCATCATGGAGAGCAGCCCCATACACATCATCAGGAGGAAGCTGTAGCGATTCAATCTTTTCATTTTGAGCTTAGTATGTATTTTGTGAGAACATTATTCTTGAGCAGGTCGTTGTGACTGCTCAATTCTAGCGCAAATATATGGAATGCTACTATTTAGAGGACAAAATCGTGAAGAAAAAGGGAGAGGGTTTGTTGCCCCTCTCCCTTTTCTATGTAAGCCTATATCGGCTGAGTACTATGGAGATAGTCTGTTATTGTCCTACTTTGTGAAAGTGATCTTCAATGGTTACAGTCTCGAAGGTATCTTCACCCAGCTTCTTGATGTAGACATTCTTGTCACTCCAAGCGGTGGACCAACCCTCGAATTCCTTAGAGAAGAAGACATACTTGAAGGGATGGAGCCCTTTGGCTAGGGGAAGAGATACATCCGTCTGTACCTGTTTCTGCATGACACCGTCATTATCGACGACTACATTTCCATCTATCCAAAGCTTGTCTGCCTGCGTACTGAATACATATACTCCATCCTCCTTGATGTTGATATATCCATCGTAGATCATACCCCACTCATAGGGAGTATAGTCCTTATTTTCCACACGCATATTTACTAGGGATTCAGGAGAATTGATTGCCCCCTTCTCCTTGGCAGCTCCGGTATAGTTGAGGAGCTCGTCTACAGTGTTGAACTTCTTTTCATAGAAAGTATAGTTCAGATAGGGCTGATACTCCTTCCCATATTCACCATTCTCATTTGGTACCACCTCTGCAGGAGCATAACCATCTTCCTTGTACAGGTTGATGGTACGTTGCTCGCTCATCTTACCTGTAGATTCGAGGAGGGTACGCACATTCAGAGTGGTACTCTCACTTACGGTGATGGGACCGTTATAGACCTCGGAGGACTCAGTGACATTGCTGCCATCCGTGGTATAGAGGATCTTGACGGGATAGGAAGTAGTGAACTCAACCGTATGTGAGCCCAAGAAGTGAATCTCGTTGAGGGATCCACCGGGTTGCTCTGCCATCGGCATATGGTAGTTCACATCTTTATAGTCTAGGCGTACGAGGAGGTTATCCAGCCTTCCCATGAAGTCATCAAAGCTCTTATTTTCAGGGTTAGTCCACCCTACTTCGGAGAGTGCCAATACCCGCGGGAATGCCATGTATTGCTGATGTTCCGGTGTAGATACATATTCAGCCCAAAGGTTGGCTTGTGCACCGATGACATGGTGGCGCTTATCTTCAGCTATGGCGCTAGGTACAGGGTCATAGGAGTAGATCTGATCCAGCATGGAGAGGCAGCAGATGGCTAGAGGTTCGACCTTAGAGTCTCCCTGATAGTAATCGATATAGAGACCATTTTGGCTTGGAGCCATGATGATATCATGTCCCATATTGGCAGCTATGATACCACTCTCTTCACCCTTCCAGGAGAGTACGGTAGCTGAGGGAGCCAGACCTCCTTCGAGGATCTCTTCCCATCCGATCATCTTCCTGTTATTCTTCAGTACCACCTCTTCCACTCTGTGGATGAAGTAGCTCTGGAGTTCCTCTTCATTCTTAAGATTGTTATCCCTCATGCGCTTCTGACACAGTGGACACTTCTTCCAGCTCACCTTGGGACACTCATCGCCACCAATGTGAATGTACTCATAGGGGAAGAGTGGGATGATCTCGGTCAGCACATCCTCCATGAACTGGAAGACCTTGTCGTTGCCGGCACAGTACACATAGTCAGAGATACCCCAGATGGTACGTACCTGATAGTCGTGGTCGGGACCGAGACATCCAAGCTCCGGATAGGAAGCCAGAGCTGCCTGAGCATGTCCCGGAAACTCTATCTCAGGGACAACGTCTATCTGCCTTTCGGCAGCATATCTCACCAGCTCCTTGACATCCTCTTGAGTATAGAAGTAAGGACCATAGGTATCTCCATTGAGATCCTTTCTCTGAGCACCCACCTCAGTGAGCTTCGGATACTTCTTCACCTCTATACGCCACCCCTGATCATCGGTGAGATGCCAGTGAAACTTATTGATCTTCACCATACTCAGCACATCGATGATCTTCTTGAGGTCGTCCATCTCGAAGAAGTGTCTCGAGCAGTCTACCATCATTCCGCGGTAACCGAATCGGGGAGCATCCTTGACAGACACATAAGGAAGTGTGACGTCCATCTGCACACGATCCGGAGAGTCTATCTCTGCAGGGAAGAGCTGTGCCAAAGTCTGCATACCCCAGAAGATTCCTCTTACCGTGGAGGCATTGATGTCTACTCCTTTCCCTTTGGCGATAGTGAGCTCATAACCCTCAGGGTTGGATACTTGATCCGTTCCCACAAGGTTGAGGCGTATCTCATTCGATGCCTTCTCAGATGCATCTATGCGATCAAAGCCGAATCCTGTGGCAGCTCCCCAGCGTGAAGCGAAGAAGTCTGCTACCTGACGGAGAGAGTCCCCGGGTGCCACGATATGGATGGAGGAGGGTACTTTCCACACACCTTCAGAGGTTACCTCAATAGATTGGGGCTTAGGTGTAATGTGTATGCCCTCATTGTACGGGGCATTATGGTCAACCTTCTTGGCACATGCTCCCAACGTAAGTAGGAGCATGAGCAAGAAAGAGATCTTGTAATTAATATACTTCATAGTGCTATTTAAGGAATGAAATTCTGTAGAGTTGGTATGAGATGTGACTTACCATGCAAAGATGGGTAAGGGCTTCATCATCTCATTGACACGTTCGCGGACTGAGTCGATCACCTTAGCATCCTCGGGAGCTGAGAGTATCTCATCGATCATCTCCACGATCCCTCTCATCTGGTTGGGTTGCAGTCCGCGAGTAGATATGGCAGGAGTACCTACACGGATACCGGAGGTCTGGAATGCACTTCTGTCATCGAAGGGCACCATATTCTTATTGAGGGTAATGTCCGCCTTGACGAGACTGTTCTCAGCGACCTTTCCTGTCAGGTCGGGGAACTTGGGTCGGAGGTCTACCAGCATCGAGTGATTGTCGGTACCTCCTGAGATGATCTTGTATCCCAAGTCTACAAATGCCCCTGCCATGGCATGTGCATTATCCTTTACCAGAGTTTGATACTCCTTGAACTTAGGATCCAAAGCTTCAGAGAATGCCACAGCCTTCGCTGCGATCACATGCTCCAGAGGTCCTCCCTGTATCCCGGGAAAGACCGAAGAGTCCAGGAGCTGTGACATGGTCTTCACCACTCCCTTGGGAGTCTTCAAGCCCCAGGGATTCTCAAAGTCCTTACCGATGAGGATGATACCTCCGCGTGGACCTCGAAGGGTCTTGTGGGTAGTGGAAGTAACGATATGTGCATACTTCACGGGATTGTCGAGCAGTCCTGTAGCGATAAGTCCTGCCGGGTGTGCCATGTCTATCATCAGGAGAGCACCCACAGCATCTGCTATCTCACGCATACGAGCATAGTCCCACTCTCTGGAGTAAGCAGACCCTCCGCCGATGATCAGCTTAGGCTTGTGTTGGTGTGCCAGCTGCTCCATCTCATCATAGTCTACACGACCATCTTCCTTCTTGACATTGTATGCCACGGGATTGTAGAGTATGCCTGAACTATTGACGGCAGACCCGTGAGAGAGATGTCCTCCATGAGCCAGATTGAGACCCATAAAGGTGTCTCCGGGCTTGAGTACTGCGGAGAGTACCGCCATGTTGGCTTGTGCACCCGAGTGAGGTTGTACGTTGGCCCACTCAGCATCGAAGAGCTCTTTGATGCGGTCTATAGCCAAGGTTTCAGCCTCATCTACGACCTCACACCCGCCATAATATCTACGTCCGGGATAGCCTTCGGCATACTTGTTCGTGAAGCAGCTCCCCATGGCTTCCATCACCTGGTCGCTGACAAAATTCTCAGAAGCGATAAGTTCGATACCCTTCTGTTGTCTCTGATGTTCTTTTTCTATCAGGTCAAAGATAGCTTGGTCACGTCTCATAAAAATCTAGCTTTTGATTAGGATTTAGGTATATAGTAACGAATATCTTGGTATCCACAAAATTAAACCAAATTCCCACATAGAGGTATCCTTCTATCTTAATATACAAATGAAGGAGGGGGCATACCACCTATTATTTTGCTTATGAGCCCCCTCCT
>X289_Eastern_Grey_Kangaroo__coassemble_107_pt1 | contig 45538 bp, 41 predicted proteins | sample X289_Eastern_Grey_Kangaroo__metabat2_low_PE_002 | metagenome-assembled genome bin X289_Eastern_Grey_Kangaroo
AAACAGTAATTGGAGCCTTCCGCATAACCTGAATACTCACCCTGCGGAATTAAGGAGAGAGGGGGGCATTATTTTTATTAGATAAATTGAGTATCTTTCAGCCGGGTTGGGGTGTACTGCTATGTTCCGATCCGTTTGTGCTATAGCTGACTTAATACCTGATATGTAGACCCTAACCCTCTGCGTATCCTCTAGTTTTAAAGACCCACTAAGATGGAAGAAACTACCCACTTGGCACCTGCCAACGAACAAACTCAGCCTTCGGAATCTCCGATGGCAGGTGAGACTACTCCCAATGAAAACCTTGAAAGAGAGGCTCCTCAGCCCTCGGTAACCCCTAAGGTTGATGAGACCCTTTCACAAGAAAACCTTGAAAAAGAGGTATCTCAGACTCCGGAACCTCCGATGACAAGTGAGACTGCTTCCAACGAAAACCTTGAAAAAGAGGTATCTCAGACTCCGGAACCTCCGATGAAAAGTGAGACTGCTCCACAAGAGACCCCTGAAAGTGAGCAAACCCAGCCTGATTTGGACACTTTACTTGCTTCTCTTGAGCAAAAAATGGATGAGGATATCTTGCCGGATAAGTCTGAGATGGATCAGCTCTCGGCGTTGATTCACAACCATAAGTTTAAATCCAAGCCTGACACACCGGACGATTCTCAACAAGAGAGTGAAGAGGAAGAGTCCGATTCAGAAAATGCATCCGAGGAAGAGGAGAGCGCAGCAGATCAATCTACTGAAGATCAACTCGTGGCGAGGTATATCCGTATTCAGACCAAGTATAAGGAGCTGAAAGCCCGTGAGCAGCAGGCACTCAAGGCTCAGATGGAGGAGAATCTCACCAAAAAGAGTGCTTTGCTGGATCGTATGGCAGCATTGCTCACATCAGCTGAGGATTTCGGGAAGATCAAACAAGAGTTCCGTGAGATACGTGAAGAGTGGAAGTCTATAGGGGATGTACCTCAAAATGACAAGTCTGAGATCCTTCGCAGGTATCAAAAGGAGATGGAAAACTTCTACGAAATCAATGCCATCACCAACGAGTTTAGGGAATACGACTTCGCCAAGAATAAGGAGGAGAAAGAGCGACTTATCATGGAGGCTCAGAAGCTAAATGATGAGTCTGACATCATCAAGGCTTTCAACCACCTTCAGCAGTTGCATGATGAGTGGCGTGAGACCGGTCCTGTATCTCCGGATATCAGAGAGGATATGTGGAGACAGTTCAAGGACGCGTCTACACTTATCAATAAGAGGCATCAGGATCACTTCGTTGCCCTGAGAGAGCAAGAGAAGGAGAACCTCAAAGCCAAGGAGGCTCTCTGTGAACGTCTGGAAGCCCTTATGGCAGATATGCCATCGACACGTGAAGGATGGCGCAAGCATATGGAGGAGATAGATCGTCTCAAAGAGGAATGGAGGTCTATAGGATTTGCCCCCAAGAAGCATAATGCTGAGATCTACCAGAGATTCCGTAAGTCTCTCAATGAGACCTATTCTCAAAGGAGAGCTTTCATGAAAGAAGCTCGAGTAGATATAGAGGAGAAACTCGTTCGGATGAGAGAGCTGACGGCTCGTGCCAAAGAACTTGTCGATAGTACTGATTGGAAAGCCACCACTGAGGAGGTCATCAAGCTTCAAGAGGAGTGGAAATCGATAGGAGGACTTGGAGTGCGTGTCTCTGAAGCCACACGACTTTGGAAGGAGTTCTCCGTAGCATGTAACACCTTCTTCAAGAATAAGCATGCCGACTATAAGGAGAGAAATGCGAAGAGAAATGAGAATCTCCGTGCCAAAAAGGCTCTTATCGAACGCCTCAAAGAGCTCAAGGATGCAGAGGGTGATATCTCTGATGACATTGAGGAGATCCGAGATCAGTGGCAGCAACTAGGTCATGTGCCCAATAAGCACAAGGATCAGATCAATGATGAGTACTACAATACCCTACGTGAGCTCCAAGGTGCTTCACGTAAAGGAGCTTCCTTAGGGCGTAGAGGACATGCTTCATTCGATAAGGATCTCAGCTCCTACTCTGAGGATCAGATGGGTGAGGAGTACCGCAAGATCTCCCGCATAGTCACCAGAATAGAGGATGAGATCAAGCAGTACAATAACAACTTGGGATTCTTCAGACCCACAGGGACTGACAAGGATAATCCTCTTGCCAAGCAGGTTGAAGATAGGATAGAAAAGCTTACTGCGGAGCTAGAGAAGTTGAAGGAGAGACAGAAGGAGATCCGTACTAAAGTCTCTGCGGGAGACTCCGAAGGAGAGTAAGGTCCAAAATAGACGTACAGAATAATGTCGTAACTTTGGAAACCGGAGGTGCGCATGTACCTCCCTAAGTATTTCATAGACAACGAATCAAAAATATCGGAATGCTCACTATCAAATTTCTACTAGAGAATAGTGAAGATGCCATCAAAAGGTTGGCTATAAAGCATGTGGATGCTGCCCCAGTTATCGGTAAGGTAAGGACTCTTGATGAAAAGAGACGCAAGGCACAAAGCTCCCTCGATGAATCTCTGGCAGAGCAGAACAGACTCTCCAAAGAGATTGGGCAGCTGATGCGTGAAGGAAAGAGAGAGGAAGCTGAATCGAACAAGCTACGTGTCAGTGATCTCAAAGAGTCTGCTAAGGAACTTGAAAGCACTAAGAAAGCTTTGGAGCAGGAACTGCATGAGACCATTGTGCTCCTGCCTAATGCTCCCTCGCTCACTGTGCCGGAAGGAGATAGCGCTGAAGATAATGTCATCGAGAAGACAGGTGGCAATATGCCCGACCTCAGGGATGACTGCAAGAAACCTCACTGGGAGCTCGCCAAGGAGTATGAGTTGATAGACTTTGAGACAGGAGTGAAGATCACGGGTGCAGGTTTTCCTATATATACAGGGTATGGAGCGAGACTTCAACGTGCCTTGATCGACTTTTTCCTCGATAATGCCCGTGAGCATGGATACCTGGAGATTCAACCACCCTATGTCGTAAACGAGGATTCAGGCTACGGTACAGGTCAGCTCCCGGACAAGGAGGGTCAGATGTATCATGTAGGTGTGGATAACCTCTACCTGATTCCTACGGCTGAAGTTCCTGTAACGAACATATTCAGAGATGTAATCTTGGAAGAGTCTGAACTACCCAAGATGTTGACAGCTTACTCAGCATGCTTCAGGAGAGAGGCAGGAAGCTATGGAAAGGATGTCAGAGGTCTTAACAGACTTCACCAGTTTGATAAGGTAGAGATAGTCCGTATAGATACTCCTGAGCACTCTTATGAGTCGCTCAAAGAGATGGTTAGTTATGTGGAGACTCTTGTATATAAGTTGGAACTTCCTTATCGCATTGTGCGTCTTTGTGGTGGAGATATCAGCTTTACAAGTGCATTGACGTTTGACTTTGAAGTCTTTTCCGGCGCGCAGGAGAGATGGTTGGAAGTGAGCTCTGTCTCCAACTTTGAGAGTTTCCAAGCCAATAGGCTCAAGTGTAGATACCGCAACAGTGATCGAAAAACCGAACTGTGCCATACTCTGAATGGTAGTGCCCTGGCACTACCACGTATTGTGGCAGCACTTTTGGAGAATAACCAGACACCTCAAGGAATCCGTATACCTCAAGCTTTAGTTCCTTACACGGGATTTGATTTGATTCCTCATCCATAGGTCTTTAGCATTAGCTGTTTATCCCTTGGTGATGGTCATCCTTTAACTTTTAGTCCTCTCATTCGTCCATAGTATTGACGAGTGAGGGGACTTGCTGTTTACAGATGTATCAGTTCCCACACTTTTAACTACCCTCATCCAAAAACGTAAGTATGAAGAAGATAAAGTATATGAGAGAGCATCTCATTGTGATCAACCTCCTGATATTGGGGATCCTTGCAGGTATATATCAACCTATGATTGCTCTCTCGCAAGTGAACGAACCCGGACTTCAGCTCCATGGCTCTAAAGCACTCCAAGGTCCCGAACAGCTCAACTACTCAATCTATTTTCGATGGGGCATCATCAAAGGTAAAGCTGCTGAAGCTACTATCAGTACCAGACAATTACCGTCCAAAGGTCAGTGGTTTCAGCAGTTGCATCTGAGGACTACAGGGATATTTGAATCCATATTCCCTATGAGAGATACCATGGAGACGCTCTACAATGCTAAGCATCAACCTCTCCGATGGGAAAAAAGAGTAGATGAAGGTGGCAGCTATCTGGTAGATGTAATCACCTACACACATATGAATGATGGTGTCAAGATACAGTCTCGAAGGTATGATACCACAGAGGTGAAGATAGATACGACCTTTGTGGTGCCCAACTCTAAAGCAGTGGTAGACATGTTTTCTACCATAGCATTGGCCAGAAACATAGACCCGGCTAAGGTGAAGCCCGGTTACAAGATCCCCTTTGTTGTTGTAATAGGTAAGAGTAAGGTTGACGGCAATCTCTCATATGCAGGCAAAGATGTGATGAAGATACCGGGAGGAGGGGAGATAGAAGCTATTCGTATGGATGTCAATGTAGAGGACCCTGCATTTCAGAGCTCTACGAGATCGGCTGAAGTGTGGCTTACCAATGACTCTCGTCTCCTTCCCCTCAAGATAAAGGCAAAGCTTAAGGTAGGGTACGCCGAGTGTACTCTCGAATCATTCTCTTAGGACTTAGACATGAAGGAGATCAATCCTCTCGATATCATTGAGAAGTACTACGACAAGTCTTCCAAAGCTTATAGTCTGCTGGTACCTCACAGTATCTCTGTAGCCAATAAAGCGGTTGAGATTGCAGAGAAGCATCCTGAATGGAAGCCGGACGTAAGGTTTATATACGAGGCTGCCATGCTGCACGACTTAGGTGTGGATGCTTGTGATGCCCCGGGAATAGGTTGCCATGGTGACTTAGATTATATCTACCATGGATATGTGGGAGCTGAGAGATTGCGTGCGCTCGGTCTTCCTCAGCATGCACTCGTGTGTGAGAGACATGTAGGTACAGGTATCAGCCTTGAACAGATTATAGAGAGAGGATGGGATCTGCCGCATAGAGATATGATCCCATTATCATTGGAAGAGATCATAGTATGCTATGCAGATAAGTTTTATTCCAAGACCGGTGACGGACTAGAGAAGTCTCCCGATAAGATCCTCAAAGGTCTCAAGCATCACGGAGAGGATGAGGTGCAGAGGTTTCTTACCTGGCACCGTCTCTTCGGATAGAGCTCGATAGGAAGATACTGTCATTCGGATACAAATTAAACTGTCTGTGTATTGTGTAATTGTGAAAACGATTATACTTTTGCACAGACAGCTTATTTGTGTGCAGTTAATTCTACCAAGCTTTGATACAAGAAAATTATATTAAGCTCTACGAGAAGGCCTTCAGAGATCTATGGACTCTTCCCGCGATCTCTAATTACAGTAGTCCCCAAGTATACAGCTATGCAGACGTAGCTCGCTGTATAGCTCGAGTCCATCTACAGCTGGAAGGGTTGGGAATAGGTCAGAGTGATAAGGTTGCATTGATAGCTAAAGACAGTGCAGAATGGTGTATGGTTTATATGGGTGTCATGACCTATGGAGCTACAGTGGTACCTATACTTCCCGACTTTCACACGGAAGATATCCACAACATCATAGTACATAGTGAGGCGAAAGCAGTCTACTCGGCAGATAGTCATCTGGAGGCTCTTCAAGCCGAGAAGATGCCGGAAGTAAGGGCAATCATAGACATACCTACACTGAAGCCCTCCTTTGTCTCTTCGCAGTACAAGGACAGTCATGCACTTCAAAGCATCGAGGAAGCATTTAAAGAGAAGTATCCCTCAGGCTTCGGAGTAGACGATGTCAGGTATCGAGAGATTCCCAACGACAGAGTGTTGGTACTCAACTACACTTCCGGGACCACGGGATTCAGCAAAGGTGTGATGCTTACTGGAAACAACCTTGCCGGGAATGTACTCTTTGCTCTACAGGAGAAGATGATGCGCAAGAATGAGAAGATTCTATGCTTCCTCCCACTGGCTCATGCATACAGTTGTGCATTCAACTTCCTCACACCCTTGGTAGTAGGGATGCAGATCATTATCTTCAATACACTTCCCACCCCCTCGGTATTGTCCAAAGCTTTCGCTGAAGTTCGTCCCGAATTGATCATGAGTGTACCCTTGATCTTCGAGAAGATATACAAGCAAAAGATCCATCCGAAGCTTGAGAAGCCACTCATCAAGCTCCTCCTCAAAGTCCCCTTTGTCAATAGAGCCATATATGATAAGATCAGAGATCAGCTCTATGAAGGGATGGGAGGTAACTTCCGTCAAGTGATCATCGGAGGGGCAGCCATGAATGATGAGATCTGCGAATTCATGCACAGGATACGATTCCCCTTTACCGTAGGATACGGTATGACGGAGTGCGGTCCCCTCATCTCTTACGTAGACTGGTCAAGGTACGTCCCGGGATCATGTGGTAAAGCCATCGAAGGATTCATGGAAGCCCGTATAGACTACGATGTTGAGAGAGCCGATCGGGAGATCGGAGAGATTCAAGTCAGGGGCGAGAATGTATGCCTCGGATACTACAAGAACCCCGAAGCCACGGAGAAGCTCTTCACCAAGGACGGATGGATGCATACCGGTGACTTGGGGTATATCGACGACGCCGGGAATATATTCATCAAGGGACGTAATAAGACTATGCTCCTGGGACCCTCGGGACAGAACATATATCCCGAGGAGATTGAGACACGTATCAATATGCTTCCCTATATCTCGGACAGCTTGGTGATACAGAATAATAAGGCCCGACTCATTGCACTCGTATATCCGGATCACGCAGCACTCAAGGCGGCGGGACTCACTTCCGAGGAGCAGATCGCCCAAGTGATGGAAGATAACCGAAAGCAACTCAACACTCTGGTATCCGCCTATGAGAAAGTAGTGGCATTCAGAGTGATGAGCGATGACTTCGAGCGCACGCCCAAGAAGAGCATCAAGAGGTATCTCTACCAAGATGTCCAATAGATCATGAGTAGACTTCTATATGTGGATGTCGTACTTGCGCCGGGGCTCCTTCCTGCATACAGCCGGGAAGGAGCTACCTGTGTAGTGATAGACATCTTCAGGGCATCCACCTCGATCATCACTGCCCTTGCCAATGGTGCACGGAGAATAATACCCATCGAAACCCTGGATGAAGCACGTCTACTTCGGGATGAAGGCAAGGTGGTAGGGGCAGAGAGAAACTGTCAGAGATGCGACTTTGCGCAGTTTGGAAATGATCCTTTCGAGTTCACTCCGGAGCAGGTTGCCGGCAAGGATATCTACTTCACCACGACAAATGGTACCCGCACCATCAAGAGGTGTATGGAGCAGGGTCTCGAGGTGGTGGTTGGAGGGTTCGTTAATCTGAGTGCCGTGGCCTCCTACCTTCGTGACGAATCTGTCCTGTGTGTCTGCGCAGGGTGGCAGGGCAAGTTCGGCATCGAGGATGCCATCTATGCGGGGGCTTTGGTGGATGCACTTCGAGAGAGCCACACCATCGGAAGCGACGCTGCCCGCCTCATGTGCTCGGAGTGGAAGCATCATCGCAGCGATCTCCTGAAGTATCTGCGCGAGAGTGACCACTATGCGCGGCTGAGGTCTCATGATAAGCTCAACGCCGTCACCTACTGTCTCTCCCAAGACATCCACACCATAGTCCCCAAAGCCTCCGTGAACGGGAGCGAAATATCCCTGACCCTCTAGTTGGAAAGACAGTAACTTCCCATTTGTAAACATACTATCTTTCCATTCATAAACATACCGTCTTTCCATTCATAAACATAGTATCTTTCCAAAGCGAAACATACTATGTTTGTGACCGGGTACTTTCGGTCGTATATCCACATCCTCCCTTCCGGGGGGATCCAATGTATAATTCGTATCTTTGGACGGATGAATATTTTTTAGCATCAATACTGTATGGGTACTCATTATGAGTCTGTTTTCCCTTCCCGGATCGATACACCGGCATATGTGATGGAGGAGGAGGCTTTGAGACGCAATCTAAGCCTGATCCGCAGCGTCAGCCAACGAGCCGGTGTCGAGATCATCCTAGCATTCAAGGCATTTGCCCTCTGGAAGTCATTCCCCATCTTTCGAGAATACATCCGTTCCTCTACCGCCAGCTCCGTCAATGAAGCACTCCTTGCTTACGGGGAGATGGGGAGCTTGGCACATACTTATGCTCCGGTCTACCGGGACGAGGATTTCGATACCATCCTGAGGTGTAGCAGCCACATTACTTTCAATTCACTCACACAGTTCGATCATCTCTATCCGAGGGTTCGAGGATTTGGAGCCCATCCGATCAGTTGCGGCATCCGTATCAATCCGGAGTACAGCGAGATAGGAACGGATCTGTACAATCCTGCAGCACCCGGGTCCCGCCTGGGAGTGATCGCCACGCTCTTGCCGGAGACTCTTCCGGAGGGAATAGAGGGTATTCACTTCCATACACATTGTGAGAGTGATTCGTACGCCTTGGAGCGTTCTCTGCAGGTGATCGAGCAGAAGTTTGGAGCATACCTTCCTCAAGTATCATGGATCAATATGGGGGGCGGACACCTGATGACACGTGCAGACTATGACGTGGACCACCTCGTGGCTATTCTGCGAAAGTTTCAAGAGCGTCATCCCCACCTGCACATTATACTTGAGCCGGGGAGTGCCTTTGCCTGGCAGGTGGGAGTGCTTGTGACCCGAGTGATAGACATAGTGGAGAATCATGGTACCAAGACCTTGATGATAGACGGATCATTTACCTGTCACATGCCCGACTGCTTGGAGATGCCTTATCAACCGTCAGTAACCGGAGCACATATGTCCGCCGATGAGGACCATGCCTACTCTTATCGTATAGGAGGGAATAGCTGTCTGAGCGGAGATGTGATGGGGGACTGGTATTTTGATCATGAAGTGAGTAGGGGAGAGCTGATCGTTTTCGAGGATATGATACATTATACCACGGTGAAGACCAATATGTTCAATGGCATTCACCATCCGTCGATCCTCCTCCATACTACCGACGATGAGTGGATCACTTATAGGGAATATACCTATGAGGACTATAAGGATAGGATGTGTTGATCCTGTCCGTTCAATGAGTGTATAGATTAGATTTAGAGATAAAAGCATGGGATTTTTTGGATTATTCTCAAAGGAGAAGAAGCAGACTCTGGACAAGGGATTGGAGAAGACTAAGAGCTCCGTCTTCGATAAGATATCGAGAGCCGTGGCAGGGAAGTCTAAGGTGGATGATGAAGTCTTGGATAATCTCGAGGAGATTCTCGTCACCTCTGATGTGGGAGTAGATACGACCTTGAAGATCATCCGGCGCATCGAAGAGAGAGTGGCTCGTGACAAATTCATGAATACGAGCGAACTCAATGAGATACTCAGAGAGGAGATTGCCGGACTCTTGGCAGAGAATAATACCCGTGACGGTGACGACTTCAGTATAGACAAGTCCCATACTCCCTATGTGATCATGGTGGTGGGTGTGAATGGTGTAGGTAAGACTACGACTATAGGGAAGTTGGCTTACCAATTCAAAGATGCCGGATACAAAGTAGTCCTGGGGGCAGCAGATACCTTCAGAGCTGCCGCCGTGGACCAACTGGTGATATGGGGAGATAGAGTTGGAGTGCCTGTGATACGCCAACAAATGGGTTCGGATCCCGCCTCAGTCGCATTTGATACTGTCTCATCCGCCAAGTCATCAGGAGCAGATGTCGTACTGATAGATACTGCAGGAAGACTGCACAATAAGGTGGGACTGATGAATGAGCTGACGAAGATCAAGAACGTGATGAAGAAGGTGATACCCGATGCTCCTCAAGAGATCCTGCTGGTATTGGATGGATCGACCGGACAGAATGCCTTTGAACAGGCTAAGCAATTCACCGCAGCCACGGAGGTTAATGCCCTTGCCATCACTAAGCTCGATGGTACTGCCAAGGGGGGGGTGGTGATAGGTATATCGGATCAGTTCAAGATTCCCGTGAAGTATATCGGACTTGGAGAGAAAGTTACGGACCTTCAACTCTTCAATAAGAGAGAATTTGTGGACTCACTCTTCGGTAAAGAATGAGGAAGAACAAAGTAGATGTAATCACTCTGGGATGTAGCAAGAATCTGGTAGACTCTGAGGTACTGCTACAGCTCTTTGCACAGTCCGGCTATACGGTAGATCATGATCCCAAGGTGGTTAATGGTGAGATAGTAGTGATCAATACTTGTGGATTCATTGAAGCTGCCAGGCAGGAGTCTATAGATATGATCCTCAATGTCCTTGAGTCCAAGAAAGCAGGACAGGTAGGTAAAGTGTATGTCATGGGATGTCTGAGTGAGAGATATCTTTCAGAGCTCCAAGAAGCCCTACCAGAAGTGGATGGCTACTACGGGAAGTTCAACTGGAAAGAGCTGGTTCATGATCTGGGAAAGGCATATCATAATGATGTAGCTGTAGGCAGATTGATCACCACTCCCCATCACTATGCATACGTCAAGATATCTGAGGGGTGCAATAGACACTGTGCCTACTGCTCTATACCTCTCATGACGGGTCCGCATGTCTCCCGACCTATGGACAGCATCGTGGCAGAGGTGGAATCTATGGCTCAGAGAGGGGTCAAGGAGCTCCAGCTGATAGCACAAGATCTTACTTACTACGGCAGAGACATATATGGATCTGTATGCTTGCCGGAGCTCGTTACCCGGCTGAGCAGAGTAGAGGGCATTGAGTGGATAAGGTTACATTATGCCTATCCATATGAGTTTCCGATGGAGTTGCTTCAAGTGATACGTCAAGAGCCTAAGGTGTGCAACTATCTGGATATTGCTCTCCAACATATATCCGATCCCATGCTGGAGAAGATGCGCAGACATGTGACGAAGCAGCAGACTCTAGACTTACTCCGAACTATCCGCCAAGAAGTTCCCGGCATACATCTGCGTACTACCTTGATGGTAGGACATCCGGGAGAGACTGAAGAGGACTTTGAGGAGCTGAAGGAATTCGTGGTATCACAAAGGTTTGAACGCCTAGGAGCATTTATGTACTCTCATGAGGAGGGAACCTATGGCTACAGACATTATGAGGATAATATCCCTTCGACCTTGAAGCAAGAGAGATTGGATGAGATCATGACACTCCAAGAATCTATAGCCTTTGAGGTGGCTGCCAAGAAGGTCGGAGATGAGCTTAAGGTGATCATCGATAGGAAGGAAGGTGACTATTATGTGGGAAGATCAGAATATGACTCACCGGATGTGGATCCTGAAGTGCTTATTCCCGCTGAAGCTCCTCTCGAGATAGGTAGATTCTATCATACTAAGATTGTAGATCAAAGTGGATATGATCTCATAGGGAAAGTTAGTCTTTAACCTTTTGCCTATTCACTATGGAAGATATCAATGAAAACAGTATGATAAGATCTTTGTCTGCTTGGCTCAACTCTTTGCTTGTCGAACATTCAGAGATAAACCTTCCGGCATTAGGTACTTTCACTACAGTCTTCCTGCAAGAAAAGGTTGCTCTTAGAGGAGATTCCAAATACCTTATCCCTCCGAGTATAACCATAGGGTATAATGCATCTCCCGAGATATTGGATCTTAAGTACTATACTTCTCTGGAGTATACTCTTGACCGAGAATTGATCTCATCATTCGATCTCAAGAGATATGCAGAGATGAATGGAGTCTCTCTTCCTGAGCTTACAACTGTAGTTCAATCTTATTCAACGGATTGTATGACCTCTCTATTCAGAGGTAGACGTGTAGTGATATGGGATCTCGGAGAATTCTATGTCAGTGAGGAGCCTGATCAAGGGTTGATACTAAACTATGTACCCTCGGAGAGTTTGTTGGCTTCGGCTAACAGACCTTTTGAAAGCTACACAGAGGTAAAGCTGAAACCCGGCATAGACTTCTCAGACCTTAAGCATATCTATGGTGACGAACCTGATAGCCGACAACAACCTATCCGTCAACTCATAACCGAAAGGATCACGCAACCTACTGCCGAAGAGGTAGAAAGCGTCAGTGAAATAGATGTAATGCTCCCTATAGAGGAGGATATAACTCCCACAGTTGCACCCATAAGTGAAGGCGTAAAATCTGAGGAGAAAGTGAGAAGGAATTGGCTCCCTTATCTAATCTCTTTGATATTGATTCTATTTCTTGGAGGCGGGTTGTACTTCTTTTTCTCAAATCGAGGAGAGATCCCTCAGGCGTCTATTCCTACCATTGTGGTAGATACTGTAACTAAAGTGGTAGAAGTATCGAAGGATACTCTTCCCATCTCCCCAATGATTGTAGACTCAGTAACTGTTCAGCGTGGTGCAAGCCTCAATAAATATGCCGAGAAGTATTATGGCTATAAGGAGTATTGGGTCTACATCTATTTCGCTAATGAAAGTCGTATTAATGATCCGGATAACATCCCTATAGGAACAGCACTATTGGTACCGGATCTGAGCTACTATGATCTGAATAGAGATACTACTACAGCGCTGAAGGAAGCTAACTTGTGGGCTACAGTGATCTTGACAAATAGATATACAGACTACTTCGAACAAAGACCCGAAGTAAAGAAGCAACTAGTCCGCGACTAACTGTATAGAGGAAAGAGTAGGGGAGATATAGCCCAAAGCAAGACATAGAATATCAGTAGCAAGTAACTGAAATACCGTATCCTTGATCTGGGATGTACGTATGGAACTATCTGATGCTCTTCAGGAATACCTAGGAATAATACTCTGGAACGAATATAGCCTAGGTAGACAAACCATCCCACCATCAAGCCACAAAGTATACCCGGAATCACGTCGCTGATGAAGTGTACTCCCAAGTATATTCGAGAGTAACATACAGTAAGTGCCACGACAAATGATATCAAAGTATATACACGGTCTCTCAGAAGTAGAGCAGTGAAGGTGGCAAAGGATATAAAGTTTGTGGAGTGTCCGGATATGAACCCAAAATTACCACCTCTATAATCCAGTACAGTCTTCACATAGGCTTCAGTCAAGGGATGGTGTGTAGGTCTGAACCTTGAGAATAAAGGCTTGATAATATGTGAGGACAATTGGTCACCAATGAATATACATAGCACCACAGCTAAGAGAAATACCACACACTCCTTAGGTTTCTGCTTATACAGCATCAAGAATAAGAAGATTGCACCCACAACTATCCATGGGTATTTGTCTGATATCATATACATTACCCCATCCAAATATGGGGTATGTGGACTGTTGAGGGTTAGGAACCAATTCTTCTCTAACTCTACCAGTTGCTCAACCATTTATCTATATAGTCTTATTCTAATATGAAGAGGATCAGCGTGGCTGCATCTTGTCTGTAAGGATCTTCTCGTAAGAATCCATAGGAACCCATCCTACAACACCATCGGGAAGAGTGATTTCAGAGAAACCATTCAATGTCTGATCTACACTAACCTTGAGACCGGCATGCAGTGTAGCTATATCGGTAGCAGACTGATCCGGTGAACTCTTTAGGGTAACAACGTTGGATAGAAGTATAGCCTCCTTCTCCTCAAATGAAATGGAGTACGATCTGTATGCAAATAGATTGGAGACTACACATAATACCACACTAGCAATAGCAACATAGAAGCCTACCATGCGATATTTCCTACTTACTGAAAGTAAATAGATGGCTATTCCCGCCAATCCAAGTACGAAGAAGAATAATCCCAATATCATCCAACCCTTTATGGATAGGGTATACGTAACTCCATTGAGTGCAGGAGTGAGTAGGGAATCATTGCTATCAATCTTGTCAACAGCTTTGGAATGGGCTAGCTTGAGGTTGAACCTAGTGTCTGAATCAGTAGGATTGATTCGAAATGCCCTTTCAAAGTTCAGTATGGCTCTCCCATAATCTGCACTCTTGTAATAAGCACATCCGAGATTGTAATACTGTTCCTCAGTACCTTGGGGGGAATCCTCAATCATTCGGGAATATCCCTTGATGGCTTCAGAATAGTTTGTGGCAGCATAAGCACTATCCGGAGCGGTCTGGGAGTAGGAATTTATGCTTACAGTAAATATGCTAAGTAGGATGACCCACTTAAGGATGTCATGAATCATTCTCATTTTACTTTGATATTATCCAACTTGTTGATCACATCAGCTACATTATCAAAGAGTCTGTCTTTCTCTATCTGGCTTTCAGAAGGTGCATATCTGCTGAACTCAAGGTCAGAGAGAGTTTGGATGGTAGACTGTATCAAAGAAGGATCAGCATTGTGCTCTTCGAGGGTCTGAGCGATACTTTCTTTGTTAAGAACAGAGAGTGGTAAGTGGAACTTATTACTTAGGAAGTTGTATAATCCCTTGAGTAGCGCTTCATAGTATTCGGCAGAGTTACCACTATTTCTCTTAGAGGAAGCCAGTTTCAGCCACTTACGAGCCATCTTACCTGCCCTAAGACTTATGTAACTCTTCTTCCCTTTTCGTGAATTGCGGGCTCTGATCACTCCATAAGATATACCCAGTGCCAGAAGAAGGAATAGATATATGAGAATGAAGAGGGTAGTCCTTGGGAGCTTCATCACACTCTGCTTGGAGAGATCTTTGAGGTATCGAATATCTTTATTCAGATACTTCACCTCCTCTTTGTCATTGGCATAGCTTGTAGTCCCTGTAGTGGGTGAATTGGGATCAGCAGGATCCACATGTACCTTCACATCATTGAGTTTGATCTCTTTATACTGCTCCTCTTTGGGATCAAAATAGCTAAATGCCATACCGGGAATGACATAGTCTCCGGCATAACGAGGGACAGAGAAGAAGTCAATAACCTTCTCCCCCCGAACTCCTGACTCACTGATCCGGATGTCCTCGCTCTCTTTGGGATCGAATGCATCAAAGCCCTCAGGGTATTTCGGCGTAGGTAATGTTACGAGTTTGATATTACCATCACCCTTAAGCCTATAACTTAGCTTATAGCTTTCATTCGCTCTAACTCTATCGTCAGGTTTGAGAGCCTCAAGAGAATACTGTCCCACAGCACCATTGAAACTTTCGGGAGCAGGCTGTGGCAGAGGTTTGACGTTGATAGTTACTGCATTGGATGCTACGCTCTTACGAACAGTACGATAGGAGGAAAAGAAGCTATCGAAAAAGCTGTCCATACTATCTAGTTGTCTATTGACAGGGAGTTGCAGTTGTAAGTCAAACTTTCCTTCAGGAATAGTCAGTTGTCCGGACCTCTGGGGGAAAAGAACCAATTTGCGAATCACTACGGTCCTGTAGACTTTACCATTATGTTCCTCAGCTTGTAATTGAAGAGTTTGGGGCATCTCAACTTCCTGAACTAAGAATCCTTCAAACTCAGGAAACTTAACGCCATCGAAATTGAAGTCATATGCCGAATATATCTTGAAGATAACAGATACTCCTTCCTGTTCGTATACGTTACGTTTGCTGACAGATACATTGACAAAGACATCCTTAGAGGATAAGTTGGGGGTAGGAGCTTGCTCAGCGGCAGCTGATTTTCGATTGTTGGGTAGGGTAGCGTTACCGGATTGACCTGCAGAGACTACTGTGACCTTGCGGGGAGTAGTACGATAGGTAGCTGATCCCACCTTGACGGATGCTGCAGGTATAGTGTACGTCCCTGCCTTGTCAGCCAGGAATACAAAAGTATAAGTAGTATAAGAGCTACGAGAAAGCTTTCCATTTACGATAGAAGTACGCCTACTACTGGATTGCTGAGGACCGTAAAGAACTTCCAAACCCTCAGGGGCATCCATCTGAAAATCCTTGGCAGTATCATTGATGGAGAAGAAGACATTAAACTGTTCCCCCTCAACAATTACATCAGGCACTTCCACTTGAAGCTTTGTATCACCGGACTGAGCGAAAAGACTGGAAGGAAGAAGGAATAATAAGAGTATTATCCCCATACGAGAATAGAAGAGCCGTAACGATAAATTCAGATCTGAAGCCATCTTACCAATTCTTTTGGTTGGAGTTATTTCCGGATTGTTCCTGCTTAGCTTTCTCAATCTTCTTCTGAGTATTCTTTTCGTCCTTCAAGAAAGCATCAAGGATCTTTTGAGCATTATCCTTTGACATCTTCTCTTCTTTATCCTGAGGCTTCTCCTGAGTTTTGTCCTGCTTATCATTATCCTTATTCTGTTGGTCTTGCTGTTGCTTGTCATCTTTCTGCTCATCCTTTTGATCTTTATTCTGATCATTTTGTCCTCCTCCACCTTGGTTCTTCTCTTGTTGTAGGAGTTTCTGAGCAAGTGCAAGGTTGTACCGAGTCTCCTCATCAGCAGGATTGTTGCGCAGAGATTCTTTGTAAGCCTCAATAGCTTCTTGATATTTCTTAGCCTTCATATGTACATTCCCCAGATTGTGAGCTCCTGCAGCTCTGGACTCTTTAGAGAGAGAAGGGTTGGCAAGCATTTGATTGTAAAGGTTTACAGCCTCTTCCATTCTTTCTGTACGGTAGAGAGTATTTGCCAGATTGTAATTGAGCATTGTACTCTCTTTATTTAGCTCCAAACCCTTACGATATTCTATTTCAGCTTTAGAGTATTCACCATTCTTGAAGAGTTTATTGCCTTCACTATTGAGGTTGCGTACCACTTTCTGAGACATTCCCATGAAGGGGAAGAGTCCACAGAGCAGTAGCAATGACAGTAATATTCTAATTCTCATCGATCAAATAGATTAAATCTCCTGAAGTAACGGTTTTTACGGTCTAGGAATAGTAGGTCTAGGATAACTAGTATAATTCCCGGAATAAGGAAATAGGGATATATCTCAGCATAAGAATTGTATACAGTCGTCTCCATCTCCGTCTTCTCTACGCTGTCAAGAGACTTGGTGATGGTCCTCACAGTGTTGGAGATATCACCTGCATAGATGTACGTACCACCACTCATCTGCGCCAATTCCTTACACATCTCTTCATTGAGCCGGGTGATAACCATATTTCCATTCGAGTCTGTAAGATATTGTCCCGAGTCATCCATACGTATGGGACCACCTTGAGGTGTACCTATGCCCACGACATTGATCTGAATCTCTCTCTCTTTAGCTTCAGATATGGCACCTTCAACTCCACCTTCATGATTCTCTCCATCTGTAAAGAGGAGTATCACCTTTTTAGACTTGTCGCTGTTGCTAAAGCTTCTATTAGCCAGATTCAGAGCTTTACCCACCGCAGTTCCTTGACGAGAGATCATTTCCGGAGAAGCATTGGATAGAAACATCTTGGCAGATATGAAGTCTGAAGTAATAGGAAGCTGTACGAAGGCATCGCCTGCAAAGAGTATCATTCCGACCTTATCATTGTCAAGATGGTCGATGACTCTTGAGAGGATTAGTTTGGTATGATTCAATCTGTTGGGCTTCACATCATCAGCAAGCATGGAGTTGGAGATATCCAAGCATACCATTACCTCTATACCCTTCTTGACTACCTTCTGAGGTTGTGATCCAAGTTGAGGACGTGCAATAGCCATTAAGATAAGAGCAGCTGAGAGAATGAGTATAAAGTCCTTGATGAGCTTTCTTCGTAGAGAGAGGTCCGGCATCAGTTGCTTTACCAGTGGAGTATCCCCAAACTCTTTGAGACTACGCCTACTCTTAGATATCTGATAGATGGCAAATAGTCCCAAAAGGGCAAGAGGTATCAACAGATACAAATATGTCGGATGTAGAAATCTAAACATAGGTTCATGCTAAGTCTATGGGAGAGTCCTGAAGACTGTCATCCTAGAAATAATAGCCAAGAGTAGTGCTAACAACGCTCCGGCTAAGAACTTATGATAATGCTCAGTCTTCTGAGTATAGGTCTGCACATTAAGCTTTACTTTCTCGAGCTGATCAATCTCACTGTAGATCTGTGCAAGACTTTTATTGTCTGTGGCTCTAAAGTATTTCCCACCGGTCTTCTCAGCAATAGTCTCAAGAGTAGGTTCATCTATATCCACAGGTATATTCTGATATCTTACACCAAAGGGAGTAGGGAAGGGGTAGGGAGCCATTCCCTGAGTACCTACTCCTATAGTGTATATACGTATACCAAAAGCTTCAGCCATCTCTGCAGCAGTCACCGGAGCTATCTCCCCGGCATTATTCGATCCATCAGTAAGCAAAATAATGACTTTGGACTTTCCTTCCACTTCTCTCAGACGACTTATTGCTGTAGCCAAGCCATTCCCTATAGCAGTACCATCGGTTATTATGCCTGTCTCGATACTTTGGAGTAGCCCTATGAGAGTAGTCTTATCTGTAGTCATGGGACATTGTGTGAAGCTTTCTCTGGCAAATACTACGAGACCTATATTATCATTGACACGTTTGGAGATAAAGTCTGTGGCAACGTTCTTGGCTGCTTCTATTCTATTGGGCTTAAGGTCCTCTGCAAGCATACTGGTAGAGATGTCCACAGTCATAACGATATGTATACCTTCCGTCGTAGAGTCACTTACTGAAAAGGACGACTGAGGACGTGCGAGTGCAGTTACCATCAAGGCATAAGCTATTAATATTAGTACTATTGGAAGCTTATGCAGCTTAGTACGAGAAGTGGTAGGCATATCCCTGAAGGCAGCTCCGGTAGACAATGTAAAGCTTGCGGGTCGTCTATTGAAATATGCTCTGATCCATAAGATGATTGGGATCAGTAATAATAGAAGGAAATATAATGGATGCGCAAAGGTCATTTGCCCTGTATATTAGCTGGAGATTCTTCCTCGTCTTGAACGGGTTTAGGCTTATACTCTTCCACAAAAGCAGTGGTGGCATTTAGTACAGACAGATTATCTTCAGTCGTAGGATGATACTTGGCAAACTTAGCCAAGTCTGCTATACTTAGGATCTTAGATAGGTTACTGTACATCTCTTGATCCCTACTTTCGGCTTTCAGAGATGTCAATATCTCCTGACTGGTCTTGTCAGCTGTCTGTATACCCCATACACGGAAAATATATCTCCTCAGGATGTCAGTGACTCGAGTGTAATACTCTTTCGATTGGTTGGATCTCCATAGCTCTTCCTCCCTAAGTGCCTGTATTGCCGTAATTGCCTCATCATAAGGATCCACATAAACCTCTTCTTCTTTCACTGCTACTCCGGACTTGCGACTAAGGATATAACGGTAGAGAAGGTATCCCCAGAGTATTAGAAGCAGAAGACCCAAAGCAATGTAGATGTAGACAGCATAATCTATCCAGTAGAACTTTGATGCCTCTTGCTTCTTGATATCATAGAACTTATCAGGTTGAGACAGATCTACCTCCACAGTATTTACTATCAGATTAGGATGGTCATCTGAGGTTATTATCTCATTACCTATACGAGCAGAGACATTCCTAATGGTATACATAGCCGAATCAAACGAGGTGATGGCTATCTCATAGATGCGCTCGCGGAGATGATCATTCAGCATGGAAGAGTCTTCCTTAAGGATTCCCAGAAGTTCTACTCCGCTGACGATAGTATCTTGAGGAAGAGCCAACGTCACGGGATCATCTTTATCATGAACCACACGGACGGTCATCACACTCTGTTCACCAATACGTATAGCGGTAGGCTCAATAGTGGTGAGGACTTTAGCTTCCTGTCCGTACGTTGCGATGCTATCCATTCTCAACAGCGAGAAAAGGAGAAGGATAGATACTGCACAAGTATGAATGACTCTAGACATATTACCTTTTGCCATAAGAGAAAAGACGAATCAATGCAGGTACATAGTCCTCATCAGTTTTTGTGGATACAAAGTCGATACCATACTTACGGAATATCCGCATCATCTCGGTGGTGATCCCATCCCAATGATCACGATAAGTCTTAGCTACCCTAGACGAGTCCGAGTTGACTACAAAGATCTCTCCCGTCTCGGCATCTCTTACTCTCAATAAACCTACTCGTGGGAGCTGATATTCATGAGGATCATAGACTCTGATGGCCTTTACATCGTGCTTCTTGGAGACTACACTGAGGGTCCTCTCATAGTCGGAGTCATCAATGAAGTCTGACATCACAAAGATGGTACAGCTCTTCTTCTGCATATTGCTCGCATAAGTCAATGCCTGAGAGAGATTTGTTCCCGATCCTTGAGGTTCCAGTCTGAGTATCTCACTGATAATGTGGAGGACATGCTTTCGACCTTTACCCGGAGCTATATACTTCTCTATACGATCAGAGTAGAAGAGTACTCCGACCTTATCATTGTTGTTGATACAGGAGAAGGCCAAAGTGGCTGCGACCTCAGCTGTCAGCTCTCTCTTGGTGCGAACCTTTGTACCAAAAAGTCCGCTCGATGATACATCAACCAGAAGAAGAACAGTGAGCTCACGTTCCTCTTCGAATACCTTTACATACGGCTTGGCATATCGAGCAGTTACATTCCAGTCTATATCTCTGATGGGGTCTCCCGGTTCATACTCTCTGACTTCACTGAACTCCATACCTCTACCCTTGAATGCAGACTTGTACTCTCCCGCAAATATATTGCGAGAGAGCTTGTTGGTATGGATTTCTATCTTACGGATCCTCTTGAGCAGATCTTTTGTCTCCATATTAATGCTCTAAGCTCCTTAGATCCAAGAGATATGATGAAAGGCGGCTGAGCGCATCAAGGCACATCCACTTTATTCAATATCTCGTTGATAACCTCTTCGGTACGGAGATTATTCGCCTCTGCTTCATACGAGAGACCTATTCTGTGCCTCATGACATCATGGCATACGGCTCTCACATCCTCAGGTATCACGAATCCTCTCCTCTTGATGAAAGCATAAGCTCTTGCCGCCAAAGCCAGATTGATGGATGCACGTGGAGAGGCTCCGAAGGAGATCATATCCCTAAGGTTGGGAAGTCCTGCTTCAGCCGGATACCGTGATGCAAATACTATGTCTACGATGTATTTGTGGATCTTCTCGTCGATATATACTTGATGGACTATCTCTCTCGCTTTCAGTATGGCGTCGGTGCTTACCACGGGAGTGACCTCAGCCTTCTGAGCTCTTATCTGCTCGATGATGATGCGTTGCTCTTCGGCTTTGGTGGGATAGTCCACAATCACCTTGAGCATAAATCGGTCTGTCTGAGCTTCCGGGAGAGTGTATGTACCCTCCTGGTCTATAGGATTCTGTGTGGCCATCACCAGGAAAGGTTTGGGGAGCGCAAAGGTTTCATCCCCGATGGTCACTTGCTTCTCTTGCATCGCTTCCAGCAGAGCACTCTGTACCTTGGCAGGAGCTCTGTTGATCTCATCCGCCAAGACGAGATTGGCGAAGATGGGACCATGCTTCACGCTGAAGACTTCGTTCTTCTGACTGTAAATCTGTGTACCGATGACGTCGGCAGGAAGGAGGTCGGGAGTAAATTGTATTCGACTGAATCGTGCATCCATAAGGGATGCCAAAGTCTTTATCGCCAAAGTCTTTGCAAGTCCCGGGACGCCTTCGAGGAGAATATGCCCGTCAGCCAAAAGTCCGATCAGCAGGCTTTCACGCAAATGCTTTTGTCCCACAATGATGCGGCTCATGCCGCTATCCAGAACCTCTATAAACGCACTCTCTCTCTCTATAATCTCCGTGAGAGCTCTGACGTCCACGGCTGTATCCTTAGAGTAATCCATATAATGAGTTTAGAACATATGTGCATCACTTCACCAGTGTTCGAATGCACCTGTGCAAAGATACAAAGTTGTGCTTACAATCGATGGAACCCTGCCACAGGGCATCCCTTGAATGAGTACATTGGGGCTTAAAGTTGAATACCGGGGATGACCGAATTGGAAACATACTATGTTCATCGTTGGAAACATACTATGTTTATGATCGCAAACATACTATGTTTATGATCACGAACATACTATGTTTATAATACGGGAGTTTACCGGCAGTGTCGGGCTATCTGCTTTGGAGGAGATCGCGAATCTGTGTAAGCAGTCGGACTTCCTCACCGGGTGCTGCAGGAGCGGCAGGGGCTTCGACCTTGGGTCGTTTCATCCTGTTGATGCCTTTGACCATTAAGAATATCACGAAAGCAATGATCAAGAAGTCGATAAGAGTCTGGATGAAGTTGCCATAGTATATGGCAGCCTCGGGCTTGATCACTTCACCATTCTGAATGACTGCCGCATCCATGACATACTTCAGGTCCTTAAAGTTGACTCCTCCCACAAGCTTTCCTATAGGAGGCATGATGATATCGTCCACCAGGGAGGATACTATCTTGCCAAAGGCAGCACCGATTATGATACCAACTGCCATATCAATGACATTGCCTCTGACTGCAAACTCTTTGAATTCTTTCATGAAACCCATATGACTATAGTATTTAGAGTGAATAATACTCCGCTAAAGTAGTACTTCTTGACGAATTCTTCCCCCCTGAAGGCACCTATGGCATGAGCGAGTCATCCGTGAGATAGGGGGCAGGTTCGTTGCTCGAACTAGGACCGAAGACTGCCGAACGTGTCGTGGAGACACTGTGATCGTAGATATTACTGTCCAGCGCTGAAGTGAACTTGATAAACTCTTGCTTGAACCTGAGGTAATAAGATCCTGTGGGTCCGTTCCTATGCTTTGCGATGATAAACTCCGCCAATCCTCTCAAATCTCTGTGCTCCGCATCTTCGGTGATACCGTAGTATTCGGGACGATGCAGGAAACAAACCATGTCGGCATCCTGCTCTATGGCTCCGGACTCACGCAGGTCTGCAAGCTGAGGCTTCTTGCCTTCACCGGTACGATTCTCTACCCCGCGGTTCAGCTGTGAGAGTGCTATGATGGGTATGTCCAGCTCTTTGGCAAGCTGCTTCAGTGATCGTGAGATGGTACTCACCTCTTGTTCACGGTTGGCATTAGACCTCATTCCGGTAGCAGTCATGAGCTGGAGGTAGTCTATGATAATGACCTTGACATCATGCTCACGTACCAGTCGTCGTGCCTTCGAACGGAGGTCAAAGATGGAGAGTGCGGCATTGTCATCTATATACAGGGGAGCTTCTTCGAGAGCAGTAAGCCCCGTCGTAAGCTTTCGTGTCTCTTCTTGAGAGATGGTTCCCTTCTTTATCTTGTCATTATCTATCTCCAGATGGTTGACGATCAGACGAGTGATGATCTGTGTCTTGCTCATCTCCAAGCTGAATATAGCCACGGGTATGTTGAAGTCTATGGCCATGGAGCGAGCCATGGAGAGTACAAAGGCAGTCTTACCCATGGCAGGTCTTGCTGCGATGATGATGAGGTCGGGACTGTGCCATCCTGAGGTCGCCTCGTCCAACTCCCTGAATCCGGTATTGAGACCACTTATGCCCTCCTTGCGATTGGCTGCCTCCGTGATCTGAATGATGGCACCTTTGATGAGATGACTTACGGGTTCGACTTCATCTTTATCAGTCTGCTGAGTGATGGCGAAGAGTTGGCTCTCAGCTTCCTGCATGGTATCTACGACATCAATGCTCTCGTCAAAGGCATTCTTGATCACATTGTTCCCGAAAGTGATCAGGTCTCTCTGTATGGCTTTGTCATAGAGGATACGGGCATGCTCTTCGATGTGTGCGGTACTATTCACCTGTGAAGCCAGAAGCGCCACGTAGTGAATACCTCCGGCATCTTCCAATCTCTCATTGCGCTTGAGCTGCTCGATGACCGTCTGCACATCTATGGCTCCCTCGGCAAGTGCGAGATCTCTAACAGCTTCGAATATGTACCTATTCTGACTGTCGTAGAAGCTTTCGGGTCGAAGCAGCTCACCAATGAGTGAGAAAGTATCCTTCTCCAGCATCAAAGCACCCAAGACCAGCTGCTCGGCATCCGTATTGTGGGGTGGTACTAGGGTAGGGAGGTTGTCCTCACCTCTATTCTTATAGCTCTTACGAGTATATCTCTTCTCTTCTGCCATGAATACTCCCTTCTCCTAATCCAGCTTGAGTACTGCGAGGAACGCCTTTTGCGGTACCTCTACAGTACCTATCTGCTTCATTCTTTTCTTACCTTCCTTCTGTTTCTCCAATAGTTTTCTCTTACGTGAGATGTCACCACCATAGCACTTGGCAGTAACGTCCTTACGAACGGCTTTCACGGTCTCCCTGGCAATGATCTTGGCTCCTATGGCTGCTTGAATGGCTATGTCAAACTGCTGACGAGGGATGAGTTCCTTGAGCTTCTCACATATCCTGCGCCCGAACGTGACACTGTTGTCTATATGCGTAAGTGTGGATAGCGCATCCACAGGCTCACCATTGAGGAGAATATCCAGCTTCACCAGCTTGGACTCTCTGAAGTCGTGAAGTGCATAGTCAAAGGATGCATACCCCTTCGAGACACTCTTCAGCCTGTCATAGAAGTCTATCACTATCTCACCCAAAGGGAGATCATAGATGATCTCAATCCTATTTCCCCAGATATAATCTTGACGTACAAGGATACCTCTCTTGCCCAAGCACAATGTCATGATAGGACCTATGTATGCGGTATCCGTGATCACAGATGCACGTATATAGGGCTCTTCGATATGATCTATCTCAGTCACCGGAGGAAGCCCGGAAGGATTATGTACCTCAATCATGTTGCCGTTCTTGAGATATACCTTATAGGATACATTGGGGACTGTGGTGATCACGTTCATGTTATACTCACGATCCAGTCTCTCTTGTATGATCTCCATATGAAGGAGTCCCAGGAAACCGCAACGAAAACCGAATCCCAATGCTGCAGAGCTCTCGGGTTGGAAAGTAAGCGATGCATCGTTGAGCTGAAGCTTTTCAAGTGATGAGCGTAAATTCTCGAAATCTTCTGTCTCTATAGGATACACACCCGCAAAGACCATAGGCTTCACCTCCTTGAATCCTTCTATGGCATCTTCGGCACCATTCTTTACATGAGTAATGGTATCACCCACCTTTACTTCCTTGGAGGTCTTAATGCCTGAAATAATATATCCCACATCCCCTGTACGAACCTCCTCACGAGGAACCATATCCAACTTGAGGACTCCCACCTGATCAGCTACATACTCCTTACCGGTAGCGATGAACTTAACCTCCTCCCCTGTACGTATCACACCGTTCACTACCTTATAGTAGGCAATAATACCTCTGAAGGGATTAAAGACAGAGTCAAATATGAGGCATTGCAAAGGGGCTTCAGAATCTCCCTGTGGAGGAGTGATCCTATTGACAATGGCTTCCAAGATCGCAGGGACTCCTTCACCGGTTTTGCCACTTGCTCTGATGATTTCGTCAGGGTCACATCCCAGGAGATTGACGATCTCGTCACTAACTTCCTCAGGCATGGCACTCGGAAGGTCAATCTTATTCACCACAGGAATAATGGTGAGATTGTGGTCCAATGCCATATAGAGATTGGAGATGGTCTGTGCTTGGATACCTTGAGCTGCATCGACGATAAGGAGTGCACCCTCACATGCTGCTATGGATCGAGATACTTCGTAAGAGAAGTCCACGTGTCCCGGAGTATCGATCAGATTGAGGATATATTTCTCTCCCTCGTGTAAGTACTCCATCTGTATAGCATGACTCTTGATGGTGATGCCACGCTCTCTCTCCAGATCCATATTATCCAAGACCTGATCTTTGAGATCCTTACGTGAGATGGTGTCTGTATACTCCAAGAGCCTATCGGCGAGAGTACTCTTACCGTGGTCGATATGAGCAATGATGCAAAAGTTCCTGATATTCTTCATTAAAATGCTAGAGATTCCAAGTCAAAGATGTAAAGACTTGGGATAAATTGAGTTCCCTGACAAAGTTACGATTAACTCGTGACTTGCTTGGAACTCGGATCAAGGGAGTAGGGGAAGGAGTTTTTGGTAGATCTTTTCCGTGGCACCACTCTCCGAAGAGATGTAGTCTCCTGCCGCTTTGCCTGCACGCTGAAGTGCTTCATCCTCGGAAAGCCATTGAACGAGGATGCTCTCCAGACCGGAAGAGTCCTTGACAGTATATCCTCCCCCAACCTCTATAAGTGCTTTAGCTTCCCTGAACTTTTCATATTTGGGTCCGAAAATCACAGGGATACCATAGACTGCTGCTTCAGCTGTATTGTGGATCCCTTTGCCAAAGCCTCCACCGATATACGCAAAGTCAGCGTAAGCATACAGAGAGGAGAGCATTCCCACGGTATCTACCACCAAAGTCGTAGATGTCAGGTTCGTAAGATCTTTATCCTCGTATTCTGTGTAGAGCAGGACTTCTCGAGAGCTTAGCGAGCGGATACTACTTATATGTCGCTCTGTGATCTCATGCGGGACAATGATGGTAAAGAGTTGGGGTATAGACTCAAAGAGCGGAAGGTAGATGGATTCATCCTCTTCCCATGAACTTCCTACTACTACAATCCTTACACTCTCCCGTTTGGCTCTCTCCTTTATCCTTTCGAAGAACGGTATATTATGAGACGAACGGGCGATATGAAGGACTCTGTCCATACGTGTGTCCCCTCCTACAGAAACGGAGGTAATACCAATGCCCGCCAAGAGATTCGCTGACTCAGCGTTTTGGACAAAGATGTGATCGTAGTAGGAAAGCCTTTGACGGAAAGTATTACCGTACTTCTTGAAGAAAATCTGTGTGGGGCGAAAGATTGCAGAGATCAAGTATGTCGGTATCTCTCTTCTGTGTAGCGCATCGAGAGTATGAAGCCAGAATTCATACTTGACGAAAATGGCAATCTTCGGTCTCAGAAGATCGAGGAAACGAGGGAGATCCGATGAAGTATCAAAGGGTAGGTATGTGACAATATCCGCAAGTGGGTAATCCTTACGCACTTCATAGCCTGAGGGTGAGAAGAAAGTGAGGCAAATGTGCAAGGAAGGGTGCTTCTCCTTCAGAAGTTCGATCAAGGGACGTCCCTGTTCAAACTCTCCTAAAGAGGAGGCATGAATCCATATATAATCCTTATCGGGCTGCCTTAACTTGCGAAGAGTGGGAAGAGTATCTGCCCGCCCTCTAACCATCTTGCGTGCTTTGGTGTGTAGGGGAGCCACTACCCTCAGAAACCCAAAGTAGAGTCCTAGGGCAAAGTCGTACAGAACCATGCCAATCATGCGTACCCCGGTGGCAACTATAAAGATATCTGACTTACTGCTCTCCGGAGCCTTCGTAGAGTCTCTTCCTTACCAATCACCTCCATGATATCAAAGAGATGAGGACCTCTAAGTTCCCCCACAAGAGCCAGCCGGGTAGCATTAAGCACAGCTCCCATGCCTAGCTCATTCTCCTCAATCCACGATTTGGTAACCTCTTCAAGTGGGATAGATGTGAAATCTTCTTGTGCTTCGAGGAGATTGACATATCTGTTGATGATGTCAGGAGTCTGAGTTTTCCATCTCTTCTTCACAGCCTTAGGATCATAATCTGTGGGGGCACGGAAGAAGAAATCGGCTTCAGGTACAATATCACCCAGCAGAGTGAGACGCTCTTTCACCAACGGAAGCACTTGAGAGAGCTCTTCTCGAGTGCATTCTATGCCGGCATCATGAAGATAAGGTAGAAGCAGTTCTGTGAGTCTCTCATCGTCATACTCCTGAATATACTTGTGATTGAACCACTTACCTTTCTCATAATCGAACTTGGCACCTGACTTACTGCAGCGCGAGAGATCAAACTTCTCTATGAGTTCATCCATACTAAGGATCTCACTATCGTCACCGGGATTCCACCCAAGTAGAGCCAGGAAATTAATGACAGCTTCAGGGAGGTATCCGGACTCTCTATAGCCACTGCTGACAGTTGCATTAGATCCCTCACCACTTCTCCATTCAAGAGGGAATACCGGAAAGCCTAAACGATCCCCATCCCGCTTGCTGAGTTTGCCATTCCCTTCAGGTTTAAGCAACAGAGGGAGGTGAGCGAACTTAGGCATCTCGGATTCCCATCCCAATGCCCTATAGAGTAAGACATGAAGTGGTGCTGAGGAGATCCACTCTTCACCACGTATGACATGGGTAACCTCCATCAGATGGTCATCCACGATATTGGCAAGATGGTAGGTAGGCAGATCATCCACTGACTTATACAGCACTTTGTCATCTAGTACGGAAGAGTTGATGACCACCTCTCCACGTATGAGATCATTCACAACTACATCTTCTCCCGGCTCTATCCTAAGACGAACCACAAAGGGAACTCCTTTACTTTCAAGAGAGGAGCACTCATCAGAGGATAACGTAAGGCTGTTCTTCATCTCCATACGAGTCCGTGCATCGTACTGAAAGTTGTCGATCTCCTTACGCTTAGCATCCAATTCTTCCGGTGTATCGTAGGCTTTATAGGCTTTTCCCTCATCCAGTAGCCGGTGTACATATTTTCTATAAATGTCGCGACGCTCACTTTGTCTGTAGGGACCGTGGTCTCCTCCTTTACCAACTCCCTCATCGAAGTGAATACCCAGCCATTCCAAAGCCTCAATGATATAGTCCTCGGCACCGGGTACAAACCTAGTGCTGTCAGTATCTTCAATTCTGAGGATCAGAGTGCCATCATTTTGTTTGGCAAAAAGGTAATTATATAACGCTGTGCGCACTCCCCCGATATGCAGAGGTCCCGTAGGACTGGGAGCAAACCTTGCTACTACTTTATTCATATGTCACTGATTTACCACAAAGATACCCTACTTATTTATTCATCATAGGTATCCTCATCCAACATCTTTCCTCCGGCGAATTCATCGGTCTCATCCTCTTCATAGTATACAGTCTGCATCAGATCATCTTCTTCAGGATCCTCCCATGCAGATTCATGGAGGTTTCTACGTACGAGAGGAGAGATGTCGTGAAAGTTATTTGTGGTTATATTCTCCCAAATCAGGTCTTTAAGTCGCTGAACTCCCTCGCCACTTACTGCCGAGAAGAATACATGAGGCAGATCCTTAGGGATAGTGGGTTCCAAGAGTTCCTTCAGATCCTCGTCTATAAGATCTGATTTAGAGATCCCTAAGAGCCTATTCTTCCCCATAAGTTCGGGGTTATACTTTTCCAGCTCTCTCACCAAAATATTGTAGTCCTCTAAGATATGGTCCGAATCCGCAGGGATGATAAAGAGGAGAACGGAGTTTCGTTCGATATGTCTAAGGAACCTAATACCCAAACCTCTTCCCTCGGCAGCACCCTCAATGATTCCGGGTATATCAGCCATAACGAAGGATCTTCCATCGCGGTAGTTGACAATGCCCAAGTTAGGCTCCAGTGTAGTGAAAGGATAGTTGGCAATCTTAGGTTTAGCTGCCGATACCACGGAGAGTAGGGTAGACTTTCCTACATTGGGTAGCCCTACCAATCCCACGTCTGCTAATAGTTTCAGCTGCAGGACTACCACCATTTCTCGGTATGGTTCTCCAGATTGAGAGTATCGTGGGGCTTGATTGGTAGAAGACTTGAAGTTGGTATTTCCTAGGCCTCCTCTACCCCCCTTGAGCAGAAGAACTGTCTCTCCATCCTGACGGACATCGCAGAGATATTCTCCACTCTCAGCATCATATGCCACAGTACCCATGGGTACCTCTAAATAGACATCCTCACCATCCTTACCGGTTCGATTATTTGCGCCCCCGGACTCACCATTTGTGGCATAGATGTGCCTGTCATACTTGAGATGGAGCAGAGTCCAGTAGTTACGATTGGCTCTGAGGTATATGTCCCCACCACGTCCGCCATTACCACCGTCGGGTCCACCCTTGGGGATGTACTTCTCCCTCCGGAAGTGTGAAGACCCTCGTCCTCCTCTCCCTGAGCGGCAATAGATCTTGACGTAGTCTACAAAGTTTGACTCTGCCATTCCAAGTTTACCTCATTAGTGACTATTGAGAGCACCCTCAATACCATTGATGATCCGCTTAGTGATCTCTTCGATCTCTCCTACGCCCTCAATGGGAAGGTGTTTGCCTTTGGCTTTATAGTAGTCAACCACAGGCTCTGTCTGAGAGTGATATACCTTGAGGCGTTCGCGAATAGCAGTCTCATTGTCATCTGATCTCCCCGAGATTTTGCCACGATTGAGAAGTCTCTCGACCAGTTCTTCTTCGGGTACGTTCAGGTCAATCAGAAGGTCAATCTCCTGCCCCTTTTGGTGGAGAAGATCTGTCAGTGCCTCAGCCTGCACCACAGTGCGGGGGAAGCCGTCAAAGATCACACCATTGTATTCCGAAGCGCCATCCAATACATCTGAAAGGATCTTGATAATGAGTTCGTCCGGAACCAGATGTCCCTTCTCAATATACTCTTTAGCGATCTTCCCGGTGGCAGACTCCTTCTTGATCTCCTCTCTCAGGACATCACCGGTGGATATATGATATAGGTTGTACTCCTTCTCCAGAAAGGTACTCTGCGTACCCTTGCCGGAACCGGGAGCACCGAAAATAATCAGATTCAACATATTATAATACGAATTGAATTAAAGATTTATCACTTTATAGATGTCAGGAAACATACGTCCCCTTCCATTATAGTCCAGACCGTGCCCCACTATAAAGTCATTGGGTATTTCCAGTCCTACATAGTCAGGCTTCACATCTACCACCTTAGGCACGTCCGGCTTGGAGAGCATCACTGCCACCTTCACATCCTTGGCACCACGGGACTTGTAGAGCTCTATCACTCTGGAGAGAGTAAATCCCGTATCGATGAGATCTTCCAGGATCACCACAGTCCTCCCTTCGACAGAGAGCTGAGGGGGGACCTCTTCGGTGAGTTCACCGGTAGAGTATAGTCCCTTGTAGGAGGAGTACTTGGCAAAGGTGAGCTCATAACAATCACAGAGCTCCTTCATCAACTCTGCCGCGAACATAAATGCACCGTTGAGGATGCAGACGAAGAGAGGATCCTTGTCTCCCAGATCTGAGACGATCTCTTTAGCTACACGCTTGATCTCCGGGAGGATCAGAGATTCCTTCAGGTAAAGTTCAAATTGCTTGTCGCTAACTTGTATAATATGACTCATGCCAACCGAGGTAGAATGTGTCCGGCAAAGTTAACAAACTTGACGCACTTATGGCGGCGTGAGTTAGGCGTATGAATTCCTATTGGGTTAATGAAGAATATAGAATGATGAATCGAGATTTGACTAAAGATGTTCTTTATCTACAGTGTTCATTTGTTTCACGCGCTTTTGAACCTGTTTATATTCTTGGGATGTAAATCCTAGACTCATTGCATCCGGCTCAGAAAGGTCTAAAATGTATTTTTTCGATGCAGGGTCATACCATATCATTCCGTCCATCATAAAGTTTCTGTCCGTCTGAATACGGTATATCACCTCTTTCTTGAGCATCTCATTGATGATATTTTCCTTGTTGTCCTCTCTATTGGGAGGATACTGAGGCTCGATTTTGTGCTTGCAAGAGATCAGGCTGATGCATACAGCCAAAGTGACTGTGATGAGTTTTACTTTCATGTTTATCTTTTTATATTTAAAAAGCGGAAATCTGATTTAAAGAGTTCTGCCTCAAATTTCCCGTAGATTGTGAGTTCTTCCTTGTCGGATGTTGAAGGGGTTTTCAACATATACCCCCCTTTGCAAAACTTGTTCTGCATGTCAAGTTCGTGTATGACAAAATAACCCTCCATCGAACGTGCTTCATTTGTCTTGATGTTGACCACAATGGCAATGCCGTTATTAGCATTGGAGCTGATGATCTTGGATTTATCAAGGACAAGAGTACGTTCGACTTCTATTGGGATATAGTTATTAGCCTCCAATGACTTATTGTACTCTATCTTATAGGGTATGTTTTTCAGTATCTCAGGGCGTTGTGTCGTCACGAAAAAAATAATCCGATATTCATGGTCTACTACATTTCCCAGATTTTTGTCTTGAAGAAGAGTTCCTATGTCGAATACATTATAATGGGGGTAAAAAGTCAGTACAACCGAATTAAATTCGGAATTCCATCCACGGTGTGTCATATGTACATATTCTTTACCATTAATTGTGGCTGTACCTATAACCTTATACTCACCTCGAGGTGACCATCTTTCGCACGAAACGAAAAAGAATGAACACGCCATCATGACCACATATTGTACTATTGCTCTCATATGTCTACATTATCGTTTTAAAGGTGAAACTTACGGGCATAAACTGAATGACCTTGTTGTCAAAATTCAACAGAATCAATGTATAAAGATATGTTTGTCCATCAGTGGAGTTGCTTTTAATGAACTCAAACTCAGATTTGGTCAGTATGTCTTTTACCAATGGTCCGTCATCGTCTATCCTAATCAAACGATTACCTTTCAGAGGACTTAGCCCTATTGCCTCCAAGGGCATCCACTCACGCCCTTTGTATTTGTCAGCCAAATCAGGCTTATAGCTTAGATATACTCGGGCTGACTCATACAAATCCCAATCCTTTTGGGCATCGTATAGTGCCCCCTGGGCATCGATATAAAATGCTGAAGATTCAGAAACATAGACCTCCTGCGAATTAACATTCACGTGTTGTAGGGGACTTTTATTACCAAGCGCATCTTCCACCTCCAAGAATATTGTTAATCTCTCGTTTTGTCCCTGTATCTGCACCATTAAATCGGACTGATCAGACTTGAATCGTCGAATCTCTTTATTTGGATACTTGACACCCCAATTATATTTGAGTACTCCGTTTAGTTTAGATAGATCATCTTTGGATTCCGCGTCAATACACTCAGCATTAACGTGGTATCCCCCCGGCTCATGAGACGCGGTAAGAATGTAGCGTGGCATTCCTACCAAAATTGTCAGGCTATACTTTTGATTCTTACAACTTGCCGTAATCACCACCACTCCCCTCCCTTTCACAGTTAGGATACCTGAGGAATTAATGGTAGCAATTTGGGGTTTGTCAATGCTCCAAGTTACATTCCCCTCAGTTGAGGATAGGCTGTATTGCGCCCCATTGTAACCAACCTTAGGACCGATAATGGAAGTTGTTTGTCCGGATTTGAGACTACGCACCTCATGGTTGCTATAAGGAGAATGAGGTACAGCATCGCTGGGTGTAAAATAATACTCTCCAAGTGGCAAACCTCTATCGGGGTGGATATTTTGCCCGAAAGTGGGGATTACGTATACAACTCCAAATAGCATGAAAGCTATAAGTATCTTCATTTTAGCCGGTTGTTTTGTCCAAGTGTATTTCTTAAGGGTAAATAGTTTTGAAGGGTCAAGACGTCGTAAGTTCGTCTTTTTCCCTGTTATGATAGAGGAAATCTACCTCTATCTTATTCGATCCTCTTGCGATAACTGATATCTCTCTGCATTTATGTTAGGTCTTATGTCCTATGCGAAAAATATATGATGTTTATTTTGATTACGCAATACCTATATCGCGAGATTTTATTTCCCCTTAAACCTTCAATCATCTTGCAGGGTATCTGATACGATGCTTTGATTAGTTTTTAGGTAAACATCAAACTTATTAACCTGTTCAAAAGCCTCAATCTTCATTCAGAATGAAGAGGTACAGATATTGAAAAACAAAAGGCGGGGTAAGTGGGAAAAAAGTGCGGTCTAATAAAATTATTACCCCGTACTTTTTTCCCACTTACCCCGCCTTTTTGAGCGAAGATTTTAACCAGCTCTACTTTTCGTTTGGCGAGCGTGTTTTAAAGGCATTGGAGGTAGTTTAGAGGGTAGGGGCTTTGAAGATTATTTAATAAGGGTGTTATGGTAATAAAAAACATCCCCGAGGAAGGGGAAGTTTTAGTATTAGAGACAACAGATGTGATGCTTATCCATGGTATACGGAGTCTAACCCGCTGAGAATACATTCCCGAGCATCTGCGGATAGTTGGACCAACCCTCTGATATCCCGGGAATAATCCTGAGTACAGAGAGGAGGATGTATCACCATGCGCAGGGGGTGAAAGTGGGGGAGGTGAGAGTCCTTGGGGAGGATCTCGTAGGCTCCATTAATAGAGACCGGGAGGATGGGTGCATCTGTATCAGTGGCGATCTTAAAGGCACCCTTCTTAAATCTCCGGAGTGTGCCATCGGGAGAGCGTGTACCCTCCGGGAAGATGACGATATGAAAGTGTCGTGAAAGAGCCACCTCGGCTTCACGGACCACCCTCATTACTCCTTCAGGGGTCGAATTGTCGGCAAAAATAAATCCCGCCTGCTCGCAGGCCCAGCCTACGAAGGGGATACTGCGCAAACCTATGCGCAGCACCCACTTGAAAGGTACGCCCAGATATCCGTAGAGGATGAAGATATCCACGGCACTCTGATGGTTTGGGGTAATGACGCAGCATTTGTCATCAGGAATATTCTCTCTCCCCTCTACCCGGACAGGTATGAGTGCCAACATGAGGGTGGCACGGCTCCAAATGGCGCCGGGGTAATACGAAAAAAATTTGTCGTTGCCGATGATGCACCCAAAACCTGTGATGATTGCAGTGAGGAGGGTGATGACGATGAATAGAGGCAGGAATATCACCAATAGATATAGGGAGTATAGTATCTGTCTCATGATCTTTAAGCTACAATAAAAGTGTAGGTTGTGATAGTTTGACGTGCGGAAAATCTGTTCTCATGGATCAAAAATAGGCAAATTAGCGCTTTTGTTCCCAGAAAAGTCCGCCTTTTTCCCTATTTTTGAAGCAAAAGTGGTCTCGGGATATTCTTTTTTCGATAATCCACGCACCCCATCAAAATATACAGCGTCATATGGATATGAGTGTCGAAGCACTTCTTTTGTACGGATCAGCATTAGTGATCGTTGGTCTATTGCTGAGCCAAGCCAGCTATAAGATAGGTATGCCTACTCTCCTCCTTTTCTTAGGAGTAGGGATGTTGGCCGGAGACTCAGGGCTTGGGATAGAGTTTGACAGCCCTCAAGTGGCACAGGGTATCGGGGTGGTTGCCTTGACGATAATCCTATTCTCCGGGGGATTGGACACCAACTACCATGATGTCAAGCCTATCATAGCCCCGGGGGTGACGTTGGCGACACTGGGTGTATTCATCACCACTATTCTCACGGGAACATTTATCTACTATCTCTTTCAATGGATAGGCAAGGGGGTATCTTTGACATATCCACAAGCTTTGCTGTGCGCCGCGGTGATGTCGTCTACCGACTCGGCGTCGGTATTTTCGATCCTGAGGAGTCGTGACATAAACTTGAAGCATAGGCTCAAGCCCCTTCTGGAGCTGGAAAGTGGTAGCAACGACCCTATGGCGTTCATGCTGACCATCATCCTTATAGATATCATCCAGCTGGGATCTTTTGATCTGGGACGTGCTTTGTGGATGCTGCTCTTACAGTTTTCAGTGGGTGCTCTGGCGGGATATCTGCTAGGTAAGGGAGCTGTGAAACTCCTCAACAAGGTAATGTTCCATACCATCTCGCTCTACTCTATACTTCTTCTGGGGTGTGCCGGGCTAACCTATGCCCTGACCTACAAATTGGGAGGTAATGGCTACTTGGCAGTCTACATCGCCGGTCTGGTGGTGGGGAACTCCCGCCTCCATCACAAGCGTAGTATGATGAACTTCTTTGATGGCTTTGCCTGGCTGTGGCAGTTGATCATGTTCCTCACGCTGGGGTTATTGGTCAACGTGCAAGCGCTGTGGCACGTGGTTGTACCCGTGATTTTGATAGCTCTCTTCCTGATCTTCTTCGGAAGACCAATAGCGGTATTCCTTACACTGTTGCCTTTCAAGAAGATGCTCAACTTCCGAGGCAGAGTGTATGTGAGCTGGATTGGCTTAAGAGGAGCAGTTCCTATCATCTTCGCTACCTATCCCTGGGTCGCGGGGCTGCAATACTCGGAGCTTTTCTTCAGTATAGTCTTTTCCATCACTATTCTCTCTCTGGTAGTTCAGGGAAGCACAGTGGCATGGATGGCGGAGAAGCTTAATCTCATAGGTCATGACAATCACAAGAGGGCCTTCAATCTGGATCTCCCGGATGAGATCAAGTCTGCCATGAGTGAGATCATCGTGAACTCTGAGATGCTCTCCAAGGGAACGACTCTGAGAGATCTGCCCATCCCTGATCGTACGCTGGCTGTGATGATCCAGAGAAACGGGAAATACTTTGTGCCTAGGGGCGATACGGAACTGAAGCGCAATGATCATGTGCTGCTGATGTCTGATGATGAGGAGGCTCTCCTTCAGGCTTATGAAGAGTTGGGTATCAATACCTATAGCCTTACACGCAATTCGTAGTATAAGCTTCTAATCTTAAACCTTTATCTACCTACTGAACAGAATGAGAAAGATTAAATTCAGCAAAATGCAGGGTCTGGGCAATGACTATATTTATGTTGACACTGACCTGTATCCAATAGAGAATCTTGAAGAATTTGCCCGTGAATTCAGCCCTAGGAGGTTTGGAATAGGGGGGGACGGTCTTGTGACCATCAGCTTGGACTCCTCAGGCATATACCGCATGAGAATCTTCAATGCAGATGGATCTGAAGCCCTGATGTGCGGCAATGCCATCCGCTGTGTGGGGAAGTTCCTGTACGAGCGTGGATATGTCTCGCAGGAGATGATAGATATACGAACCAATTCCGGAGTAAAGCATCTGAAGCTGCATGTGTCAGACAATCGGGTGGGGGAGGTAACTGTGGATATGAATCCTCCGGTCTATATCCATCCCGAAGAAGAAATCACCATGAACGATGGAGTGGTCCTGAAGGGAATACCTGTCTCAGTAGGTAATCCTCACTGGGTATCTCTGCAGGAGAGAGAGCTGAAGGAGTTCCCTCTCGAAGAGTATGGTCCACAAGTGGAGCTCGATCCGAGGTTTGAGGATCGTACAAACTTTGAGGTGGTACGTATCCTAGACCGCGGACATGTGGAGATGCGAGTGTGGGAGAGGGGATCCGGGATCACATGGGCATGTGGCACAGGAGCCTGTGCCGTGGCAGTGGCTTTGATCCATGCCGGAAAGGTGGATAATGAGGTGGAGGTCTCCATGCTGGGAGGTACACTTTCCATACGCTGGTCCGGGAAGATGGAGGACCCGATCCTAATGAGGGGAGATGCGGAATTCGTCTATGATGGCGAGCTCTTCATCCCCAAAGCGTAAGTACCGAATATCTATAGTGTGAGGACAAACTCATAAAGGTGGTGATGGACGTGAAGTCTGTCGCAACTGTGTGTATAATCCATAACCAGAAGATTAACTATAGAATGTCAATCATCAACGAAAACTTTCTGAAACTACAGAACAACTACCTCTTCTCCGAAATCAATAAGAGGGTCAACGAATACCTTAAGGAAAATCCTGATGCCAAACTGATACGTATGGGTATAGGGGATGTCACTCAGCCAATCTCCAAAGCTGCCCTCAAGGGAATGCACGATGCTGTGGATCGACTCTCCTCTGCGGACACAATGGTGGGATATGGTCCTGAGCAAGGGTACGCCGACCTACGCTCAGCGATAGCAGAGTATGACTTCAAGGCAAGGGGCGTCGAGATCTCTCCTGATGAGGTATTTATCTCTGATGGTGCCAAGAGCGATACCGCTAACATTGTGGATCTCTTCAGTAATGAGGTGAAGATAGCCATCACGGATCCGGTATACCCTGTGTATGTAGACTCGAATGTAATCTCCGGAAGGGTAGGCTCCTATCAGGAGGGCAAGTGGTCTGAGATCGTCTACCTGCCGTGTAATGCTGAGAATAAGTTTGTGCCTGCTCTTCCTGAGAAGCATGTGAATCTCATCTATCTCTGCTTTCCGAATAATCCTACGGGTGCTGTGCTGACCAAGGAACAGCTGAAGAGGTGGGTGGACTATGCCCTAAAGGAAAAGGCTATCATCCTCTATGATGCTGCTTATGTGGCATTTATAAGAGAAGAGGGTATCCCTCATTCAATCTTTGAGATCGAAGGTGCCAAGGAGTGTGCCATAGAGTTTAGGAGCTACTCGAAGACTGCAGGATTTACAGGTGTGAGGTGTGGATACACTGTGGTGCCTAAGGAGTTGAAGGTGAAAGCCTCGTCAGGTGAAGATGTTGCTCTCCATGGCATGTGGAAGAGAAGGCAGACAACGAAGTTTAACGGTGCCTCCTTCATCAGTCAGCAGGGAGCTCTGGCTATATACACGGAGGAGGGTCGCAAGGAGATACGCGAGACGGTGGACTATTATCTGAACAACGCCAAGATGATCTCCGATGTGATGAGTGACTTGGGGTTCGAAGTGTATGGTGCACAAAACTCTCCTTATGTTTGGATTAAGGTGCCTGAGGGGCAGACTTCTTGGAGTTTCTTCGACTACCTCCTGAGGGAAAAGAATCTCATCACCACTCCGGGTGTGGGCTTCGGTCCGGAAGGTGAGGGCTACATACGGTTTAGCTCCTTCGGAGATGCGGAGAGTGTGAAGGCTGCCATGGAGCGTCTGAAGCAGGACTAAATTGACTACTTTTGTCCTCATAACTGTACTTAGAAGCATAGACGGATGAATAGACTAGGAGGGTGGAGTAGAAATATGCCACCTGTCACGCGAAACTTATTGCTGATCAATGTGATAGTGTTCCTTGCAGAGAAGCTCTTTATGCTCAAAGGGGTGGATCTCGTGAACCTTTTGGGTATGCATTATATCGGAGCTGATAGCTTTAGGATCTATCAGCTGGTGACCTATATGTTCCTTCACGACCCGCAAGTTTTCGCACATATCTTCTTTAATATGTTTGCCCTCTTCATGTTTGGGATAATGCTCGAGCGTGTTTGGGGTACAAAACGTTTCCTGATCTTCTATTTTTTTACCGGAATAGGGGCAGGGCTTACGCAGCAATTGGTCTGGTACTTTGCTCTTCAGGGCACTCCTCATGCGCCTATGTTGATGGAATTGCTGGTCACCATTGGAGCTTCGGGAGCAATATTCGGCATCCTTCTGGCATTTGGTATGCTCTTTCCCAATATTCCTCTCTACATTATCTTCATTCCTATACCCATCAAGGCGAAGTATCTCGTCATTGGCTATGCAGTTATTGAGCTATTCTCGGGGATCTCAGGGATTCCGGGGAACAATGTTGCCAACTTTGCTCACCTCGGAGGCATGATCTTTGGGCTCATACTCATCCTGCTATGGCGTAAGAAGTATGGGAAGGAGGTCTACTACTAACCTTCTAGGTGATGAGAAATCGCACAAGCCAACCAAGGTTTTCGCTAGGAACCATTGCTTTACCACTATCTATATGGATGGTATCGTTAGTGGTTCCTAGCTTTTTTGGTGCGACTTTTGAGCATCTTAAGCTCAGTTCAGATCCGGATCTTCTCCTGCGAGCTCCGTGGACAATCCTAACCTATGCTTGGATACACGAGAGTCCTCTCCATCTAATCCTCAATCTCGGGGTACTATTTATGCTGGCGATCATATGGAACGATCGGAGTTTGGGGAGATTTTATCTGCTTTTCATCCTTGGAATCCTGGCAGGTGGAGTGGCTTTTGTGCTATTTTCTCAGGATTATCGATATGCGTATCTCTGTGGAGCTTCCGCCGGAATCTCCTCCCTCCTAGCAGGATATCTGCTCGAGACTCTTCTCTGCTCGGGCAAACATCCCGGAATGGTTACTTATCTTCTTCTGTTTCTCGTGGCTATTGACCTCTCCTCTCTATTCGTTTTTCGGGACTCTGTTTGGTATATCCATCCTGTCGGGTATGTTTTAGGAGCTGTAGTATACCTCATTTCCTATTATCATAAGAGGTCTTTCAAGGAGAATAAGCGTAGGGATCGGGACACTTTCGAGGATCAAATCCTCCGTAAGGCGAAAGATTCGGGGTACCAATCCCTCACTGAAGAGGAGAAAAGTACCCTTCGGCAACTCTGTTCTTCACCCTATATCCATCACTAAAGGATACATGGCACGCAAGCGTCTCACCATCCTCCCTGCAGTTAGAGCCGTTGAGCTCTTCTTCAACCTGATCTTTTGGGGCATTTTCGTCCTTGCGCTCCTCTCGCCACATATATCTCCACGGACTTTGTCTTGGCCCTCGCTGTTCAATCTTGCCTACCCTTTGCTGCTTTTCTTCGCAGTTTGTCTCTTGCTCTTCTACCTAATACGCCGTATTTGGTGGATAGCCGGGGTATATATCCTGCTCTTATTAGTTTCGCTGAACTACACCTTAACCTATTTTCCCCTCAATTCGCCTGACAAAAAAGCCAAGAAAGACTTACGTGTCATGAGCTACAATGTAGTTGGATTCTCACGTAGTCAGGACAATAATCTCCTTGCAGCGGACCTGATCCTCCGGTATGATCCTGATATTGTGTGCCTTCAAGAGGCATCATTGAGTGGGAACAGGAGGGAAAATCAAAGACGATTTGAACGCTATTTCGGCAAGAAGTGGAAGTATATCAATACCTCTTGCGGGCAAGATATACCCTCACGTGGGCTCGTACTCCTCTCAAAATATCCCATTCGCTCCTGTGAGATGATCCGATACCCTTCTGAAGGTAACGGTTCCAGGCTCTATATCATCGATTTCCCGGGAAAAAAGAGGCTTTTACTCGTCAATAATCACCTAGAATCCTACAAGCTTACTCCCGAAGAGAAGACCCACTACAAGTATCGTATCAAGAACTCTTCCCTCAAATCCTATCCCCGGATCCTCAATGATGTCCGCCAGCGCATAGGTCCCCAGCTCCGTATACGTGCTCTGGCTTCAGAGAGAGTTGCTTCCAGAGTAGCAGCTGTTCGCCAAGAGCTTCATCCCGATTACGTTATAGTCTGCGGAGATCTCAATGATACCCCTATGTCCTATGCCTACTCTCAGCTCAGAGGCGACCTTGATGACGGGTTTGCAGACAAGGGTAGGGGACGCGGTATATCCTTTAACGAACGATTTTTCCCCTTTCGTATAGATCACCTCTTTTACGGTAGAGGATTGAAAGCTGTACGAGCCCGTATCCCTCGCCACAAAGAGTGCAGCGATCACAATCCTCTTATCGTAGATTTTAAGATCCAAAAGAGATGATGTCCCTCTCGTTAAGGGGTCTCTTCCATAATATCCTATCCTTATGATAAACAAAACCAACTTCCTAGCACGTCTCATTACCGGCGCCGTCTATATCGCCATCATATTATCCGGCATTCTCACCAATTCTGTCCTCATACTCTCATTGATCTTTCTCGTCTTTGCCGGACTGGCATGCTTTGAGTTTCAATCTGTCACAGGAACAAATCGCTACCACCTTATGCTCAAGATCGTTCACTCGATCCTTACCGGTTTAGCGTTCTTTATCGTCTTTGCATGGAGGATGGAGGGAGTCTCTTTCCGCAGATACCTTATACTTCTATTACCCTATCTCGCTTATACACTCTACTATAGTATCGGGGAGATGTATCGCAATAGACCACATCCCATCAGAGAGCTGGGGATGGCATTCTTCTCTCATCTCTACATTGGACTGCCACTAGGTATGCTTATTCTCCTTACGGTAGATCCCGGTACCACGGTTGGAGGGACAAGGTTTCTAGATCACGTGAGCCACACCTTCTGGCTTCTTCCCATCTTCTCATTCGTATGGCTCAACGATACCGGAGCTTATGTCGTGGGATCATTGATGGGAAAGCACAAACTCTTTGAGCGAATTTCGCCCAAAAAGACTTGGGAAGGTCTCATCGGTGGCGTGTTTTTCTGCCTCCTAGGAGCCGTAGCCTTTCACTACCTTTTTCCCGAAATCTCACGGCTCTATCACTGGCTTATACTAGCTCTCCTTGTTTCTGTTTTTGCCACCTGGGGAGATCTTTTTGAGTCCTTTATCAAGCGTAGCTATCACGTCAAAGATGCCGGACACATCCTTCCGGGTCATGGGGGCATACTGGACAGGATAGACAGCCTACTCTTTGCCACTTATCCTGCATATATCTATATCAATATTGTGATTTACGTCATCTGAGGAGCTACTGCTCACTCAGTTCTGGCGTTTCCCAGCACTTTATTGGTGCTGATCTTGGCGTTGTACTCCTTTAGGTAGAGAGGAGTCCAGTAGGCAATATCCCTAAACTCCCCCTTCTGATACTTTTCGATCCCCCTGCGTACCAAGCCACGAGCATCAGCCACCACCTGCTCCACGAGCTTGGCACTCGGATAGGCTTGCTTCATCACCTCCCGGGCTTTAGCAGCTCCATCACCGAAGTAATACAGTGGACGTCCATCAGCCTTCTGCAGTATTTCGGATCGTTTCTCATCATCTGTCAAGACCAAAGCCTCTATCGGATGGATCTCTTCCAGAGAATGGGAGTAGAGGGCTGTGTACACCTCCATACGCCGTGCATCGATCATTGGCATCAGGACCCACTCCTCATGGTCCTCTCCCAGAGCTTCCAATGCAAGCTCCGCAAGCATCTCCGGAGTAGACACAGACATCAAAGGGATCGACATCGACATGCAGAGACCTTTGGCAAAGGAGGCACCTATTCGCAGCCCGGTATAGGAACCCGGACCCTCAGAAACTACCCCCCCCACTAATTCACCGATCTCGGACACTTCTTCCAAAAGCTCTTGGGCATATTTCCCAACGAGTTCGGAGTGATTGGCACCTTGCTCACTGATACGATTAGCAAGGATCTCACCTGATAGATCACATAATGCCATCGAACATATTGGGGTGGAGGTATCTACGCATAGTAGCTTACCTCTCGATGCACTCTCTTCCATACTTATTTCTTCTTAGTACTCTTTCTTACGGTAGTTTTCTTAGGGGAATTCTTTTTAGCCGCTGCAGCAGTATCTATGATCTCCCGCACCTCACTTTCGGTAAGCTTAGCGGCATCCACATCCTTGGGTAAGCGGTAATTCTTTCTCTTATAACTAATGTAGGGACCGAACCTGCCGGAAAGTACTCGGATGGGCTCCTCTCCCTCGGCACCGAAGGTGGCTATCGTCTTATTCTTCTCCGCTTCCAATTTCTTCTGTATCAGCTCTCCCGCCTGCTCTTCAGTGATATCATAGAGAGAGAGGTCCTTAGGGATGCTTGCAAAGGTCCTTCCCACCCGCACATAGGGACCAAATCTGCCGATATTGGCCTCCAGCGGTTCACCTTCATAGGTTCCCAGTTTGCGAGGTAGCCTGAAGAGCTCCAGAGCCTCTTCCAGTGTGATGGTCTCCATGGACATAGAGGCGGGAATCGCTGCATACTTAGGTTTCTGATCACTATCCGGATCGCTGGTACCCATCTGTACCAGGGGACCATACTTCCCCAGCCGTGAGATTATCGGCAGCCCACTCTCGGGATCTTTCCCAAGGAGTCGCTCACCCACCTCTCTCACTCCGGTATTGGACATGGCATCCTCTACGTTTTCGTGAAAGAGGGCGTAGAAGTCCGATATCACACGGTGCCACTGCTCTTTCCCTTCAGCAATTTGGTCAAACTTCTCCTCGACCTTAGCGGTAAAGTTGTAGTCCATCACTTCCGGAAAGTTTGCCACCAGAAAATCATTCACTACAATACCTACATCAGTAGGCATCAGCTTTTGGCGATCGGCACCGTAGGTCTCCTTCAGTTTTTTCTCACTGACCTTACCCCCTTTGAGCCGGATTTCAATGTATTCTCGCTCATTGCCATCAATACTTTTCTTTTCCACATACCCCCTCTTCTGAATCGTTTGGATGGTCGGAGCATAGGTGGATGGACGACCGATGCCCAACTCCTCCATCTTCTTCACCAAAGATGCTTCAGTGTAGCGAGCCGGACGTTGGGTAAACCTCTCCGTGGCATATATTGCTTCAGCCTTGACTTCTTGTCCCTTAGACACCTCCGGAAGGAGTGTCATATCCCCTTCTGTGGGCTCCTCGTCAGTGTCTTCGAGGTAGACCTTAAGGAAACCGTCAAACTTCACCACCTCTCCCTTGGCATTGAAGAGATCACCTCTATCACTGGAGATACCTATGGTGGTACGTTCCAGTTCTGCATCAGCCATCTGTGTAGCCATGGTACGCTTCCGTATCAGATCATAGATAGCCTTCTCCTGCTTATTCCCGGGGACAGTGACTCTCTCGAGATGCGTCGGGCGGATGGCTTCATGCGCCTCCTGAGCTCCTTTGGATTTAGTCTTGAAATTGCGTGTCTTGACGTATTCCTTGCCATAGAGCTGCTCCACTTGTTCGGCAGTCGCTGCTATGGCAAACTTGGAGAGGTTCACCGAGTCGGTACGCATGTAGGTGATATGCCCCTCCTCATACAGCTTCTGAGCGATACGCATAGTCTGCCCCACACCAAATCCCAGTTTCCGGGACGCCTCTTGCTGGAGGGTTGACGTGGTGAAGGGGGGAGCAGGTTGGCGCTTTGCCGGTTTGACCTCTATAGACTCAATGCGGAATCCCACCTCACGCAGAGCGTGAATCACCTCACGAGCCTCCTCGACAGTCTTGAGGCGTTTATCCATTTCAGCCTCCAGCACATCACCGTTTTCTGTGACAAAAGATGCGCGAACTCTGAAACTGCTCTCCGGAGTAAAGTCATGAATCTCACGTTCACGCTCTACCAGGATCCTGAGAGCTACAGATTGCACCCTACCTGCCGAGAGAGAGGGGCGTACCTTGTGCCAGAGGACCGGTGAGAGCTCGAAGCCTACGATCCTATCCAGTATACGGCGTGCCTGCTGAGCATCCACCATCTGCAAGTCGATCTTGCGAGGCGACTTCAATGCGTTCTGAATCGCATTCTGAGTGATCTCATGGAAGACGATCCTGTTCTCATCCTCCGTATCCAGATCCAAGACCTCAGCCAGATGCCAGGCTATAGCCTCTCCTTCACGGTCTTCATCGGAAGCCAGCCATATCTTATCAGCATTCTTGGCAGCCTTCTTGAGCTGCTTCACCACAGCCTCCTTATCATCCGTTATCTCATAGAGGGGGCTGAAATCCTTATCGATATCCACCCCCATACCTTTGGTCTTCAAGTCCCGGATATGTCCATAGCTAGAGAGCACTCGGTATCTATCTCCGAGGAATTTGCTGATGGTCTTAGACTTAGCCGGGGACTCGACAATAAGAAGTTCTTGCGACATGTTGATGCGGTAATTAGGATTGATTCTACAAGTTTGGTTGCAAAAGTACTTATTTATTTCGGGAAAAGTAGTTCAATATCAGTGCAGTGGACCTTCACCCGCATGCTCAATCTAGCCAAATATTCCGTAACCGGGAAATAGCTAAAAAAGACTTTTCTGAAATCGAGTAGGATACTCAAAAACAAAAGGCGGGGTAATTTGAATTTTAGACGGACGTTTTCCCAAAATTAGGGCGGCGTTTTTGAGCAAAAAAGGCGGACCAAAAATCCCAGAATATTAACGTATACCTCAAACCCACTCCGGTTCTAGGATCTCGAGCAAAATGGAGAGTAAACTCGAACTGTCATCTAAGTTTTCTTTGGCACCGTCCTTATCAGGAGTTAGGAGATTTGGGTCCTGCGCCAAAACTAAGCTGAACCACCTCCAGATCACAGGTCGTCAATTACAGATTTCTATGATTTTTTATTGATTAGAAAAACTGTATTCCTTAATTCCGCAAGGTGAGTATTCAGGTTATGCGGAAGGCTCCAATTACT
>X289_Eastern_Grey_Kangaroo__coassemble_108_pt1 | contig 44427 bp, 42 predicted proteins | sample X289_Eastern_Grey_Kangaroo__metabat2_low_PE_002 | metagenome-assembled genome bin X289_Eastern_Grey_Kangaroo
CTCGAACGAAACGGATTGAGTACTCAAACGAAACGGATTGAGTACTCGAACGAAAAGGTCGTTTGATTTCAGCATCCAAAATCCTACACTTGCAAACAACATACGAAGTATTAACCCTCTTCAAAATCGTACATATGAAAAGCTTTATCAAGTATTTGTTCATCTCATGGATGTGCATCTGCTCTGCGACAGTTACCATGGCGCAGAATTCTCGTCTCGTATCGGGACGTGTGATGGATGTCAATGGGGAGCTTTTGGTGGGAGTATCCGTCCAAGAGGTGGGTACATCCAATGGTACCGTGACGGATATCAACGGCTCCTATCGCATCCAGGTCACGACTCCCAATCCGAAGCTTAAATTCACCTATGTCGGGTTTAAGGAAAAGACACTTTCGGTACCTGCCAGAGGAGTCTTGGACGTCTCCCTGAACGAAGACATTGAGGCACTGGATGAGGTCGTAGTTGTGGGTTATGGTCAGCAGAAGAAGGCTTCGGTAGTGGGCTCCATCATGAATGTGGAGCCGGGACAGCTTGCGATCACATCCAGCAGATCTCTATCCAATAACCTTGCGGGTATGGTATCGGGGGTGATTGCAGTGCAGAGAAGTGGCAATCCGTGGTTCAATAATTCCGACTTCTGGATTCGGGGGATCAGCTCCTTCGCCGGAAACACAAATCCACTGGTCCTGGTGGACGGGGTGGAACGCTCGCTCCATGATATTGATCCGGAAGAGATAGAGTCCTTCTCGGTACTGAAGGATGCAGCAGCCAGCGCGGTATATGGAGTGCGGGGTGCCAATGGTGTGATAATGATACAGACAAAGCGCGGGAAGATCGGGAAACCAAACGTGAATGCTCGCTATGAACGCACCTTCTCTACTCCGATACATATGGTGGAGTATGTGGGTAGTGTGAAGTATCTGCAGCTGGTGAATGAAATAAGGAAGGAAAACGGTCAACCTCCCATGGCGAGTGAAGCTACACTGCTGAACTATGAGCATCAGACAGACCCGGAACTCTATCCTGACATCAACTGGTGGAAGGAGGTTGCCAAAGATAGAGCCGATCAGCGCAAAGTAAACCTCTCTGTGAATGGTGGTACCGACGTTCTCCGATATGCTCTCGTGCTGGGGGTATTCAATGAGAGCGGAATCATCAAGACGGATCCGGAGCAGGAATGGGATTCTTCGCTCAAGGTGTCGCGCTACACCGTACGCTCCAATGTGGATGTCAATGTGACCCCTTCTACTTTGTTGCGCATCAATATCGGGGGCATGCTGCAGACCCGTAACGCTCCTCCGGGGGATGATGAGACAAACTTCGGGATATTCTATCAAGCAATGCGAATCCCCCCATACGTCCATCCACCCAAGTATGCTGACGGAAAGATCCCGAGGGTGGTCAACAAGCAGAACCCGTGGGCATTTGCCACTCAACGAGGTTATGAGAAGATTAATCACAGCAAGATAGAGTCTTTGACTTCGTTGGAGCAAGATCTATCAGCATGGACTCCGGGCTTGAAAGCCAAGCTGACCTTCTCGTTCGATAAGTTTGCCGCCAACAGTGTTCGCAGGGCCAAAGAACCCGACTACTACAATGTCGCCGCAGGACGTGATGCCAATGGTGAGCTCATCACGGATATTCAGACCCATGGACAGCAGTTCCTGGACTTCTCTCGCGGGTCTGCCTGGGGTGATCAGAGCATATATTTCGAAGGGGTCTTGAGTTACGCCCGGACATTCAATGCAGTGCACGATATCAATGGCATGCTGCTATACAATCAGAAGAGTTACGATAGAGGAGATCCTCTTCCCTACCGCAACCAAGGGATGGCAGGTCGTCTCTCCTACACCTACGACCGACGCTATGTTGGAGAATTCAACTTTGGATATAATGGATCGGAGAACTTTGCTCCGGGCAAAAGGTTCGGCTTCTTCCCGGCAGGTGCCCTCGGATGGATTATCTCACAGGAACCCTTCATGGAGCCCTACAGAGAGGTACTCTCCAATCTTAAGCTTAGAGGATCCATCGGTCAGGCAGGAAACAGCATCATTGGAGGAGATATCGGAAGCCACCGCTTTGCCTACATCTCTACCATATCTCCTACGGGTGAATACTGGTGGGGAAGTGGGGACTACATCCATCGTATGGGACGTGCCGAAGGTGAGGTGGGTGTCTCAGACCTCACTTGGGAGACCGTAACCAAGAAAAATATTGGGCTTGAGCTGGGACTCTTCAATAACTCTATCTCCCTGATCGCTGACCTCTTCCGTGAAGACCGCAAGGATATCTTCATGCAACGTCGCAATATCCCCGGATCTGCAGGATTCATCCGACCCGTCTGGGCTAACTATGGTAAGGTAAAGAATCAAGGGGTCGACATCTCCCTGAAAGTCAACAGACAGATCAATGAGGACTGGTATGTCTCTGCCTTGGGAAACTTCACCTATGCGCACAACGAGATAGTAGAGATAGATGAGCCGAAAGCCAAGATCGGGACCTATCGGTCTGAGACAGGTCACCCTGTAGGACAGTTCTTTGGGCTGATAGCTGAAGGGTTATATACGGACGAGGATTTTACGGCTGACGGCAAACTCAAAGAGGGTCTTCCCATTGCCAACTTCAGCGAGGTCACCAATCTGCGTCCCGGAGATATCAAGTATAGAGATATGGATGGGGACGGATACATCACCGACAAGGATAGGACAGCTATCGGAGGTACCTTCAATCCTGAGATCATCTACGGCTTTGGGGCAAATCTTCGCTGGCGAATGATTGACTTTGGGGTATTCTTTCAAGGAGCCGGCAATACCTACCAAATGCTTCATGGAGAGACTTTCCTGCCCGGATCCGTTCTGGGTGCCGGGAATATCTTCTCCAACATTGACGACCGCTGGACTCCGGAGAATCCTTCCCAGGATGTCTTCTGGCCCCGTATCGGAGACCGTGCCACCGCCAACAACTCCCAAGCATCCACTTGGTGGCTTAGAGATATGAGCTTCCTACGCCTCAAGAGCATGGAGCTGGGGTGTTCGCTACCCCCGGCATGGATGAATAAGGTAGGTGTGAGACATGCCCGCCTATTTGTTCGGGGTGCCAATCTACTTACATTCAGCAAGTTCAAGCTGTGGGATCCCGAGCTCGACACCAGCGATGGTTTGAAGTATCCGTTCAGTAGATCCATCTCCGTGGGACTAAATATTGACTTTAATAACTGATAAGTGAGGAATACGCTATGAAAGGCTACTACGATATACTCAAGATTTCTGCCATCTTCCTACTCCTTACTCTGGGGGTATGTGGCTGCAACTATCTGGACAAAGCTCCGGATGATCAGCTGACCATGGAGATGGTCTTCACCGACAAGATACGTACGGAGGACTGGCTTGCAAGTGTATACTCTTCAGTCCCTTCCTCCATGTGGGGATACTTCAAGAACGAGGGCTTCAATCTCATGGCTGATGATATTACCATCCCATCCGCATGGACCCCATATGGCTGGGCAAATCCCTATCGTTATACCGTTGGGGACTGGAGTCCCACCACTTGGTGGGATCCCAATTGGTGGACAGAGCTTCCCAAGCGGATTCGGACAGGGCTCGTCTTTCTCGATAATGTCAGAGTTATTCCTGAAGCAGGACTGACCGAGCAGTATGTCGAACAGATGAAGTATGAGGTCAGGTTTCTCAACGCCTATTACTACTCTCTGATGATCTCCATTTACGGAGCCATACCCTTCTATCCCAACCAGCTGATGCCCGTCGATGGCGATGAAGATCTCTACATGACACCCCAGGAGCCATATGACACAGTTGTAGACTGGGTTGATAAAGAGCTCTTGGAGGTCTCTAAGCATCTGCCCGGACGTCACAAGGACATCAAAGACTGGGGAAGAGCCACTTCAGTCATGGCACTTGCCATAAGGGCTCGCATGCTCCTTGAAGCCGCCAGCCCTCTATTCAACGGCAATCCGGACTATGCCGAGTGGAAGAGCAAAGAGGGTAAGCAGCTTATAAACCCCACCTTCGATGCCACCAAGTGGAAGAGAGCTGCCGATGCGCATAGACTCCTCATACAGACTGCCGAAGCATCCGGTTATAGCCTCTGGACTGAGTACAATGCTGACGGATCCATTGATGGATTCATGTCGTACTTCAATGCCACCATAAAGCGTCCCGATCAAGGCAACAAGGAGATTATTTTCACACGCAGGGAGACCACAGACCTCGGGGGGTGGCAGTACCATCATCTACCCGCCGGTATAGGTGGAAACGCGGCTCTCAATATGACCCAAGAGTTGGTGGATGCATTCTATATGGAGAATGGACTACCCCCAATCCTAGGCTACAAAGAGGACGGCATCCCGATCATCAATGAAGCATCCGGCTATACCGAAAAGGGCTTTTCCAAAGGCATCGAGATGCGCAAGACCGAATGGACCGGAGGTGGTCCCGACAATCTTTCGGATCATGCCAAGGGACTCAGACCTATTACCCTGGAGGGTACCTACAACATGTATACCCACAGAGAGCCTCGATTCTATGCATCCGTTATTTTTGACAAAGCTTGGCTTGGAGTAGCAAACCGCAGGGTCGAAAATTTCAAAGGAGGAAAGGATACCAACAACACCTTTGATACTCCTCACAACGGCTACAACATCCGTAAGAGAATTGCCCTCAATGTCTATCCTCGAGAAGGACGAAGCGAGATACTGGAAGCCAACCTGTACCGCCTCGCCGAAGCTTATCTGGGATGTGCCGAAGCTATCAATGAGAGCGAGGGGCCCACAGACGAGGCCTATAAGTACATCAACATAGTCCGTAGGCGGGCGGGCATTCCGGACCTTCCCAAAGGGCTTACCAAGGAGCAGTTCCGTGAGTTTGTCCTCCACGAACGCCGCGTAGAATTCAATATGGAAGGTATCCGTTTTCATGACATCAGACGTTGGAAGATGGGCGAAAAGTATCTCAATATCAAGCTCTATGGGATGAATGAGAATGGCACCAATGACAAATCTGACGATCCTACTCGTCCCGATACCTTCTACAAGCGTACATTCCTGAAGCAGAAATTCTTCTCCAAGAAGATGTACCTCTTCCCCATTCCGCAGAATGAGATGGATGTCAATCCCAATCTTGTTCAAGCTCCGGGCTATTGATTCTGTAGTCAGACCACATACGTTACACATTTATATTTATGAAACACCTAAAGTATTATCTCCTTTTTATTCTCACGGTTTTGACCGCTATCGGATGCAACGATGCCATCGGGACCGATCTCTCCGGGCGTCCTTACATTCATACCGCCAAGACCTCTTATCGCGTGAATGCCGGTGCCAAGTACATCATCAAGACATTCACTGACTCTCTCGGCACTGCATCCAAGTCGTTCAGATGGTCTGTCCGCAATCCAGAGATAGCAGATATTGTGGCAGGCGAAGGTTCCAGTGGCATCCTCACTGCCAAGGCTCCCGGCACCACAGTCCTCAAAGTCGAGTCAGAGGACGGATCCGTGCAGTACTACGCTGACCTAACCGTCTCCGAAGAGTCCTATGAACGACTTCTTGCCATAGGTAATAGCTTTTCAGACGATGCTCTTCTGTACTATCTGCACGATATGGCATCCGAGTCCGGTCACAAGCTGCTCATCTGCAATCTATACATCGGAGGATGCTCCCTGCAGCGTCATTGGGAAAATGTCCAAAACGATGCACCCGACTATATCCTTCAGCGTATCAATCTCGATGGATCCAGAGACGATATCAAGAATAGTCGTATCTCGCAGACTCTGCTGGACGAAAACTGGGACTACATAAGCCTCCAACAGGTGAGCCAGGAATCCGGGATATACGAAGGATATCAGGAGTATCTACCCAAACTCGTAGACTACGTCAAGAAGCTCTCCACCAACCCTGATCTCAAGCTCCTCTTGCACCAGACCTGGGCATATGCTGAGGATTCACAGCACGATGGATTCAAGAACTACTCCCGCGATCAACTCAAGATGTATCATGCCATCATGGACGCTGTGGCTAAGGCGAAAGATCTGGTCAAGGCAGATCTTGTGATCCCCTCGGGGACTGCCATACAGAACGGTCGCACCTCCTATATCCCGGACTCTCGATTCACTAGAGATGGGTACCACCTATCCTTGGATCTAGGTAGATATATTGCCGCCTGCACTTTGTACGAAGCACTGTATGGCAATGTCAAGTCTATAAAGTTTAAGCCCAAGGGTCTCTCGGAGTATGATGCTCGTCTGGCACGTGAGGCTGCCACTCAAGCAGTCGCTAAGCCCTTCTCCATCACTAAGCTTACTGAATACAATCAGCCCCCACGAAGAGAATACACTCTGACAGCCCCTATCTTGATTGACTTTGGACAGTCTCCCACTGAAGCTCCCGGGGTGAACAACTTTGTGAAGCCTGACGATCACATCGCCTCGCTTGTCAATCGCAAGGGAGATCCTACAGACTTCCTTATGGTAGCGGTTGATAGACCCTTTGGGAGTATAGATCGTGGTGCCATGGCGGACAATTCCTTAGGGCTGCCTGCCACTGTCGCCCGAGATTGCATCTTTGCCGATGGCATCAAGGTTCCATTCTTCTCCTTCAAGTTCTCCAACCTAGACCGAGAGCAGGAATTCGATATCTACTGCTATGGAAATATTGATGACCGCAACACCCAAGTCACCTACTCTTTGACAGGCAATCGCAAAGAGAAACAAGATCTTGTAATGGACTTCAACAAAGACAAGATGGTCATCTTCCGTAAGGTCAAACCCTCTGTAGATGGCTCCTTTTTGCTTCGCGCCGAGCCGGGTCCGCGGAATACGCAGTGGGCAAGATTCTATTGCATCAATGCTATGATCATTGCTCCGGCAGGTGCTCCCCTCCAGTAAATATCTCCTACTTAACCCTCAACAATTTTATTGATGATTATGAACAGACTACTCTATTGCTGCATAGCTGCAGTGACACTAGCCTATGGATGCTTCACATCTCATGCTCAGAAGTCGGGCTCGTTCGATGGATTGAACATGAATATGGGCAACCTCTACCGCCTCTCCAATGCTCAAACCCGATCTATCAGCCCCGAAAACTTTACGGGAGAGAAGGGCAAAGGTGGCATGGCTAAGCCTGACCCCAACGCTCCACGCAATACTGCAAACGCCTCCGGAGCCTCCCGAGACCTGGGACAGGGATGGAAGGTCAACCCCTACGTCACCATCAACTCCGGAGAGACCTTCACTATGGCGGAGATTGACGGTCCCGGAGCCATCCAACATATCTGGATGACTCCCACCGGCAATTGGAGATTCTCCATCATTCGCATCTACTGGGACGATGAGTCGACACCCTCGGTGAAGTGCCCTGTAGGTGACTTCTTCGGCATGGGCTGGGGACAGTATGCCCACCTCAATTCCATGCCCGTGACTGTGAATCCCGGAAGTGCCTTCAATTGCTATTGGGTCATGCCTTTTCGTCGAAAATGCCGCATCACCATGACCAATATAAATGAGTCGGAGCCCATGAATCTCTACTATCAGATCGACTATACCCTCACAGAAGTCCCGGATGATGCTGCCTACTTTCACGCACAGTTTCGCCGTTCCAAGGGGAACCCTACCTCAGACTACACTATCATTGACGGCGTCAAAGGACAGGGACAGTATGTAGGTGTATACATGGCATGGCAGGTGAATAACAACGGTTGGTGGGGCGAAGGCGAGATCAAGTTCTTCCTCGATGGAGACAAGAAGTTCCCCACCATCTGCGGTACGGGTACGGAGGACTACTTTTGTGGCTCCTACAATTTCGATAGAGACCATCGATATGTGACCTTCACCACCCCTTATGCCGGACTTGTGCAGGTACTTCCTCCCGATGTGGCATACCAATCTGGACAGCGCTTCGGACTCTATCGCTGGCACATCATGGATCCGGTGAGATTCTCCAAGGATCTGAGAGTCACCATCCAAGACCTCGGCTGGAGACACGGCGGACGCTATTTGCAGCAGAATTCAGACATATCTTCCACATGCTTCTGGTACCAGTCCGAGCCACACGCTCCCTTCCCAAAGTTTCCCACTTGGCAGGAGTTAGAGGTGAATTGACTCTTATCACCCGCCGGCACACCTAAAACAGCCCTCATTTAGCAAACCTCTTGAAGCCATCTCTTGGGTATTGAAAAATAAAGGGGACTTTTGCTTCTAAAAAGGTAGGGGTAATTCAAAAATTAGTGCGTACTAATTTTTGAATTACCCCTACCTTTTTGTGCCTCTTCCGCCTTCTTTTAACTCACTGTGTACCAGCAGCTTCTCAAAAGCCCCAATTCCCTCTTCCCGAATACTATTTCAACTGGTTAGCAACCCCTCCTTACCCCTCTTGATGAGAGGCGTCAACTTGCAGTTGACTTGCAGCCTTGAGAAGTGGATCCGGCTTCTGCACCGCCCTGTGTACCATATTTTTAATACCTTTGTGGACACCCCGGACGGGTTCACTTTTTTACCTTTTTACTTTTTAGATACATGGCTCAGGACGACCTATTCCGCAAGATCGTATCACACTGTAAGGAGTACGGATTTGTATTCCCCTCTTCCGAAATATATGATGGTCTCTCCGCTGTCTACGACTATGGTCAGAATGGCGTAGAGCTCAAGAATAACATCAAAAAATATTGGTGGGACAGCATGACGATGCTCCACGAAAATGTCGTCGGACTGGACTCCGCCATATTCATGCATCCCACTATCTGGAAGGCTTCCGGTCATGTGGATGCCTTCAATGATCCTCTTATCGACAATAAAGACTCCAAGAAGCGCTACCGTGCCGATGTCCTCATCGAGGACTTCCTCGCCAAGCTGGATGAGAAGATCGACAAAGAGGTGAGCAAAGCTGCCAAGAGATTTGGTGACAAGTTTGATGAAGAGCAATATCGTGCCACCAACCCTCGAGTCTTGGAATACACGCAGCGCAGAGAGAGCGTGCATGAGAAGTTTGCTCGTGCCATGAATGAGAATGACCTCAAGGGGCTCAAAGAGCTTATTGAGGAGTGTGAGATAGTCGATCCTATCAGCGGTACCCGCAACTGGACCGACGTCCGTCAGTTCAACCTTATGTTCGCCACCGAAATGGGATCCAACTCCGAGGAGGCAATGCGCGTATATCTCCGGCCTGAGACGGCGCAGGGGATCTTCGTCAACTACCTCAATGTGCAGAAGACCGGACGGATGAAGGTTCCCTTCGGTATCGCCCAGATAGGTAAAGCCTTCAGGAATGAGATAGTGGCGCGTCAGTTCATCTTCCGTATGCGTGAGTTCGAACAGATGGAGATGCAGTTCTTCGTAGCTCCCGGGACGGAATTGGAGTGGTTCGAGACATGGAAGCAGCGTCGCATGGCATGGCACAAAAATATGGGTCTGGGGGATGATAAGTACCGCTTCCATGATCACGACAAGCTGGCACACTATGCCAATGCTGCCACGGATATAGAGTTTGAGATGTCTTTCGGATTCAAAGAGGTGGAAGGTATCCACTCTCGTACCGACTTCGACCTCTCCAGCCATGAGAAGTTCAGTGGCAAGAAGCTGCGCTACTTCGATCCGGAACGCGGTGAGAGCTATATTCCCTACGTGATAGAGACCTCCATAGGAGTAGACAGACTCTTCTTGAGTGCACTCTTCGGCGCCTACACGGAAGAGGAGCTTGAGGGTGGAGACTCTCGCGTAGTACTAAAGCTGCCTGCCCCCCTTGCTCCCGTCAAGTGTGCGGTATTGCCCTTGGTACGTAAAGATGGGCTTCCTGAGGTAGCCGAAAAGATCATGCAGGATCTCAGATTTGACTTCCGGTGTCAGTATGACGAGAAGGACTCCATCGGCAAGCGTTATCGCAGGCACGATGCCATTGGGACACCGTTCTGCATCACCGTGGACCACGACTCTCTGTCGGACGGAACCGTAACTGTTCGCTACCGTGACGACATGAAACAGGAGAGGGTACCCATGGATCGGCTCCGGGATCTCATTGGCAGCAAGGTGAGCATGAAAGCGTTGTTGGAGAATCTATAGAGATCTTCTGTCCCAAGGAGGGAAACCATAGTATCACGGAATATTCCTATCAGAATCATAAAATGAATCGATATTCACCCATCTCCCATTTGTCACTCCTTCTGATCATGGCTGTGATGCTTCTCGCAGGTTGTAACAACGTGCAGAGAGAGCCTGACACACCATATCAGATCGACAACGAAAAGTTTTTCAACAGCTTCGAAGGTAAAGCGGAGTACCACAAGCTGCTCTTTGCCAATGAGGATTATCCCATCTACTACAAGGTGATTCAAGAGGCTCCGGCAGCCAACAAAGGCATTCGGCCCATACAGAATAGTACCGTAAAGGTTCATGTAGAAGGCAAACTGATGAGTGGGGAGTACTTCCAGCGGAAGACAGATAATCCCACTGTGATGGAGATCTTCAACCCCGAAGGAAGTGCCAATACCATCAAGGGCTTTAGGATAGCCTTACAGAATATGGAGGTGGGCTCGACGTGGGAAGTGGTCATCCCTTGGCAGCTGGGTTACGGTAGATACTCTACAGGATACATCATCCCGGGATATTCCACACTGATCTTCACGATCGAACTACTGGAAATCGTCAACAAGTAGAGATCCGCAAGATGAATAGCAGACCTCATATCCTTATTTCCAATGATGACGGTGTCTTCGCCAAGGGGTTGCGTGAGCTCATTGTAGCACTCATGGACCTCGGAGACATTACGGTAGTGGCTCCGGATGGTCCCCGAAGTGGAGCCTCCAGTGCGATTACCAGCTCGGTACCACTCCATTTTGACAGAGTGCGTACGGAACCCGGGCTTACAATATATAGCAGCAGTGGGACCCCCGCAGACTGTGTGAAGCTGGCTCTCAATGAGATCGTCACTGAGCGTCCCGATCTTGTAGTAGCAGGTATCAACCATGGGGGAAATCAAAGCATCAGTGTCAACTATTCCGGTACCTTAGGGGCAGCCATAGAGGGGTGTATCTTCGATATACCCTCCTTCGCCGTATCCCTCCTACACGGCAATCAGGACTCGGACTTCCTGGACTGCTGCAGGTATGCTCGTATGATCGCCCGCAGGCTCCTCAAAGAGGGTCTTCCCCAAGACGTGTACCTCAACGTAAATGTCCCCAATGTACCTGTGGTGAGAGGGCTGAGGATCTGCTCTCAGGCGGATGGGAGATTCTACAATGAGTTTGAAAAGCAAGTGACACCCACCGGGAGAGATGTCTACTGGCTCTCGGGTGAGCTGCGTATGCACGAACCTATCAACCGAAATTCAGATATTTCACTTCTCGAAAAGGGGTATGCCACAGTAGTCCCTTGTAAGATAGATGTCACAGACTATGAACTCATCCAGCGCATCAAGCACTGGGAGGAAGCATGAGATACTATCTCTCCGCTGGAGAGGCAAGTGGAGATCTTCATGCCTCGAGGCTCATGATGGCTTTGCGCCGCGCAGATAGCGAGGCGCAATTCTCATTTATGGGTGGTCCCGGAATGAGAGCAGCAGGAGGTGAATGCATTATCCGGAGTGAAGAGCTGGCTTTTATGGGCTTTAAGGATGTCATGTTGCACTACAAGGAGATCCAAAAAGCCGGGAAGAGTGTTCAGAAATACCTTCTGGAAAGTCGTCCCGATGTGGTTATCTGTGTGGATTACCCGGGATTTCACTTCCGATACCTCCTTCCTTTCGTACACAGACATCTACCCCATACCCGCCTTGTCTACTATATCCCCCCAAAAGTTTGGGCATGGAAGCGTTATCGGATCCGCCAACTGCGTACACTTACGGATTTGGTTCTCTGCATTTTTCCCTTTGAGGTTCCTTTTTTTGAGAAATATCAGCTACCTCAAGCCAAGTATATGGGAAACCCCTCGATGGATGCGGTCCTCTCTTACCTGCAAAGCTCTCGTCAGCCGGAGTCCGAAGAATCGCCCTCCCTTGCATTGGTATGTGGCAGCAGGCAAAGTGAAATCCGGAAAAATCTCCCGACCATGCTCCGAGTGGCTAGAGACTTTCCTCAATATACACCTGTGATCCCTGTAGCACGGGGGCTGCCTACCCAACTCTTTGAGGAGATTCACGGCATAGAGCATGCTAAACTCGTGTATAACGATACCTATGGGGTTATTCGCAGAGCCTCCGCAGCATTAGTCACCTCCGGGACAGCGACTTTGGAGACTGCCCTACTGGGTACCCCGCAGGTTGTCTGCTACGCTGTGGGTGGTGGATGGCTAGCGAATTGGGTATTCCGCCACCTCTTTACCGCTCCCTATATCTCTCTCGTCAATCTCAATGCCGGCAAAGAGGTGGTCAAGGAGCTATTCGGAGGAAAGTTCACGGTCAAAAATATCCGAAGCGCACTGGCGGAATTGCTGCCCGATGCAAAAGATCCACTCCCCAGGTCCACCATGCTTCATGAATATGATTTGCTTCGAGACCATCTGAAACCTGACCGCTCTGTTGCCGACACCGCAGCCCGGGAGATACTTAACCTATTCTAGACTTATTATTTATCATTGCTTTACCATGAATAGAATACCTATTTTCATATTACTCATCATGCTGTTCCTCTCTTGTCACAGCAAACAAGATCAACGTATGGAAGCAAATTATGAACCCGGAACCTTCGGTTACGACCTAGAGTTTCTCTCCCATTACGACACCCTGCATATCCTCAGCTCCCCCGATGGCATGGCACAGGTGATCGTCTCACCCAAATATCAGGGGAAAGTATTCACTTCTACGACGAACGGATCGGAGGGAATCTCCCTAGGGTACATCAATCATGACTTCTTCGTGAAGGGGGTCGTCGATGAGCATATGAACGGATTCGGTGGAGAGAATAGATTGTGGCTGGGTCCTGAAGGGGGGCAGTTCTCCCTCTTCTTCTCTCCCGGAGCAGAGCAGGTCTACGACAACTGGCATACGCCTGCCCCGGTGGATACCGAACCATGGACGACTCAATCTGCGGATAGCACCACAATCTCGATGGTAAAGGAGATGCAGCTACCCAATTATCTGGGTTCGACACTGCATACACGGGTGGAAAGGCGCATCACCCTGCTATCACCGGAACAGCTGCGTGACTCTCTCGGGTGCCCCCTGCCGGAGAGTGTGCGGATGGTCGCATATCGGTCTGAGAATAGGGTGACCAACCTCAATGACTTCGCATGGACACCGGAGACCGGTACCCTCTCAATCTGGATCCTGGATATGTTCAAGCCCTCAGAAGAGGCTGTCACCATTATCCCTCACAGGCATGCTCTGCTGTCAGATAATGAGCCTGTAGCTACGACAAACTATTTCGGAGAAATTCCACCTGAAAGGCTTTCGATACAGGACCGTACCCTCTATCTGAAAACTGACGGAAAATATAGAAGCAAAGTGGGACTATCAGCTCTCCGAACCACCGGTATCGCCGGAAACTACGATCCACTCAGCAATCACTTGATCATCGTGACCTTTGACGTGGCTCCTAACCGCCCCTATATCAATCAAGAATGGGATCCCACAAAAGATCCACTGAAAGGAGAGACTCTCCATGCATACAATGACGGACCTCTGGAAGACGGCTCCATCATGGGACCTTTCCTTGAGCTCGAAAGTAGCTCTCCCGCAGCACTCTTAGCACCGGGCGAAAGCCTTAGCCATCGTCACAATGTCTACCATTTCGTAGGAAAGGAGTCCGATCTCTCACTCATCTCTCAGCAACTCCTGGGGGTATCTCTGGAACAAGTACAAAGTATATTTAGGGAATAAGCAGTGCAAGTATGATGACATCAGAGAATCCCACCTCTCTCCATAGAGACGTCAGGCTGGTCCCCAAAGGGATGATGAAGCCCTTTGTGCTGCTGACCTCACTCTTTTTCCTCTGGGCAATTCCGAACAATATGACAGACACCATGCTTGCCGCCTTCAAGCGCATCATGAGTCTTTCGGACTCTCAAACAGCATGGATTCAGGTGGTCTGCTATCTATTGGGTTATGGATGCTTTGCCATACCGGGCGCTATCTTTATCAAAAAACACACCTACAAAGCAGGGGTACTACTTGGACTGGGATGCTGCACAGTAGGCTCTCTACTCTTCTACCCGGCTATGCTTGCCAATGAGATTAGCTCCTCTCTAAGCTTTGCTACCTACCTCTTTGCTATATTCATCCTCTTTGCCGGACTTTCAGTGCTGGAGACCTCCACCAATTCCTACGTCTACTCTCTAGGTGATCCTCTCACAGCCACCCGAAGGTTGAATCTGGCACAATCCTTCAACCCCTTTGGTGCAGTGACCGGAGTGATTCTCAGCCAGATATTCGTTCTCTCTCAGCTCAATACGCTCACTGCACACGAGCGGAGCCTCCTCTCTGCCGGGGAATTACAATCCATACAGGCGTCAGAATTGCAGGCGGTCACCGGGATATACCTTTTCCTAGGTCTGCTTATGGCAGTAATCCTGCTCTCCATTCTTTTTACAACCATGCCGGCACATAAAGAGGGAAGAAAATCTTTGGATCTTCGTGGTAGCTTTCATCGCCTGAGGAAAAACAAGAACTATAGAAGAGGCGTCATCGCACAATTCTTCAACATCGGAGCACAGATCTCGGTATGGTCTTTCACGATACGCTACGCCATGCAGGAACTACGACTGGATGATCTGGTACAGTCCATGGGAGCCAATCCGTCGTCTCAGGAGATCATCGATACTCTCCGCCATGTCGAGCCTTTGGGAGCGGGATTCTATAATGTTTGTGAGGCCTTGGAGCTGGATGCCTTGCTCCCAAGGACTGCAGAGCAGGCGGGTGCTACATACTATATTCTATCTTTGGTACTCTTTGTGCTGGGGAGATTCATCTGCACTTGGCTCATGAAGTATATCAAGCCTGCCAGACTCCTCAGTATCATTGCTCTGCTGGCTGTAGCCTGCACCCTCACTACTATCTATGCAGGAGGGGCAATCGGCGTCTATGCTCTCATGGGCATCTCCGGGTGTCTCTCCCTTATGTTCCCTACGATATACGGTCTGGGCCTAAGGGGTCTTGGAGATGACACTAAGATTGGAGGTTCGGGGATGGTCATGGCAATAGCGGGGGCTGCTATCCTCACCCAAATTCAAGGTATCCTCTCAGATAGCTCCGGAAGTATCCGTATGGCATATTGGGTTCCCGCCTTTGCCTTTATCGTGATAGCCTGGTATAGTCTGACAGTACGTGACGACAAGGATCTCCCACCTCACTTATCCGCCCAATAGTCATTTTATAGACTGTCTACGAGAAGATCTGCAGGATCTACCTCCAGACGGGCAGCCCATTCACTGTAGAGAGAATTTACCGGAACCTCTTCGTCATCGGTTTCAAGTCGCAAAAAGCCTTGCCGGAATAGGTCAGCAGTCACCTGAAGATTCTGAGAAGCTTTAGGATGCAGGCTGATATGAACGCCGGCATCAAGGAGCTGCGTATATATCTCTGCTTTGGAGCGAAAGCCATGGTGCCAAATCTCACAGTTTTGTGGCAACGACTTACGTAGTGCCAAAACTTTATGTGTAGCACCCACATTATGAAGGATGAGAGGCAGTGAGAGACGTATGGCCAGATCTGCCTGTAGAGAGACCAACTTGTCCTGTTCTTCGGGGTTTAGAGTGCTTCTGCGATCCCATCCGCATTCGCCGATACCTATGACAGGAACTGAGATCCTGTCGCAGAAGTTTTGGAAATCCTCAGCCAATAAATCCCCGGAATAGCGGCCCATTAGCTCGGCGGCATCGCGTTGCATGGGATGAATCCCTAAAGTGACGGCATTAGCTCTGGGATGAATTGTATCTATACCCCACATACAGGACTGCACAACGAAGACTTCCGGTCGGTTTACATATTTGTCACAGCCGGAATAATGCGTATGAAAGTCTACGAAAGAGGGGGCAGGAAGGTGAATCATGGCACGGGATCATAACCGCTACCTCCCCATGGATGACAGCGCAGAAGCCTCTTCAGAGCCAGCCAAGAGCCTTTGAGGGGACCGTGCTTCTTGAGCGCCTCCACTGCATAGGCAGAACATGTGGGGGTAAAACGGCATGAGGGTGGGGTATAAGGGGATATGCATTGCTGATAGAAACGGATTGGTATCAAAAGCAAACGCACAAAAAAGCTTGACAGACTCTGAGAGAAAGACTTCATAGCTCAGAGTTTGTATCAGGCTTGATAAGGGTTACAATCTTCTCAAGAGCAGAATTGACAGCATGTTGTATGGCGGCATGAGAGATATCCCCGGCACCGATATACATGAAATGAACCAGAAGTGTTGTGGGCTGATCCGCAAGAGCATCTACCAAAGTATACTTAGCCAGCCGGTAGGACTCTCTGATGTAGCGCTTGATACGGTTGCGATCATGGGCGTGTCTGACTCTCTTCTTTGCCACAGTGATCAGGACCTTTGCACCCACATCCTGACGCGGTACTGACAGATATACGACACGTAAAGGATAAGAGATGAAGCCCTTCTGCAAAGATCGAAGCGCATTGACCTCTCTATTGAGGTAAATGCGCTCACGCTTACTGAAACTATATTTCCGTTCAGCACTCACATGAAGATTAGTTAGCGTCTGAGTCTTGTAGAAGGGATTCTATGGCAGCTATCATGGAGGGGTATTCAGGTGTGGGAGCTGCTACAGCTATCTTGAGATTCTCTTCCTCCAGTGCCTTTTTGGTTCCTTTCCCGAAGCAGGAGATGAGCTGTTCTCCCTGCTCGTAGTCGGGAATATTGCTCTTAAGAGAAGCTACACCATTGGGACTGAAGAACACCAATAGATCATAAGACGCGATCTCTTCAGGCGAAAATGACTGATACTTGGTGCGATAGAGGATGGACCTAGTGTAGCGGATCTTCTTACTTTCTAGCGCATTGAACAAATCTTCCTTAAACCCTTCATTAATAGGTACGAAATAGTTCTCCTTAGGATGCTTAAGAACCAGCTGAATCAGCTCATCAGACTTACCATTCGGAGCAGAAAAGATCTTTCTCTTGCGGTAGGTAATATACTTCTGCAGATAGACTGCCACGGCTTCAGAAGCACAGAAGTACTTCATATCATCCGGCATGGTGATACGCAGCTCATGAATCATACGGAAGAAGTGGTCCGCAACGGTACGAGACGACAGGATGATAGCAGTATGATCCAAGATATTGATCTTCTGATCACGAAATTCCCGGACTGTAACCGGTTCAATAGTAAAGAAGGGTTTGAAGGTTAAAGAAAGACCATACCTTTCAGACATCTGGTGGTACGGAGACTTAGGATCTGTAGGTTCAGGCTGAGATACCAGAATTCTCTTTATTCTTTTCTGCATTGCAAATAAACTACGACCTGTCAAGCTGTTTGAAGGATCCCATTTGCCACAAAAATAACAGGTCCAATTTCACAACCGCAAAGGTACAAAAATAGATGCAACGAACGATTGAATAACTTGGTAAAAAGGCGCAAAGAACATGTAACCACACTCAAGCGGAAAATGGCGTATAGAGCTAAGACCACGGGAAGGATCCAGTAGTCCGATCCCGGTACTAAGATTAGGAGGAAAGTGGGTATATAAAGGGACAACCCGAAAAGAGTAAGCAGTACAATCTGATTCACATTCCAAAGATTACGCCCCTCAGGATCCAGAAAGACATACCCTACCCAGCAATAGGCAAGATAGATGATACTAAAGCCCAGCATAAGGATACCCATGAGCATAAGTACCCGCATCCAATAATCTGACGGCTGTAGCGGGACTCCCCACACAGTATGGGTCTGAGGCTCTAAGCATATAGAAAGTAGCGTAAAGGTCTGGAAGAGGTAAAAGATACGTAGGGGTAGGTCAAAGCCATGTTCCCTCAGATTGAGACTATCGCCTCTCTTGAGGGAAAGAATGGTATATAGATTGGTCAAATGGGTGCGGCGGATGGTCAACTGCAAGAGAGAAAAAAGCATCAACATCACCAAAACCACCGCTGTTTGGGTGTCATGGTAGGGAGTCCCTACTACAATGGGATCTCCGGTAAATGATTGTTCAAAGGAGGGCCATAGCGGTTCGCCCATGGCTGGAGAGATTTGTGCCGAAGATTAGGGTTGTTTGCGCCAGACGTCACTCAAGTCCTCGGGAAGCATACGGAGGGCTTCGAGCTCTGCCAGCCGCATCTCACTCACCTCCTCATCTGTATGATCATCCAGCCCACAGAGATGCAGGATTCCATGGATCATGACCCTCAGGAGCTCTTCCTCGAAGGATTGGTTATACTCATCCGCATTGGACTGCACAGTATCCAAGCTAATAACTATATCCGCAAAGAGGATATCCCCCACATTTTGATCGAAGGTGATGATATCTGTGTAATAATCATGCCGGAGATACCGTCGGTTCATCTCCAAGATCTTACGATCATCGCAAAAGAGATAAGTAATCTCACCTACCTCCTTGTCATACTTGTCTGCTACTTGGTGGATCCAAGCCGACACCACCCTACGCCTAAAGGTTGGGGTTTTGACGTTCTCTGAATAGTATGATATGCCCATGGTGACTCCCTTCTCTCTTTCTTCTAAATGATTTTATGCCAACTACTCAACGCAAAGATAGTCAATATTCGCACCGAAATCCCTCACTCTAACCCTTTTGCCACCATCTCTTCCCCGGAGACCAACCCATTCATGAGAGCATAGAAGGTCAGACCGGAAACAGTTTTGATATTCAGCTTGGAGGTTATGTTCTTTCTATGAGACATCACGGTATTCATACTGATATTAAGTTTGTCTGCTATTTCCTTATTGGTCAAGCCACGAGCGACCTCAGTGAGGACATCCACTTCACGTGCAGAGAGTCCCTTATCCACAGTGGAGTTACGCAGTTTTTCACGACTCTCAAGATGCTGTTTGAGTACATTTTCCAGCATTCCTTTAGACCACGCAGTGCATAGATACTCAGACTCCCCACCCTCTCGCTTTAGAGAATTCCCCTTGGGATCCTCTCTCAGCAGAGGGAGTACTCTGTATCTACGAGCTCTCAGCGATTCACCATAGAGGATATAATTGGTATCATCAATCAGGACAAGATCAAACCTGTCGGGCATAGACTCATAAAACTCCTTAGCATCCTCAAAGGTCTCCACCACGAGCCGTTCACTCAAGTCGTACAGGATCTGGCATATGCCGATCTTGCGAAGTGTGTCTCCGATGATCACAGCGATGAGGGGTTTATGTCTACTCATGGGTTGAGCGGGTAAGGGGTTCCGTGGCATTAGCGCCTCGCGAAAGTAGTAGGAAAAGCCTCTCACGAAGCCGATTGTTACACGCCAAATCTTTCTTTAGAGCTGAAAGGCTGAAGAGGACTGCAAAGCAGAGGTTTACATCATAGTCTCCTTTCAGATGCCGTACCATCACACGCATGATATCCTCCACAAGCGCTTCGCACCTGCTTAGATCATCAATCTCCTCAAACTCAATCATGGCAGGACGCCTTCCCTCTCTCAAGCTCTTCGAGATCTCTCTGAGGGCAGGTAATAGATGTCTCTCATCTCTGAGGATTTGCTGCTCCATCTCTTCGCCCAACTCGTTCAAAAACCGCAGGACAATCTGTAGAGAGGGATTCTCACCACTATTTCTGATGAAGGACTTCAGATGGACCTCCACATTGGGGAGCTGAGAATGCCTATAATAATGATTGGTGAGATGTAGATACTCCGCTATAAGGTCTACATGCTCCGGACCGGGATTCAGAGTGCCATTGTACTGCGGATAGAGATAGGAGTTGAGCACATAGACCATAAAGTCAGGATCCAAACCCTTCTCTTGGCACAGGAGCTCCACACTCTTATCTGAGAGACCCGGACGAAGGTCAAAGCGATTCAGGAGGGGTATCAGCAAGACGTGCTCCAATACTGCTTCGCTCAATATGGTTGTTCTCTTTATCATCTTGACATATACAATTATTGTAGTACTGATTACTTCGGCGAGGGAAGGTACCGGGATGTATCTGCACCAAACTCCTCTAGTTCACGCACAAGGGATGAACTTACGTAACTCAAGGATGGTCTCGAGAGAAGGAAAAGAGTCTCAAGACCGAAATGCTCCAGATGGGTATCTGCCATGGTTCGCTCATATTCCAGATCGCCCAGACTTCGCACCCCACGTATTAGGACAGGGTGTTCATATCTCCCGGCATACTCAGCCACCAGACCACTGTATACCACGACCTTCACACGAGGATTGTCCACATAGAGCTGCTCTATCTTCGATGCCCGCTCCTGCACCTGCGAGTCCGGTCGCTTTCTGTAGTTTTCACCTAGAAGTATCACCAGTGTATCCACAACCTTCAAGGCTCGCTCCACGATGTCTGCATGACCGATCGTAAAGGGGTTGAATGTCCCGGCGTATATGCCCACTCTTTTATCCGCATACAGACCACTATCTCGCATCATGGCTCCTCCTCTATTTCGAGATTATCGATAATGAATTCCTGTCTGTCCGGAGTATTCTTCCCCATATAGAAATCCAATAGATCCTTGATATTATCCTCCTTGCGCATTACCACGGGATCCAGTCTCATCCCTTCCCCGATAAACTCCTTGAACTCCTCAGGCTGGATCTCACCCAAGCCTTTGAATCGTGTGATTGAGGAGCCCTTTCCAAGTCTCTTCACCGCCTCATCACGCTCCTTTTCGTTGTAGCAGTAGATGGTCTCCTCATCCTTCTTGTCACGGACCCTGAAGAGGGGAGTCTGGAGGATATAGACATGATTCTTGCGTACCAGATCAGGGAAAAATTGGAGGAAGAATGTGATGATCAAGAGCCGAATATGCATACCATCCACATCTGCATCCGTTGCCACTACCACTCTATTATATCGGAGACCGTCCAAGCCATCCTCAATGTTGAGTGCCGTCTGGAGCAGATTGAATTCCTCATTCTCATACACCACACGCTTAGAGAGTCCATAGCTATTCAAGGGCTTACCACGGAGAGAAAAGACCGCCTGATAGTCGGCATCTCTGCTTTGGGTGATACTACCGCTGGCAGAGAGTCCCTCGGTGATAAAGATGGAAGTCTGTTCCGGCTCCGGAGTCTTAGGATTATTGAAGTGGTAAGTACAGTCTCTAAGCTTTTTATTGTACACGGAAGCCTTCTTGGCACGTTCTCGAGCCACCTTCGTTATGCCTGCCAGAGATCTCCGCTCCTTCTCATTCTCCTGTATCTTCTTCTGCAAAGCCTCAGCCGTATCCGGATTCTTGTGGAGATAGTTGTCCAGATCCTCCTTCAGAAAGTCTCCCACAAACTTGGACACCGAGATACCGCCCTCCTCAATCTCCTTGGATCCAAGCTTCGTCTTCGTCTGACTCTCAAAGAGGGGATCCTGGATCCTCACACTGATGGCTGCCACGATACCTCCTCGAATATCGTTGTACTCCATATTTTTCCCATAAAACTCCTTGATCACTCGTGCCACAGCCTCCTTAAACGCTGAGAGGTGAGTCCCACCATGGATGGTATTCTGACCATTTACGAAGGAGTAGTACTCCTCACCATACTGAGTGGAGTGCGTCAGAGCCACCTCAATGTCATTCCCTGTGAGGTGAATGATAGGGTAGATCGGTTCTGCCGTCATATTCTCCTCCAGGAGATCCTTCAGTCCGTTGCGTGAATAGTGACGCTTACCATTGAAGTAGAAGCTGAGTCCCGTGTGGAGATAGGAGTACATCTTGATCATCTCCAGCACATAGTCCTCCCGATACTCATACCCCTTGAAGATCTGCGAGTCCGGAGTAAACTGCACAAGCGTACCGGTCTCCTCCTCCGGTGCATCGAACAGGTCAGTCTCCGAGACAAACTTGCCACGCTCAAAGATCACGCTCTTTCCTCTACCCTCTCTGTATGAAGTCATCTCCATACGAGAGGAGAGTGCATTCACCGCCTTGAGACCTACACCGTTGAGACCCACAACCTTCTTGAATACCTCATTGTCGTACTTGGCACCCGTATTCATCTTACCTGCAATATCGCGTAGAGAAGCCTGGGGTACTCCGCGCCCATAGTCACGCACGGTCACTGCTCCCTCCTCGGTGATATCTATCCGCACTTGCTTACCGAAACCCATGGCAAACTCGTCAATGGAATTGTCTATGACCTCCTTCAATAGTACATAGATCCCATCGTCCGGTGCGGATCCATCCCCAAGCTTTCCGATATACATACCCGGTCTGCGCCGAATATGCTCCATCGGGTCCAAAGTGATGACCTTATCATCGGTATAGTTGTGTACCAATTCCTCGCCCATGAGTGACTCTTCTGAGCTGTCAATAGGGGTTCTGTCCATCTATTTGAGTATAAAAATAAAATGTACTGAGATCTGTAGGAAAGAATCATTCCCAACGTAGCTAATATACAAAAAAAGAGGGGGCCGGGTCATAGCCTCCTCTCTCTTCTAATCGAAGGACATCTCACGATGACCTACAACTATCTTTGTTAACCTTAAATCTAATACTATTATGAAAAAACCACAGGGGCAAATGTAGGACATCTTTCAGACATATGGAAGCCATTTTGCTCATTTTTCCTCCTAAATGTTGTTAAACTAACCTTTTTACTACCATCTCGTTCAGGAATCAAGCCAAAGATGTGACAATTTGGTTAAGCTCTTAACCGCTTCGTAATCTCAACCTCTCCTAGAAAAACAATTCCTCCCGTGAGTGAAAGGGTACATCGATGAGAGATACCCATAGCACTCACGGGAGGGATTACGAGGGAATATGAGGGATAATAATGAAGTATCTAGAGCAGATACCGAAATGAATTATGTCGATCAAGCACCTAAAAGTCAGTCTGCTCAGCGTTCAAGCTTTTGCCGCTGGGAGTCGTTGAACCTCTTCTTGTCCGCCTCCGTAGGCTTGAAGGCAGACCTCCTTTCCATCTCTTTCACGAGAGCACGATCCTCCATGGAGAGACCGGTAGGGATATGGATATTCACATAGATGAGCTCATCTCCAAGTCCCACCTGCTGAAGAGAGGGTAGCCCCTTATGTCTCAGGCGCAGGATCTTGCCGGGCTGAGTGCCGGGTTCAAGGGTTACCTTTACCCTACCATCCAGAGTAGGTACCTCTACCTTGTCCCCCTCAATGGCAGTGGATATCGGTATGAGGAGGTTGTAGATAATGTCATTGCCGTTGCGGATGAAGTTGGGATCTCTCTCCTCCTCGATAGCCACCAACAGGTCCCCATTGGGTCCTCCATTATTTCCGGCGTTACCCCTTCCATTGACACTGAGCTGCATACCATCGGCAACCCCTTTGGGTATGGTGAAGGAGATGATCTCCTCTCCCTGCTCTACACCGCTGCCCCCACACTGATGACACTTGCGGGTAATCTGCTTACCCGTTCCGCGACACTCGGGACAGACCGATTGTGTCTGGATCCTGCCGAACATACTATTCTGTACCTGGGTGACCACCCCCTGACCGTGACAGGTGGGGCAGGTCTGTACGTCTGAGGGAGTCTCAGCTCCGGAGCCTGAGCAGTGTGAGCATCTCACCTTCTTCTTCACCTTGAGTTTCTTCTCCACACCATTCAAGACATCTTTCAGAGTCACTTTGATAGTGATGCGAATATCACTCCCACGATGTCCCTCAGGCTCGCCGTATCCATAACTGCCGAAACCACCAAACCCTCCGAAGCTGCCACCGAAGTGACCTCCAAAAATGTCTCCAAATCGAGAGAAAATATCCTCCATGGAGAAGTCTCCGTACTGGTATCCTCCACCTCCGGAAGCACCGCCCACACCTTGGTGCCCAAATTGGTCGTAGCGGGCGCGCTTGTTAGGGTCACTGAGGACCTCATAAGCCTCAGCAGCCTCCTTGAACTTCTCCTCCGCCTCTTTATCTCCCGGATTCTTGTCCGGATGATATTTGATGGCGGTCTTCCGGTAAGCCTTCTTTATCTCATCCTCACTGGCACTCTTGCTTACGCCGAGTACCTCGTAGTAGTCTCTCTTCTCTGCCATGATTCTTAATGTCTCCTATAGCGTCTCAGCAACATTATTGCCCTACCACCACTTTCGGATGACGCAATACTTTGTCGTGGAGCATGTACCCTTTCTTGACACAGTCCAGCACTTTGCCTTTCTGCGTCGGATCCTCAGTAGGGACCATAGCCACAGCCTCGTGAATCTCGGGATCAAAGGCTTCTCCCAAGACCTCCATCTCATGGACACCTTGGGCATTCATGGTACTGATAAGCTTCTTGTGGATCAGTTCGACACCCTGAAGTGTGGAAGCGGGATCGGCATTGTCATCGATATGCTCCAACGCCCTGTCAAAGTCCTCCAGCACCTCCAATAGCTGACTCAGGATGCGCTCTCCGCCACTCTTGATGAGGTCCGCCTTCTCCTTCAGGGTGCGTTTGCGGTAGTTGTCATACTCTGCCATAAGTCTCAGATGGGCATCCTTAAGGGCAGCGACCTGCTCCTTGAGTCGGAGAGTCTCATCCACACTTTCCGTAGGCTCCGCATCGGGATCCTGCGTAGATTGTGTCTCATCAACGGTGGACTCTTCATGAAGAGTTTGATCATCCTGACTCTCCTCCCCTACCGGGATATTGCGTTGCTCTTTGGGATTCTTCTTATTGCTCATTGTATGCTATATAAGTCGTTATTACTATTACTTATCTTCAAGGTAACCGGGACGAAGATGAACTTCCACACGGAATAAATACCTATTTCTACCGGCATGCGTGCAAATTTACTGCCAAAAGAGATCATATACCCCTTTTGTCAGTTTCGAAACGACACCTAACTCATTAATTTACGGGACGAGAAGCCCGGGAATGAAAAGACGACTACTTTAAGAATGAAAAGATACCGTCTTTAAGAATGAAAAGATGACCACTTTCCAAATGAAAAGATACCGTCTTTCCGAAGTGAAAGATGACCACTTTCCAAAAGTGAAGAGGCGGAGTCATAATTCGATTACTCCGCCTCCTGTTCTTTGGGGGTTTCTCAGCACTGTATCATCAGCGTTCCACTCCTTCGGTGGAGGCATAGTAAATGGTATTGACCGAACCATAGGGAGGTACATCGCGGAATATGCGATCCACCTCTATATCTCCATGCATGAAGGAGGCACTATTGATGACGCCTCCGTGACAGAATACCGCTATCCTTCTGTAGCCAAGCATCCGCACCTCCTCGATAAAGTCACGAACTCTGTCGAGAAGATCTTGGAGGTTTTCACCATTGGGAGGAGTGATCTTATGCCAGTTGTTGAACCATTCATCCATATCAATGTCCCGTATCAAGTCGGACCATTGGCGCGTTTCCCAGTCTCCGAAATCCATCTCCATGACTCTGGGATCCCTTATGGCATCGGGATAGCCACAGAAGGCAGCCAGGTCGGCTGCTCTGGAGAGGGGGCTTGTATAGACGGCATCATAGTCGCGCCCTGAAATGGTATCACGTACAATGGCTGCTTCCTGCTCAAAAGTGTCGGAGACCTTGACGTCGGTCTGACCATAGCACATAGAGCCATCCACCTTCAGTGAGGTATGACGTATCCAGTCAATAATTAGGGCATCCTTATCCTGTGAAGGGTCTGCCGCGATAAACTTAGGTTTGTTCATCTATTCATCTTCAAAAGGTCTGCGACTCTTGCGTTTGTCGAAGGATTCTTTCTTGGGAGACTTCTTGGATGTACGACCCCTCTTGTCCATGGGATCTGTATGAGGGCGATGGGGTGAGCCTTCTCCTCGCAACTCTCGGAAGCTGTCTTGGGCGTGGCCGGCTTGCTCCTGCTTCACCTTCTTGAAGATTCCTTTGAGAGGAACGCGCACGGAGTCCAGTTCCACAACATCATTGAGAGTGGCTTTGTCACCAACATTGACCTTTTCTCCATTGAGAGTCACTCTGCCTTGTCTTATGAACTCTTCGGACTCCTTTCGAGTGTAGTCATAGTATTCACTGAGAATACGGCTTATGCGAATTTCCATAAGAATGTTCGGATTTGATTTTTTGTTGAGGGTAATGGTTTTGAGTACAATATATATTTTGGAAAGATATGCGGGATAGGTGGGTTCAGACGACACCTCGCTCCTTAAGATCCGAGCGTATTCTGTGGGCAGTATCGCCGGGATCCGCAGAGGGTGTGATGTATGTGAGTGCAATGCCGCGCCGCTCCATGCCTCGGATCCAGGTCATCTGCCTCTTGGCAAATTGGTGGATGGCAGTCTCCAGAAGGGTATGCATCTGCTCGAAAGTGTGGATTCCCAGCAGGTATTCCGTGACATACTTATACTCCAGTCCATAGTATATCAGGGACTGTGCCGAGATGCCTCGCTCCAGGAGGGCTTCAACCTCCTCCACCATGCCACCCTTCAGCCTCTCATCCAGACGCCTGGATATCCTCTCTCTACGCTCTTCGCGGGATATATCCAGCACATAGCATGGACCTAAAAGGGGTTGAAATGTGTCGAAGTCCTCTGATTGGGGATGTTGTCTGCGGTATTCTGCTATCTCTATGACACGGATGGTGCGGCGCTTATTGGTGGTATCAGTCGTGTTGTGCAGGGGTCCGTACTCTGCAAGCTTAGCGCAAAGTGTGGAGAGATCCAGTGTCTCCAGCTGTTGACGAAGGGCTTTATCTTCGGGGACATCGGGGAGATCGTAGCCCCTGAGGATAGCTTCAATGTATAGACCACTCCCTCCGCAGACAATCTTGGGTGTCTGCGGAGGTAACCGGGTGTATGCATCCTGAAAATCTCTCCTGTATCGAAAGATATTGTACCTCTCTCCGGGATCACAAATGTCTATGAGATAATAGGGTATGGAGACCCCTCGAACGACATAGTCCGCCAAATCTTTACCGGTACCTACGTCCATCCCCCGATATACTTGGCGCGAATCTCCACTGAAGATCACTCCTCCCAGCATAAAAGCCAAGTGAGCAGCCACCGAAGTCTTTCCGGAAGCTGTGGGACCTAGGATAGTGATGAGTGGAGAGGCTTGTGTCACTTCTTCATAGAGCCAAAGGCTGCGTGAAGATCTGAAGGATATTCTCCAAGATCCACCAGCTCTTGAAGCTTATTCACTACACCTTGACGATCCTCAGCGTAGGTCACACCAAACCATTTGGAGGCAGTATCGAGGACCTTTACCCGTGCCAAGCCGGCTTTAATGAGATCATTGACCACGGTGGGGATATAGAATTCTCCCTTGGGAGAGTGCAGGTTCTTCTCCAGAAACTCTATGAAAGCCTTCTTGGAATGGGCAAAATAGTCGGGCGTAAATCCCCACATGTTCATGGATACAGGGGGCTCTTCGTCCAGCACTACGCGATTTCCCTCCTCATCGGTGAAGCATATGTCACCATCTACTCTCTCTATAGCTGTGCGTTCGACCACGTCCGTGAGATATCCTTCAGAGTCTGTTTGGCACACACCTCGAGCCACGGTACCACTCTCACTGAGCGTATTGCCCACATGGTAGCCCACCATGCAATATTCACCCGTACGCCCTTCCATTCTATGAAGCTCCTTTGCCAGCACCTCATAGCTGTTGCGTCCGTAGAAATCGTCAGCGTTGATCACGGCAAAGGGCTCATGGATCACCTCTTCACCCATCATCACGGCGTGGTTGGTACCCCATGGTTTGGTACGGTCTGCGGGGCATTCAAATCCTTCGGGCAGATCTTTGACATCCTGATACACGACCTCTATGGGCAAGATACCTTCATACTTCGAAGCAATCTTGTCCTTGAAATCCTCTGCAAAGTCCTTACGGATCACAAAGACCACCTTGCCAAAGCCGGACCTGACAGCATCGTATATTGAATAGTCCATGATGGTCTCTCCGGAAGGTCCCAGACCATCTATCTGCTTGAGTCCTCCGTAGCGAGAACCCATACCTGCAGCTAATACGAAAAGGGTTGGTTTCATCTTAATGTGTGGGGTATAAAATCGATTTTCAGTTCTAATATAAGGTTATAAATAGCTATTCTATTCACGGTAATGTACTGCCTCTTCTATCCTTAAAAGTCGCTCAAGGAGTGACTCAAGACGACTTAGCTCCAGCATGCTGGCACCATCGGAGAGAGCATGAGCAGGGTCGGGATGAGTTTCAATGAATATCCCATCGGCTCCAACGGCTATGGCTGCCGAGGCTATGGTACAGATCTCTTCAGGATTTCCTCCGGTGACCCCCTCAGTCATGTTGGGTTGCTGAAGGGAATGCGTGGAATCCATCACCACAGGGACACCCAGCTTCTGCATACGCGGTATGCTTCTGAAGTCTACTATCAGGTCTCCGTAGCCAAACATTGTGCCTCGATCTGTCAGCATCAGCTTGTCATTGCCGTACTGAGAGACCTTCTCCAAAGCATACTTCATAGACTCCGGAGACATGAACTGTCCCTTCTTGATATTTACCACCTTGCCTGTAAGAGCAGCAGCATGCAGGAGTTCCGTTTGGCGACTCAGGAATGCCGGGATCTGAAGCACGTCCACACACTCTGCCACCGGCGCTGCATCTCTACTCTCATGGATATCTGTGACCACAGGCACCTCCAACTCAATGCGAATATCTGAGAGGATCTTCAAGGCTTTATCATCTCCTATGCCCACAAATGAGTCTATACGCGACCGATTTGCCTTGCGATAGGAGCTTTTAAATATCAACGGGATGTCGAGACGAGTACATATCTCGACCAATTTCTCTGCGACTCGGAAAGTCATATCCCTGCTCTCCACGACACAGGGACCGGCTATGAGGAAAAAGTGGGATGCATTGTCCCTAAAGTCTTTCCAGTCAAACTCTTTCATACGATGTAAAGGTATAAAAAAAGGTCTAACGTTACCGGGTAAAACGGTGAAGGATGCTAACGGAATTTACAGACGATCTGCCCTTCATACGACAGCTTAATGAGCTTGTATTTATTGCTGCCCACTTTTGGAAGTATCTTGCGGTAGAAGAGCTTTATCTTCTCCATATCGCTGTCTAAATGGTCAGCTCCATCCGTCTCGAATATAAAGTCCCCAACTCTTGGGTAGAGATGTACTACCGACTCAGATACCACGTGTATGGATCCAAAGAAGTCTGACCACTCCTCATGCTCATTGAGATATTGGACGATCTTCATCACCATCTCTTGCGTCTCTCCCTCGGGTACATTTCCGGTGACTACAGGCACATTGGCAGCTAACCCACCTCTGCTCTGCATACGTACTCCATCCTCATCAATGAAGTAACCCTGTCCGCCCGCAAACCCCACCATGATAGGTCTACGATCCGTAAACTTGATGTGAAGGGTCTTGCTTGCCGGGGATATATAGGCGTTCACCCCTTTAATATAGTTGGATCCCCGGAGCAGAAGGGACTCCACCTTAAGAGTATTTACTTTGACCGGTACAGAGTCGCGAAGGTTGAAGGGGAGGCGTGAGAGGATTACTTTGTCATAGTTATTGACCAAATCTCCACCTTCAGAGTGACTAATACGCGTGAGACGGGGTATGATTTCTCTGCTTTCACCATACCTTCCGCTCCCTACATATAACCAAAAGCACCATACCAAGACCACCACACCAATGAGGGTGGCTAGTATCAGGAGGGATCGATATGCAATACGTCGACCTTTGGTGCCCATACTTTATACTGTCTATATATTAGTCTATACACTATAAGTGCAGCAAATAATCTCGGACTTTAGGGACTTCAAACTCTATGTCCCCGGCTCCCATCATGACGAGTACCTCAAAGTCATGAGATTGAAGTTCGGAGAGCAGACCCTCTTTCGTACAGACTTTCTTAGAGCCACTACTGATGAAGGGTAGCAGGGAGACACTGGTCACCCCGGGGATAGGCTCCTCACGGGCAGGGTATATATCGAGAAGGATCACGTCATCAACCACCGAGAGAGTCCTTCCAAACTCCTCCTGAAAGTCCCGGGTACGAGAGTATAGATGAGGCTGGAAGACTACCGTTATCCTACGATCGGGGTATAGCTTATGGATGGAATCCAGAGAAGCTTGGATCTCTTCAGGGTGGTGTGCATAGTCATCCAGAAGAATGGGAACTCGGGGGTCGTTCAGAACCCGCTCAAATCTTCTATGAGCACCCCTGAAGCTCTTCAACGCCGCACGGATCTCCACCTCGGTGCAGCCACATCTCAGAGCAACAGCAATTGCTGCAGTGGCATTGACGACATTTATCTCTACCGGAACACCTATCTGAAGCTCGCGAATCATTACTGATGGTCCCTCCCAATCAAAATAGAGTTCGCCATTCTCGTATTTTATATTTGAATATCGATAGTCTGAACTACTTTTATGCCCATACTTAAGGATTTCTGCTCTGATCTCCTCTCCCTCTCCCGGGTCTGCATCTTCATACATCACTATCAGACCTTCGGGATCCACGAGCGAGGCAAAATGTCTGAAAGCCTCCTTATAGGCATCATCCGTACCATAGATATCCAGATGGTCACTGGATGTGGCTGTGATGATAGCCATGTAGGGTGTCAGGCTGTGGAATGATCGATCGTACTCATCTGCCTCTATCACCACATAGGGGCTACTCTCATGAAGCAGTAGATTGGAGGAGTAGTTCAGAGACACACCACCCAGGAAGGCATTTGCTCCGATATGAGATTGATACAGGATGTGAGCCAGCAAAGTTGATGTAGTAGTCTTGCCATGAGTTCCTGCCACACACAGTGCTTGGGTATTGCGGGTGATGAGTCCCAGGATCTCCGAACGCTTGTGAAGTGTGTACCCATGACTCTCATAGTACTTCAGGAAGGCGTTGTCATGAGGAATGGCAGGGGTGTAGACTACGAGGGTGTCAGCAGATTGGAACCGCTTTGGCAATTCCTCTATATCATCTCTATAGCTAATTTCCGCACCCATCTCCTCCAAGCTCTGAGAGATCGGTGTACGGACCCTATCGTAGCCACCCACAGGATGTCCGCAATGCATGAAGTAGCGCGCCAATGCACTCATTCCTATCCCCCCTATACCCACAAAAAAGAGAGGGTTCGTCCCATGAGAGAGTTTACTATCCATGAATCAGTCTATCTATTTCGCCTGCTTATCTTTCACAATATTCTCTACGATATCCACGATCTTCTCTGCGGATTGTGGCAGTGCCAGGGTTTGAATACTCTCGCTCAGAGCCTTCAATCTCTCCTCATCATTCACCAATTCCAGCGCAAGATCCATGAGCTGCTCCACCGCATCAGCATCTCTTACCATCACAGCAGCCCCCTCATCCACGAGGGATTGTGCATTCTTGGTCTGATGATCCTCGGCAACGTTAGGTGAGGGGACCAGAATTACCGGTAGACCAAGCATCGCAAACTCCGATATGGAGCCTGCACCGGCACGTGATATCATCAGGTCTGCCACCGCAAAAGCTCTATCCATATGATGTATAAAGTCCATCGCCACCACCGGAAGGGTGTGGTCTGTATGCGTCAATAGTTCCTGCGCTCTGTGCAGGTAGGACTTACCCGTCTGCCACACTATCTGAACTCCCTTAGCATGTGCCATGCGGGGAAGAGCTTCAGCTACACTTTCATTGATGGTCCTCGCTCCCAGACTCCCTCCCACTACCACAATGGTCTTGAGGTTGGGATTGAGCCCGAAGTAACCATATGCATCCTGGTCTCCATGGCGGATATTCAGAATATCCCTCCGTACAGGATTCCCCGTGAGGTGGATCCTCTCTCGCGGGAAGAATCTCTCCATACCCTTGTACGCCACACAGATAGCATCCGCCTTCTTGCCCACCAATTTATTCGTTACTCCGGCATAGGAATTCTGTTCCTGCACCACGGTAGGTATGCCCATCCACTGAGCTACCATCAAGGTCGGAGCACTGGCATATCCCCCCACTCCGATTACCACCTCGGGTCTGAACTGCTTGAGGAGTTTGCGCACTATGAAGAGGCTCTTCACCAGTCTATAGGCTATAGGGATATTCTTCCACAACTTCTTACGCTTGAGCCCCTTGACCGGCAAGGTGATGATTTCAAAGCCGGCGGCAGGGACTTTCTCCACCTCCATACGTCCGTTTGCCCCCACAAAAAGGATATTACAGTCCGGATAGCGACGCTGTATTTCATTGGCAATAGAGATTGCCGGGAAGATATGCCCTCCCGTACCACCGCCACTCACGATCACTCTGGTCAACGTACTATTGCTCACATCCACTCGCTTCATAATATTTCTATATGGATTGACTCTCAACCCAGGTCGGTGTAGCACCATCCTCACCATAGACTTCAGTATCCACTTCAGGCACTGCCGGAAAAGCTTCTACTTCCACCACCGTATTTCCACCGGCTTCCAAGATCTCTGCCTCCCTCTTTTCTCTCTCCTTACGTATATGGTGAGTGACCGACAAGAGGACTGCAAAGTATAGCGAGGTGATGAGATAGGACGTACCCCCTCTACTCAGAAATGGAAGTGGCTGACCAGTCACCGGAAAAAGACCCGATGCCACTGCCATATTGAGGAATGCCTGGATGATAATCGCATAGCCGATACCCATCAGGAGGAGCTTAAGATACATACTATGGGTCTTGCGTGCTATCAAAGCTATCCGAAAGAATAGGATAAGGTAAGCAATGACCACCAGGGAGCATCCCACCAGACCATACTCTTCAGCAATGATGGCATATATGAAATCTGAAAAGGGTTGAGGCAGCATATACCGAGTCTCACTATTACCTGCCCCCACACCAAATAGTCCTCCCCTGGCTATGGCGATATGTGAATAGCCCACCTGCGTATCTTCATCTGACAAATCCAAAGAAGCAATATAATTCTCCAGCGCAGTCTTGTTAGGGTCCCCGACACGAGAATCACGACCCTCTTTGAATTTTTCTATACGATCCTTACCCGTAGAGATACGTCCTCCAATTTTATGTGCCATATCCTTAGGGATTGCCATGAGAATGATGATGCCCAATACCACCGATACTACTGCGGTGATGGCAACGATGGAGACCATCTTACGATTGGCGCCACCTGTCAAACACATCAGGAAAACGACCATAGCAAGTAGCATCGAGGTGGAGATATTATTCCAAAAGATCAAACCAATAGCTGCAATGGAGGGCACAAAAATCATCCAGAAAGTCCTGCGAGAATTGTAGTAGGAGCTGCCGAGCTGAAAAGCCGTATAGTTAATCACTGCCAACTTCACAATCTCGGACGGCTGAAACTGCACCCCAAAGATGCTTACCCACCGTTTGGCATTATTTATGTCTACACCGGCAAGGGTAGTGACCAAGAGCAGAACAAAAGCTATGATAAGTCCGATGTAAACAAACTTCCCAAAATACTTGGGATGCACTCTTGCACCAAAAAGACAGACGACTAGCGCAACTAAAACATGGCTTACATGTGCCATGATAGGACCATAGAAATTTCCCGTGGTGCGCTCCGATTCGAAAGCAAAGTTGCTGGTCGCCGAGAATATCAAGACGATGGAAAACGCCATGGCAAGGAAGATGAACGCCCATATCACGGGGTCTCCCTTGAATATGCTCTTGAAGAATCGTTGCATAAATTCGTATCGCTACAGCTGACAGGGGTGGCAAAAATCGGATGAGTTGAGGCTTATTTTTACCCTAAAGAGATCCCCATGCATTCAGCGCAAAGGTAACAAATTTAATACTCCACCCCTGCCCCATATTCACTTTGTGCAGGTGCTGCAAATTACCCCGCCTTTTTCCAAAAAGAAAGGCGGGGTAATGCAAAAATTAGTCGGACGTTTTTTCTGAAAAAAGGCGGGGTAATTTCGAAGATATTTAACTGTCTTCGAAAGCCAATGCCGGAACGGGTTTGAGAGCCATTGGGTCATGGGTGGATTTAGAATTCTTTACTGTTTCATCTGTGCTACGGGGAAAGGGACCGGGGGGGTGCCTGAAGCCTTTACGAAAGGGCGCTGCGTGGGAGGTTTTGTATATTTGTCCACGACGAGAAGAGTGATTCATCTTTATATTATACATACATGAGCCAATATTTAAGTACTGATGCACGAAAAGTAACGGCAAAGGAGCTATCTGCCATGAAGTCTCGTGGGGAGAAGATCTCCATGCTGACCACTTATGATTACTCTTTCGCACGCTTGGTGGATGCCGGCGGGGTGGATGTGATACTCGTGGGGGACTCTGCAGCGAATGTGATGGCAGGATACACTACGACGCTGCCCATCACGTTGGATCAGATGATATACCATACATCCTGTGTGGTCAGGGGGGTAGAGCATGCTCTCGTGGTCACGGATATGCCCTTTGGTAGCTATCAGGGAGATGCGCAACTGGCGCTCCGCTCGGCGGTACGCATCGTGAAGGAGTCCGGTACGGATTGCGTCAAGCTGGAGGGGGGAGAAGAGATTGGGGATGCCATACGTGCCATATTGGATGCAGGTATACCCGTCATGGGGCACTTGGGTCTCACACCTCAGTCTATCCATAAGTTTGGGACGTTTGGTGTACGTGCCAAGGAGGAGATGGAGGCAGAGAAGCTGATACGAGATGCTCATCTGCTGGAGGAGTTGGGCTGCTGCTCACTGGTGCTGGAGAAGATCCCGGCAAAGTTGGCAAGCCAAGTGTCCCAAGAGCTTCACATCCCCGTGATAGGTATAGGAGCCGGAGGCGGGACGGATGGTCAGGTGCTGGTATTGCAGGATATGATGGGGATGACGCAAGCCTTTTCACCCAAATTTCTGCGCAGATATGCCGATCTGGGAAGTGTGATTCAGGAGGCTGTCCACAACTATGTGGTGGATGTGAAAGGGGGAGACTTCCCGAACGAACAGGAGAGTTACTGACCCATGCGCAGCCTTGATATCCTGAGAGAGGAGCTTCATGGACTGGCAGATCCTATTCAAGCAGAGAAGACCGAGCGCTTCTTCAAGACGGGTTCCGGTGAATATGCTGAGAAGGATGCCTTTATGGGTCTCACTATGCCACAGATCAGAAAGCTCGCTAGGAGACATGGTAAGAGCCTTAACTTGGAGGATGTTGAGGAATTACTGCAGGGTCATTGGCATGATGAGCGCGCTCTGGCACTAGTGTGGATGGTAGATGCCTTTAGTAGGGGGGCGGAATCCATGAAGGAGAGTATCTACAAGCTCTATGTGAAGCACTTGGATCTGGTGAATAACTGGGATCTGGTGGATTTAAGTGCCCCGACTATATCGGGAGGGTACCTACAGAAGAGGGATAGATCCCCCATATTCGCATGGGCATCCTCCCCCTCACTGTGGCATCGCAGAGTGGCTATACTGACCACTTCCCCGTGGATCAAGGAGGGGGATTTCGGGGATTTCTTACGGATCTTGGACATTCTGCAGGGGGACTCGGAGGATCTGATCCGAAAAGCTTTGGGGTGGATGCTGAGAGAGGTGGGCAAGGTCGACCGCGATGTACTGCTCTCCGAACTTGAAAAGCGTGCCGCTAAGCTTGCTCCGGTAACCCTCAGCTATGCCATGGAGCATCTGGATGGGGAGACAAAGAAGCGTATCAGAGCATTCCGTAAGGGGTGAGCATGGAAAGAATAAAGCCCAAACGGGCGTGCCGGTACTACCCGGCACGCCCGTTTGGGCTTTATAATGATTGATATTGGGAGGGATTTAGCCCTTCTTACCTACTAGTTCAACGGTGTCTCGAGCGATCATCAACTCTTCGTCAGTAGGCACCACCATGGCAGTTACCTTGCTATCCGGAGTAGAGATGACCATCTCCTTACCCCGCATACCGGTATTTAGCTCCTTATCCAGCTTGAGTCCACACCATTCCATACCGGAGCAGACATAGTCTCGGGTGACCCATTGGTTCTCTCCGACTCCACCGGTGAAGACCAAGATATCGCATCCTCCGAGTGCAGCCATATAGGCTCCGACAAATTTCTTGATACGATAGTTGTACATCTCCATGGCAAGCTTTGCACGGTCGTTGCCTTCTGCAATAGCATCTTCAATGTCTCTCATGTCGGAAGAGATCTCTGAGATGCCGAGGACACCTGACTTCTTGTTGATGAGAGTACTGAGGTCTGCGGCACTCATACCCTCCTTCTCCATGAGGAAGGGGATGATACCGGGGTCAATGTCCCCGCAACGGGTTCCCATCATCAGCCCCGCCGTGGGAGTCATACCCATGGAAGTGTCGACAGCCTTACCTCCTCGGATGGCAGAGACAGAAGCTCCATTACCGATATGGCAGCAGATGATTCGCTGAGAGTCGTACTCACGTCCCAAGACTTCGCGGGCTCTTCGGCTGACATAGCGGTGACTGGTGCCGTGAAAGCCGTACTTACGCACCGCATACTTCTCATATAATTGGTAAGGAAGCGGATACATATATGAATATGGCTCCATACTCTGGAAAAAGGCGGTATCGAAGACTCCCACCTGAGGTACTTCGGGGAGGATGGCAGTCACGGCTTCAATCCCTTTGATGTTGGATGGATTGTGGAGAGGAGCCAGGTCGTAGCACGCCTTGACGTTGCGGATCACCTCATCATCTAGGATGACACTCTCGGAAAACTTCTCTCCACCGTGCACCAGACGATGACCTACTGCATCTATCTCGTCTAGGGAATGGAGGCATCCGTTCTCACTTCCGGTCAAGACACTCAGGATAAACTTCACGGCAGAAGTGTGTTCCGGCAAGTTTTCGTTGAGGATAACCTTCTCTCCGGAGGGGAGTGTCAGCTTCAAAAAGGAGTCCGGCAGCCCAAGTTTCTCCACTCCACCCTGTGCCATCACGCTCTTGTCGCGCATATCGTAGAGCTTATATTTCACGGAAGAGCTACCGCAATTGAGGACTAGTACTTTCATTTGTGTGTTCATGTCACGTTATTCTTAAGTCAAAAGAGGGTAAAGACGAATTATTTCTTCAGAGCTATGGACTGATTAGAGGTGATGGCTACCATATAATATATGTCTTCCGGGGAGCAACCACGGCTCAGATCATTCACAGGAGCCGCCATCCCCTGCAGAATGGGTCCTATAGCTATGGCGCCCCCCAGCCTTTGCACGAGCTTGTAGCCGATATTTGCAGCTTCAAGACCCGGGAATACCAACACATTGGCATGCCCTGCAACGCTGCTTCCGGGAGCCTTCAGATCAGCCACGGACTGCACCAATGCTGCATCAGCCTGCAATTCGCCATCCAAAGGTAGGGAGGGATCCATCTCTTTGGCAAGGCGAGTAGCTTCGGACATCTTGTCTACCAACTCATGAGATGCGCTCCCTTTGGTCGAAAAGCTCAACATTGCCACCCGAGGATCCATGCCTATGATGGAGCGAGCCGTGCCTGCAGCAGAAATAGCTATCTGAGCCAGCTCTGCAGAGGTAGGTGCAGGCATCACGGCACAGTCGGCGAAGAGAAGGATTCCCTCCTTTCCATATTCCTTTTGGTTCGTGATCATGATGAAAGCACCCGAGACACTACTGATTCCGGGGGCAGTCTTTATGATCTGCAAAGCGGGTCTCAGCACATTTCCGGTAGTGTTTTGTGCACCGGCAACCTCCCCATCGGCATCACCGGACTTGATCATCAGACAGCCCAGATAGAGAGGATCCACGACAAGTTTGCGTGCCTCTTCGGGGGTCATTCCCTTCTTTTTACGCAGCTCACATAGCAGTTCGACATAGGTTTCCTTCTTAGGATGATCCTGAGGATCGATGATCTTCGCCTCATTGATATGGGTTAATGAAAGACGTTCAGCATCTGCCTTGATCTCTTCGGGGGATCCAAGGAGTATGATCTCCGCCACCTTGTCCGCCAAGAGCCGGTCAGCTGCCCGCAAGGTACGCTCATCCTTAGCTTCAGGCAAGACAATTCTCTGAGGATTTGCCTGTGCCCTAGCCACAATTTCGTCTAAAAGTTTCATTGGATAGATATGATAGATTAGGGTATTAAGGTAATTTCAACACCCACAAAAGTAACCATAAATACCTTCCCACAAAGGAGATTATCTCAAATCTATTCCCTCACCCTCATGATCCTGCTGCAGATAGTCTGCCAGACGCTGGAGTCCCACACCATGAGAGCCCTTGATCAGTACCACTCCCTTCTTGGGAATGGGATGTTCTTCCAGGCATTTCATGAGGGATTCAAGGTCCGGGAATGAGGGAATATTCTTCGGAGCCAAGCGATGAAAAAGAGTTCCACACAGGAGAGGGTCTATCTCCGTATGTCTTTGCAGAAAGTTTATCACTGCCCTATGCTCCTCTTCTGCTGCAGTCCCCAGCTCCAGCATGTCACCCAGGATGGCAATATGTGCTGCCGCAGGGGTGGCCAAGAGATTCTCCAGCGCTGCCTTCATGCTGGAAGGGTTTGCATTGTAAGCATCGATGATGAGGGCTGTTCCAGAGCGAAGAGTGACATATTGGGAGCGACTGTTCGTGGGAACATAAGCCTCGATACCTTCGATGATCAGGGAAGAAGGCACATCAAAGAATTTACCCATTGCAATTGCAGCCAAGACATTCCCGAGATTGTAGGCTCCCACCAGGTTAGTATTCACCAAATGGCTCGTCGTGCCATTTTCTTGCCAGCTTACACAAAGGTGAGGGACAAGGCTAGACACTTCTCCTCTAACGTATTCACCCGCCTTCCCGAAGGTGAGAGGATGCATGGATGCCCACCGATCCGTGAGCAATGGGTCATCAGAGTTGAGGAGAAAGCTACCCCCGTTCTTGTATAGATATTCAGGAAGCTCACTCTTCGTCTCTAGGACTCCCTGTATGGATCCGAATCCCTGAAGATGAGCCTTACCCACATTGGTGATCAGCCCCACTGTCGGGCGAGCTATCTCCACCAATGTGCGGATCTCCCCGGGAGCTCCTGCCCCCATCTCCACGAGAGCCATTTCATGATGCTCAGTGAGCTTCAATAGGGTCAGAGGCACTCCTATATGATTATTGAGATTCCCTTCCGTTGCCAGGATCGTGTACTTCTGTTCCAGGACGCTGCGTATCAGCTCCTTTGTAGTGGTCTTCCCATTGGTACCCGTGATTCCTATCACAGGGATTTGCAACTGCTTCCTATGGTGAGTAGCAAGCTCTTGAAGTGCCACTAAGGTGTCTCTTACCCGTAAGCATCCCTGCACCTCTCCCAAGTTCGGATCATCCACAATAGCGGCCACCGCCCCCTTTGCGAGAGCATCTTGAGCATATCGATTCCCGTCAAACCTCTCTCCATGCAGTGCCACAAAGATTTCCCCTTCCTTAAGAGTGCGTGTATCCGTACATATGTGAGGGTGTTTCCGGTAGAGTGAATATATAGCGTCTATCGAAGCGAACATGTTCTATTTAATCCTAAGTGATTTATGCCCTTAAAGTTAGCTCTTATCCCTAAATTTGCCCGTGCTATAATGATGACAATCTTAACACTATGACAATTCCAATGACCCTAAATGTGAGAGGAAAACTCTTTGACCTCAACGCGCAACCCCTTGTGATGGGGATACTCAACCACACTCCTGATTCCTTCTACTCAGGTAGCAGACTTCAGAGCGAGGAGGCTATACACTCACGGATCCGGCAGATCCTGGATGAAGGTGGCACCATTGTCGATATAGGTGGTTACTCTACCCGACCCGACGCAGCGGAGGTCTCTCCGGAGGAGGAGTGGACCCGTGTTCGTGAAGTGCTGGAGATCCTCCGTAGGGACTATCCCGATGTGATCATTTCGGTAGACACCTTCCGTGCCGATGTAGCACGCAAGTCCGTAGAGGAGGGAGGTGCAGATATCATCAATGACGTTTCCGGAGGGATCATCGATCCGAAAATGTTTGAGACTGTGGCTGATCTCGGAGTACCCTATATCCTCATGCACATGAGAGGCACTCCCCGGACCATGCAGCAGCTCACCCAATATTCGGGCAGAGTCGCTGACGGTGTGATAGCCGAGCTGGAGCCCAAGATTCGAACCCTGCGCGATATGGGAGTCAAAGATATCATACTTGACCCCGGGTTTGGCTTCAGTAAGACCACTAAGCAGAACTACGAATTGATGGCAGACTTGGACAAATTCTCCGCTCTGGAACTTCCTCTGCTCGTGGGCATCTCCCGGAAGAGCATGATCTACAGACTTCTCGAAAGTGGTGATCCCACCAAAGCGCTCAACGGTACGACGGTGCTCAATACCTTCAGCCTCCTACATGGCGCTCACATCCTACGTGTGCACGATGTCAGAGAGGCTGTGGAATGCGTCAGGATGGTAGACCTTCTCAAATCTTACCATTCCGCTCACTGACGAGCCGGATATGCTAATCCCTCTACATCTATCTCTCCCCACCCCTAGGGCTGCCGGAGCAAAGTATATGTAGAGGGATCCTTTTTATTTAAAAACGGGACAAGGATGGCTCAATGATGGAGAGCCTCCCTTCACTTCGGGCCATCCATCCTTCCAGACCACCCGGTCCATGAGGAGTTTACGTCCGGAAGGATCCTCCACATCCACACCGTGATAGAGGATCCAATCCTGCCCGGCATCGTCAGACACTATTTCAGAGCAGTGACCATTTCCCACCCATTTGTTGTTACGGCCAATCACAAGGGTATAGCCATTCTCCATCATGGGCTTGCCGTCCTTGGCTACATAGGGCCCCATGAGCTCACAAGATCTGCCCACCACCAGCTGATAGGTACTCTTCACACCCTCACAGCAAGAACCTACTGAGGCAAACATATAGTAGTATCCATCCCTCTTATGGATATAGACCCCCTCAAAGGCTGTTCCTGCCACCTGTCTCTTCTCTGCACCGGGCTTTAGAGAGAGACCGTCATCGGACAGTTCGATGGCATACAGTCCCCTGAAACTACCCCAGAAGAGGTACTTGTGACCTCCCTCCTCCACGTAGTTGGCATCGATAGAGTTTTGCACCCCTATCTCCTTGCTGATCATGAGAGGTCCATGATCCGTAAAGGGCCCTTTGGGATCGTCGGCAGTAGCCACACCGATCCCACACTCCCACTCACCACCCCAGGTCGACATGGCGTAGTAGAGTACATATTTATCACCAATCTTGTTGATATCCGGAGCCCAAATCCCTCCATTTTGCACGAAGGTCGGTCTTGTCCGATCCGTAAAGGCAGTACCTACGAATTCCCAGTCACGCAGATTCCGAGAGCGATAGATAGGCGTATTCCGGATATTCTCCGTGGCGTAAAGATAAAAATATCCATCCCCATCCTTCATCACGGTAGGGTCCGGCAGTGATTGGTTTACGACGGGATTATGATACTTGCACTTCTCCTCCGGCTCGACATTAGGATTCACAGGAGTATCAGTACCCTTGTTGTGGCTGCCACAGCTCAGGACAAGGATCACAAGAAGAAGAGGCAGTGCCAAGCCTCTTGTAGATTGTAGCATAATAGACATACTTTATTGTGTTGAGGGTTATCATTGTTACTCTAAATATAGTCAAATAAGGTCTTTGGAAGAGAATGCGTGAAGGAGTGTCTTCTACTCCCTCAAAATAAGCCACCGGAGAGCTCCAAAAATTACCCCGCCTTTTTCTCGAAAAAACGTCCGACTAATTTGAAAAGAAAGGCGGGGTAATTCAAAGAAAAGTACCGCCTATTTTTTTCCCTCCCCAACCCCTGGTAATCAGACCCTTAACAAACCCCGAAAATATAATTACAGTTCTGAGTCCCGGCGGGGCGGCACCCACCCATACGCATTGTACATATGTATGAAGATGCGGGTAGTATGCGTTGTGGTGTGTGCTACTTCGGCGGGTGGAAATGTGCGGTAGGTATTTGCATTTGCTGGGAGATGGTATTGAAAACTTTGCAGAAAAACATTGCGTTTGAGGTGTTTTGATTTGGAATTACAATTATTTGTTGTACATTTGTCACGATTTGGACAGCCGACATAAGTCCTATCTTTTATAGAGTAAAATTACTTCCCACGAAAAGGAGTGATACCTTTTTGCCACTTTAGACAAATTCCTTTAGATGACTTGCGTAGAGGGTGCTTGATGACTCTCTCCGAAGCATCTTATAACTTTACCCCCTCCCCCGTTAAGATTTCTTAAACACAACGATCCCAATTCGTCGGTAATACTTTTTAGCGTAGTGGAAAGCATTCGCTCTTTCGCTGCGCTCTTTTTTTTGATTCTCCTTACCTCGATTCTCTGCAGCTGTGCCATGGAGGATGAGAGGGATCTATGCTGCGAGGAGGTTGTTCTCCACTATCTGTACAGACCTTACGGCGAGGATATATACAAAGACAATATCTTGGGTCTTCAGCATTTCCTCTTTGATCCCAATGGGAACTTTGTGAAGGAAATACAGAGCAACCCTCTCAATCCTCAAGTAGTGCGGTTGACTGCCTTACCTGTGGGGCTCTATACCGTGGTTACCTTGGGTAATGTTGGCAGCTTCACATCCTTGGATCCTCCCGAAAGGCTTCAGGACTTCTTGCTCAAGGTGTCCGATGCTCATCGGTCGGACGAGCTCTTCTGGAATGTCAGAATCTTTGAGTCTAAATCCGGCGAACGCACCTTTTATATATGTGACCTCTCCAATATTCATTGTCACCTCAACGTCAGAGTGGAGTGGGAAGTAATGCCTCCCTATACCGCTCAGGATGACAGGTACCGTCTGTGCCAAGAAGGGGTGGGCACGGCGTACACCCTCTCTCCGGAGAGGATTCATCACACCTTGGTACTCAGCAATAATGGCACTCCGGGGGTGACGCAGTCGGATGAGACTCACATCGTCCAGGACTTTCCTCTCTCTCCCACCCATGGGGAGTACTGCGCTGAGACTACTCTGGTGGGGATGCGACTCTACTTCAACATGACCACTCTGCGCTACACCATGGATCACCTTCCGGTATTGCGTCTCATGCATGGTACGGAGCAGGTCTCACCGGACATTCAACTTACCAAACTCTTTGAGGAATGGGGATATCTCGTGGACAACCACCCCGAACAGCAGTACGACATCATCATCCGCATCAAAGCTGATGGCAATGCCGTGGTGGAGCAATGGGCGCAAGCAAGCGTTGCGGACTGGGTCTACGGAGGATCTTTCGGAGGCTCGATGTAAAAAGAAAGGCAAATTCTAATTCGAAACCATTACCCGGATTCAAAACAACAAATCAATCAACATAATTAATATGAATAACAAACTAACTATCGGATGGACATTAGTCATAACTCTATTGCTCATCTTCGCACACTGCTCCACGGAGATAAATACGGGAATCTCTCCTAACGAGACCCAAGGAGGATACGCTACCTTCTCACTGCCTAAAGAGCTGGTTCCGATAAGCCCCATGCGTGCCAATCAAGTGAGCGACGACAACCTTAAGGTCCCTGCCAACGATCGAGAGAAGAAGATCCACAACCTCATCGCACTCCTTTTCATGCCCACGGTGCAGGAATTTATCAAGGCAGTTGACATCACGTTGCCGACCAATAGCGATCCCTGCAAGGTAAAGGTTGAAAGCTACGGCAGCTACGACATGTGGCTCGTAGCCAACGACGGCAAGAGCGCTTCCTACTACAACACCGAACTCAAGAGCAAGAAGCTCACAGACTTCCAAAAGCTCATAAGCACTGTGGATCCCGGCAAGGGTGAGGACGCTGACCGCTTCCTGATGCTCAGCGATGAGCCCAAGAGCTTTGCACTGACAAGCGCGGCTCCCGCTCCCGATCTGGGTACCATACACCTCTCTCGAGCATCGGCACGCATCGATATCTTCAACGAGATCCCGGGGCTGAAGGTGACCAAGATCTCTTTGAAGAATCGTGTGACCAACACCCTACTCCTGACCGCATCCTCCTTTGCTTCTGCCGTCAAAGCCGATGCAGACTACACCATCCCTGAAGGCAAGAGTGCACTGGTCGCCAAGATGTACTCCTATGAGAACATGACTGCGGGAGACACTTATCTCATCGTAAGCAGTACCTACAACGACATAGTGCAGAATGATCTTACGATCAAACTCTACGATAAGACCGGCAAAAACCTCCTGCCTCTCAAGCGCAACTACCTGTATGAGATCAAGCTTGTTCCCCGCAAGGGTACCGATCCCATCCCGGGTGGTGGTGACGATGATCCGAATAAAAATGTGGCAACCTTCGAGATCACCGTCCTTGACTGGAACGAAGAGAATGCTCGTCTCGGTATCACCGGAGATGTCTTGATGCCTGTTGAAAGCTCTGTAGCAGGAAGAACGGATGTTCCAGATTGGAGTGGAGGAGGTTCTATTGATATTCCTTTTCCCGCAGGGCACTAAGCTCTTTTGCCACACATTCCGGTAGGGAGGGATTTGGAGCCTGAGCGCTTCGCAACCATCTCGAGGGGCATTGGGTTGCCCCTCGGGAACTCTTTAAATG